>Ga0082335_1005966_pt1 | contig 16257 bp, 12 predicted proteins | sample Subgrocontami58m_FD_72375 | JGI IMG/M metagenome (GOLD analysis project Ga0082335, IMG submission 72375) | Subsurface groundwater microbial communities from S. Glens Falls, New York, USA - GMW37 contaminated, 5.8 m (SPADES assembly) (version 2) ... | reverse complement strand
ACAGACCTTCGTAGATCGAAGCGCGGATGCCTTCGGGTGAATCAGTGGGATGATTCGGTTGAAGACGACTCGACAAGGTGCCAACGACTCCGATGGTGTTGCCGCAGTGTGCCGTCACCCGGATCTTGCTCGCGCCATAAATGAGATCGAGATTGGACATGAGCTTGGTCACAGCGGCGATCATCTCGGCAGTGAGTCCAGCCGAGATGCGGCGAATCATTTCGCCCGTGGTCGTATCGCTCAAAAGCCATTCGCGGAACTCACCAACAGTTTTGTCTTTGATCTCGTTGTAGATCGATTCGTTGACTCCATCTTGAATGACGCGAGTCACTTCATCTTGATCATACAGTGCGGCGGGAGTCTGTCGAAGCACCCACAGAGGCACTTCGGCTAACACCAAGCGCGCAGCGATTCTTTCGGCGGCACTTTCTGCCGCCACGCCCGCGAGACGATCACCTGATTTCTCCTCATTGGCTTTGCCCATGAGGAGTCGAATGTCGGGGAACTCGTAAACCTTGCCGTGAAGTTTTGTGCGGAGGAGCATAAGGGAAATTTATTTTTGATCTCGAATTATTTTTAAAAAATCACGTGGGCGAAGTATACAGTGCTGGGAGCGATTTGCCTCAGCAAACCGCTCCCATGATAACAAAAAATTAAGCGTTAGGGGAATCGCCTTGCCCGTCCCCTCCGCCTCCAACTGCCATTTCGGCTTCGATGCGGCGCAGCTCTTCTTCGGCTGTCGCTTTAGGTCCGGTAAAACGTTTCTTGGCGTCGAGCTGCCAATACAGCACCATGAAGACGCCGAGAATAATTATTGACCATCCAGCCAACTCATTAGGCGGGATAGAGAAGAGGATGGTGATGAAGATGATCCAGGCGATAGCGATCCAGTTGATCACGACGCCCCAACTTTTGAGACTCCACGGCGCAGTTTCGGGTGTGGTGTATTCGCCTTTCTTTTTCATTTTGTTCAGCACGTTCAAGAGAATGGGGATGCCGTAAGCGAGATAGAGGGCGGTCGTGCTGACGGCAACAATCACGGAATAGACGGCTGAATAGAGGGTGAGCAAAACGGCGAGGAAGCTGGTGATCACAATAGACCACACGGGCGTGCGCCACTTGTGATGAATCTGTTTGATCAAACTATGACCGGGCATACCGCCATCGCGGGCGAAGGCGAACCACATGCGGCTCATGCTGGTAATGGAGGAGAGACCGCACAACCACATGGCAACGCCGATGATGATGGCGATGATGTGCGCGAAGAGGGCATTGTCAAAGTTGCTGTAGACGATGTAAAGCACGGCGGGCGAATTCTTAGCGTCAATCGTCGCCGCGATGCCCTCCATGCCGCCGGGGATGCGGAGCGTGAGAATGATCAGCATGACGAAGCCGACGACGAATGACACCGCCACCGAGAGGAAGACGCCCCAGGCGCTGTTGAGGCGAGCCATGACCGTCTCTTCGGCGACGTGCGCCGAGGCGTCATAACCGGTGTACGTCCATTGCGCTTGCAGAAGCCCTAACACAAAGGCGAGTATCAAACCGCTGCCGGCATATAGCCCGACCATGCCCGGAATTTTCATCATCAGCGAGTCGAAGGTGAAAGGTCCGGCGGCGAAAGAGGTGTAGCTGGTTAGATCGGAGTTGATGGCGCTTTGGAAGAGAAAGCTGAACGGCTGGATGTGTTTGCCAAAGGCGATCAGCAAGAGGGTCATGATCATCACGCCGCCGATGTGCCAGTAGACGCTGAAATCGTTGAGCCGTGCCGTGAGCTTGATGCCAAAGATGTTGATCAGCACTTGCGGGATCATGATGAGGATCATGACGATCGCCATGGCCGTTGTATTGGTGGTGTCTATGTTCGTGCCGCCAATGCGATTGATGGCGCCGGCAATGTAAATGGCGGCGGCGAAATCAATCCCGGCAGTGATCATAATTTGTCCCAGCATATTGAACCAGGCCGTGACCCAAGCCCACTTGTGACCACCTAAGCGATGCGCCCAAAAATACAAGCCGCCTGCCGTGGGGTAAGCCGAGGCGAGTTCAGCCATTGAGGCGGCGACGCACAAGACGAAGAAACTCACAAGGGGCCAACCATATGTATTGATGATGGGTCCGGCGAACCCCAGCCCGTAGCCGAAAAGCAGGATCGCTCCGGTGAGGATCGAAATGATCGAAAACGAGATGGCGAAGTTGGAGAATCCGCCCATCTCGCGAAACAATTGCTGAGCATAACCTAGTTTATGCAGGTCGCGCATATCTTGCTGGATGATTTCTTCGCGCGACTTGCTTTTCATTTCTGCCATGATGCTTCTCCTTTTTTGCGCGGGCGACCTTTTGATTAATTGTCCGCGCGCTAAAAACTTCGGCGGTCTCTATGGCTAAGAAATTTCTGATCGGGGATGTCTTAAAGCGTTAACGAAAGCATCACCTCCTTAATAAAAGATCAGCCTCTTTATACTTAACGGCATCTCAACAATACCCTCTGCCGCTAGACACTCACTTAACTTCTCCTCATTCGCTTTGCCCATAAGCAAACGAATGTCAGGAAATTCGTAAGTCTTGCCGTGAAGTTTTGTGCGGAGGAGCACAAATTACTTGTCAATCATATTGGATATTAATTGCAAGTATTTCTTCTCGAAAGTGGCGATCAAGAAAACCCATAAAAGCATGGAAAAGTTTCCACTCCTCGTCCCTTGATGCTTTAGTGTGGACTTCCACCACAACAACTCCCCCTATTGCTGCTTGGAAATTTACCCACCCTTTGTAATCAGTATGACTCCATTTCTCCCTTCCCTTTTTCTTTAATGCGCTACGATACAGAGTTCCTCTATTTTTGCGCGAGAGTTCAACCTCTTTTTTTATAAGCTTACTATAAAGGTTGATACCTTCTTTGGGTATTACTTGGACTCTTTTCATTGTAATCTCCTGTATTTTCTCAGTGATAAAAAATCAACGTCTTCACGCTCAACGGTACTACCCGTCCATCCATCATCGGCAAGCCCACATCAATGTAATCGCCTTCTTGTAAGCCAACTTGATCGATAACTAACAATGGGCGATCAGGAGTCATGGCTTTCACTGTTTGCCCAAGGGCTTGGGCATAATCGCGTTCGATGATGGCGACGAGCGGGCGCGCGGGCGGTAACGTCTTGGCAAATTCGGCAAGCCCTGTGGCGAGTTGCAAGAGTGAAGTGTAATTGAGGGCTTCGCCTAATTCAAGGGCGATGGCAAAGTTGTCGGTCTCGGGATGCACATCCCAACGGCGCACGGCATCGCTGATGTCGGCGGCGATTTGGGCAGGGGCAAGCCCTGCCCTTACACTGGGACGAATCACGGGGACATTTTTCATCGGCAAGATATTACGCTCTGCCCAAATGGTTGAACCGGAGAGAGTCACTGTTTGCGAACTCGCACCTAACACGGTGGCGCGCAATGTTTCCGATGGCTTAACCGTCTCGTAAGTTTTGATGAGTGCGTTATTGCGAAGTGATTCAGCGAGAAGAGGTCCAACGTCGTCGTGTATCGCCGCGTCGGCGACAGAATTGATCGGGATTGGATTGTAGAAGTAATGACCTATTCCGCCCGACAACATGAGGATGGTATTTTTTCCAGAGACGGGTGAGGGTGGAGTGAGATAAAGTTTTTGCGCCAGCGGCGATGACGTGCCTTCGGTGAGCTCAACCGTGAGGTCTGCCATGCGATCGGTGAAGCGGCGCAGATCGTCGAGGGAGGGAGAGTCGGCGACACCGAGATTCGATTTGAGATCGTTGAGGATGTGCCGCGCGGGTTCGGCGATGTGGCGAATCTTTCCAGTCGCGTGATCGATCTCGATGATGCGCCCGCCGTAGTTCATCGCCGCGGCGGTGATCATCTCGCCTGCTTTGAAGATGACCGAGTTGGCGCTGCCGCCGCCGATGTCTATGTTGGTGACTGAGCAAAAATGTTTTTTGGAATAGTCTGCCGCGCCTGCGCCGCGTCCGGCGATCATCGATTCAAGATGGGGACCCGCCACCGTAACGATAAACTCACCGGCGAGTCCGCCGAGCGATTTTAAAATTTCGTCGGCGTTTTTCTTTTTGGCGGTTTCGCCGGTGATAATCACCGCGCCCGTTTCAACTTGAGTTGGATCAACGCCGGCATTTTGATATTCGCGTTTGATGTGATCGCTTAAGCGCGCCGCATCAATCGTTTCGCGATCGGTGAGCGGGGTAAGGACGATGGGTGATTGATAGAGGATGGATTTATCGGTGATGCCGATTCTTGGAACCTGCCCGGCGCGTGATGTGTCGGTGAGCGTGAGGCGTGAGAAAACGAGTTGCGTCGTGGTCGTGCCAACGTCAATACCAACGGAGAGCATCTGGCGTGAGTCGGGCATAAGGTGGATAGAGTGTATCAGAAAAACATCACGCGGTTAAACTAAAACGACGCGGCAGATTCGCCACGTCGTTTTAGTTTTAAACGGCTAATGCAACTCTTCTCTGTACTTGCCACCACACGGTTAACGCCAAAGGAATTAAAGCGGCGGCAGCCCCGACGATTCCCATCACACCATAACCCACGGCGGCGAAAACGAATCCGCTTCCCAAACTTCCGATTGCCGATGTCAGTCCGATTAAAAGATCGTTGAAGCCTTGTGTCTTGGCGCGTTCTGCGGGCGAGAGTTGATCGGCAAGCAGTGACGATCCGCCGACGTAACAGAAATTCCATCCGAGTCCCAACAAGAACAACGCGACGGACACCGGAAGAATATCCGGCGAAAGCGGCGCGGTGATGCAGGCGACGATCAATGTGCCTGCGCCTACGATGATCACCGGCGCGCGTCCCCAACGATCTGCCAGGCGACCTGATAAAACTGAAAAGGCATACATGCCAAAGACGTGCGATGAAATGACGAGTGAGATCGAACTCAGTTCGTGATCGTGTCCGCGCAAGTGCAGTGAGGTGATCACCATCAGCATGACCATCGTCGCTTGACCGAAGACCATCGAAGCCACTGCCACAATCGCTGCTGGTTGACTCAAAATTTGCGGGATGCTCCGCGTGGGACCGGCGATGACGGTTTTATTTTTTTCATCGTGCGCGGTGATCTCGCGCCCGATGTCGCGCGGGTCGGGGCGCAGCCAAACGAAGATGATGATCGCCGCGATGATGAACAATACAAAACTTGCGGCGTAAGGACCACTCAACTCTTGCCAATTAAATTGCAGGGCGAGCTTGCCGGTTGGACCCACCAGCACCGGACCAAACACCGCGCCTACTGTTCCACCAACCACCACGTTTGAGATTGCTCTCCCGCGCTCATGAGGTTCGTGAACTTCTGCCGCCGCGAATCGCGCCAACTGCAACGCCGAGTTCGCCGTTCCCATCAAGATCATGGCGATCAAAAATAGGATGAACGAGCTGCTGTTGATTGCGCCTGCCGCCATCAATGATCCGATGACGCCGAGGAACAGACCCAGCGTGAGTCCGCCGCGCCGCCCCAACGTATCCATGCCGTATCCCCAAGCGAATGCTGCCAGCGCACCACCAAACATATACACGGCTGTTGGCACGCCGGCCCAACTAGCATGACCGCTTAATTTATCTCCAACAATTGTGTTGACTGTTGCCGTCACAATGAACCCCGCCGAGCCAACACTTTGCGCGGCAAGCAGAACATAAACGATTTTACGAGCGATAGATTTGTAGTTTTTGTTTGTCATAGATTTAAAAAGCGTGATGCGTGATTCGTGAAAGGTCACGTATCACGCATCACGCATCACGAATCGCGTTTAATACTTTCCTGCCGCAACTGATGCCGCCTCTTTCTTCCCGCTCATCTCGCCCATGATCTTCACGCCCGCGCTTGCCCCGATGCGAGTCGCGCCCGCTTTGATCATTTGTTGCGTGTCTTCTAATGAGCGAATACCACCGGATGCTTTCACGCCCATTGATGCGCCCACCGTCTTACGCATCAGTGCCACATCTGCCGCCGTTGCGCCACCCGTACTGAAGCCGGTTGAGGTCTTCACAAAATCTGCGCCCGCTTCTTTGGAGAGTAAACACGCCGCAACTTTTTCTTCGTCAGTCAACAGCGAGGCTTCGATGATCACTTTGACCAACGCCGCTTTGGCATGACCGACGCGCACCACCGATTTAATGTCGTGCAGCACGGCTTGATAATCTTTCGACTTCAACGCGCCGATGTTGATCACCATGTCAATTTCGGTTGCGCCTTCGTCTAATGCTTGCTGCGCCTCAAACGCTTTCACGTCAGTGGCGGTAGCACCGAGCGGGAAGCCGATCACCGTGCAAACTTTTACAGGCGATCCTTTCAACAATTCGACGCACAACTTAACGTGACCCGGGTTAACACACACGCTGGCGAAATTATATTTGCGCGCCTCAAAACACAATTGGGCAACTTGATCGTGCGTGGCGTCGGGCTTAAGCAATGTGTGATCGATCATGGAAGCGATCAACCGATCCTGCGGCACCACGCCGACTCCGGCGGTGATGCGGTCAGCCCCGGCGGAAACCACCGTGCGGACATTATCCACACAGAACTGCACGCACATCTCGCCACTCTGACAATCTTTGCAGGGCGAGGCACTGCCCGTTTGCTTCTCGGCAGCCAAAGCCAGTAACACTTGGCGCGTCACTGTTTCAACTATTCGTTCAACGTCTTTTGGTTCAAGATTCATTTTGGGTTTGCAAAAACCTTTACCTTACTCTTTCAAAAATCTTTTTTCTACTTCAATAATTTTTTCCACGCGTTTGGCGTGCCGCCCGCCGCCGAATTCTGTTTTCAACCATATCTCGACAATTTGTTTGGCAAGGTTTGCGCCGATCAGTCCTGCGCCGAGCGTCAATACATTGGCGTCGTTATGTTCGCGGCTGTTCATCGCCGTTGCGTGATCGTAACATAAGGCGGCGCGCACGCGCGGCACTTTGTTGGCTACCATCGCGCTGCCGATACCCGCGCCATCAATCACGATCCCGCGCCATGCTTTGCCTTCACTCACTAATCGCGCTACAGCATAAGCGAAATCGGGATAGTCCACTGCCTCTGTAGAATTTGTTCCGCAATCAATCACGTTGTAATTAAGTGAGGCGAGATGGGTCTTCAAAATTTCTTTGAGAGGGTAGCCGCCGTGATCGGCGCCGAGGGCGACAACACTCCCTCCCCTATCGTGTTTTTCGATTTGGTAGAGCAAGTTGGCAACTTGCTCTACAACATCAGGATCGTGTTTTTCGATGAGGGAGGGCTGGGGTGGGGGTGAGTCCGCACCGCCGAGTGTGCGCTTCACCACTCGTTCCACAATCGCGCGGATGTCGGATTCGGAAAGTTGGGTCATGGTGATTAAACCCGAAGGGTCTTTAAGACCCTTCGGGTTTTTGATTTATGGATAACGATAATGCTCCACAATCTTCGCTTGATCAAAGGGCCAATAGACGATCCACACATTTCCCACGATGCGATCAAACTTAATGGGACCAATAGAAGGATCGCGCGAGTCTTTTGAGAAGTTGCGGTTGTCGCCCAACACAAAATATTCGTCTTCTTTCAAGTTCCACGTTTGCGGCGCAAACGAGCGCATGGGTTCGCGGATGTAAGGCTCTTGAACAGCCTTGCCGTTGACAATTAAGGTGTTGCCTTCGATGCGGATCGTATCGCCGGGGATGCCGACGATGCGTTTAATAAAATCGGTTTCGCCGGGCAAACCGATCAATCGTTCAAAGAAATTCGAGGGTGCGGTGCCGGGCGGCACTAAAACGATCACGTCGCCCCGTTCTACTTTGCTGAACTGATACGACAGACGATTGACGATGATGTATTGCCCGTTTTGAAATGTGGCGTCCATGCTCGCCCCATAAATTTTGAATCGTCCGGTGATGAAGTTGACGCTCATGAAAATGATCGCCGTGAGGACAAGCGTCTCTACCACTTCGCGAACGAAAGATTTTGTTTTAGGGATGGGTGTGGTCTCGATAGCTTCTGCCAAGTTGATGACTCCGTATTTCGTATTCCGTATTGCGTCAGTGGCGATACGAAATACGCACTACGCAAATACGTGGGGGCGATTATAAATCCTTTTCGTCTCGTCCCTTGAACACTAACTGAATCGGCGTGCCGAAGAACGGATAGGTCTCACGAATTTGATTCTCCATGAATCGCTCGTAAGTGAAGTGAGCCAGTTTGGGATCGTTGACGTGAAAGACAAACGTCGGCGGGTCGGTGCCCACTTGAGCGGCGTAAAAAATTTTGAGCCGTTTGCCGCCGCGCGAGGTCGGGGCGTGCTTTAGCATTGCGTCGCGCACAATCCGATTCAGTTCGGCGGTTGGCACGCGCACCAAACGTTCTTCTTGCACGCGCAGTGCCATCGGCATCACCTGTTCAACGCGCTGTCCGGTTTTTGCCGAGATGAACAACAACGGAACGTAATCCACAAAATGCAGTTGGGTGCGAACCTTCTCGGTGAAGTCGTTCATCGAATAAGAATCTTTTTCAACGGCATCCCACTTGTTGACGATCACGACTACACTGCGTTTCTTTTCTAACACCATGCCGGCGATGTGCGCGTCTTGCAGTGTGATTCCTTCGATAGCATCAATTAACACCAACGCCACATCGGCGCGATCCAACGCTTTGTAAGTTCGCAGCACGCTGTATTTTTCCACGCCCACTTCGATCTTGCCGCGCCGCCGAATGCCCGCCGTGTCAATCAACGTGATCGGCATCCCTTCGTAATTTAATTTCGTGTCAATCGCGTCGCGCGTCGTCCCCGGTATCGGCGAGACGATGACTCGTTCTTCACCTAACAACCGATTGAGCAACGAACTTTTTCCAACATTCGGTTTGCCGACGATGGCGATTTTAACCGACTCGTCCTCTTCAACTTCCTCTTTCGGCAACACCGCCACTACTGCATCGAGTAGATCGCCTGTGCCTACACCGTGCATCGCCGAGATGCCATACAACTCGCCCAGCCCGAGTTCGTAAAAAGGATAGATGTCGCTGAGGCGCTCTACCGTGTCGTTCTTATTTACGGCGATAAAGATCGGCGGATAGGGGACGCCGTCTCTTTGCTTTTGGCGTCTACGCAAAATCTCCGCCGCCTGCTCGTCGGCAACGGTCATACCGGTGGTGACATCCACCACGAAGATCACCGCATTCGCTTCTTCAATGGCGAGTTCAGCTTGTTCACGAATTTGCGGAATGAAGTCTGCCGAATCAATCGAGAGCGGCTTAGCTTTGGGATCGTGCCCCAAGACTTCGATGCCGCCGGTGTCCACAACATCAAAGGTGACTCCGTTCCACAAGGCTTCGGCGATCTGACGATCGCGAGTCGTGCCGGGGCGATCATCTACCACGGCGAGTCGTTCACCGATGAGTCGGTTAAATAATGTGGACTTGCCAACGTTGGGTCTGCCCACGAGAGCTACAAGAGGCTTGGTCATGGTTTAAGGGTTGGGGTGAGAGTCGGCGTCACTTCAAGAGTGGGCATCAGAGTCGGGAACGGGATAAAAGTTGGAATCGGCACGCGCGTTGGAGTCCGTCGAATGGAAGGTGTCGGCGTCCCCGGCGCAGTGATGATCACTTCAATCGTGCCGGGCAAGATCGTTTGAGCGATCACTTTTTGCGGCAGGGCGATCACTTCCGGTTTCACTTGATGAATGCCGGGAGCGAGGTTGGATAGATTAAGAGTTACACGCACGTCGCCGGGGTTGAGGGTGTCGAGGGTTGGAAGTGGTCCGGAGAGGATTACATCCACAGTCGAGGGCGAAGCGAAGGCGTTGAAGTTCGAAGTCAGTCCGCGAATCTCCAGATCGCGTTGAATGGTGAGGCTGCTTTCAATGGCGGCGATGCTTACTTGCAATAACACACTTTGCGATCCGATGACCGAGACTCCGGCGGGGAGTTTGAGTCCGAGTCGAGTCTCGATGTCGTCGCTGGCTTTGCTGATGTTAAGTTTTTCGGTTTCGACAACGCCGGGCAGCGCGGCGACGAGAGATGGATCGGATGAGAAGAGTGTGACGACAGACGGCGCGACGACAATGTTGGTGATGCGATGTCCGGTGGCGATCTGTCCTTCGATCAGGGCTTTGACGGCGACATCACGATAGCCGCCCAATTGTTCAACGGCGACGCTCACCGGCGCGGTTGCCGGCTCCACTTTCACGCCCGACACAAATTGCCCGGACGTATTCACCGCGATCAACGTGATGTTGTCGTTGATGGGTTGTTTGACTCCGTTAAGGTTGACGGGCGCAAGTAGTTCGCTCACAGTGTCGGCGGCAGAAGCGGGTCCGGAGATGGTGGCACTCCGTAGAGTCAACTGCGGCAATTTTGCTTGATACCCCACCGCCGGTTCGCCGCGCATTTGAACTTTGATCGGGATGTTGCGTGTGACGATCTTTTCTAAAGTTAACCGCGTCTGCGATGGCGCGACGGAGATGATGCGCGCTTCTCGATAATCAATTGCCGATTGGAGAGAGAGGCTGATAGAACCAGTGGCGGCATTAGAGAGATCGGCGGTGATATGAATCTGATCGGCGTTGAGGTTTGCCCAAACCGATGCCGGGGCGCGGACTCGGACCTCGACCGACGGTGGTTTGTCGCCGATGATGATCATGCCCTCGGGCAGATTCTGTAAGGCAACCGGAATCAATTGCGGGAACGCTTTTTCTTGAAATGGATCGGCTTCGTTAAGCGCGACGATCCAAATCGTGATAGCGATTGCGATGGAGAGGAAAAGCGTTGTGACGTTGCGAATGAACCAGCGAAACATGATTAAACAGTCTTTAATCATTATTCTTTAGTTTCTAAAGATTAATGATCGAAGATTAATGATTAGACGACTTCGTGTTGTTTTTTGGGAGAGGCTTTTAACCACCCAAAGAGTCTATTGTCGCGGGGGCGATGGAAGGCGGTTAAGATATTTTGCAACCGAGCCGAGTCGAGTCGTCGAATCATTTTACCATTATGCGCGACGGAGATCGTGCCGGTTTGTTCGGAGACCACGACGGCAACCGCGTCCGAGGCTTCGCTGATGCCCAGCGCGGCGCGATGGCGCAACCCAAATTGTTGTTGCGAGAGCGTGGCGTCAATGGAAAGGGGAAGCACACAGGCGGCGCTGGCGATGCGATTTTGGCGAAGGATGACGGCGCCATCGTGTAGAGGCGTATCCTTGATAAAAATTTGCACTAACAGTTCAGCGCTGACCAGCGAATCCATTTTCACGCCCGTGTCCACATAGTCTTGCAAACCGGCTTCGCGCTCGATGACGATCAATGCGCCGTAATGTTGATCAGAAAGTTGTTGGCAGGCAAGGGCAATGCACTCGATCTCCGGTGATGTCGCTGACGATTCGACCCCGCCGATGGTGAGGAAATTGCTGAAGCGCCCCAGACGTTCCAGCGCGCGACGAATCTCTGGTTGAAAGACGATGGGGATAGCGAGGAGCAAGGCGGGCAGTGTGCTTCGCAATAACCAACTGAAAGCACGCAGACGGAAGAACGCGCTGAGCAGTGCGACGAATACTGTGATGATGATCACGCCGCGCATCAAGACCACGGCTTGTGTGCCGCGCATGATGACGAATAATGTAAAGAAGACAACCGTCACGAGGAGGATGTCTACAACGCTGAGCCAGTCAAGGCGTTGAAAAATAAAAGTGGCTTCGGTGAGGAATTCGGTCAACGGCAAAACTTTTGGCAAGACCTCACAGGTCTTAAAGACCTGTGAGGTCTTGCGGAGTTAACCAGACTGTAGCTGCGCGAGTACCGCTTGATACTCTGCCACGTTGTCTGGCGACATAGCAATGATTGCTTGGATCGTTTTAATAGACTCAGCGCGATTGCCGGCTTGCAGATGCAGTTCGCCGATGGCGTCGAGTTGGGCGATGGCGTCGGCTTTGCGTCCGGTCTCTTGGTAGAGGCGGGCGAGGCGCGAGTGAATCCCGATGTCGTCGGCATGGTCACGCAGTATTTGTTCAAGGAAGGAGATTGCCATCTTGGCATCGCCTTTGCTCAATACCATCTTCAAGAAATCATCGGTTTCACCGAGTGCTTGCCGCGCTTGGTTGTTGCGGAAGTACAGGTCAACTAGCATGACGCGCCCCTGCGCGTTGCCCGGGTCGGTGGCTTTCACTTGAGCGTAAGTGACCATCGCCTGCCGCCAATCGAGTCGCTGCATATCAATATCGCCCATGCGAAGCAGAATCTTCAACGCCAATGAACGGTCCCCGGCGCTGGGGCGTTGAGCGAGAGTGGTAGCGTCGGCGTACGTGCGGCGAGCCATTTCGAGATCGGCAAGATCATAATAGGCTTCCGCCATTTCAATATATTGCTTAATCGCTTCAACCGTCTTGCCCTGCGCCTTAAGCATCTCGATCAGCTTGGCGCGGGCATTGACATCCTGCGGCGCCAGGTGGGCGATCTCTTCGTAAATTTTTGCGGTGCGGCTGCCGTTGCCACGCACGTGGTAGAGGTTAGCGACAGCCGTGTACTTGGCGACAGCGGCTTCAATCCGATTCTCTTTAGCGAGTATCTCGGCGACTTTGAGGTGCGCCGGTATATAGAGCGGCGACGACTCAATCGCCCGATGCGCTTCGTCCATCGCCGAAACCAGCCAGTTGTGCGCCATATATTTATTAATCAACGACATGCTTTCCATAATCCGATCCGCGCCGGGGATGAGAAGCAAATCGGCGAGCGGCGCGAGCGTGCTACCTTGTTCAATGTTGAGTTGTTCACGCGAAACCTTCACCCGCTCTTCCCAATCGGGACCGGATAGGAAGGCAATGAGATTTTCACCGAGACTGATCAGATCGTCTTCACTGGGGTTCTCGCGATCCATGCTGGCGTAAAAGTTTTCGTACAAACTGCTTAACGCATCGGCTTGAGTGGCGGGGACAGTCGTGATGTCCACGGCTCGCAGAGAATTGATCAACTGAATGACCGCCTCTTTCATTTTGTCAGTTCGGGCATAACACACGCCCAGACCATAATGCGCGCCGGAAGCGTATTCGGGATTTTTGGTGGCAGAGGTGAAATGCTTTATCGCTTCTTTGTAATTCTCTTGATCGAGATAGTTGCTGGCAAGGGTGTAATACAACGAGGCGTTATCCAACCCGGCGCGCAAGGCTTTCTCGAAAAACGAATTGGCGACATCAATATCCCCCTGTGTTTGCGCTTCGATGGCTTGACTTAAACTGCTGACAATCTGTGAGCGGTTCGAGCTTTTTGAATCCTTCTTCGGTTCGGATTTGATGCTGCGCATAAAGCCCGTGCCTTGCGGCGACTTCGGCGGCTCCGGTTCAGGCGAGGAGACATCGCCAATATCAAATAATGATTCGGCGAGCATCGCCAACGCCAGTTGGCGGCATGTTTCCAGAGGATTGAATTTCTTCTCTGTCTCGTTGGCTTCTTTGAATGTGGGTTTCTTATCTTGATTGGGCGGCGCGGCAAAGGCATTGAGGCGGCGCAGCATACCGGTCGAGGTGGGTCCTTTGGCAGTGCGTCGCGGTTCGGGCAGCAACTCGCCGCGTTGGATCATGTTCAACGCTTTATTGGCGTCGGCGCTTTGCGGATCGGTTTGCAATGCGCGCTGCGCCGTTTGCATCGCTTTCGGAATATCGCCTTGTGATTGAAAGATGCGCGCGACTTCGATGTATTCGGCAACCGATTCGGCAGTCTTGCCGATTCGCTCGTAAGCCAGCGCCAGACGCGAATGGGCATTGATATTGTTGGGGGCGAGTATTGCTGAACGCCCCCAACTCTCGATGGCTTTCTCAATCTCACGACGGTTTACGTAGATCTCACCTACGGCGTAATATGCTTGCGCCGCCGGAACAATTTGACCAAAGTCTTCCATTAACTCGGCGCATTTTTCAATCGGCACCGGATCCCCCGGGCTGACTCGCGCCGCGCGTTGATAAACGATCAATGCTTCTTTTTGTTTATTGAGGGCGAGCAGGGCTTGCCCCAGATTGGACAAGACAGTTGGATCATCCGGAAATTCTTCGAGCGCGATGCGATACGAAGCAATGGCTTTCTCCCACTGCTGATCCCACGCCGCAGAGATGCCATCGTTAAGAGATTTTTCGTAAACGTCGCGTTTGCCAGCCATAACTAATTATGAAGGAAGAAGGATGAAGGATGAACTTATTTCACGCATCACTCGTCACGTATTACTTTTTACTCTTCACTTTCTTAACGACCTTCTTCTTCTCACCTAACAACTCTGCCAAGATCGCCTTCTGCGCGTGCAAACGATTCTCGGCTTGCGGGAAGAGGACGCTGTTAGGACCATCGGCTACTTCATCTGTGATCTCTTCACCGCGATGCGCTGGTAAGCAGTGCATCACTAACACCTCGGGTTTGGCTTTGCTCACCAAAGTCGCGTTCACTTGATACGGTGGGAACACAGCGGCGCGCTTTGTTTTTTCCGATTCTTGTCCCATGCTGGTCCACACGTCGGTATAAATTACGTCAGTGTCGCGCACGGCTTCAAAGGGATCGGTGGTTTCAAAAATTTGGCTGCCACTCTTCGCGGCGAACTCGCGCGCTTTCACCACGACCAAGGGTGGGAGTTGATAATCGAGCGGGGTGGCGATCTTGAAATGGATTCCCAACTTGGTGCAGATGTGGATCAATGATGTTGCCACGTTGTTGCCGTCACCTACGTAGGTGACGGTTAACCCTTTGAGTCGCGGTCTCCGTTCCAGGATCGTCAGAATATCACCCAGCGCCTGACATGGATGATTGTGATCGGAGAGTCCATTGATCACCGGCACCGTGGCATATTGGGCGAGCGTCAGAACGTGTTCGTGATCAAACACCCGCGCCATGATCCCATCGGCATAACCCGACAACACCCGCGCCACATCCGCCACCGACTCGCGCTTGCCCAAGCCGATCTCATCGGGCGAGATGTAAAGGGCGCCGCCGCCTAAATGCTTCATGGCGATCTCAAAAGAAACGCGCGTGCGCAGCGACGGCTTTTGAAAGACCATCGCCAAATTCTTGCCTGCCAAAACTGGCTTGTTGCCGCCTTTGGCGCGTTCCTTCTTTAATTTCAGCGCAAGGTCAAGCAAATTTTCGATTTCGGTTGAGGTGAGCTCGGCAATGGTGAGGAAATGTTGCACCTTTTAATTCTCCGTAACGATGAGGTGAAGTGGAGTATACAATGACACATAGACAATGACAAATCAGGCGTAACAACTTTTATTTTTGCATCACGCCAATCCTTGCTCGTTCCTCGTGAACATTAATCTTTACTCTTTCCCCCGTCACCGCATCCGCCATCCCCACGTAAATCACATACTCCCCGCGCGGCGCATCAGGGGGTAGCGTGATCGCACGTTCATCAACCACATACTCACCCTCGACCCAACCCGTCGTTGGGCGAGACCAATTCTGCGGCACGCCATCGCTCTGCGCCCACACGCGATCCGCGTCGCTGATATGCACAAAAACGGAATAACTCTTTTCCGGAGTCTTCAACGCCCGCCACACCAAGATAATTTTTTGATCGCCGATCGAATAGCCGACCAACTCGGCAAAGGAATCGAATCGAGCGCCCACTTTTTGATCGACACTTGGCGCAGTAAAAGATCGTTGCGGAGCGGCGACTCGAATCCCGCCAAGCGCGGCGGAAGCGGATTCGCCTTTCAACGTGATGCCCCAGCGATAGCCGCCATCCGTCAGCGTGGCGGGCAAGCGAATCAAATGTTGCCCCCGCCACACATCCCCAACCTTCCATTGTGAGGTCGGGAAATTTTCGCTCACAGGTTCGATCTCTTTGGCAAAAACATTTTTGCCCGAAGCGTCACTTAACCCAAACTCCAATCTTTGATCTTTAATCATCTCTCTTTCCGCTTTCCAAAACAACGTCACCAACACCGTATCGCCCGCCTTTGCCTCTGCCCGATCTACATTCCATCCTAACAACGTCAACGACTCATTTAATTTCGTGTTCGACACATTCTGCATCTTCAACGCTTCGATGCTCGCCGGTTTTGCGGGACGGGTGACGGTGATCGTCCCCAGATCGAAACGTGGCGCGAGAGCGTTACCTTGCGGATCGATCACGCTGTCAGGTGTGTGTGAAGGATCATCAGCATCAAATACTTTGCCCCAAACCCGATACGTGCCGGGTGGGGTCGCAGACAAGATCGTGACTCGCCGCGCCCACAACGCATAGTAATTCGGAGTCCATTGATTTGCCGAGAACGGCGGGGGGGGGCGCCCCCGAAAAGAAAGATA
>Ga0082335_1005965_pt1 | contig 16259 bp, 12 predicted proteins | sample Subgrocontami58m_FD_72375 | JGI IMG/M metagenome (GOLD analysis project Ga0082335, IMG submission 72375) | Subsurface groundwater microbial communities from S. Glens Falls, New York, USA - GMW37 contaminated, 5.8 m (SPADES assembly) (version 2) ... | reverse complement strand
ATTGATTTTCGGGGTCTACCAGAGCACTTGGCCGCGGCGCGCGATCACCGCATAATCCACGGCATGAGCGAGAAGCGCGAGGATACTATGCACAAGGCCGCGCAGCCTGAGCCGGTGCTCGATCTTCGGGATGCAATCGCCCTGATCGTCGGCCTCGTCGTCGGCGCCGGCATCTTCAAGACGCCTTCGCTGGTGGCGGCCAATGCGGGCGGCGCATGGACCATGCTCGCCGCCTGGCTCTTGGGCGGGATCGTTTCGCTGATCGGCGCGCTGTGCTACGCCGAACTCGCCACGGCCTTTCCGCATGCCGGCGGCGATTACCATTTTCTCACCCGCGCCTACGGCAGGAAATTATCGTTTTTGTTCGCCTGGGCGCGCCTGGCGGTGATCGTGACCGGCTCGATCGCCTTGCTCGCATTCGTGTTCGGCGATTATTGTTCGCGCCTTTATTCGCTGGGCGAGCATTCGTCCGCGCTTTACGCCGCCTTGATCGTGATCGTGCTGACCGCGGTCAACATCGCCGGCGTGAAGGCCGGCGCGGGGACGCAGAATTGGCTGACCATGGTGGAAGTGCTCGGATTGCTCGTAGTCGCCGTTGCCGGTTCGATGCTTGCGCCGGCTGTACCCGCGGTGGCGCTGCCCGTCTCCGCCGCGCCGGGACAGCCGGCATTCGGCCTGTGCATGGTGTTCGTGCTGCTGACCTACGGCGGCTGGAACGAAGCCGCTTATATCTCGGCCGAATTGAAGCAAGGCCGGAAGAACATGCTGCGCGCGCTGGTGTGGAGCATGTTCTTCCTCACCGCGCTCTATCTGCTGGTGAATCTCGCCTATCTGCGCGGATTGGGTCTGGCCGGCATGGCGCGCTCGCAGGTGGTCGCGGCGGATCTGCTGCAGCAGGTGTGGGGCAGCGCGGGTGCGCGCCTGATCAGCGTCATGATCGCGCTATCGGCGCTGACTTCGATCAATGCCACCATCATGGTCGGCGCGCGCGGCAACTATGCCCTGGGCTGCGACTGGCCGTTGCTCGGCTTTCTCGGCCGCTGGAACGCCCGCACCGGGTCGCCGACGCAGGCGCTGCTGCTGCAGGGTGCCGTGGCGCTGGCGCTGATCGCGTTCGGCGCGCTCATGCGCCGGGGTTTCGAGACCATGGTGGATTACACCGCGCCGGTGTTCTGGTTTTTCTTCCTGCTCATCGGTGTGGCGCTGTTCGTGTTGCGCCGGCGCGAGCCGCAAGCGCCGCGGCCGTTCCGGGTGCCGCTGTATCCGCTGCTGCCGCTGGTCTTCTGCGCCAGCAGCGCCTGGCTGCTGTATTCCAGCCTGGCTTATACGCGGCTGGGCGCGCTGGTGGGGGTAGGGGTGCTCGCCGCCGGCGTACCGCTGCTCGCGCTGGCGCTACGCCGGGGATCGAACTATTAGCTCACTCCGGCCGCATATGCGGGAACAGGATCACGTCGCGGATGCTTGCGCTATTGGTGAACAGCATCACCAGCCGGTCTATGCCTATGCCTTCGCCCGCAGTGGGCGGAAGGCCGTATTCGAGCGCGCGGATGTAATCGGCGTCGTAGTACATGGCCTCTTCGTCACCCGCTTCCTTCTGCTTCGTCTGCTCTGCGAATCGCGCCGCCTGGTCCTCCGGATCGTTCAGCTCGGAAAAGCCATTGGCCATCTCGCGCCCGGTGATGTACAGCTCGAAGCGGTCGGTGACGTCCGGGTTGTGGTCGTTGCGGCGCGCCAGCGGCGACACCTCCGCCGGATAATCGATGATGAAGGTCGGCTGGATCAGCAGGGTTTCGGTGGTTTCCTCGAACAGCATGAGCTGCAGCGAACCCAGGCCATGCGCGCGCGAGACATCGGCGCCGAGCTTTTTCAGCGCCCGCGTGAGGTATTCGCGGTCGGCCAGCTCGGCCGCGCTGATCTGCGGATGATACTTGCGGATTGCCTGCGCCACGGTGAGCCGCTCGAACGGCTTGCCCAGGTCGACCGTGTGCCCGGCGTAGGGCAGGACAGTGCTGCCGAGCACCTCCTGCGCCACCGTCCGTAGCAGCTCCTCGGTGTAGTCCATGAGGTAGCGGTAATCGCGGTAAGCCTCGTAGAACTCGATCATGGTGAATTCGGGATTGTGCCGGGTGGAAATGCCTTCGTTGCGGAAATTGCGGTTGATCTCGAATACCTTCTCGTAGCCGCCTACCACCAGGCGTTTCAGATACAGCTCGGGCGCGATGCGCAGGAACAACTGCATGTCGAGCGCGTTGTGGTGCGTGGCGAAGGGCTTGGCCGCGGCGCCCCCGGGGATCGGATGCATCATCGGCGTCTCGACTTCGAGGTAGCCCTTGCCCACCATGAAGGCGCGGATCGCCTGGATCATCCGGCTGCGTACGCTGAACACCCTGCGCGCCTCCGGGTTGGTGATCAGATCGACATAGCGCTGGCGGTAGCGCTGTTCCTGATCGGTGAGGCCGTGAAACTTCTCCGGCAGCGGCCGCAGCGCCTTGGTGAGCAGGCGCAGCCCGGACACGCGCACCGATAGCTCGCCGGTCTTGGTCTTGAACAAGGTCCCTTCCGCGCCGAGGATGTCGCCCAGGTCCCAGTGTTTGAACGTTTCGTGCACCGCAACGCCGGCGTGGTCGTTGGTGATGTAGAGCTGGATACGGCCGTCCATGTTCTTTCCGCTCAAGTCCTGGATGCTGGCAAAGCTCGCTTTGCCCATGACGCGCTTGAGCAGCATGCGCCCGGCGACCGCCACATGCACCAGTCTGGCCTCGAGCTCTTCATTGGATTTCGCATCGTGCGCCGCGTGCAAGTCGGCAGCCAGGTCTTTGCGCTCGAAGTCGTTGGGAAAGGCATTGCCCTGTTCACGTAGCGCGGCCAGCTTGGCGCGGCGCTCGGCGATGATCTGGTTTTCGTCGACGACGGGTGTTTGCTTTTCTTCAGCCATATTGGTTCTCGATTGGTTGATGGCGCGTCCCAAGCGGGACCTGCGTGGGCTCTGCGCGCGCCTAAACGCCCTTCTTCAAACTCGCTTCGATGAACTGATCCAGGTCGCCGTCCAGCACCGCCTGGGTGTTGCCGGTCTCGACGCCGGTGCGCAGGTCCTTGACGCGCGACTGGTCGAGCACGTAGGAGCGGATCTGGTGGCCCCAGCCGATGTCGGTCTTGGAGTCCTCGAGCTTTTGCTGCTCGTCCTGGCGTTTGCGCAGCTCGCGCTCGTACAGGCGCGACTTCAGCATCGCCATGGCTTCGGCGCGGTTGCGGTGCTGCGAACGGTCGTTCTGGCACTGCACCACGATATTGGTGGGCAGGTGGGTGATGCGCACCGCCGAGTCGGTCTTATTGATGTGCTGGCCGCCGGCGCCGGAGGCGCGGTAGGTGTCGATGCGCAGGTCCGCGGGGTTGATTTCGACTTCGATGGTGTCGTCCACTTCGGGGTAGGCGAATACGCTCGCGAACGAAGTGTGGCGCCGGTTGCCTGAATCGAACGGCGATTTGCGCACCAGGCGATGGATGCCGGTTTCGGTGCGCAGTCGCCCGTAGGCGTATTCGCCCGAGACTTTGATGGTCGCACTCTTGAGCCCCGCCACCTCGCCCTCGGATTCCTCCAGGATTTCGACCGCGAAACCGCTGCGCTCGCAGTACTTGAGGTACATGCGCTCCAGCATGGATGCCCAGTCCTGCGCCTCGGTGCCGCCCGAGCCGGATTGGATGTCGACGAAGCAGTTGTTCGGGTCAAGTGGATTGGAGAACATGCGGCGAAACTCCATGCCCGCCACCAGCTTCTCCGCCGCAGCGATGTCCGCGGCCACGCTCGCGAGGGCAGCGTCATCGTCTTCAGCGCGCGCCATCTCGAACAGCTCGCTGGCATAGCGTAGCTGGCTGTCGAGTAGCGCGAGGTTGCCGACGATACCCTCGAGAATTTTCTTTTCGCGTCCGAGCTCCTGCGCGTGTTTCGCGTCGCTCCAGACATTCGGCTGTTCGAGCTGCCTCCCGACTTCGATCAGGCGTTCCTGCTTGGCGTCGAAGTCAAAGATACCTCCGCATTTCCCCGGCGCGGGCGCCAAGGTCGGCGAGGCTGTTGGCGAGGGCGTTGATTTTTTCGGCTTCCATGATCGGCTTTTTTGTCGGAATTGTGCGATTATACTCGCGTGCTTCCCACTGGGTTCGGCCTCGGTTCTCCCGAGCTTGTAAACGCAATATTGACTCATGTTATCGCGCCGCAAGATTCTGAAACTGATTGCCGGCGTGCCCGCCATGGTTCTGGTTCCGCCGGCGCGCGCGGCCGAAGCGCCGCTCAAGCGCCCCATTCCGAGGACGGGCGAATTGCTGCACGCGGTAGGACTGGGCACCTGGCAGACCTTCGACGTCGGCAACAACGCGATTGGCCGCGCGGAAGCGCGCGAAGTGCTCGCGCGCTTCGTCAAAGCGGGCGGGCAGATGGTGGACAGCTCGCCCATGTACGGCAGTTCGGAGGCGGTTGTCGGCGACCTTGCCGCCGCTCTCGGAGTGGAAAAATCGCTGTTCCTCGCCACCAAGGTCTGGAGCAGCGGACGCGAGGCGGGTATCCGCCAGATGGAAGAATCCATGCGCCGCATGCGCACCCTGACGCTCAGCCCGCGGGCCATGGACCTGATGCAGGTGCACAACCTCACCGACGTGAAGACCCAGTTGAAGACCCTGCGCGAGTGGAAGGAACAGGGCAGGATTCGCTACCTCGGCATCACCCATTACCACGAGGGCGCCTACTCCGAGCTTGAGCGCCTGATCAAGTCGGAGCAGCTCGACTTCGCGCAGTTCAATTACAACGTGTTGGCCACGGCGGCGGAGCAGCGCCTGCTGCCGGTTTGCGCGGAGTATCAGACCGCGGTGATCGTCAACCGACCGTTCGAGGAAGGCGATCTGTTCCGCAGGGTGAAGGGCAGGGAATTGCCCCAATGGGCCGAGGAATTCGACTGCAATAGCTGGGCGCGGTTTTTCCTGAAGTTCATCCTTTCCCACCCGGCGGTGACCTGCGCCATTCCCGCCACGCGCAACCCGGATTACCTGGTGGACAACATGGGCGCGGCTGTGGGGCGACTGCCCGATGCGGCCATGCGCCGACGCATGGTGCAGCATATGCGCAGTTTCTAGCGCGACGCAAGACCGCGCCTGATGGCAGTCGCGCTCAGGCGGGAAGCAACGCGACGGTAATGCCGGCGCCGGACGCCGCTGCCAGCATGGCCGGCGCGCAGCGGCGTCCGAGCGCGGCGCCGCCGACCGCGAACACGAGGCCGAGCTTGAACGCCATGTTCGATACCAGCGCCAGCACGATGGCGCTCGCCGCCTGCACGGGCTCGAGCTTGCCCAGATCGTACAGACGCAGGGTGGAAAGCGTGATCGCGTCCACATCGGTGAGGCCGGACACCAGCGCCACTGCGTACAGGCCGCCGCTGCCGGCGACGTCCGACAACCAGGCGGAACAGAACAGCACCGCGCCGAACAGCAGTCCGAATCCCAGCGCGGTGCGGATCTCGGTCGGATTGCGAATTTCAGGCACTACCAGTTCGGGTTGCTCGCGCAGTTTGCGCCACCAGTAGAGGGCGCCGGCAGCGCTGCAGGCGAGCGCTGCTCCGAGCGCTGGCAGGAGCAGAGGCAGGATGCCGGGCGAAACCACGCCGCCAAGAACCGCCAGGCGCACCGGCACTACCAGATTGGCGCTGAGGATGACCACCGCCGCGAGCTGCAGCATCCCCGGGTCGCGCGCGTGACGCGCGTAGACCATGCTGGTGGCGGTGCTCGAAACCAGCCCGCCGAACAGGCCGAGCAGCAGCACGCCGTGATGTCCGCCGGTAATCCGCAACGCGACGTAGCCGGCCAGGCTGATGCCGGAGATCAGCACCACCATGAGCCAGATCTGGTGGGGGTTGAGCGCATTGTAGGGGCCGTAGTCCTGGTCGGGCAATACCGGCAGGATGACGAAGGAGAGCGCGGCGAACTGCAGGATCGAGAGCAGATCCTGGCGCGTCAGGCTCTGCGACAGGCCGCGCAGTTCGGGTTTGAAGTAGAGCAGCATGGTGGTGAGCACGCCCAGCATCACCGCCAGCGTGGGATAGCCCAGCCAGATCAGCGCGCCTAGGCCATAGCACACGCACACCGCCGCCACCGAGGTGGTTCCGGGGTCGGCCGCCTCGTCGCTTTGGCGCGCGTAGGCGGCGATCATCATCAGGCCGACCAGGGCAAGACCTGCCGCCAGGATCCAGGCCGAACCGGTCTTCTCGGCGATCAGGCTGGCGAGCGTTCCCAGGAGCGCGACCAGGGCGAAGGTGCGCAGGCCGGCCTTGCTGGCGGGGTTGCGTTCACGCTCCAGCCCGATCAGCAGCCCCAGGGCGAGGCTGGTGAGGAAGGCCGGCAGCGGCGCCAGGCCGGTGGCTTCGAGAAAGCCCAGGTTCATGCAGCGAGCTCCCACTCCTCGACGATGAGCTGTACGCTCTGCACGCCATTGTACTCGTTCACCGCCAGGCGATAGGCCGCGCGGATGGCGGCGCCGGCAGGCGCGAGCGAATTGAAGCGTATCGCGTCAAACGACTTGCCGTCTTTTTGCAGCCGCAGCTTCAGGTGCTTGTCCGCGACCACGCGCTGGCTGGCGACGACAAAGCGGTCGCAGAACAGCGGCTGCGGAAAGCCCTGGCCCCAGACCTCGCGCTCCAGCATGCGTATGGTGTCCAGATTAATGTATGCCGATGCGAGCGGGCCGTCGGTCTCGGTGCTGCGCGCCAGATCGGAAGCGGCGAGGAGGCCGCGCACCGTGCTCTCGAACAGTTCCCTGAACTGCGCCAGGCCTTCAGCGCGTAGGGTGAGTCCGGCGGCGGCGGCGTGACCGCCGAAGCGCAGGATCAGGCCGGGTGCGCGCTTGGCGACGAGATCGAGCGCGTCGCGCAGATGCAGCCCGGCGATCGAGCGCCCCGAGCCTTTCAGTTCGCCCGCATTGCCGGCGGCAAACGCAATCACCGGCCGGTGCAGCCGGTCCTTGATGCGCGCCGCGAGTATGCCCACCACGCCCTGGTGCCAGGACGCATCGAACAGCGTCAGGGTATATGCCGCTTCCGCGTCCGGCGCCACGGCCGGAGCCAGGTCCGGGCCCAGCGCCTCCAGCATCGCCAGCGCCTGATCCTGCATGGTGGTTTCGATTTCGCGCCGCTCGCGGTTCAGCTGGTCCAGTTCCTGCGCGATGTTGAGTGCGCGCGCCGTGTCGTCGGTGATAAGGCACTCGATCCCCAGGGCCATGTCGGCGAGGCGCCCGGCGGCATTGAGCCGCGGTCCGGCGGCGAAGCCCAGGTCGAAACACGATGCGCGTCGTGCCTCGCGCCCGGCGACGCGCAGCAGCGCGGCGATCCCGGGCTGCATCTTGCCTTCGCGGATGCGCTTCAGCCCCTGCGCCACCAGGATGCGATTGTTGCGGTCCAGCCGCACCACGTCTGCCACCGTGCCCAGAGCCACCAGATCGAGCAGCGCCGCCAGATTGAATTCCGGCCGGTTGTTGAAGTGGCCGCGCCGGCGCAGCTCGGCCCTGAGCGCCAACATGACATAGAACATCACGCCCACACCGGCGATGGCCTTGCTCGGGAAGTCGCAGCCGGGCTGGTTGGGATTGACGATGCAGTTTGCCTGCGGCAGGACGTCGCCGGGCAGATGATGGTCGGTGATCAGCGTGTCGATGCCAAGCGCGCTCGCCCGCGCCACGCCCTCGTTGCTGGCGATGCCGTTGTCCACGGTGATCAAGAGGTCGGGGCGCTTCGCCTGGCGCGCGGCGAGCTCGACGATTTCCGGAGTGAGCCCGTAGCCATACTCGAAGCGGTTGGGCACGAGATAGGCGACGTCCGCGCCGAAGGCGGAGAGGGCGCGCACGCCGACGGCGCAGGCCGTGGCGCCATCGCAGTCGTAGTCGGCGACGATCAGCAGACGCTGCCTCATTTCGATGGCATCGGCGAGCAGCACCGCGGCCCGGGCCGCATGCAGCAGGCGCTCGGGCGGGATCAAGCCGGAGAATTCGCTCCCCACCTCGCTTTTGTCGCGCACACCGCGCGCGGCATACAATTGCGCCAGCACTGGATGCAAGCCCTGCTGCACCAGCAGGTCGCGCGCGCGCGAGGGGATGCGGCGGGCGACGATAGCGGTCATGCTTATGCGAAATCCGCCAGCGGCCCGATCCGTCGCCAGAAACGGCGCAGGTCGCCGCGCGTGACCTCGGCCGAAAGCACGCCCGCGGGCCCGAGCGCGTGCACGCTCAGCATGCCGATGCGCTCCTGCCTGAGCACTTCGAGCAGCGGGGCAAACCATTCGCGTTCGAGCAGCGCGAGGCCTTCGCGCCAGCCATGGGCATCGCCATGCTGCACCGCTCCGCGCAAGGCGTCGAGCACGATCAGGTTGATGCCTTCGCCGGCGCTCGCGCGCAACAAGTCCGCCGCGCTATCGGGCAGATCGCGCGCGGCGACGCGCGCCGCCTGTGCCAGTCCCGCGGCGAATGGATCGCGCGACCAGACCGCATCAAACGGCGCCGGCTCGAGCTCCGACATGGTGCCGCCGCCCCAGATCCAGACGCTGTTTATCGGCGGCTTGCCTGCGCCCTCTCTCCCCTCGTTGATCGCGTGGCCGTGCAACAGCATCTGTACCTCGTTCAGGCGCGCGCGCCAGGTTTGAGCGTCGGCGCCGCGCGGCAGCAGGTCATCAATGCCCCTTCCCGCGGCTGCGGCGAGTTCGGTCGTTTCCAGCGCCGGCGCCGTTTCGACGCTCAAATACCAGCGGTCCGGCCGTAGCGGACAAAAAGTCAGACCGTCTGCGCAAAAATGCGCGTTGAGGCTGTCGCATAAGCCATCGGCCTCCTGCTGTGATATGGAAAACATGCTGCTGTCGGCCAGCGCCAGCCGCCCGCCCTCGAGCTTGAGGTGCACCGGATCCGCGCGCAGCCAATAGTGCGCGCCCGGTGCGCCGCCGTCGGCGAGCAGGCTATAGGGCGCGACCGGCAAGTCCTGTCGCCGCTCCACGGTGAATTGATCGCAGAGCCAGGCTTCGACCGATGCGGTTTCCGCGTGCCGCCGCCGTCCTTTGGCGAGGAGCTGCGCCAGCGCCGGCGTGTCGAGTCCGCGATAAATGTCGCGGAATTCGCGGTCGGGCCAGAACAGGTCAGGGACCAGCAGATGGCAATGCATGCCAAAGTTTATCACCCCGGCACACGCATTAGCCGGGCCCGAGTGTGTCAAAATACCCCTGAAAGACGGCGACCGGGCGCGCAATGACGACCATGACCAAACTCCCCTACGAACTGTTCATCGGCCTGCGCTATACCCGCGCCAAGCGGCGCAACCATTTCATCTCCTTCATCTCGCTCACCTCGATGCTGGGCATTGCTCTCGGCGTGGCGGCGCTGATCACGGTGCTGTCGGTGATGAACGGCTTCCAGATCGAGCTGCGCACGCGCATCCTGGGGGTGGCCTCGCATGTGCAGATCAGCGGGACGGGCGATGTGCTCGCCGACTGGCAGGCGGTGGCCGAACTCGCGGCGTCCAATCCGCGCGTGGTTGCGGCGGCGCCCTACGTCAACGTGCAGGGCATGCTCACGTTCGACGGCGCGGTGCGCGGCGCGGTCATTCGCGGCATCCTGCCCGAGCGGGAGGACCGGGTGGCGGAAATCGGCCGCCACATGAAGTCGGGCACGCTGGCCGCGCTCAAGCCGGGTGAATTCGGCATCGTCCTCGGCAGCGAGCTCGCGCGCGCGCTCGCCGTCATGGCCGGGGACAAGCTCACGCTGATCGCGCCGCAGGGGCAGGTCACGCCGGCCGGCATCGTGCCGCGCCTGAAACAATTCCGCGTGGTCGGGATTTTCGAAATGGGCATGTTCGAATACGACTCCGGACTCGCGCTGATCCACCTCGAGGATGCGCAGAAGCTGTACCGCATGGAGGACAGGGTGTCGGGCGTGCGCTTGAAGCTGCACGACCTGTTCGAGTCGCGCCAAGTGGCAATGGCGCTGCTGCCCAAGCTGGGCCCGGATGTGTACATCAGCGACTGGACGCGCAGCCACGCCAATTTTTTCCGCGCGGTGCAGATGGAGAAGAACGTGATGTTCATCATCCTGCTTCTGATCGTCGCGGTGGCCGCGTTCAACATCGTTTCCACCCTGGTGATGGCGGTCACCGACAAGCAGCCCGATATCGCCATCCTGCGCACCCTGGGCGCCGCGCCCTCGGGCATCATGGCGATTTTCATCGTGCAGGGCGCGCTGATCGGCGTCATCGGCACGCTGATGGGCGTCGGCGGCGGCGTGCTGCTCGCGCTCAACATCGACGTGGTGGTGCCTTTCATGGAGAGCCTGTTCAACGTGCACTTCCTGGCAAAGGACGTGTATTACATCAGCGAGCTGCCGTCCGACCTGCAAGGCGGCGACGTGATCGCGATCGCCGCGATTTCGTTCGTGCTGAGCCTGCTCGCCACGCTGTATCCGAGCTGGCGCGCATCGCGCGTCAATCCCGCCGAGGCCTTGCGCTATGAGTGACCTCGTTCTCGGCTGCGCCAGGCTCGCCAAGATCTACCGGCAGGGCGCGGTCGAGGTGAGGGTATTGCTCGGCGTGGACCTGGAAGTGCGCGCCGGGGAACTAGTTTCCATCGTCGGCGCTTCGGGTTCTGGAAAAAGTACCTTGCTGCATTTGCTGGGGGGGCTGGACAGCGCGACGTCGGGCGAGGTCACCATCCTCGGCCGTCCCATGCAAAGCCTCTCCGAGACGGCGCGCGGCCGGCTGCGCAACGAATCGCTTGGTTTCGTCTATCAGTTCCATCATCTGCTGATGGAATTCAACGCCCTGGAGAACGTGGCCATGCCGCTGTTGATACGACGCATGCCCGCGAAGGAAGCGCAGAGCCGCGCTGCGGCCATCCTCGAGGAAGTGGGCCTGGGCAGCCGTCTTTCGCATACCCCGGCGGAACTCTCCGGCGGCGAGCGCCAGCGCGCGGCGCTGGCGCGGGCGCTGGTGACTGTGCCTGCCTGCGTGCTTGCCGACGAACCCACCGGCAACCTCGACCGGCATACCGCGGCCCAGGTGTTCGAGACGATGCTGGAACTCAACCGAAGCCGCGGCACCAGCTTCGTCATCGTTACCCACGACCCGGGCATCGCCGCGCGCACCCAGCGCGTGTTGCGGTTGCAGGATGGCGTCCTGAATCCGGACTGAGCAGTTGCAAGTATGGCATTCCTACGCTGCGGTCGCCCCCAAGCTGCGTTCGAGCGACTTGCGCCCTTCTGGCGTCGTCATCACTACCAGGGTATTGCCCGGCCCGATGAAATAGTTGTCCGCGGGGTTGAATTCCCACTGGTCCAGGGCGCGCACCGCCAGCAGGATGTAGGCGCGCCGGTTCAATTTGAGCCCTCCGATGGTGCCTGCGCCAAAGCCCTCGGGGATATGCACTTCCTCCACCCGCAACGCGTTGTCCGCGCGCAGCATCTCGTCGAGGAAGCTCACCACTTGCGGCCGCACCATCGAGGACACGATGCGCATGCCGCCGGTGAAATCGGGAGAAACGATGGCGTCGGCGCCGACCTTGCGTATCTTGTCGATATAGTTGACCTCGTGGCAGCGCGCCACCACGCGCGCCTGCGGATTGAGCAGCTTGGCCGAGAGCGTGATCACCAGGTTCTTGCTGTCGTCCCCGGTGACCGCGAACACGCCGGCACAGTGCTCGATGCCGGCCTCGGTCAGCGCGCTGTCCTCGCTGGAATCGGCGTGCGTCCACAATGCGTCGGGGTATCTTTCAAGATAACGCTCCATCGCCTCCCTGTCGCTTTCGATCACCACGTAGGGACGGCCGGTGACTTCTAGCTCGTGCGCGACGTTGGTGCCAACGCGGCCGATGCCGCAGATGAGGTAATGCCGCCGCAGTGCCGCGATGCTTTTTTGCATTCTTCGCCTCCGTAGTGCCTGGTTCATGTCGCCTTCGAGGATGAAGGCGGTCAGTATGGAAATCAAGTAGGTTGTCACGCCGATGCCGATCAGGGCGATGAACATGGTAAACACGCGTCCGCCCGGGGAATGCGCGAGATCGACGATCTCGCCAAAACCGATGGTGGCGACGGTGATGAAGGTCATGTACAGGCAGTCCAACCACGATACCTGCGCGCCGCCGATGATCTTGTAGCCGACCATGCCGATGACGTGGACACCGACCAGGGCCAGCGCCGGGGCGGCGAAGCGCTGGTAAGCGCGCTGCGCGATGGTATCAGCGGGCATGTTTGTTTCGTAAATGGCGACGTTGACGCCACGCGCGGATCACATAGGCGCGCCAGCCGATCTGCACGCAAGCGTAACCGAGAGCGGCAAGGATCAGCGCCAGGGCCAGCAGGCCGACGGCGAGCGGCGCGCCCATGGACAGGACCCAGCCCAGGAAAGCCTCGATCGACGCACCCAAGCGCGACCACTCCATTTCGGGCGGCGGGCTGAGCGGCACGCCTTCATCGCCCATGATCACTCGGCCGATCAGGTAGGCGAGCAGGTACAGCGGGCCGATGGTGAAGGGATTGGTGTACAGGGTGGTGACAAGCGCCACCGGCAGGTTGACTCGCAACGGCACGGCGAGCAGCGCCGCAGTCAGCATCTGGAACGGGCCGGGGACCAGGCCGGAAAACATTCCGACCGCCACACCGCCCGCCACCGAGTGGCGGTTCAGATGCCATAGGTTGGGGTGGCGCAGAAAACCGCCGAAGCGCGCGATATGCCTGTTATCGCGCACGCTCTCGTGGCTGGGCAGATATTTTCTGAAGAACTTGCGTGGCATCGGCGCGGCAGTCGAAATCACTGTTTCCATGCTGCAATTGTAAGGCAATTCAACCGCAACCATGCTCGTTCGTTAAGCTTCGATGAGATTCAATATCATCGGTTTTGCCCTGGGCGTCTGCCTGTTGCAGCAACAGCCGCAACTGCCGCCGCTTGCGTGGGCTTTGCTGCTGGCGCCGATCCTGGTTTTGTGGTGGCGCTTGAGCCTGCGCGCAGCCGATGGCCGCGGCGCGAAGCTCGCCGCCATGCTGCTGGCGAACGCCATGTTTGCCGCGGCGGGATATTTCTATGCCGCGGCCTGGGCGCAGTGGCGCCTGGCCGATCGCCTGGCGCCGCAGTGGGAAGGCCCGGATCTCAGCGTAACCGGCGTGGTGGCGGGGTTGCCGCAGCCTTTCGAGCGCGGCGTACGTTTCGATTTCGAGGTCGAACAAGTCGAACCGGCCGAGGCCCGGCTGCCGCGGCGCATTGCTCTGTCATGGTACGAAGGCGGCACCCGCGAAGAGTTTCAGGATGTCGCGTTCATCCGCGCCGGAGAGCGCTGGCGCTTCAGCGTGCGCCTGCGGCGTCCGCACGGCAATGCCAATCCGCACGGTTTCGATTACGAATCCTGGCTGATGCAACGCGCCATCGGTGCAACGGGCTATGTCCGTCCCGGAGGCACGGCGCGCCTGGACGACCTGGTGCCGCGGCCGGCATACCTTATCGAGCGTGCGCGCGAAATCCTGCGCGAGCGCCACTGGGATACGCTGTCCGGCTATCCCTACGCCGGCATCCTGATCGCGCTCGCGATCGGCGACCAGAACGCCATCGATGCGAAGCAATGGCAGTTGTTCGCGCGTACCGGCGTATCGCACCTGATGTCCATTTCCGGTCTGCATGTCACCATGGTGGCCAGCCTGTTCGCGCTGCTCGTCCACTGTTTGTGGCGGCGCTCATCCGCGCTGATGCTGGCGCTGCCGGCGCGCAAGGCTTCGGCACTGGCCATGTTCTTCGCCGCGTTCGCCTATTGCCTGATCGCCGGTTTCGCCGTGCCGGCGCAGCGCACGCTTTACATGGTGGGTGTGGTGGCCCTGGCGCTATGGACGAACCGCATGAGTTCGGTATCGCGCGTGCTGTGTCTGGCGCTCGCGCTGGTGCTGCTGCTCGATCCCTGGGCGGTGCTCGCGCCGGGCTTCTGGCTTTCTTTCGGCGCTGTCGCGGTCATTCTTTACGTGGTGACGGGCCGGCTGCGGGCAAGGCAGGAGCTTGCGCCTGGCCATGGCCTTGCGCTTCGCCATAGGCTCGTCCAATGGGGATGCGTCCAGTGGGCGATCACGCTGGCATTGGCGCCGCTGCTGCTCGTTTGGTTTCAGCAGATGTCCCTGGTGTCGCCGCTCGCCAATGCGGTGGCGATACCGCTGGTGAGTCTGGTGGTGACGCCTCTGGCGCTCGCCGGCAGCGTGCTGCCTTGGGATTTCATCCTGGAACTCGCACATGCCGTGATGGCGGGGCAAATGTGGTTGCTTGAATGGTGCGCCGGACTGCCGCTGGCGGTGTGGCAGCAGCATGCGCCCGCTGCCTGGACCGTGGCGCTGGCGCTTCTCGGGACCGCCTGGCTGCTGCTGCCGCGGGGGGTGCCGGCGCGCTGGCTGGGGCTGCCGCTGATGCTGCCGATGTTTGCCGTGGCGCCGCCGGCGCCCGCGCCCGGCGGCGCGTGGATCAGCGTGCTCGACGTGGGCCAGGGGCTGGCGGTATTTGTGCAGACCGAGCGGCATGCCCTGCTCTACGACACCGGTCCCGCCTACGGTCCGGATGCCGACAGCGGCACCCGCGTCATCCTGCCCTATCTGCGCGCCTCAGGTATCGCAGGGCTGGACGCGATGGTCCTTACGCATGAGGACAACGATCATGCGGGCGGCGCCGTCGCGGTGCTCTCGAGCTTGCCGGTCGGGGTTCTTTACTCCTCGTTGTCCGCAAGCCATGCGGCACTGCTCGTTGCACCCGCATACAGGCTGCCGTGCGCGGCAGGGCAGGGATGGGACTGGGATGGGGTGCGTTTCGACCTGCTGCATCCGACCGCCGGCAGCTATGCCGTAGACAGGCTTAAATCCAACGACCGCAGTTGCGTGCTGAAAATCTCCGCCGCACGCGGTACGGTGCTCCTTACCGGCGACATCGAGGCGCGCTCGGAGGAGGAGTTGCTCGATCGTGCGCCGGGCGAGCTGCGCGCGGACGTGCTGGTGGTGCCGCATCATGGCAGCCGCACTTCGTCCACGGATGAATTCATCGCCGCGGCGCAGCCGCGCTGGGCCGTTTTCCCGGTCGGCTACCGCAACCGCCTCGGCCACCCGAAAGAGACGGTCGTTGCGCGCTATCGCGCCAGCGGCGCGCACATGCTGCGCACCGACAGCGCCGGCGCGGTGCTGGTGCGGCTTGAGGGCGGGGGCATCAGCGTGCAGCCTTATCGCGGGCTGAGAAGGCGTTACTGGTATGCGGAATGAAACGCTTGGTCCGCGCGGCGTATCTATCTTTCCCGGCGCCAAGGCGGCGCATTCGCGCCGGTGATCGGCGCGTGTCCGGCCTGCTATACTTTTGGCGCAAGCGAGCTGTCAGCCCGGCCACCGTGGGGCGCGGCGAGCGATTCAGGGAGCGATGAATGAACGCGGAATTCAGGCAGCGCCAGGTGCAGTGCATCACCCCAAGTGGCCTGCATCAGCTCGCTTACACGGAATGGGGCGATCCGGCGAACCGCAGGTTGCTGGTGTGCGTGCACGGTCTGTCGCGCTGCGGCCGCGATTTCGATTCCCTGGCGCGGGTCATGTCCAGCCATTACCGCGTGGTCTGTCCCGACGTGCCCGGCCGAGGCCTGAGCGGCTGGTTGAAAAATCCCATGGAATACCAGGTGCAGACCTATGTCGCCGACATGGTGACGCTGCTCGCGCGCGTGGACCCCGACAGCGTGCACTGGGTGGGCACATCGATGGGCGGCTTGATCGGCATGACGCTCGCGAGCCTGCCGGAGACGCCGCTGCAAAAGCTGGTGCTGAATGATGTGGGACCCGTTCTTACGGCGACCTCGCTCGCGCGCATCGGCGAGTATCTGGGTGTCGCGCCGCAGTTTCCGGATTTCGCCGCGGCAGTGCAATACATACGCACGATCGCCGCGACGTTCGGGGCGCACAGCGATGCGCAATGGTCCACGCTCACCGAGCACGTCACGCGCAGGCAGCACGATGGCAGTTTCCACATGCACTACGACCCGGCCATCGCCGTGCCTTTCAACGCAGCCAAGTCCGGCAAGGACATCCAATTGTGGCCCTCTTACGATGCCATTCGCTGCCCGACGCTGGTGATCCGCGGCGCCCTGTCCGACCTGCTCACGCGTGAGACCCTGCAGCAAATGGCCGGCCGCGGCCCGCGCGCGAAAACGGTGGAAATCCCGGAAGTCGGCCATGCGCCGACGCTGATACATGCGGACCAGACCCCGCGCGG
>Ga0082335_1005961_pt1 | contig 16273 bp, 15 predicted proteins | sample Subgrocontami58m_FD_72375 | JGI IMG/M metagenome (GOLD analysis project Ga0082335, IMG submission 72375) | Subsurface groundwater microbial communities from S. Glens Falls, New York, USA - GMW37 contaminated, 5.8 m (SPADES assembly) (version 2) ... | reverse complement strand
TCCTTAAATGTATGAACCACGACCAAAGCGACATTGCCTCTATCTGATCCGATTGTTATCCAACGATCTTCAACTGAGCTGTGTATATCGTCATAAATTGAAAGCATTAGTGGATCGATAAATATTTCGGCAGCTCTTTCAAACGAGACTTTTTTTCTGTTTGTTATTACTTCATTTTGCAATTTGTTTTTGTCTTACTTTACCTTTTTCGACAGTCTCGTTAGGTAACCAACACTTTTTTCATTGGAAGAAATTCAATGGTTATTCCAGAAGGTAATTTATATTCAACTCGTTCAGACCCAACAAAACCACAGGCAGAGTAAAGCCTCACTCCAGGCAATGTTGCCATTAATTCCAATGAACGAAATCCAAACAATATCGCCTCAGATTCGCACTGTGCAAGGATTGCTCTTCCAATACCTTTCCTCGCCCATCCGGGGTGAACAAAAAAAGCGCGGATTTTTGCAGGATCAGTTTTAGGATTCAGTTCAGCAGAATCACGAGTCTCTTGTTTATCGCCTCCAAAAAGAGTTTTCCTTTTACTCCAACCTCCACAGCCAACGATTACTCCCTTGGCTTCCACCACAAAGTATGTCCCATCTTTAATTAGTTGGGTATCAACTCCAAATGCTCCTTGTAGAGCACCCTCAATTTGTTCCGGAGTATAATCTTGAGCACTCAATTCACGTGCAGACAGGGCAATAAGCTTTTCAATATTCGGACAATCATCTAAATTTGCTTTACGAATTATGTATTGCATAATTTTATTTTGGCTGCCTAACGGCGTTGTCTAACCCGCCGCCCAGAACAGGGATTCAAGTTAAAAGTAAACTACCGGTAATCGTGAATAAGTAAATCTCTCATTCCACTAATTTCTCGCCAAGGTATTTCTTCAGATCGGGCTTTAATCTCAATAGGTATTTTCTTGCTGGCATCACAGATTATTTCGATAACTCTTATCAATGCATACTCTGTTTTCTCATCCTCTTCAAATTCTTCATATGTCATTTTATTGATAAAAGAGATTCCTTTATTTATAGAATCATAAATATCATTTAAATAAACTGAATAATCTCTTTGCTTTTTCATACAGAAATAGATTCGCTTAGAATATATGGACTAATTCAGAATTCCGTTTCAACAATCACTTTATACACATCATTAAATTCACCAAGATTTTTCTGCTGCCATGCTCTCTCATTTTATTGTTGCAAAACACACAAAGCTTTTTGTATAGAAAGAAAAATGCCGGACTATTTATTTACTTAAATATAATGGTCCATCTGGTCCAGTTGGCAGACCCAGCCACATCCATATCACTAACAATAGCGTCCAGAAAATTGTAAACACAACAGTATAAGGAATCATAGTAGAAATAATGGTTCCAATACCGTATTTCTCGTTATACTTTTGTGCAAAAGCAACTATAAGCGCAAAGTAGCTCATCATAGGAGTAATAAGATTTGTAACTGAATCTCCGATTCGGAAAGCCGCTTGTGTAAGAGCAGGGTGATAACCGAGCAGCATAAACATTGGTATAAATACAGGAGCCATAATAGCCCACTTTGCAGATGCGCTTCCCATAAACATATTAACGAAAGCCGTCAGCAGAACAAATGCCGCTATTAACGGAATTCCAGTTAACCCGATATTTTTAAGAAACCCTGCACCTTCAATAGCAAATATTAATCCCAAATTGCTGTAACGAAAAAAATAAACAAACTGAGCCGCAAAGAAAACAAGAACAATATATGTTGCCATTGTGCCCATAGATTTGATTACATGCTTCATCATGTCTTTATCATTTTTAATTGAGCCAACGGCTATTCCATACACAAGCCCGGGCACCAAAAAGAAAACAAGAATACCGGTAATTATTCCGTCAAAAAAAGGAGAGTGAAGAACTTCTTTGGTTACCGGATTTCTAAAAATTCCTTGTTCGGGAATAACTGTTAAAGCAAGAAGCGCAACTATTATTAATAAACTTATGCCGGCCCATTTCAACCCCTTTTTTTCAGCAGGAGTAATTTTATCAACTTGAATTTTTTCGGCATTGCCATCGTAAGTTTTTAATCTTGGCTCAACAATTTTTTCTGTAACCCACGTACCCAGAACTACAATTAGAAAAGCAGAAGCAAACATGAAGTAAAAATTAACCGCCGCATTAATTGTTATTTTAGGGTCGATAATTTGCGCTGCCGATTGTGATAAACCAGCAAGTATGGGATCAACAGAACCAATTAAAAAGTTTGCGCCAAAACCACCGCTTACTCCGCTAAACGCAGCAGCCAAGCCAGCTATTGGATGCCTTCCGAGAGCATGAAAAATTATTGCGCCAAGTGGAATTAAGATAACATAACCTGCTTCAGAAGCAAGGTGAGAAATTATTCCGGCAAAAACGATTGTTCCTGTAATCAATTTTTTAGGTGCATTTAATACAAGTGCGCGTATCATTGCGGTGAACAAGCCGGATCCCTCAGCAACACCAATTCCAATCATTACGGCAAGAACGTAACCTAATGGAGGAAAATTTACAAAGTTGTGCACAATGTTTGTGTAAATCCATCTTATACCTTCGCCGCTTAGCAGACTTTTAACCTTAATAATCGTTTGATCCGCCGGATGAGCAACCTGCCAGCCAAGATAAGTACCAAGCCATGAAACAAACACCACAATCAAAGCAAGAATTCCAAATAAAGTGGCTGGATGAGGAAGTTTATTCCCTATAATTTCGATATAGTCTAAAGATTTATTGAAGATTCTAGTTGCAAGTTTTGGGTTACTCAATACAACCTCCTTTTGTAGAAATAGTTTCAGCAAAATTAAAACTTATAATTGGAAGAAAAAATATTAATTGATTATCAAATTTTTTACGCTTGGCATATTTATTAATAAATTCCGCAATATCTTCATCTAGATAAATAGGCAAATTCAACCGTGCATTTGAACTGTAAAATTTTCCTCTAACACCTTTTGAAAAATCATATTCTTTCTTCATACAGTCATCTTTGAAAATATTGTTTTGCTTCTTTCTTCGTTGCTTTGCGGGCAGAAATAATTCTAATTGTACTTGAACCCGAATCTACTTCCTTAAATGTATGAATAACTACCAAAGGGATATTGCTTCTACCGGATCCAATTGTTATCCAAAGATCTTCAACTGAGCTGTGCCGATAACCGACCACAGACAACAGATAACCGACAACCGATCACACAGTAACTATTTCTTTCCAAACTCTAACTTCCCCGCTCCCGGATAACGAATTACAATTGTGTCTCCAGATTCAAATTTGTTCATTAGTAATTCTGCAGAGAGCGGATTGATTATAAATTTTTGCACGGTGCGTTTCAGAGGACGCGCGCCGTAAGTTACATCATATCCGCGCTGAAGCAGAAAATCTTTTACATCTTCATCAACTTCTATCATGATATTCTTTTCCGCAAGCATCTTGCCCACCTTTTGCAATTGTATATCAATAATTTGTTTCAGCTCACTCTTTAAAAGCGGTTTGAAAAATACTATTTCATCAATTCGATTTAAGAACTCGGGACGGATAGTTCTTCGTAAAAGTTCAGATAGTGAAACACGAAGTTCACCCAATATGTTTTCTAAATTGGTTTCATTAATCTCAGAAAGTTTATCCTGAATCAAATGTGAACCGAGATTAGATGTCATAATGATAATTGTGTTTTTAAAATCAACCGTTCTGCCCTGGTTGTCCGTTAGTCTGCCGTCATCTAAAACTTGAAGAAGTATATTAAAAACATCGGGATGAGCTTTTTCAATTTCATCAAGTAGAACAACTGAATAAGGTCTACGGCGAACCGCTTCCGTTAATTGTCCGCCTTCATCATAACCGACATATCCGGGAGGTGCACCAATCAAACGAGACACGGAAAATTTTTCCATATACTCACTCATATCTATTCGTATCATCGCATGTTCGTCATCGAAAAGAAACTCTGCCAGAGAACGTGCAAGTTCTGTCTTCCCCACCCCAGTTGTTCCAATAAAGATGAACGAACCGATCGGACGGTTGGGATCTTGTAATCCTGCACGCGATCTTCTAATTGCATTTGCAACTGCAACAACAGCATCGTCCTGCCCTATAACTCTTTTATGTAATTCATCTTCCAATCGTAAAAGTTTTGCGCGTTCGCTTTCAAGCATTCTGCTTACCGGAATGCCGGTCCACTTTGCAACCACTTCAGCAACATCTTCAGCGTCAACTTCTTCTTTCAGCATTTTGTTGTTCTTTTGAATTACAGCAAGTTCTTCTGTTTCTTTTTTGAGTTTCCGTTCTAATTCATTAATAACACCGTAACGTAACTCAGCAACCTTACCAAGATTTCCTTCACGTTCAAAACGGTCAGCATCAACTTTTGCTTTTTCGATCTCGCTTTTAATAGAACGAATTCTCTGAATCTTTTCTTTTTCCAACTGCCAGTGCCCTTTTAATTTGTTACGTTCTTCCTGTAATTCATTTAATTCTTTTTGCAATTCACCAAGACGCGAAGCGGAATCCGAATCCTTTTCTCTTTTTAGCGCCTCTCTTTCAATCTCAAGCTGTTTTACTTTTCGCTCAACTGCATCAAGTTCTTCCGGCATAGAATCAATTTCGATTCTCAACTTGGAGGCAGATTCATCAATCAGATCAATAGCTTTATCAGGAAGAAAACGGTCAGTGATATAACGGTTGGAAAGTTGAACAGCCGCAACGATTGCCCCGTCCGTAATTCTTACACCATGATGAACTTCGTAACGCTCTTTTAGTCCGCGCAAAATTGAAATAGAATCTTCTTCATTTGGTTCGGTTACCAAAACCGGCTGAAATCTTCTTTCGAGCGCGGCATCTTTTTCAATGTACTTTCTAAATTCATCGAGTGTTGTTGCACCAATTGCGTGAAGTTCTCCGCGTGCAAGCGCAGGCTTCAAAATATTTGCAGCATCCATTGATCCGTCTGTTCTTCCTGCACCAACAAGTAAATGCAATTCATCAATGAATAAAATTATTTCACCCTCGGATTCCTGAACTTCTTTAATAACAGCTTTGAGCCGCTCTTCAAATTGTCCTCTAAATTGTGTTCCTGCTACGAGAGCGCCCATATCTAGCGCAATAATTTTTTTTGTTTTAAGAGTCTCCGGCACATCTCCGGATACGATTCGATGAGCAATGCCCTCAGCAATAGCAGTTTTACCAACACCGGGTTCACCAATTAACACAGGATTATTTTTTGTTCTCCGCGAAAGGACTTGCAAAACACGTCTGATCTCTTCATCACGCCCAATCACGGGATCGAGTTTATTAGAACGTGCAAGATCGTTCAGGTCACGTCCGTACTTTTGCAAAGATTGATATGTGTCTTCCGGATTTTGTGAAGTTACTCTTTGATTTCCGCGGATATCTTTAAGCGCTGAGTAAATTATTTTTTTATTGATTCCCGTTTCATTTAATATTTTTCCGGCGGGACCTTTATCTTCACTTAACGCAAGAAGAATGTGTTCATTCGAAACATATTCGTCTTTTAACAATTTCGCTTCTTCAGAGGTGGCATCAAATAATTTAGCAGTGTTTGTCGAAAGTTGTTGGTTTCCAATTCCGCTTCCCGAGACTTTTGGCAAGCGCTCTAAAAGTTCACCAATCTTTATTTTAATTTGATTAATGTTTGCACCGGATTTTTGAATAATCGAAACAGCAAGATTTGATTGGTCTTGAAGCATCGCGGCAAGAAGATGTTCAGGTTCAACAATTTGATTATTATAATTTTGAGCAATCTCTATTGCGCTTTGAACAGTCTCTTGAGCTTTAACCGTGAACTTATTAAAATTAAACGCCATTGTAATAACCCAGATAATCTTTAATACTAATTTACCGCTCATACAAATTATTTACTAAAATAGTTCGAGTTCGTAATAAAATATTACGAATTAGTAAATATTGAGTTAGTAATAAAATTCTACTGTCAGTTATTTCATAATCTGTTTATTGAGTGTAATCGCTAATTGTTTTAATTTAGTGCCCCCGTTTCTCAAATTCTTTAATAAATTATTCCGGAACGAAATGAATTTTGAAGATGATACAATAGTAGCTTTAGCAACTCCAGCCGGAATTGGTGCCGTTTCGGTAATACGCGTTAGCGGTCCGGGTAGCATTTCTACAGTTGATAAAATCTTTGAGGGTAAACAAAAGTTATCAAGCAGCGCCACTCACACAATTCATTACGGAAAAATTTATGATGAAAATAAAGAATTGATAGACGATGTACTGATTTCAATTTTCAAAAAACCAAATTCATACACTGGGGAGGAATCTGTAGAAATCAACACTCATGGAAGCACTCTAATAACACAGAAAATAATTCAAACACTGTTAAAACAAAATATCCGTTTAGCTGAACCGGGTGAATTTACGAAACGTGCATTTTTGAATGGTAGAATTGATCTTGCCCAGGCTGAAGCAGTCGCAGATTTAATAAACTCAAGAACTGAAGCTTCTTTTAGAGGAGCGAGAAATCAGCTTGATGGACTACTTTCTAAAAAAGTTGAGGATCTTAGAAATAAATTGGTAACTGCATCATCACTTATAGAATTAGAGCTCGATTTTGCAGAAGAAAATCTAGAATTCGTTTCAAAAAATGAAGTAATTAAATTAATTGATGAAATAATTCTTGAAATTGATCAACTATTAAAAACATATAAATTTGGCAAGGTTTTAAGAGATGGTGTAAATGTTGCAATAGTTGGCAAACCGAATGTAGGGAAATCATCTCTGCTAAATTATATTTTGAAAGAATCTCGGGCGATCGTAAGCGATATTCCTGGAACTACACGAGATGTTATTCGCGAAGAAGTTTCAATTGATGGAATTTTATTTCGTTTGTTTGATACGGCAGGAATTAGAAGTTCGTATGATGAAATTGAAAAAGAGGGAATATCTCGTAGCCAAAAAGCAATCAGAGATGCGGATATTGTAATTTTTTTAAATGATGTGACCGAGAATTTCTCTGAGGATTTATATAATCAATTATTACAACTTACATCCAAAGACAGAATATTAATAGTGTTGAATAAAATTGATCTAAATCCTGGGGAATCTAGTTTTGGAGATATAAAAATATCAGCATTGAATGGTATCGGTATAAATGATTTATTTAATTTATTGAAGGAAAAAGCGGTAGGATCTGGCAACTATACAGAAAAATCCGCCATTATTTCATCAATCCGTCATTATGAAGCACTTTTTAATGCAACTGAGCAACTAAGAAATGCTAGAAAATCAGCCGAAAATAAAATGAGCGGTGAATTCATATCCACGTATCTTAGAAGTGCAGAAGAATCCCTTGGAGAAATAATAGGAATTGTGTCTTCTGATGACATATTGAACAATATTTTCGCAAAATTCTGCATTGGGAAATAATTAGTTTCACGGGAAACTGATTATATCTAATCTTGATAAATAAAATCGTTCCATGTGAAACAGAAAGGTTTTAATGAGAAATTTTGATATTATAGTTATTGGTGGAGGTCACGCCGGAATCGAGGCTTCTATTGCAGCTGCTCAAATGGGTTGTTCTGTTGGACTTGTTACTATGGATAAAAGTGCTATTGGCAGAATGTCGTGTAATCCAGCAATAGGAGGTAGTGCTAAAGGGCATTTGGTTCATGAAATTGATGCACTTGGTGGATTCATGGGTATAATAGCCGATAAAACTGGAATTCAATTTCGAGTTCTTAATAAATCAAAAGGTCCGGCTGTTTGGGCGGGCAGATGTCAGTCAGATAGAAATTTATATTCGCAAGAAGCTGTAAATTTAATAACGTCTTTTAATAATCTTGAAATCATTGAAGATTCAATTCTTGAGATTTTTGAGGAAAATAAGAGAATCTCGTATGTAAAAACTATTTCGGGAGATGAGTTAAAATGTAAAGCGCTAATAATTTGTTCTGGAACTTTCTTGAACGGATTAATGCACACAGGACTAACTTCATTAAAAGGCGGACGATATGGTGAAAAACCGGCATTAGGATTAACTGAATCGCTAATAAATATGGGTTTTTCATCAGGCAGATTAAAAACCGGAACTCCTCCGCGATTAAAGAAAGATTCAATCAACTGGGAAATTCTGGAAGAACAAAAGGGAGATGAAAAACCTAATCCTTTTTCGCTTCGAACATCTAAAAATCAGTTCCCGTTTCTTCCACAAGTAAGCTGCCACATCACCTATACTGACAGAGTGGTCCACAGTATTCTTGAAAAAGGATTTAATCAATCACCTATGTTCACCGGGCTAATTGAGGGCGTTGGTCCTCGATATTGTCCATCTATTGAAGATAAAATTGTTAGATTTTCGGATAAACTTCGCCATCAACTTTTTTTAGAGCCAGAAGGTTTAGACTCAGATCAGATTTATCTTAATGGCTTTTCAACTTCATTACCAGCAGAGATACAATATGAAGCAATACAAAAAATTAAGGGACTCGAAAATGCAGAAATGGTTCGTCCGGGATATGCTGTTGAATATGATTATTTTCCACCTTATCAAGTTGATCTTACTCTAGAAACTAAGTTAATAAAAGGGCTTTATTTTGCAGGACAAATTAATGGAACTTCCGGATATGAAGAAGCTGCCGGACAAGGAATTATAGCAGGAATTAATGCAGCTCTACAAATACAAAAGAGGCCTGAATTTATTTTAAAAAGAAGTGAAGCTTATATTGGAGTTTTAATAGATGATTTGGTTTCGAAATCCACTAGTGAACCTTATAGAATGTTTACTTCTAGAGCCGAACATAGACTTCTTTTACGGCAAGATAATGTAGACAGAAGACTTCTAAAATATGGGTATGAATTTGGACTAATATCTAAAGAATTATTTGATGAAATAAAAGAAAGAGAAGTATTAATAACAACAGGAAAAGATTTGTTGTCGAAAACAAAAATACTGCCTAATCAAATAAATATTTTACTAGAAACAAAAAATCTTTCCGAGATTGAGAATTCCGAAACGATTGAAAAGTTAGTAAAAAGACCAGAACTGTCATTAAAAGAGATATTAAATTTATTAAAGTCAGAAGATTCAGTAGCATATATTAATTTGATTAATCGAGAAGAATTATTAGAACAACTAGAGATTGAAATAAAATATGAGGGATATATTAAGAGACAGGAAGAATTAGTTGTAAAAATAGAAAAATTAGAAAATATGTTAATACCATTAAATTTCAATTATAATAATTTAAAGACTATTTCTATTGAAGGAAGAGAAAAATTGACTAAAATCAAGCCACATTCGATAGGGCAGGCCTCTAGAATCTCTGGAGTAACTCCTTCAGATATTTCCGTTTTATTAGTATATTTAAAAAGATAATTCAGAGGGTTTTGTTGGATCTTCAAGAGCAGTATTTACGGGAACTAAAAAAGCTTTTTTGGGAAAATAGTCTTAGTCCAGATGAATATCAGTTAGAAAGACTTGCACACTTTGCACATCTTGTTACACACAAAAACACAAAACTTAACCTAATCTCCCGTCGTGATGTTTTACAAATAATAGAAAATCATATTTTTATTTCTTCTTATATAGCCGAATATCTTCCAAATAAAATTTCTAAATTTTTAGATATTGGTACCGGTGGAGGATTTCCTGGAATTCCTTTGGCGATAACTCGTCCCGCAATGCGGGGAGTTCTTGTAGATTCAACCTCAAAAAAAATTGAAGCAGTAAAAGAATTTATTAGTAAACTTAAACTGAATAATATTATTGCGGAAAATTCAAGAGTTGAAAGCGAAGAGTTTAAACAAAAATATTCCGATTCATTTGATTTAGTATTAAGTCGCGCAACAGTTCCATTAATTATTCTTCTTCGTTATTCGCTGCCTTTAATTAAAGAGAAAGCTTACATTGCTACAATTAAAGGGGGAGATTTGATAGATGAATTTAAAACAGCAGAATTGAAATACAAAGCACACATTAAAAAGTCCACCGTTTTCGAGTTGTCATATAAACCTACCAATTCAAGAAATGAAAAAGGAAAAAAGTTGATTTTATTGGAGATCAACAAGTAAATTTTTTTTGATCTAAGAATACCTTCCTCTTTTTAAATGAACAGTTTCAAGAATAAAGTTATATTTGTTCGTCGGAATTATTTGATAATGCTTTAACAAATTTAATCCTTTATTTAGCCCTTATAAAATAAAGCTGAAATAGCTATCTAATAAAATGAATCTTACGGAAAAATTTTTAAGATATTCTGCAAATAGAGATGTCGTTTTTGTTTTAGGCGCAGGAGCTTCTCGCGCCGATGGAGTTCCGTTGCAGAGAGATATGTTACCGATGATCATATCAGGTGGAATAAACGAGATTGAAAACTCAGAGATTGGTAAAATTGTGACAGAGTTTATTAAAGATAATTTTGAATTCAATCCGTCTACAAATCAATACCCGCAGTTAGAAGCAGTGTTTGGTTTCATTGATTATTTTATTCAACAGAATGAGAGTCTTAATTCAAAATATACAAATGAAAAAATTAGAGACATCAAAGAATATCTAATTAAATTAATTCACTACGTTGTTAATATTCAAACAGATAAACGAAGCCATTTCTATCATCTTTTTTGGAAAGCCATTCAAAAAAAAAATTCGAACACTTCAATAATTACATTAAACTATGATACCTTGCTTGAACAAGCATTCGATTTTTTGTTTAAGAAACACGGGTATATTGATTATTGTATTCATTTAATGAATTACGAGCGCTTACCGGAATTACGAAATTTTAATTTTTGGATTAATCCGCGAGAGCCTGTATCGGTAGATAAAGATGATAATCCAATTCCTTTTAAAATTATAAAATTACATGGAAGCTTAAACTGGAAATATTGTAAATGCTGCAATCAAACTTTACTTACTCCATGGGATAGAATGATAGATTTGAATAAAGGAAAATTTTTGGGCTACACATATCCAGAGAATAAAGAATATGAGTTTTTGTGCCCAATCGACGGAACAGAATTTCAGACGCTTATTATGCCCCCGACTTATCTCAAAACAACTCACCATCCATTAATTTCACAGTTAATGGCAGAAGCATCACGCGAAATTAGAGCAACAAGAAAAATTGTGTTCATCGGTTATTCACTTTCTAACTCAGACGTACACATTAAAGCATTATTTAAAAAACAAATGACTCCGGGAAAAGAAATAATAGTTATAAATCCCAAACAGAAAGAATCCTTAGAACTGAACTACAAATCACTCACTCCTAATGTACGTTTCATTTATTCTTCCTTCGAAGAATTCGTTAATGACGAAAATGAAATAAAATCAATCTTTTCTTAGAAATTTATTGACACAATCAAAATCTCGCTCTATTTTAATACTACTTTATTAAGGTAGTGGAATAATCACAATGTTATCAAAATTAGCAACATTAATATTAGGCATTTTGTCTGAAAGAGAGCGTAATCCTTACGAGATTACAAAAATGATCGAACGATTAAATACACGCAAATGGCTGCCACTGGCAGATTCGACTGTATATGCGACAATTAATAACTTGAAAAAAAACGGACTCATTTCAGGACGGCAAGAGAGAAATGGAAATCTTCCTGAGAAAACAATTTATAATATCACACCCGGGGGTGAATTTGAATTACATTCTTCGATTACAAGTTTTTTAGAAGATGATTCAACGGTGCCATCAAATTTTGATATTGGAATTTTATTAATGTACAATCTTAGTAAACCCGAAATTATGATAAAGCTTAAAAAAAAATTAGAGCGGCTTGAAAATTTTTCTTATAACATCAGAAAGCAAATTTTGAATTTCGAAATGGAACCTTCTAAAGTTGCATTTACTAGTTTGGCTATGCTGAAACATAGGATGCATTTAACAGAAGCTGAAATGAAAACAATTCGCGAGTTGATCAAAGAATTAAATGTAAGAAATACTATTTCTGATATATCACCTTTTGATATGAGAATGATGTAAGACTTACCGAGAAAAATAATTTTTATAGGAGTTGTCGAAACAATGACGGTCTCTTCTAAAGAAAATTCTTTCGCAAATCAAAATTTCTTATCGTTTAACAATCAATTCTACACTATAATCTTCTCGTCTAATCTGTCGCGTAGAGATAGGATAAGGATTCAATGATTTAAGACTAATACGGTAACCGCTATAATTAATTTCTCTTGGGAATAATGCAGTGTGAAGAAATGAATGTAATTGTTCTCTTCCATTAGAGAGCATTAAACTAACCCCGCCGTCACCAGCCCAAACACATATTACATCCATAGGACAACGTGAATCGCTAACACCATCAAATTTGATTTTAATATTATTCTCAATTGATGCTTCCTGCCCATAATTTATCTGTACTAAAACAGAATCAATTATTTTATTTATGACAACAGCCGGCGTATTCGGTGAAGTCGAATCTGCATTATCTGTACAGCCAATGACACTAATAACAAAAAAAAATAGCGGAGAAAATTTTGATTTTTGTCAAGTAGAACTCATTCTATTAGCAGTATCAATTTTATAAAATCCAAAGAGAAAATAAAGGGGAAAAATAGTTGTTACTCTGCATTAAATGTTTAGTATAGAAACTACAGTCTATATAATAGAATTAAACCATGATCTCCCTTGCACAAGTGATTCATACATACCCCAATCTGCTCTATGAAGTACTGTAGAGCGATTTTTTTGTTTGTTTAAGAAGTTTAATAAAATTGAAGATTTAATTTTTCATTTCATTTTAGAAAATTGAATTCTATCTTGCATATAATAAAACATCAAGATAAATAGGAAAGTGATAGGCACAATCTTTCTAAATAACTTTAGAATAATATTTTAAAATCTATGTGAGGTTAAGAATATTTTGATGACCCGTTCTGAAAAATTATCTGTTGAATTATACAACTCGGTTTTCGGCGATCCATGGCACGGCACATGTCTAAAAGATATTCTTGAAAACATTTCTTTTGAACAAGCAAATAAAAGATCAATTCCCCCCGCACATAATATTATTGAATTAACCCTACATCTTGATGCATGGACTGAAGAAGTTCTAAGCCGTTTTAACGGCAACATTTCCACAGAACCATCGATGGGGGATTGGCCCAACCCTAAGGATAACACAGAAGAATATTGGCAAGCAGTAAAACAAAAACTGTTTGCAGATACAAATAAATTAATTGCTGTAATCAAAAAGTTCCCAGAAGATAGACTTGATGAAATTAATGGCGGAGAGCGAAATGCTCAGCTTGGAACGGGCTTTTCTTTTGAGGGATTAATAATCGGGTTGGTCCAGCATAATGCATATCACTCCGGACAAATAGCGTTATTGAAAAAACCGGTTTGATACGGTAACATTGCTGATAAAGAAACGTCTAATTAAAAGTCCGATACAATAATTTTTATTATGTTTCGTTTACAGTCTTAGCAACACTTAATTGTCTTTTTCATTCATCCATTAACCTTAGGGGGTTAAGATGAGTTCTAAAGTTGTATCTCTATTCTTATTATTTCTTTTTGCTTCAATTTCTTTCTCACAGCAAGACCAATCATTAATAAAAGAAGGCGCTCCCAACATTTATATTGATTGCAGTTATTGTGATTTGAATTTTATCAAGGAACAAATACCTATTGTAAATTATGTGCGGGATCGTAAAGACGCTGATGTTCATGTTCTTTACACTTCTCAAAGGACAGGATCCGGAGGAAATGATTATACGTTGCTTTTTATCGGGCAGAATAAATTTGCCAATATGAACGATACTGCGAAGTATACTACGAACAATACAGATTCGGATGATCAATCAAGAATAAAAATGGTAAAAGCGCTTAAACTCGGATTGATCAGATATGTTTCTAAATCGTCCGTTGCAGATCAAATGATTATTTCGTTTCCCAAAAGCAGCAAGGTGGAACAACCAAAGGACGACTGGGATTATTGGTTGTTCAGATTAAGCGCCAATGGAAACATTAATAAAGACAACAATTACGATTCATATTCCATTAACAGCTCGCTTTCAGCAAATAGAACAACTGAAGATTTAAAATTATCTTTCTCTGTTTCAAATAACTACAACGAGAACAAATACTCTTCATCTTCTTATTCTTATCAAGACATTACGAGAAGCCAGTATGCAAGTGCTTCTATAGTTAAGGCAATTGATGATCATTGGTCATGGGGAGTTTGGGGGAATGCATATTCCTCTACCTATAATAATATCGATTACGCATTTTCTTTTTCACCTGGTATAGAATATAATGTTTTTTCTTATTCGGTCTCAAATGAGCGTCAGTTAAGAATCGGCTACAAAATTTTAAATATAACCAACAAGTATGTAGAAGAGACGTTCTATTTTAAGACAAAAGAAAATTTATGGAAACACTCCATGGAAACCTCTCTATCTCTGATAAAACAATGGGGATCTGTAAGCGTTGGAGTTTCGGCGGAAAATTATTTAGACGATTTTAATAATATCGGTTATGGAATATTTAGCTCTGCTTCGCTTAGATTATTCAAAGGGTTTTCTCTTAATTTTTTCGGAAATTATTATAAGACAGGAAAACAGATCACATTACGTCAGGCAGGTGCAACACTTGAAGAAGTATTGTTGAAGAGAAGACAACTTGAAACAAAGTACTCATTTTTTGCCTACTTCGGTATTTCATATTCGTTCGGTTCAATATTTAACAATTTTGTAAATCCTCGGTTTGGCGATGGCGGTAGAATGTCTTATAGTGTCAGCTACTAACACATTTTTTCAAAATCTAAATCGCAACTTTTCATTTTTTAATAATAAGTGCGGCATTCAATTGAATGCCGCTTTCTTATTGTAAAAGAGAAGCTAATAATATTTGAAATAACGCCCCCCATTCCACACTATGGCTTTTCGCGGTTGTTTTCGTAATTCCACTTTTCAACAGCTGGCTACCGACAACCGATCACTTATGACTAACCACTAATACAAAACTTTACTATTTTCCATTTATAAAATTTTGAGACCGTAATTTGTTCAATAAAAATTTTTTACCGATATCTTTCCTGCTTCTCATCTGTTATGTCTCCATCCACTATACTCAAACCACAAACTTTGGTTTCTACTACGTCTCCGGTTCCGGCAACCACGGGATTTATCTTGCTGAAAAAGATCAGCTCGGTAATTGGAAAAGAGGAAAGAAAATTTTATTGGATGGTCAATTCAACGGCAATGCTGTTGATCCCGATGTTATCAAGCTTGATGACGGCAGATACAGATTATTTTACTATAAAGGATATTTCGTTACGTCGCCACCGCCAAATTATACTGCTAATGAAATTTACAGTGCTGTTTCAAATGATGGTGTTAATTTTACCGTTGAAGGAAAAGTATTTGAATCAAATAATATTACCGATCCAACGGTTATAAAATTAAATGACGGCTCATACCTAATGGCTTGCGTTCGGGGCAGTCTGGATATATTTGCTAAAAGTTTAGATGGAAAAAATTTTCAATCAACCGGGGTCACTATTCAAAACGGGGGAATACCTGAATTAGTAAAACTTGATGACGGTTCAATCAGATTATTTTATAATGGTCCCGGCGGAATTATCAGCAGCAGATCTACGGACGGCGGTTTAACTTGGACCAAAGAAAATGGCACTCGCTTATCCTTCAGCGGCGGAATTGCAGATCCGAGTGTTATTAAACGTGCTGATGGAAAATGGTATTTAATTGTGAAAGGATTTAATAATACCGGTGCACAAAATCCAGCGGGACATAATGTTCGCTTATCCGAAAGTAATGATTGTTACACGTTCAATTTTATAAATGGAGTTTTATTAGATAGCGCAAGTGTTCCGGATGGAGTAGTATTGAATCAATCAACAGATATATTAGAAAAAAATGAAAAGTTTTTGCCGAACGATTTTATTCTTTATCAAAATTATCCAAATCCGTTTAATCCGAGTACGGTTATCAGTTATCAGTTGTCAGTTACCAGTAAAGTTTCATTAAAGGTTTATGATTTATTAGGTAGAGAAATAGTGGAATTAGTTAATGAAGAGCAGCAGCCCGGTATTTATAATTCGCAATTCGCAATCTTGCCTGTCGGCAGACAGGTTCGCAATTCGCAATTACCAAGCGGTGTTTATTATTACAAACTAACCGTCAACGGTTTTTCTCAAACAAAAAAATTGGTTTTATTAAAATGAAATCAGTTGAAGAAGTAATTAACGAGCTTAAAAAACATTACAACCCGCGCAACATTGAAGGAATAAAG
>Ga0082335_1005960_pt1 | contig 16274 bp, 15 predicted proteins | sample Subgrocontami58m_FD_72375 | JGI IMG/M metagenome (GOLD analysis project Ga0082335, IMG submission 72375) | Subsurface groundwater microbial communities from S. Glens Falls, New York, USA - GMW37 contaminated, 5.8 m (SPADES assembly) (version 2) ... | reverse complement strand
TCGCCCCATTGTTGCTCTCTCTCCCATGGCAGACATGACTGACGCTCCGTTTTGTCGGATCGTGAAATCCAAGGCGCCACAAACCATGATCTATCGAGAAATGGTATCAGCCGAAGCAATCGTGCGAGACAATCCTAAAACTTGGAACATGGCAGCCATTCATCCGGATGAGCGGCCTATTATTCAACAAATCTTTGGAACTGATCCAGACGTGATGGCTAAAGCGGCAGAAAAAATTTATGAAGTAATGAGGCCAGATGCGATCGATATCAACATGGGCTGCCCCATGCCCAAAATCACAAAACCCGGTGCTGGATCAGCGCTCATGAAAGATCCTGATCGCGCGCAAGCGATTGTTCGCACGGTCAAAGCTGCTGTCCCCTGCCCCGTATCAGTCAAAATACGCCTGGGGTGGAAACAAAAAACTGAATGTCTTGATTTTGCTCCAAAGATGGAAGAAGCCGGAGCAGATCTCCTCATGATTCATGGTCGCACAAGAGACCAGGCTTATGCAGGGACAGCGGATTGGGAAACAATTGCGCAGGCAAAATCCAAAGTCACTATCCCGGTCATTGCCAATGGGGATATCACGGATGTCACCTCTGCTTTCAAGGCTCTCCAAGTTACCAAAGCCGATGGAATTGCTATTGCTCGTGGAGCTCTGGGAAATCCTTGGGTCTTTGCTCAAATCTTTACTGCGCTCAAAAAAGAAACCTTCACTGACATCTCTCTTGAAGAGTGGAAACAAACCATGCTTCAACATCTGTTTTGGCATCATGAGCGTTATGGAGATTCGGCTGTTTTCACTTTTCGCAAACATCTTTCCTGTTATCTCAAAGGATTTCCTGGAGCCAAAGAGCTTCGCCAACGTCTTTTATCCATAACCGACATCTCTCTTCTACAAACTGAACTTACACATTTATGATTTCGATTGGAATTCTTCTTTTCTCTGATCAAAAAAATACGTTCTCTTACTCTGCGGCCGCGGCTGAAGAACTTGTCAAAGCCGCCGAAGCACGAGGGCACAAAGCCGCTCCCATTCTTGCGAAAGATATCGCTTTTGTAGAACAAAACGGAAAGCTCACGGTTTGGTATGAAGGAAAACGCATGCCAAGATTTGATGTGATTATTGTGCGGCCAAACTTTTCTGAATCTCCTGATCTCTACGCCTATCCTTCTCAAATGCTTTCTTTATGCGGCTACAAAGTCATCAATAAATGGCCTTGTTACTCTTCGACAAAAAACAAAATTGACCAGCATGTCATCGGACACGATCAAAACATTCCTCGTGCAGACTGGGCAATTGGTTTTCGCTCACAATACATCATGAAAGCAGCGGAAAAAATCGGTTATCCTCTCATCGCTAAAGTGCCGCGAGGAACTTGGGGGCATGGGGTCTTTTTTGCCGATCGCCCCGAGGTCCTGCGACCCATTGTGGATTTTTTAACAACGCGCTATCAAACTCCAGTTCTTCTTGAGCGCTTTATCAAAGAAGCAGATCGATCAGATATTCGTACGTTTGTCGTCGGAGGAAAGGTTGTGGGTAGTATGCGACGCAAAGCCCCGCAAGGAGATGTGCGATCCAACACTTCAAATGGCGGGCGAGGATATAAAGTGAAGATCACCAAAGAAGAGGAAATGCTTTCCATCCGTATGGCTGAACTCTATGGACTGGATATCGCGGGCGTAGATATCTTACGCTCTAAAAAAGGTCCATTGGTCATTGAGGTAAATGCCAATCCTGGATTTAAAGAATTGACACATGTGACAAAACTCGACATTGCCGGCGCCATCATTGATTACGCGGTTGAAGTGGCAAAAAAGAAATAAATGAGAAAAACCATTGACAAATCCTCTCCTTAGATACGATCTCAAGTTCTTTGCAACCTAGAAAAAAGGAGTCAACCATGAGAGCTCAACTGCGTCTCAAACTCAGTCAGCGTCTGTCTACCTTGGAAAGTATGAGCCTCAATCTTCTGTGGTGTATTGTACTTGGTTCCGAGGAAACGGCTGAACATTGTTGCCTGATTGAAAACGTGCTTTGTTATGTTGGTGACGAGGTTCTTATGACCAAGATGGCAAAAGTTCTTCGAGAAAAAAGTTGGGAGAGTGAAGAATTTCGCGCCGGACGCGAGACAGCTAAGGTCCAACAAGTTATCGCGTATATGAAAAACTTAGGTTGGGGAACCTATAGTCAGCATCTCCATGCGCTCCTTGCTAAGACAATTCGTATTCAGGTGATTCCTCTTTAAACGGCCTGCCGCTCCTGGCAGGTTTTCTGTTACTTAAAAACAAAAATACCCCACGGCTGGGGTATTTTTTCAACAGTTACTTTTTCTTTTTTGCCACTTTCTTTTTCGGTTCTTTCTTTGCAGCTTCTTTCTTGGGAGCGACTTCTTTTTTAGAAATCACTTCCTCTTTCTTGATGGGAGCGGCTTCCTTTTTTGAAATCACTTCCTCTTTCTTGATGGGAGCGGCTTCCTTTTTTACTTCTACCACTTTTTCTTTCTTCTCGGTTTTGATAACTGCTGATGGATTCAAGACCGCGAGAATAGCATCAAGTTTGCTTTGGATGGTTGCCAATTCTTTGCGCATACCATCTTGATGATCATTTCCACCAAATGTTTTTTCGGATCGGTTCTTTCGTCCGGAATCGGAAGGAGCTTGCTTGCTAAAACAATCGCTGCAATACACAGGCTTTTCCCCTGTAGGACGGAAAGGAACCTGACATTGATTACCACAAGCATCACATTCTGCTGGGAACATGGGCTTGTCGCCGAATGAAGGTCGTCCACCACGTCCAGCTCCACCAAAACGTTGTGGGGGTCGTCCTCCGCCGTTTTCTTCTTTCTTAAAGCATGAGTTACAGAACACAGGACGACTGCCTGTTGGACGAAAAGGGATTTCGCAATCCTGCCCGCAAGCGCTACAAACAGCTTCGTAGATCATGGGACGATCCTCATCTGATCCACGGCCTCCCCAGGAACTTCCGCCTCGACTACCACCAAAACTTTTACGGCTCTTCCAGCCACCAGATCCACCTTGATTATAAAAATTTCTCATAAACAATCTTTTACGTTTGCAAGAATTAAAAGACAAGTCGCTGAAGCATAGCCCTTTCTTGCGAAAAAAGCAATGGCACGTTATGGCGAATGTGTTCTGGTGTTCCCCTGAAGGAGAAACTCATGATGTTCGTTTCCCTTCAGGGTTCACTATGCCGTGATGTCTAAAAAAAGAAATGGAAACCCTTTTAATGTATTCTGGGGTTCCCCTGAAGGAGAAACTCACGATGTTCGTTTCCCTTCAGGGTTCACCATGAAGGGAAGTCCAAAAAAAGAAATAGAAGCCCTTTTTTTGGACTTCTACTTCATGGTTCCCGGACAGGGATTCGAACCCCGATTGCCAGGGCCAGAACCTGGCGTCCTGCCTTTAGACGATCCGGGAATAATCGTATTCTTTTACGAAAGATGAGCAGAGCATAGCATCCAAAAAATCCCAATGTCAATCTTCAGACTACGGCTCCCCCAAACTCTTCCAACAATTGTGAAGCGGTTTCTTCAGCTTGTGCCTGACGATACACCCCTCGCATATATAACGGCTCGCTATACACTTGTTTCAAAATATCCTCAAGCACTCGCCTATTTTTTTCTTGATTCAAGGTCTCGGCATAAAACGCGTAATCAAAACTCATTTCAATTTCATTGCCTTCGATCTTTTCTAAACTCCCAGACTGAATCACCAGCGGCAAAGAACCGTGACAAGCCTTCAACTCTTCAAATACCTGATCCCATTTTGCCTTGATCTCCTCCAAAGAAAATTTACTTGCTTGTTTCGAAGTCTTGCTCCCTGGTTTTACCTGCTCTTCTCCCAGATCACGAGAAGTTGAAGGTGTTGTGGGAGGATCTTTTTTCTCTGGCTCCTTTTCAATCATTTGTTCCTGTTGCCCTTCTCCACACAAACGCACGATCGCAAGCTCCACAGGAAGTTGCGGAATTTTTTCTGTCTTGAGATATCTTCGCGCTGCCAAAAAAGCTTCGATCGCAGCAGTAGCCTCCTGTGTCCCCAAAGTGGAAACAAGCGCATCAAATCGTTCTTTGATGTTCTCTCCGCTATCCACAAGGTCAGCTTGACTTTGACCCATATGAGCCAAAAGAACTTGGCGCAGCAAATCAATCACCTCGTCTAAAAAAGCAGGGAAATCTACCCCTTGCTCGAGATATTGATTACAAAGCTTAATCGCCAAAGAAGCATTTTTTTGTGCAAGGGCATCCAAAAAATCCAAAACAAACGATTGCGTCGTGGAAGGAAGCACCAAAGAAGCCTCTTCCCATCCGATATTTTTTTCTCCAAGCGCAAGCAATTGTCCGAGCAAACTTTCTGCATCTCGCACACATCCTTCCGCGTGTCGCGCAATTTCATGCAGCACTTCTTTGTCCACCTTTATTTTTTCCGCTTTGGTAATAGTTTCCAAACGCGCCACCATTTCCACCGACGTCACACGCCGAAAATCAAATCGCTGACAACGGCTGATAATAGTTTGCGGCACTTTATGAATCTCCGTCGTGGCCAAAATAAAAATCACATGAGCGGGAGGTTCTTCCAGGGTTTTCAAAAGCGCATTAAACGAGGAAGTCGAAAGCATGTGCACTTCATCAATGATATACACCTTGAATTTCCACTTGTTGGGAGCAAAACGCACGCTCTTAATAATGTTCTCCCGTACATTTTCCACATCCGTATGCGATGCCGCATCAATTTCAAACACATCGATCATGGCCCCACGCGCAAATTCTTCACACGCCTCACAACTTCCGCATGGTTCTCCTTTTTTGGGATGCATACAATTCACTGATTTGGCGATGAGTCGCGCAATAGTTGTTTTTCCGACTCCTCGCGGACCTGTAAACAAATAGGCATGAGAAACCTTCTCATTTTTAAGCTGATTCAAAATCGTTCGCTTGATATGATCTTGCGAAATGACTTCAGCAAACGTAGATGGGCGATACGTACGATAGAGAGCTTGAGACATAATATTGAGAACGCAAAGAGGGATAAAAATCCCCCTTTATTTTTTTCATTCAAAGACCGTTTATTGTTTCTTCATAATCGTTTCCACCGCTGCCCAACGACTGCCTCCAGATTTTGGAATCGCTAAGACAACCGGATCTCCCACCACCCCACGATGATAACTAATACTTGCGGGCAAAACCTGATACGTCACTTCCTCTGCCACCACCATGGGGGCTTGAACTTCTTCATCATAGGACAAAACTCCCACCACACGACGTCGCTCAATCGGACGAATCTGTTTAAACACATGGGTGCCATTCGCCTGCAAGGTGAGTTTCAAAATATCTCCTTCGACCAAACGTGACTTAGAAGCATAATTGGGAGGTACAGGATACACATGTCCATCTTCTCCCACCATATTGGTTCCATCAAACACTCCTTCCAAAATCCGCACACCTAAGGCTTCGTCTTTTTGCTTCACAAAAATACTTTTCGTGGAAAGAAGTTGAGCCAACTGTTGTTTGGCATTTACTGTCTCATTTTGTTCCAACAATTCCATCACATATCCAAGACTCTCGTGGATATGACGCAGCATACGCAAAGCCAAGTCTTGCCGTGAATAAGAAGAAGTTTCTTCTTCTCCTTCTACAGATTCAGGCTCAAAAGGATTGTCTTGCAATTCTTGTTCTTCAAACATACAAAAAATTAAAAAGGTGATTCTCCTAAGGCAGGCGGTTGAGGCCCTCTCTTTTCTGCGCCTAACTGTGTGCGTTCTGCAATATCCGCCTCTACCATGGCGCGATCACGTCCATATTTGAGTCGAGAAAGTTCTTTGATAGCGTTGGCTAATTTCACATCTCCCTTTGGGAACATATCAAAATTCAAAGTAAACGCTTTTTGTTGTGCATTATCCACAATCATTTTGACATACCATGTGAAGCTATCCGAGTTGATAAGATCATGTCCTCCAAACTCCGGCGTATAAAGCTTTTCAAACATCTCTACATCCTCCGGGCCAATGCGCGCCACCATGGTGGTGCCTACGTTTCCAAACACAGCATCGCGAATTTCGGTTTTATTGTCCTTGACGAGTTGTCCCACGTATTGGTGAGCAATCACAAGGTTTAACCGATATTTACGCGCCTCGGACAAAATGGTCGCAATAGAATCTGTAATAAAATTTTGAAACTCATCAATATAGAGAAAAAAATCATGACGTTGATCCTCGGGTATATCCGCGCGACTCAAGGCTGCCATCTGTAACTTAGAAACAATGATGAGACCAAGTAGGTTTGCGTTCACCTCACCTGTTTTCCCTTTAGAAAGATTCACGAGAAGGATGCGTTTATTGTCCATGATCTCGCGAAAATCAAACGAAGAATTTGTTTGTCCAATGATATTGCGCATCATTTCATTTTCCACAAACCGACCGACTTTGGAAATGAGATACCCAAGCATTTCGGATTTGTGAAAATCGCTCGTCTTGGCCATTTCGTTTTCCCAAAATGAACGCACGATCGGATCTTTGACCTTTGCGACCCACTGCTTTTGATAGGCTTCGTCCGAGAACATACGCGGAATCTCGGCAATGGTGCCAAGATTTTTTGGATCACTCATGAGCGTCAACATGACATTGCGCATATTGTGCTCAAACATGGGGCCGATCATCTCGGGCGGAAACAGTTTGTAAAAAATTGCGATCATCTCTTGCACCATGAAATCTTTTTGCGATTCGTCCTTGGCTTCCAACATGTTGAGCCCCATAGGACGATCCAAATCGGACGGATTGAAATAAATAACATCATCAATACGCTCCTTGGGAATATTTCCGACGATCTGCTCGGTCAAATCTCCATGAGGATCCACAACCGCCACTCCGTGCCCGGCGCGAATATCTTGCACTGCCAAACGCGCAATCAGTTGAGATTTACCCGTACCGGATTTCCCGATGATATACATGTGACGTGCGCGATCCACTTCCTTCATCCACACCGGAACCTTAACTCCGCGATACGTGTTAAACCCAAGCTCCAAGCTCCCTCCATCTTCGGGGCCTTGGGGAACCGTGGCTGGAGCAGGACCACGACGCGCACCCAACCACTGAATGTTTGGTGTCTCGGTCCAAGGAAGAGGAAGATGCCAGAGACTGGCCATTTCCTCGGAACTCACGACAATCTTACATTGCTCGTTAAACATGCGATAAATAAACCGTCGAATCAATCGTCGTTGAAACGGAGGAACGACTTTGGTAAACGAGTTTCCAAATTCGTAGATATTGTATTGGGCAAACGCATTCAGCATGTTTTGCAACACACTCTGTGCTTGAGACGCGCTTTTGGATGATGCCACCAAACGAATATTCATTTCGAGTCCTGCCTTACTCACCTTTTCTTCGATCCCTTTTACAAGTTCTTCTTCCTGCGGAGAAAGACGATGCTCTTTCTCGGGCTCTTTTTGTTCTTCTTTGTGTACACCCAGTGTAGAAAGAATCGAAAGTTGTTTTTTCTTTCTTCCTTTGATCGCATCAGTAAGGGTCATCCCCTGCTGCATATTACGTGCGATTCTCACTCCACGCTGACGCCAACGCGGACGTGCCGATCGCACCACAAACTGAAACGCGGCCCCATCTTCCTCGGGAATTTTCGCAAGCACATTGGTAATCGCATTGAGCGGATCTTTGTCTAATTTGCGATAAGTTTTGATGGGAAGAGCTGATTCTTTTTTAAACACAAGATAGCTCCCCACAATATGACTTTGCGGTTGAAAAATATTGTAATCTTCCACGGCTTCCAAATGCGCGTCAGGATAGGCAGCGGATAATTGTTGCTCCACATATCCTTGCATCTTTTGTGGAACGGCCAGAAAAAATTTGGTGACTTTTTGAGAAACGACAATTTCGAAAGACATTTCATCGGTTCGTCCTAAAAGCCAGGTATGAAAACCTCTTTGTGGTTTGATCCCGCCTATCGCGGAAAAAAAAGTTTCTCCTGCGGCAATCACCTCGTGTATTTCCTCTTTCGTGGGTTGGCGGTCAGAGTCAGACTCCCGACGGAATCGAGGAACTGTGACTTGAATAATGACTTGATGAAACGTCGCGGCGCGTGCATGAGACCTAAAACGCAAAAATTGCCGTAAAACTAAAAGCAACAAAAAAACAATCAAACCAATTCCAAGCCCCGCTAAAATCATGGTGGGTAAAAAAAGATCATCCGTGGGACGCATGGCTATAGGAGTGGCTGCGGTTGTTTCTAAACCAAATTGCCAAAAAGTCATGTGATTTGCTGTTCTTTGCGCCGATCTTCTTCCTCGGCGACCAGAACGATTTTATCTGTTTTTATTTTTGCTTCCTGTTCGAGGAAGAATCGATTGACCCCAGGGATCAATCGTAACCAACGTTTGATCAAATGAAGAATCTTGCTCGCATGTTTTTTCGCATGGATTGCAAGAACACGAATCGCTGCTGCTGTTTTTTCTCCTTCCTCGCGGAACTCTTTTTGTTTTTCCGCGGGCAAGCTCTTATACATGTCAGCCAAATCTTCTTCTAAGACAGATTCAATTTCTCGCTCCAGCCGATCTTTTGGTGGAGCGACGGTAGCTGAAGCAGGCACGCGTTTTGTCACGGTTTCCAAAGAAGGAGTAGGAATTGCTTTGGTCTGTTTGAGAGATTCTTCCGGTCCCCCCGATTTTTCCAAGGTTGTTTCTTTGTGCTTCGATGCCAAGACTTCATGAGATGGCCCGGTTTCTTTCCCTCGCAAAAGCTGCTCCGGAATGGGAGATTCTTGTTCTGTCTTCAAATTCACAGGATCCATAATGGCTTTATTGTAGCAAAAAACGCGCCAAGCGGCACGTCTTTTCTTTTTCCCTGTGTAAAACTTTATTCCCCTTTTTTCTGGATCTTCTGCCTGGTGGCCATATCTTCTACTTCATATCCTAATTCTGAGATTTTATCACGAAGCTCATCGGACAAAATCCAATTCTTCTCTTGTCGAGCTTTTTGACGATCATCTAATAATTGTTGAACTTCTGCGGGAATTTCCACAGGTTTTCCTATGACACGTTCAAGACCCAGACCCAATACTTGATCCATCTGAAGGAGGGTTGCGGATTTTTGTTCTGAAGATAGATCAGAAGTGAGCATCTCCCACATAACGGCAAGGGCGCGTGGAGTATTAAGATCATCGTTGATTGCCTCGTGGAACTTAGCTTCGACTTGAGGATCAGTGTTGCTAGAAGGAGATGGGAGATCGCGTGCAAGACGATACAACTTGTGCAAAGCAGATTGCGCAGCATCCAAGGCCTCAAATGTAAAGTTTAACGAAGCTCGATACTGGGCGCCCAAACAAAAATAGCGGAAAGCAAGCGGATCATACCCGCGATCGATAAGATCTTGGAGCTGATAAACATTCCCGAGCGATTTGCTCATCTTTCCCCCATCAATCTGCAAAAAGGCATTGTGCATCCAGATATTCGCTTCCAACACACCGTCGGCTCCTTGCGTTTGTGCGAGCTCGTTTTCATGATGAACAGGAATGTGGTCCTCTCCGCCGGTATGAATATCAAACGGCACACCGAGATATTTTCCTGACATTGCCGAACATTCCACATGCCAGCCAGGGAAACCTTTGCCCCAAGGAGACTCCCATTCCATATCGCGTTGTGCTCCCGCGGGAGAAAACTTCCACAGAGCAAAATCTGTTGGAGAACGTTTTTGTCCTTGTTCGACGCGCGCGCCCGCTTTTTTCTCTTCAGATTTTTGACCGGAAAGTTTTCCGTAATCGGAAAGTTTGGACGTATCAAAGTACACGCCATCCGATGTTTGATACGTGTATCCGTTGGCTTCCATTTTTTTGATCAAAGCAATTTGTTCGGGAATATGTTCCGTCGCGCGAGGATACACAGTAAATCGCGCGTTATGGACCCGATCCATATCTTCAAAAAATGCCTGCGTGTAAACCTTCGCGATCTCCCCCGCACTCTTTCCTTCCCGACGCATGGCCACCATCATCTTGTCTTCCCCGGCATCCGCATCATCGGTGAGATGTCCCACATCGGTGATATTCATCACCGCCGTTACATCAAACCCGTTATAGCGAAGAGTCCGATACAAAATATCAGCAAAAAGATAACAGCGAAGGTTGCCAATGTGTGCAAATCCATAAACCGTAGGACCGCAACTGTACAAACCCACTTTACCGGGATGAATGGGTGTAAACGGTTCTTTTGTGCGAGTCAATGTGTTGTAAAAAGAGAGCTGCATATGGGGATATTCTACACGATGTCTTATGAGAACGCACTTTGGGGTCAGGTCTGGCTTCCGGCTTTTTTATCTTCAACCCATTCTCTTTAAGAGACTGGAAGCCCCTTAAAAAAATTGGTTGATGAAAAAGTCCGATGTCCGGACCTGACCCTCTTATTCAAAAACCACCGAACAAGCGGTGGTTTAAAAGCCAACGAAAAAAACAGATAAAAAGGAAAGTGCCCTATGATTCCAGTTCAAAATAGCGAGACAAAACCGCGCGATAAATCGCACCGCGTCCCACCATCCCGATCAACTTTCCTTCTTGCACCACAGGGACTTGATGAATACCACTAGCAACCATGAGCGCTCCCACCTTGAGAATCGGTGTTTCAGGAGAAGCGGTCAAAAGTCGCGTGGACATCACTTCCGCAACTGTTCGCTCAATCGCCGTAATGGCATCTTCCTCCATGCGTTCAAAATCATGATACGCATGCGGCGTCTCCATCCAATCTTTATAGAGCGGGAACAAAGCGCGGAACAAATCCTTTTCCGAAAGAATGCCGACCAGGCGTCCTTCGGTATCCACCACTGGAAGCGCGGGAAGTTTTTCGCGCAACATAAGTTCAGCCGCATCCTTCCATGTAGTGTGTGGAGCACAGGTGTGTACTGTCACCATGGGTGACAAAATATCTGTGACCTTCATACCTCTTTATGAAAACATGGTCTGTGTAATCTGGCAAGAAAAAAAAGAACAAGATGTGGAGAACATCTGATTCTTCTAGTAAAAAAGAAGCCCCTTTTGAGGCTCCTTGGAATCTTTTTTTATTCTGCGACCGCGAAGGAAGGTATGGTGCTTTGAATATAATCGGGTTGATCTGCCTGCACGAGCCCCATCATTTTCACCGCATGAGTCACATGTTCCAAGGATTTTGCTTCACGCACCGCAATCTCTAATTGTTGATTGCGAAGGGCGAGCTCATCAATCTGATCTTCAAACTGTCGCATTTGATACCCTTTCGCTACAGCCTGATTCACTTGCACAATATACGCACCACACAATAAGACAATAACAGCAATACTCGTTACATTCAGGATAAAAATATTTCGCTGTACCCAAGCAACAAAAACATGCGTCTTTTTAGCTTGGGAAAGGAAAGTTTGTGCAAATGAGGACATAATCATTTTTTCTCGGCAACGCGGAGCTTGGCACTGCGGGCACGAGGATTTTGTTTTATTTCTGTTTGAGTCGCAGTGACTGGTTTTTTGGTCACTACGTTTAATTGATCACACTGTTGGAAAAATGTTTTGACTACACGGTCTTCGAGAGAATGAAACGAAATGATCGCGATACGCCCGCCTGGTTTTAAAAGTTCTGCAAGATCTGGAAGCGCCCGTTCCAATTCTCCCAACTCATCATTCACCGCGATCCGAAGCGCTTGAAATATCTGGGTGGCTGGATGGATTTTTCCACGGTATCCCACTTCTTGTTCAATCAAATCTGCTAGTTGGGTCGTGGTTTTCAGCGGATGTTTTACCCGCTCTTTCACGATTGCCTGGGCAAATCGGCGAGCTTTGAGCTCTTCTCCATAGACGCGGAAAATCCGTGCCAACTCATCTTCTGACCATGTATTCACAATTTCTTCGGCCGTGAGTATTTGGGAAGAAGGGTCGTATCGCATGTCTAGAGGTCCCGCAGCCAGAAAACTAAATCCGCGGGAGGCATCTTGGAGGTGAGCAGAGCTGAAGCCAAGATCCAATAAGATTCCATCAAAGGGGCAAAGGCCATGAGCATAAGCGTGTTTTTTTGCGTGAGCAAAAGAATCAGAGACAAAAATAACGGCATCAGTAAAAGCAGAAAGACGCTGCTTGGCTAGGGCGAGATTTTGAGGATCTCGATCCATAGCAAGCAGACGGCTTTCTGGGAGGGCACGCGTAAGCAAAGCCTCGCTGTGTCCTCCCAGCCCCACTGTGCCGTCTAACCAAACGGTTTTCGGCTCCGGTTTGAGATATGTTAATACCTCTTGAAGCAAGACGGGTATATGTATGAACGGTGTTGCCATACATTTCTTACCTCAGGATGCCGGGTTGCGGGACTATTGTTAAATAGACCCCCTCTCAACGAAGAACACCTGGAAGGAAGGTTCATGACCTCCCAGATGCTGCAACCTGACACCCTCAAGTGTCAGTAGATTTTCGAATTAAACTCCTAGCTCGCCTAATTTTTCAGCAATCCCTCCCACATCCTGTTCAATGGATGTTTTGTAGGTTTGCCATTGTGCTGCGTCCCAGATCTCCAGGCGATTATAGAGACCCGCCACCACGACCTGTTTAGACAGACTGGCATACTCCCGAAGGTATTCCGGTAGTACGACCCTTCCCTGTTTGTCCACCTCAACGTCCATGGCACCCGCAAGCATGAGTCGGGCGAAGGCACGACTGTTGGACTGCCCCAGGGGCAAACCGGCAAGTTTCTCGGCCAGCTTGTCCCACTCCTCCTTGGGGAACAGGAATAAAGACGTATCAAGACCTCGCGTCACCACAGCCCCCTTTGCGAGGTCTCCCCGAAATTTCATCGGGATGGCCAGTCGTCCTTTGTCGTCGATGGAATGATGGTACTCGCCAATGAACATAGGTGTGGTGCAGATGGAATAAAATGCGTTTATTAAATAAAAGTGAGCACCGAGCAGTATTGCCCGATCCCCACTTTGTTCCACCTACAACCATTTTATGCCACATGGTGGGATGGGTCAACATTGTCCCCCATTTTTTTCTCCGCTAGATTAAGCGAAAACAAAAATGATATCCACAACGCATTCTGTCATTCCTGCGAAATCAGGAATCTATCGCACTTCTGGTATATAAATATCAAAATGCCAAACTTAATTCAGCATCCATCCCCTTTTAGAGATTCCGATTTGTGGGCCGACAGAATAAAAAACCAAAACACGCACTCCTAAGAATGCATGTTTGGCCTCGCGTGAAGCGAGAAAGGACTCGGAATGGTGGACCCAACGGGAATTGTACCCGTATCTCCTGATGTCAAACCAGGTATGATAACCATTATCACTATGGGCCCACAGGAGATCACGGTCACCAATCCGAGAAGAAACAAAACAACCTCCGGAAGAAACGCTCGTCGCGTTTTTATCGGAGGTTGTGTTTGCTGACATCAGGAGATGGACCCTTTCAGATCACACCTGGCATGATCACTATGTCATGAAAAAAGCGAATGATCAATCGTAAAATTTCTTGTTTTTAAAAGGAATGAGCGCAAATATAACGGCTTCTGTGTAATAGATTGTCCTATCAATAACGTTATCAGTCAAAATACCGATGGTTCCATTTTCTTGCTTCGCGTTTGTCCGACCAAAAACAATATTGTCGGCCTCCGCATACTGGACGGGTTCAGAACGGTTAACTGGACGATGTTAGAGTCTGCATTCGTGCAGTTTGAATAAAAAACTATCGGCTATCCAATTCACAAGTATCAAATCCAAAACATGCGACGAGAGGCAAGGATAGGGTGTCAGGTCTATATATGTATTTTGTGTATCACGTCCTCATATATAGACCTGACACCCATTTTCTTCTTCAGAACGTAATACCCAAAGTACCCTTATTTTGATTGTAAACAGAAAACGTCATGCTGAGTGTATACCCGACCTTCATCATTGTGAGCATACCATTTCCAGAATCGTAGGTTGTATATCCAGCCACCTCAAGTAATTCTTGGACAGCATCGACATCCGTTTGTGTAACCAAACGACCAAATGTATAGTCCAGTGAATATCCTCCCATGTTATCACGCAGTTTAACTTCGTTGTCGAATATCTTATTTAAAATTGGAACTAGGTCATCGTGCACTGCCTGGCTCTTTGCGTTTGTTGGCTCGATTGCCACAACGTCGTCATAAGTGATTTGTGCCAAGGTTTTTGTTTCCACTCCGTATGTTGTTGGAACCTCCGCCAATAGCGCACCGATATCAGCGGTAACAGATGAGGTGACTGGAGCAATCAAATCGTGAACCGTGATCGCATATGTTGGTACGACCGGCGTTGGAGTCTCATCAACTTGAAACACGAACTGATCCATCGATACTGCTAAATCCTTTGTAATCACATATGCACTTACGTCAGCTAGAGTGAATGTCGTGTAATCGGAAATCCACTTGCTTCCATCTGAGGCGTTTCCATTCACGTCTAATTTAATGAGAAGTGCATCCTGGTAATAGATATTCTCTCCAAAACGGATGGTTGCGACATCAGGAGAAATATAATATCCACCTATCACAACACCGCCATCCGTGGTCGATTGCAAATCGAGTGGGGCGATGTATTCTTCTGACGCAATTGTTTTTGACCAATGGACATTAAAATCATCATCAACATTCAAAAGAAATGATCCAGACGTCAAATAGACGGAAAGGTATTTGGTTGGATCGCTCAAATATTCATCCAATTTGTCACCGTCAAGATAACTGTTGAGCATAATAACATAATTTCCATCTGCGGTTTTTGTACCAAAAAGCTGATTCTCTTTTTTTTCCATACCACTTTCCAGACTTTTCACCCAGAGTAATTGACCTGAACCATCAAATTTTGCCGCAACGAGCATGATTTTTGTTGATGGAATATAGGTGGTATAACTCCCTTGTGTTATGAGTGAGGAGAAAAATCCGAACGTGAGATATCCACCATCTGACGTGGTTTCAACATCCTGAAAATCTCCCGCAGAAATGTACATTTCCGTAGAGCCGAGTGTATAGGTTCCATCAGCATTCACGGTAACAGTTGCATACGATTGAGGAATGGCCTCTAGACTTTTTGACCACTGCACGTCCAAGTTCTTGTCCGTTTTCGTGAGAGTAGAAATCGTTGAATGCATGTATCCGGAATCATCCGGCGTTTTGGCCTGCCCAATCATAATGAATCCATCGGATGTTTCACGAATGATGAACGGATCGGTGTAAAGCGCGCTCTTCATAAAACTAGTCTTTTTAACCCATTGGCGAACTCCTGCGGAATCGTATTTTACCAAGACGTAGTATTTGTCCGCATCAACCGGTTCTGGGCAATTGCACAGTTCATCAACCATAAGCGAAACCAGAATACTGTCGTCACTGAGCTCAAAAACTTGATTCACAACATCCGTTGCGTAGTCTCCAATCATTTTTGTCCAAAGATGTTCTCCATTCGCATTGAGTTTTGTGATAAAAACATCGTCCCAATTTTCTTTCTTTTCAACATACGCATCGTCTGTAAATCCGATGATATTTCCAACCGCCACAATTCCACCATCTGATGTTTCGATAATTTCCTGTCCATCCTCATCGCCATATGGCGTAGCCATTGGATCAGTCGTGTACTCAAATGATTGAAAAAGCTTTGACCAAATGATGCTACCGTTCGAATTCGTTTTTGCAATAAATCCTTCTGGTGGAAAAAATGGATTCAAATCATCCGTTTGACCATTCAAGAGATATCCACCGTCGTCCGTCTGCGAAATTCCTCCTGCGTACGTGGTTACGTCTACACGATAAGCACCCATGAATGTCGTAGTGGATACGGAGTCTGACGTTGGAATTGTTGCCAAATCTTTATCAGTGATTCCCAATCCAAGACTTCGCATCAAATTGTACGCATCCGACGCCGTACCCATGTAATAGCGTTTCAAATCTATCGGATTGATATACCACGCTTCCCCGTGCTGTTCGACCTGCAAGAGAATTCGACCGCTCAGACGGTTCTCGATTGTCTGTCCGTACATTGGTTGCGCAATAAGAAAACCTAACACCAACAAAAAAATTGCCAAAAAAACATTTTTCATAACGAAAGATTACTTTAATGTATTGTACTCGCTTGAGACAACCAGAACAATAAAAGTCTATCTAAACCAAGTTCTCCTTCCAACACGTATGTGAGCAAGAAGGATTGACTTCTAGTTCAACTACATTCCATGTCATATGACTAACCATGACACTATTTACACAGTCTTTCACGGTAGAAACAAATGGAGGGAGATGCCG
>Ga0082335_1005959_pt1 | contig 16281 bp, 14 predicted proteins | sample Subgrocontami58m_FD_72375 | JGI IMG/M metagenome (GOLD analysis project Ga0082335, IMG submission 72375) | Subsurface groundwater microbial communities from S. Glens Falls, New York, USA - GMW37 contaminated, 5.8 m (SPADES assembly) (version 2) ... | reverse complement strand
TGTTCATAATATACAGCAATCACTTTTGGAAAGCAATGGGTAATTTAGAAAGAAATTTGCAAGCACCGCATGTTCCGCGAGTGGTTATAATAGGTCCAACCTTGAGCACGCGCCGATGACCGACCCAGAATCCACCCTGCCCCAGCCTGTGCCATGCTGTGATGGTCGCGGGTTCTTGTACGAGTCCACTCATCAGTAAAACTTATTATAATGAAGATACCGGAGTTAAAAGGCGCCTAGATAATGACATTATCAAAAAGGAGAATCTCATGTATGAAATGACCACCATCTACAACGGAACGAGAATTCGTAACGATCACACCACTTTTGCGGATGTGATTGCATCGGTTAACGCAAAAGTTACTTTAAGAGGCGATGAGTTATGGACTGCCCCTGCTGATGGATTGGAAGTTAAAGCGGGTGATAAGTGGCTTCATGTGACTTATGGGTCGTTCACCGGCTGGGTGGTGTTAATTCACAAAGGCACTCAAATGGGTAAAGATTTCAGAGAAATCAGCGAGCCTGTTCCACCTATTGAGACTTTTCCCGAATACTTTATCCTCGAAGCACCCAACGGTGAAAGGAAGCGCTATGCTAGAAGCGCATTTTAATTCCCAAAAACTTGTTTACACCGAATTAAAACCTCCACCCTATAAATACGCCATTGTCAAACATGGCGTGTACGCCCCTGAAAACGAATGGGACATCATCTTTTATCCAGATGCCAGACCCATGCAAGACCGTCCGCAAGGCACAGGCAAGGGAGATACAATCCCTGTTCTGAATCCCTGGTGGGAGTATATGCAGAAGATAAACTCACCCGATGGTTACTTATACAACCGTTCGGTGGGTGCGTTGTGGATTAACATCGAATATCGGGACAAGTATGGAAACCAGATAAAAACGCCGCGGGCTGAAAGCATCCATTGCGGCGGGAATTTTATCGCTTACGAAGAAGAAACAAACACGCATGTCAAACTGATTTCTTATGACTACCGCATGAAAACTTCTGGTTTGAACCCCAGCGTAGACAACTGGCAAATGAAGCCGTACCTGTTTTGGAAGGCAGTAGCCGTCAGCAGTGATGGTAAGCTCCTAAACCCGCACGTCAAAGGTAAGGGCATAGATGTATATTTCCCGCTAATCCGCAATACCGAGTTGTGGATGAACAAAAACGACCTTGAGTTGTTTCCCGCTCCACCCGACGACGTGCAATATTATCTGCGCGGGGCGAATGTATATGGGTTGCACGCGCAGCGCGGGGATCTCCTTCCTCTTTTGACAATCACAAATGGCGCCAATGGCGCCATAAGAAAACTTCATACCGATTGGTTTAGTCTGTCTACGATAGGGATTGTCCCGCCTGCAGGATTTTAGAGAAAACAATCCTGATCTAAGTTCACCCTGCCTGCAGCAGAATCAGATATTTCATGTCAGGCCCCGGATTTAATTCGCCGATCACGTTATCGAACAGGCCCAACACAAAAATGGATGTTGGAACCGATCCGGTAATAAATCTCCTCATCATGTTTTATGACAAGGAGATTTTTTACTTACTTTCTGCTTTTGGTTCTTATCTTGCTCATGGCATATTCAGCCAATGCAGTGATCGTAAGCGCAGGATTTACGCCAGGGTTTGCAGGCATGATCGAACCGTCAATGATGAATAAGCCGGGGTAATGATGTACTTCAAAATTTTCATCAACGACACCCTCTTCGCCATTTTTCCCCATGGGTGTGCCGCCGAGAATATGAGCAGTCGTCGGCAGGTTTAATAAGTTCTCACCAATGGAGCCAAGCGCAATACCATTCGTGCGGGCCGCAAAATCGCGCGTCAATTCGTGCGAGCCGTTCACCTGCGCGCCGATCTCATAGCCGGGTTCCTTTTCCGCCACCATTGCGCGGCGGAAAAGTGTGAAGCCACTTCGCCCAATCTGGAAGCGCATGCGATTATCGGCGTGCTGCATCACGAGCAGGATGGTCACATTGTGTGCCCAGCCCGGGAAAACCAACGCTTTCAAAAAGTCAATGGGATGTGTCAGCACCCACCAGATAAATTTCAAAAGGCGCATCGGAATACCTACATCGGTATCAATCAAGGGGGCGGCAAGGAAGCGCATCAGGGATGAACCGTCAGGGTAGCGGACAGGCTCAATGCGCGTGATCTCATCATGGTTGTAGATGGATGAAATGGATACACCTTCGGAATAATTGATATCGGACTTGCGCGCGACGCTTCCCAACAGCGCCTCCGAATTGGTTCTCACCATATGGCCGAGTCTACGGGACAGTTTGGGAAGTGAGCCTTTCACGTCGCGCAAACTCAATAATAACTTCATCGTTCCCATCACACCCGCGGAAAAGATGACGTTGTTTGCGTTAATTCTATGCTTGCGCTTGAATGGGGAAGTGGAGGTTTGATAGGTGACTTCGTAACGAGCGTTGTCAAAGATCGAAGGCCCGCCCTGAGCATTGTCGAAAGGTCGAACATCAGTTACTTCCATTTCCGAAATAACTTCTGCTCCATTCTTCTCTGCAAAATATAAATAATTTTTCGGCAGCGTATTCTTTGCATTGTGACAGCATCCCACCATACATCCGCCGCAGTGTTGACAGCCTGCGCGCTCCGGTCCTTCCCCGCCAAAAAATGGATCGGGCCCAGTCACGCCTGCTTCGCCGAAATACACACCTACATCCGTCGCACGGAAAGTGTGCCCCATGCCGCGTTCCTCTGCCATCTCTTTTAAAAGCAAATCGGCTTTCCACAATTTGGGATTGCGCGAAACGCCAAGCATTTTCTTTGCAGTTTCATAATGTGGTCTCAGGACCCTGCCCCAATTCACATTTTGATTCCACGCGGACGTTGCGAAGGTTTCGTCGGCAGGGGTTTCAAGCACATTGGCATAACCGAGGCTTCCACCGCCCACACCCGCGCCATGCAAAACCATCACGCCCTTGAGGATGCTGATCTGCAGGATCCCATGCGCGCGGATGGCTGGCATCCAAACATATCTCCAATATTGCCAGTTGCTTTTTGCGAAGTCAGTGTCATTAAAGCGTTTGCCTTTTTCAAGGACTAAAACAGAATAGCCTTTTTCTGTCAGCCTCATTGCCGAGACACTTCCTCCGAACCCCGAACCAATGATCACATAATCGTAGATTTTTTCACTCATGGTTTTCCTGTTAACTTGACTGGATGACTGAATGGCTTTGGCGCATAAATCAATAGGCAGGCCATACGGTCACGAGGAAGGGTGGGTCATGCAAAGTTGTAAAGTTGGGAATATCGGTTGAATTATGTTACCTTGCTGACAATAGAGGAATATTGTGATTTACAAAAGGAGGGAAGAAGTGTCGCCAAGATTCAACTGCATGACCTGACCATTACCTCTGCCTTTAACCGTGGACTGCCTGCCGATAAATGAGCGGGTCAGCGCCGCATCCTTGATCTCACAGTCCGCTTCGAGAATACTCTCTGCTATTTGGCTGTTTTCGATTTTGCAATTTGCACCAATCGAAGCGAACGGTCCAATGGTGGAGTTTATGATTTCAGCAGTCGGGTGGATGAAAGATGGTTCGATCACCTTCACCTGTGTACCTGCGTCGCCGTGGCGCCGTGGCGACATATACCTGTCTACCTGTTTACTTTGTTTACCTATTTTCTTTAATAGTATCTTATTTGTATCCAGCGTCGCTTCGATTGTGCCGGTATCCAGCCAGGTGCGGATCTTGTTTGTGCGGATTTTTGCGCCGCTTTCGATCATAATGGAAACGGCGTCGGTCAGAAAAAATTCGTTCTTCAGCATTACCCCGCGCTTCATTTGGTCGTCAATTGCGGCAAGTAATTTCGCGGCGTTTTTGAAGTAATAACAGCCAACTACCACAAGATGGTTATCCATGCTTTGCGGTTTCTCGATGAAACGCTTCACCCAGCCGTCTGCGCCTTCCTCCGCCACCCCAAAGCGGCGCGGATCGGGCACCGGCATCACCCATGCGACGCCATCCGCCTCCTCTTTTGCAAGGAACGAGAAATCGGTTTCCATCAACGTATCCGAAAAACAGACAATCATCGGTCCGCGCAGATGTTCGCGCGCCAGCGACAGCGCGTGTGATTGTCCCTTCATTTCATGCTGCACAACAAAATGCGCCTTGAGATTCGGGTAATGTTCTTTGATGAAAGGGGGGATCTGCAACTCGCCCAGGTACGGCCCAACAATAAAAATATATTCCGTGTTTTCAGGGTCAGGCAGACTCTTGAACATATCAAGTAAATGCTCAAGGGATGTTTTGCCGGCCACGCTGATGAGCGGCTTGGGCTTGCTCCACGTATGCGGCCGCATGCGCGTGCCCCAGCCGGCCATGGGGATGACGATCTTTAGAGATTCATTTGTCATGGTAATTATCCAGCAATGTGTTGATTTTTAATATGGATTGTATTATACCGTCTGCAAAGTAATGGAAGTCAGTTGCTTGATGATTCACCATTCCCGCAGGAGCGGCGGCTTGTTGCCTGTGCGGTAGTCTTCGATCAGGCGGCGATGAACAGAGTAGATGTTGGCAGGCAGGGCATTTAGAGGAAAAGCCCTTGCTTCAGCGATTTCGCCGTCCGTTTTTCCATTTATATTAAAGTCGTTGCAATAAAAAACAAGGGTGTGGTCGGTCTTCCACTCTTTGAAATTGGAGTACGCGCCGATCAGGGTCGTTGCGCGAAGTACCGCGCCTGTCTCTTCGAGGACCTCACGGCGCGCGGCTTGTTCGAGGGTTTCGCCCCGTTTCAATCCACCGCCGGGCAGGAACCAGCCGGGCAGGTAGGTATGCCGCACAAGCCAAATTTCATCATTTTGGAGCATGACAACCCGCACCCCCATGCGGACAGGGCGGAAGAGGAAGCAATATATTTTAAAGCCGAGGTACAACAAACGAAAGTACACTTATGCATGACCCAAAACTGGATGGGGCTGATAGGATGTCTCCAGCCGTTTGACTTCATCCTCAGTTAACTTGATCTCCACTGCGGCAATTGCCTGATCCAAATGCTCGATCTTACTGGACCCGATAATGGGTGCGGCGATATGAGGTTTGTTCAGCAGCCAGGCCAGCGCGATCTGCGAACCTGTTGCATGATGCTCTTTTGCCACTTCCGCCGCGCGGTCTGCTATGACGAAATCATCCTCGCGGAAATACAATTCGTTCGCAAAAGGATCGCTCTGCGCGCGGGATGTTTCACCGCCCCCGCCGCGTTTACGGTTGCCCGCGAAAAATCCACGCGCCATCGGGCTCCACGGAATTAATCCGATGCCCTGATCTTTGCATAGCGGGATCATCTCGCGTTCCTCTTCACGATATACAAGGTTGTAGTGATTTTGCATCGAAATGAATTTCGACCAACCGTTCACTTCTGAAACATGCAGCGCTTTTGCAAACTGCCACGCAAACATGGAAGATGCGCCAATATAACGAGCCTTGCCCGCACGGACGACATCATTCAATGCTTCCATGGTTTCTTCAATGGGCGTGTTGGTGTCCCAGCGATGGATTTGATACAAATCCACATAATCCATTTGCAGGCGCTTGAGGGAATTGTCGATTGAGTCCATGATGTGCTTGCGCGAAAGTCCGCGGTCGTTTAAATCATCGCTCATGGGGAAAAATACCTTTGTGGCAACAACGATATTCTCCCGTTTGATTCCTTTTAGCAAATTGCCTGTGATGCGTTCGCTTTCTCCGATTGAATAAACATCTGCCGTATCAAAGAAGTTGATGCCCGCATCCAACGCACGTTTTACAAACGGCTTCGCTTCTTTTTCCTCCAATACCCACTCACGCCATTTCTTCGACCCATAGGTCATCATCCCCAAACATAGGCGCGAAACTTTTAATCCAGTTTTACCGAGGTTGACGTATTGCATGGTATCTCCATCTATTCTATGCTCCTTCCGCCGTCCTCGGCGGAAGGGATTGATGTTAGTAACTTATTTATATCTACACTTGTGCTACCGTCGCCGTCCCCGGCGGCGGCGGAGGTTGCATTAGCCACTCATTTATATCAGTAATTGGAATGACAGGTTTTCTTCCATAATCATAGTACCCTGCACTGGAATAAACATAGTCTGCCCTATCCTCCGCCAATTTCCAATCTTTTACTATTGGATTTTGGTGAATATACTCCATCTTTTGCCACAAAAAATCCATGGAATAAATATTCTTGGCTTGGATATCCTGCCAGATACTATATTCGTGCCTTTTGTCTCGTCGTTCCAGATGAAAAATATCCAACAAACCTTTTTGACTGTTCGTCCGTAGTTTTTTCAAGATTTCATGCGCTGTAAACGAGCCAAATTGTTGAACGATTTCTCCAATAGCATTGTTCTCAGGCTTTATGATCACATGAAGATGTGTAGGCATTACAACAAATGCAAACAATAAAATTAGTTTTTGTTGTTGCAACCATGTGAGAGAATCCAACGGGATATTTGCATATTCAGGCGTGGTAAACAAGGGCTTCCAATCTATTATGGTTGCCGTGATGAAATACAGATGTGTTGGGTCATGAAAAGAGGAAAAGGTCATGGTTGCTTTATACCTATTCTGCTCCCTTCGCCGTCCTCGGCGAAGGGATGACGGTTAACATATAACTTACTTACTTAACCCGCGCCGAGGACGGCGCTTGAGCGGGTCGTCGCTATATGATCGTCAAGTTTGCAAGACTCGCGGCCAGCCTTTTGATCCCAACCGATTCAAAGACCACATCCACGATCTCATCGCCATCTTGCATACGGCTGTCCAGGACAATGCCTTCGTTCCAGAGCGGATGTTTGACGCGTGTCCCTGCTTTGTATTTGCTGGTTGAAACAGGAGCAGGCCTGCCCGTAGATAATGAAGCGGAAGCCCATTTCGTCTCAGAGGGTGCGCCGTGTATGCCTATCCTAAGCGAGGACGAGGGAGGGCGTCCCGTGCGTGTTTTTCCAACGAGCAGTTCTGCGGGGATATCTTCCAAAAAGCGCGAGGGATAGGTTTCTTCCGACATGCCGCGTCCGCCGCGTTGAATTGCGCGCAATAAATAAAGCCTGTCTTTTGCGCGCGTGATGCCCACATAAAAGAGGCGGCGTTCTTCCTCCATTTGCGCCGGCTCATCGAAGGAGCGGCTGTGCGGCAGGATGCCGTCATCCAGACCGACGATAAAGACCGCACCGAACTCAAGCCCTTTGGCAGCGTGAAGTGTGAGCAGTGTGGGCGCGTTGACATCTGTGATGGTGTCCTGGTCTGCGACAAGCGCGATGTTTTCAAGAAATTCATCCAGAGTGCGCGTGGAAAATTCGAGCGAGAGGCGTTTTAATTCCAGCACATTTTCCCAGCGGTCCGCGCTTTCTTCGGTTTCATCTTCTGTGATGAATTCCTTGTAGTTGATATCTTTTATGATTCGATCAAAGAGTTCAACGGTTGTGGATGTCGGCACCATGGCGCGCCAGTTGGCGAGCATTCCGCCAAAATCTGCGAGAGGCAGGGCGGCGCGGCCCGTGAAGGATTTGTAATACGGTGACTCTGTGCCACGCGCGAGGTCAAGCAAAACCATGCCGGGCGATGTGTCTGCCTGACGCGCAACTAAATGAAGAGTGGTCAATGTTTTATCGCCAATGCCGCGCGGCGGGACGTTGATGATGCGCCCAAGACTGGCTTCGTCTATGGGGTTATGTACAAGGCGCATGAAGGCGATCACATCTTTAACTTCACGGCGTCCATAAAATCTTTGCGCGCCGACAAGCCGATAAGGAAGCCGCGCTTGCAGGAATGCTTCTTCAATCAAACGCGACATGGCGTTGGTGCGATACATGACCGCGCATTCACCCGGCTCAAATTGCCCGGATGCGACAAGCTCCGCGATGGTATCCACAACGAAGGCGGCTTCCCCGTAATCGTCGCGCGCTTCATAAAAGAATATTTTTTCGCCTGCGCCGCGATCACTGAAGAGATTTTTCTTGCGGCGGTTATGTGCGCGGTCAATCACACCCATGGCGGCATCCAGAATATTTTGATGCGAACGATAATTCTGTTCGAGCAGGATTACTTGTGCATCTGGAAAATCCTGTTCAAAGCGCTTGATGTTGCGATAATCTGCGCCGCGCCATAAATACACGGATTGATCGGGATCCCCAACACAAAACACATTTTTATGCACAGACGCCAAATGTTTAATAAGCGTATATTGCGCAAGGTTCGTATCCTGGAATTCATCCACCAGCACGTGCCTGAATCTTTGCGCGTATTTATCGCGCACGCTCGGCACATCTTCGAACAGGCGCGCGGTGTAAACAAGCAGGTCGTCAAAGTCCACAGCGTTGCTGGCGATCAATCTTTTTTGATATTCAACATACACGCGTTTGACCACTTCGTCGCGATAGGTGTTGATCGGATAATCATCGGAGCCAATGAGTTCGTTCTTTGCGCGTGAAATGGCTGCATGTACACTGACCGCGCGATACAATTTATCGTTCAGGTTCAATTCTTTGATGATGCTTTTTACGACCCGTTCCTGATCGTCCGAATCAAAGATCACGAAATTTGATTGAAGTGGAAGATGTTCGGCTTCACGCCTCAGAATGCGCGCGCAAATGGAATGAAATGTACCTAGCATCAACCCTTCGATGGCGCCATTGGCGCCACTCAGGGCAAGTCCCTCAGCAGCCTGTTCGTTTAGCATGGCTTTGACGCGCTGGTCCATTTCCTTTGCGGCTTTATTTGTGAATGTGACCGCAAGTATCTGCCACGGGCGGACTCCTTCAGACGCGATCAAATATGCGACGCGCTGAGTCAATACCCGCGTCTTACCGGACCCCGGTCCTGCTACGACCAAAATAGGTCCATCGGCGGCTGTGACCGCTTTACGTTGTTGTGGGTTAAGTTTGTCTAGGAAGTCCATGGGGAAAGGCTTGTCCTGAGTGGCGCCAACGGCGCCATCGAAGGGATGAAGGATGAAGGATGAAAGTCGAAGGTCAAAAGTTGAAAGTTGAAGGTTGAAGGTTGAAAGTTGAAATATTGTCCGCAAGCTTATCAGTTAATGAGTTCTAAAAAAACTTACGGGCGTGATTTACTTGTCTACTTGTCTACCTGTTTACCTGTCTACTTATTACTTGCCACTTTGATTTCCGACGTACAGTGCGGACAACGTGTGGCTTTGATGGAAATGGTAGTGAAGCAGTAAGTGCATTCCTTGGTCGTGGGGTCTGCAGGCAGAGGGGCTTTCTTCAACTTGTTTGCTGTTTTCACAATGAGGAAAATGACGAAGGCAATGATGAGGAAATCAATAATGGTTTGTACAAAGACACCCCAGGTGATGACGGCTGCGCCAACTGTTAGAGATCGTTCGCTGAAATTAACCCCGCCTATGATAAGTCCGATCACTGGCATGAGGATGTCGTTGACGAGTGAGCTGACGATCTTTCCAAATGCGCCGCCGATGATGACTGCAATGGCGAGGTCCAGCACATTGCCGCGCATGACAAAGGCTTTGAATTCCTTGAGCATGATTTTCTCCTTTGAAATTATGGGAACGAATTGCGGTTGGATTTTAGGTGAGGAGCGGGGGCTTGTCAACAACCTGCCAGGTGAAACCGTAGACTGAAGTCTGCAATCCGTGTAATCTGTGATTGACTGAAATTGGATAGCTGGCATACTGTGATGGAGTATATATGGAAAATCCAAAGCGCAGAATGGGTTTTGATTGTAGTTGACGATATCTCCGAAAATCCCTGTAATAAAATGACCACGCGAGAAGCAATTGCCCTAATGCGAATGTTGACGTACCCGAAGAATTAGGTATAATCTGGTTTGCTTGTTTTTTAGTTTGCAAGACCCCTTTTAGACTGTTATATATAAAGGAGGTGGTAGAGCAAGAGATATTAAAAAAGCCTAGGTTCTAGTCGTGTCCAAAAAATCAATCCCTAGATTTTCTTCTTGGAGGAGAAAAAACCATGTTACGAAACCGTTTATTTTTTGTTTTGGGCCTGCTGGTCATCGCCAGCATGGTGCTTAGTGCTTGTGGCGGCGCTGCGGCCCCTGCCGCGACAGAAGCACCTGGCACAGTGGCAACCGAAGCTCCCGCTGCGACTGAAGCCCCTGTTGTTGAGCAGACTTCCTTTACCACCCCCCACCCCATTTTGGGCGATCTCCGCGTGCGCCAGGCTCTGTCCTACTGCACCAACAAAGCCGATTTGATCAAGTCTGTGTATCCTCTTCTCACCGAAGAAGAACAGGCTTCATTGGTCATGAACACCTTCATCCCGCGCGCTCACTGGGCTTATGCCGGCGATGAGAACGTGACCGTTTATGAATTCGATCCTGAAAAGGGTAAGGCTTTGCTCGAAGAAGCTGGCTGGACCGGTGCTGAAGGTTTCCGCGTCAACGCCGCTGGGGATGAACTTGCACTCCAGTTCACCACCACCTCCGCTGCCTTCCGCCAGACTTGGGCTTCCATTTGGGAAGCTCAGATGGCCGACTGCGGTGTTCGTGTCGTCCGCTTGCATGCTCCCGCTTCCTGGTGGTTCGGTGATACAACCGGTATCGCCCGCCGCGACTATGAATTAGGCGCGTTCGCCTGGGTCGGTCAGGCTGATCCCGGTGGTCAAACCTTGTATGCCTGCGATCAGATCCCGCTTCCTGAAAATGGTTGGGAAGGCCAGAACGCTATGGGTTGGTGTAACGAACTCGCCAGCTCCAACATCAAACTGGCAAACAACACCCTCGTCAAGGATGACCGCATTGCGGCTTACACCATCGTTCAGCAGGAATTCACCAAGGATGTCCCCAGCATTCCGCTCTTCAACCGCACAGAAACCTTCGCAACCGCGGCTGACTTGACCGGTTTTGCTCCCGCCCCCGGACAGGAATATTACAATTACAACGTTCAGGAATGGGCCAAGGCTGGTTCAGATACCGTCGTCCTCGGCTTTACACAGGAGCCCGCTTCCTTGTTCGTACTGGTTGAAGATGCCTTCGTAGCCAACATTGCTTATCAGATCATCCGCCCCGCCCAGGAAACCCACTTGAACTATGACTTCAAGGCTTCCCTCGTGAAGGAACTCCCGACACTCGAAAACGGCGGCACCACCAACAACGATGTTGAGGTGTCCGAAGGCGCCAAGGTTGTGGATGCCGACGGTAACGTGGTGGATCTCGCCCCCGGCGTGTTCGTCATGAACGCGGCTGGCGAGAAAGTTGAATTCACCGGCGGAACCGTCACCATGAAACAGTTGGTCTCCCGCTTTGAAATCATTGATGGCCTGACCTGGGAAGACGGCACACCCGTCTCCAGCGCCGACCTTGAATTGGGTTACAAGATTGACTGCGACCCCGAATCCGGTGCAACCTCCTTCATCACCTGCGACAAGACCGCCAGCGTTGAGTTCCTCTCCGATGCTGTTGGCTACGTCCAGACTTGGATCCCCGGTGTTCAGGACCCGCTATACTTCGTCCCTGTTTGGCGCATCTATCCTGCTCATCAGTTGGGTGATGTTCCCGCCAAGGATTGGGCGACCGATCCCCGTGTTGCTGAGACACCTCTTGCCTATGGTCCTTACAAGCTGGTTGAATGGGTCAAGGGCGAGAAGTTGGTCTTCGCTGCCAATGAATATTGGGTCGGCGGCGCTCCTGCCTCTCCGAACTTCGTGATCCAGATCGTTACTGCTGAAAGCGCCGAAGGCCTGCTCCTCGGCGGTGAAGTTGACATTCTGGCTTCCGAGACCCTCGCTGGTCTCAATGAGACCTTGAAAGCTGCTGAAGCTGAAGGCAAGATCAAGACCTATGTCGAAGCTGGCGGCACATGGGAACATATTGACATCCAGTTGTTCATCCGCTAATTTGTAATTAGAAGTAAATAAGTTAGATCGGGGTAGGCATGGAGGCATGCCTACCCCAAAATATATAAAAATCCCCTGCGTTTTTGTTGGAGAAGTTATGACCGCGTATCTGATCCGCCGCGTTTTGCAATCCATATTGGTGGTGTTCATATCAGCAATAGCTACCTATGTATTATTGAGTTTCGCACCCGGAGGGCCTATGGCGGGCTTGCGTCAGATCACACAAACTGGACGGTTTCAGATTACAGAAGAGGACATAGCACGCATCCGCGCTTCCTTTGAACTGGATTTAAATCTTTCTATTCGATTTAGCCGTTGGTTGATCGGGATGCCGCGCGGACCTGTGGTTATTGCTGGAAATGAGTATTTTGCGGATGTGGCAGTAGGCTGCCGCAAGCCGATCGAGGCGGAAGTTCTAAATTCACGCGGTGAATATGAGATTAAGGTGGTAGGGTGTAAGGAAACTGTTTATTTGAAAGACCTTGTTGGCCGCCGCACCAGCGACGGTATTCTGCGCGGCGATTTCGGCCTATCCTGGCGTATTTTGCGTGACCGCCCCGTAAGCGACCTGATCGAAAGCCGGTTAGCCAAGACCCTCCAGTTGATTGGGCTTGAAGTGATACTCTCTCTCCTCATTGGAATTCCATTAGGTATTTATTCAGCCGTTCGGCAATATTCAAAATTTGATTATTTTTTTACAACACTGGCATTTATGGGGTCAGCCATGCCTAGTTTCTTCTTCGGTTTGCTATTGATATTGACGTTTTCAATTATTCCCAAAGGGGCAGGTCTTCCTTATATTCCTGCCGGCCTATCAGAATCCGTGCGTGATTACACGATTCCTATGATCGGTGACGTGATGGCAGGTTCTGCAAAAGACCGAATTTTGCACTTGATCCTGCCGGTAACGGTGCTGACCTTGATCAATGTTGCAGGCTGGAGCCGTTTCATTCGCGCCAGTATGCTGGATGTTTTGCGTCAGGATTATGTCCGCACAGCACGTGCAAAAGGTTTAAGAGAGATCACTGTTATTATGAAACATGCCCTTAGAAATGCCTTGATCCCGTTTGTTACGATCGTGGTATTTACAATACCGGCTCTTTTCAGCGGCGCGATCATTACCGAAAGTATCTTTGCCTGGCCGGGTATGGGCCGTTTGTATATTCTTGCCTTGGGAGATTATGATTACCCGGTGGCGATGGCAATTTTCTTCATCCTGGCTGTCTTAACCGTTTTTGCAACTCTCCTGCGTGATATTCTATACACGATTGTGGATCCCCGCATCCGTTTAAACTAGCCTAGAGGATATTTTTCAATGACTGTATCTGCTCAATTAGATAAGCTTGATGCTGAATCCGTTTCCATCGAGGAGCGCAGCCCGTTCCAGATCGTTTTTAGGCGTTTTGTGCGCCATCGCCTGGCAATGATATCCCTGGCTGTCATGTTGGCAATTTTCATCACCACCATCCTGGCGCCTTATATCACCTCTTTCAAGGTTGATGAATTAAACGTCAATAAATACTTTGTTCCCTTTGGAACGGTGGATGAGGCAACGGGACGTGTACATTACCTGGGGACGGATAATATTGGGCGTGATTATTTTTCCCGCTTAATTTATGCCGGGCGTATTTCGCTGACAGTGGCTTTGCTTTCCGTGCTTATTTCTGAGACGATTGGAATTTTGGTGGGTTCAATTTCAGGCTTTTATGGGAGTTGGGTGGATGCCATCCTGATGCGCTTTGTGGAATTCATGCTTACCATTCCAACCCTGCCACTGCTCTTGATCATCTCTTCAATGCTTTTGCGAAATCAAGAGCTGATCCCTATACCAGAATCGGTGCTGACTTTTGTGGGAAAGATCATGCTGCTCGGTCCTAGAGATGCTCGCAATGCGGTCTTGATTGTCATCGTTTTGGCTGGTTTTGGCTGGCTCTCATCGGCACAATTGATGCGTGGTACGGTATTATCATTGCGTGAACAGACCTTCGTTGAAGCATCCCGATCTCTCGGCGCCTCGAATATCTGGATCATCAGGAAGCACATGATCCCCAATGCCATGGCTCCAATTATTGTGGATGCCTCGCTTGGTCTGGCCGGTTACGTGGTCGCAGAAGCTGCGCTCGCATTTCTTGGTTTTGGTATTCAAGACCCCGTTCCCACCTGGGGGAACATGCTCTCCGCAACCCAGACTTATATGTTTGACAAACCCTGGCTGCCTCTGTTGCCGGGAATTCCCATTTTTGTCTGTTCCCTGGCCTTCAACTATATCGGGGATGGCCTGCGCGATGCGCTTGACCCGCGTTTAAAGTTATAATCGGTAAAAATCTCAACGATGGAGATACCCAGTGGCAGCGAATAATCAAAAACCCTTGCTCGAAGTACGTAATTTAAAGACTTACTTTTATACCGAAGACGGTGTTGTGCGGGCCGTGGACGGTGTGAACTTCGAAGTTTACCCTGGTGAAGTGCTTGGCATCGTAGGCGAATCAGGGTGTGGTAAAAGTGTCACATCCCTCTCGATCATGCGTTTGATCAGTCAGCCTGGCAAAATTGAGGAAGGCGAAATATTTTTTGATGGCAAGGATCTTGTCAAAGCCACTGAAGAAGAGATGATGCAGGTTCGCGGTAACCGCATTTCGATGATCTTCCAGCAGCCCCAATCCGCGCTCAACCCTGTTTTTCGTGCTGGCGACCAAATTTCAGAGGTGCTCAACATTCATCAGGATTTTGGCAAGGAAGCCGGCAAAAAACGAGCCATTGAGCTGCTTAAATTAGTGGGTATCCCCGAACCGGAAAGGCGCGCGGAATCTTTTCCGCATGAACTTTCCGGCGGCATGGCCCAGCGCGTCATGATCGCCATGGCGCTTGCCTGTGTTCCTGACTTGCTGATTGCGGATGAACCTACAACTGCCCTGGATGTGACCATTCAAGCCCAAATCCTGGATTTGATGCGCGATATGCGTAATCAGTTGGGTTCCACCATGATCCTGATCACTCATGATCTTGGCGTTATCGCTGAAATGGCAGACCGTGTGGCAGTGATGTATGCAGGCGAAATTGTTGAGCAGTCTCCCGTGGCAACGCTTTTTGATCGTCCGCTTCATCCCTACACCAAAGGTTTGATCGGTTCAATTCCGGTTCTTGGCGAGGTCCGTGAAAGACTGGATGTCATCCCCGGCTCCGTTCCAAATCTGGTGAATCTGCCACCTGGCTGCCGCTTTGCTCCCCGCTGCATGGCGCGTGTTGAGTATGGTTTGTCGATCTGTTCTAAAAAACGCCCTGAATTACTGGATGTCGCAGAGGGACACGAAGTACGCTGCTGGCTTTATCAGGACTCTGAATCTGAGAAGCACGCCGCTCCGATCAAACTCGAAAGAAAATCTTAAAGTGAGATGATGTGGCTATGAATATAAAAATTCAAACTCAAGAGAAACCGGATCTGTTGGTTGTAAAAGATCTTGTAAAATATTTTCCTGTTCGTTCCGGCATTTTACAACGCACTACAGCCTGGGTAAAGGCTGTGGATAAGGTGAGTTTCACGGTAAAGAGCGGCGAAACCCTGGGCATGGTGGGCGAATCCGGATGTGGAAAAACAACTATTGGACGTTCCCTTTTACGTTTGATCGAGCCGACATCTGGTGAAGTCGCCTTTAATGGTGAAGATATCATCAGGATGCGTCCACAATCGCTAAAGACTTTGCGCCGCGATATGCAGATCATCTTCCAGGACCCTTATGCCTCTCTCAACCCTCGTATGCCGATTGGGGAAGCAGTGATGGAAGGCTTGCAGATCCATAAAATTGGGCAACCCAAGGAACGCTGGGAAACTGCCATCAATATGCTTAAAAAAGTTGGCCTGGAAGAATACCATGCCCGCCGCTACCCGCATGAGTTTTCAGGGGGGCAGCGCCAGCGGATTGGCATCGCCCGTGCTTTGGCTTTACAGCCGAAATTCATCGTTTGCGATGAACCGGTTTCTGCGCTGGATGTTTCCATCCAGTCACAGGTTTTGAATATTCTTAATGACCTGCAAAACGAATTCGGACTCACTTATCTCTTCATTGCGCATAACTTGAGCGTGGTGGAACACATCTCTGACCGTGTGGCTGTGATGTATTTGGGTAAGATAGTCGAACTAACCGATCGGGATACCCTTTATCGTGAACCGTTACACCCTTATACAAAAGCGCTGCTTTCCGCGATTCCGATTCCTCATCCTAATTTCAAGCGCGAGCGTACAATTCTCAAAGGGGATGTGCCCAGTCCGCTCAACCCGCCCAGCGGCTGCCGCTTCCATACGCGTTGTCCTGTTGCGATTGCAAAATGTTCACAGGAAGAACCTGAGTTCAAGGAAGTCAAGCCTGGCCACCTGGTGGCTTGCTGGCTCGTGGAATAAGCCGATAGAGGAGACTGCCGGGAGGGGGTCGTT
>Ga0082335_1005958_pt1 | contig 16281 bp, 9 predicted proteins | sample Subgrocontami58m_FD_72375 | JGI IMG/M metagenome (GOLD analysis project Ga0082335, IMG submission 72375) | Subsurface groundwater microbial communities from S. Glens Falls, New York, USA - GMW37 contaminated, 5.8 m (SPADES assembly) (version 2) ... | reverse complement strand
CAGTGGCAGTGCGCCCTCTGGCGGGAACTGGCGGCGGGAGAAGAAGGCTTACACCCGGCGGCCCGGAAAGAGGCCTTTCTCCGGGCCATCCGCCTCGCCCCGGATTTGTCCGTTAAGCTCCCCGAACGGATTGCCGTTTTCGGCATCTCCGTGCTGCCCCGTTTTCATCTGGAAGTGTTCCATGCCCTGGCGCAGCGGATCGAGGTCAACCTGTTCCTCATGAACCCGTCGCGGGAATTCTGGGGCGACATCCGTTCGGACCGGGAGCGGGAGCAGACGGTGTCCCGGGTACAGGAAGCGGCCGGCAGTGTCTATACCGCTGAAAGCTTGTACCTGGAGAGGGGCAACCGGCTGCTCGCTTCCCTGGGGGCCCTGGGACGGGAATTCTATTCTTTGATCTGCGAGTTTCCCGGCGAGGAAGGAGACTTTTTCCGGGAGCCGGCGGCCGATAATCTGCTGTCTTTCGTTCAGGACGATATCCTCAATCTCCGCGACCGGGGGACGGAGGACCGCAAGGTCATCGCCCCCGGAGACCGGTCCATTCAGTTCCACTCCTGTCACAGCCCCTTGCGCGAAATCGAGGCGCTCTACGACAACCTCCTGGCCCTCTTTGAAGCGGATAAGGAGTTGCTGCCCCGGGACATCCTGGTCATGGCGCCCGACATCGAAGTTTATGCCCCCCTCATCAAAGCGGTTTTCGACCGGCCGCCCGGTCCGCAAGGCGCCGATCTTGCCGCCCGTATTCCCTTCACCGTGGCGGACCGGGGCAAAGGCGCCGAAAGTCCCCTCATCGAGGGCTTTGTGCGGTTCCTGGAACTGGCGGGGGGACGGTGCGGAGCGACGGAGGTCCTTTCCCTCCTGGAATTGCCGGAAATCAGCGCTAAATTCGCCATTACACCGTCCGAGGTCGAACTTATCCGCCGCTGGGTCAGGGAAACGGGCGTCCGGTGGGGAATCGACGGTGAAAGCCGCCGCCGTTTGGGTCTGCCGCCCCGGCGGGAGAATACCTGGCAGGAGGGTTTGGACCGCCTGCTCATGGGTTATGCCCTGTCCGGAAAAGACGGCCGGTTGGCAGCGGAAATCCTGCCCTACGACCTCGAAGGCAGCGAGACGGAAGTTCTGGGCCGGCTGGTGGAATTCGCGGAGACCTTGTTTCCCTTGATCACCGCCCTGCCGCAGCACCGGACGCTCGGCGAGTGGAGTCTTTTTCTGGAAGGGGCGCTGGATCGTCTCTTGGTGCCCCTGGACGATATCAGGGGGTGGACCGATTTACGGGCGGCGCTGGTGCGACTGCGGGAGCTGGAGGAAGAATCCGGGTTCCGGGAACGGGTGGAGCTGGCGGTTGTCAAGGCCGGCCTGGAACGGACCCTGACCGCCGAAGGTTTCGGTTACGGTTTTCTGGCCGGCGGTGTAACCTTTTGTTCGCTCCTGCCCATGCGGAGCATCCCCTTTCCGGTCATCTGCCTTTTGGGGATGAACGGTACCGATTATCCGCGCCGGTCTTGGGCACCCGCTTTCGATCTCCTGGCCCGGCATCCCCGGCCCGGCGACCGGTCGCGGCGCAAGGACGATCGCTACCTCTTTCTCGAAGCGCTGCTCTCCGCCCGTCATAGGCTGATTATCAGTTATGTGGGACAGGACAGCGCCGACAATTCCTTGCTGCCCCCTTCCTTACTGGTGACGGAACTTCTGGATTACCTGGAAGAGGGCTTCGCCTTGCCCGCGGGTGGTTCTCTGCGGGAACAGCTCGTCACTGTGCATCGCCTGCAGGCCTTCAGCCCGGCCTATTTCGCGGAACCCGCCCTGAGCCCGTCGAAGGGGAAGGGAAAGCTGTTCACTTATAGCGAGGATAATTGGCGGGCCGCCCGCTGTCTGACGGCCGGGAAGACCCGAACGCCGGAGGCCGTTCCCCTGTTACCCCTGCCGGAGGAAGATTGGCGGAGTCCGGATATCAACTCACTGGTCTCGTTTCTTGCCGATCCGGTGGATTTTCTTTTCCGGCGGCGTCTGGAGGCGAGATTCGAGGGCGCCGGCGTCCTGCCGGAAGACCGCGAACCCTTCAAATTTGAAGGTCTCGAAAAATATGACCTGGAGAAGACACTGGTGGAAAAGGGGTTGGCCGGCCGGGACCTGCGGGAATACGGAGAAGTGGCCCGCGCCTCCGGGCGCCTGCCCCATGGCGCCGTGGGGGATTATTATTATGGCGCGCTTTCCGGGGCGGTGCAGGGATTTGTCGCCCGGGTGCAGCCCTTTTTGGCGGGGAATGTCTCTTCCTGCCTTGATCTGGACCTGCGGGTGAACGATTTCCGGCTTACCGGCCGGCTGCCGCTTTACGATGGAGGCCTGGTTCATTTCCGGCCTGCCGTCCTGAAGATCAAAGACCATCTCCGGCTCTGGATCGCTCAGCTGGCGATGCGGCTGGCGTCCGGCCGGGGAGCGGTCGGGCCCGCCATCCTCCTGGGGCGGGGAGAGGCCTGGCGCTACCAGGCCCCGGCCGGGGGGGAAGAAATACTGGCGGCCCTGCTGGAGATTTATTGGGCAGGGCTGCAAAAACCCTTGCCGTTCTTTCCCCTTTCTTCCTGGAAGTACGGCTGTGAGGTATTCGGGTCCGGGAAGTCCCCGGCGGAAGGGTTGCAGTCCGCCCTGCGGCTCTGGCGCGGCGATGACGAAAGGCCCGGCGAAGGCGCCCACCCTTACTACCGTCTCTGCTTTCGCGACCGGGAGCCGCTGGACGAAGAATTCCAGGAACTGGCGGCCAGGGTTCTGGCGCCGCTCTTTGCGGCGCGGGAAAAGATCTGATCTTATTAGTCCGGCCAATTTATGTCCACAGTGTCATTCCCGCTCCCACGGGGGTAAACTCCGGCGGGAATCCAGAGATTTTTTGTGCAATAAATGTATGGCAAAAGCATGCATCTGTATGGTATAGGCATACGCTATGGGGATATTGGCGGAAATCTTATCATCAAAAATCAGGGCGGAAATCTTTCGCATTCTCTTTGGGGTCGTTCCCGATACGGCGCTCCATATGCGCGAGATCGAGCGACGCACGGGCTTTGCTATCGGTACCGTGCAGAAGGAACTTCAGAAACTTCAGCGTTTGGATATCATTTCCCGGATAAAAGACGGTAATCGAGTTTATTACCGGGCAAACACGGCGCATCCTCTTTACCCAGAAATCCGCTCCCTTGTTCTCAAGACAAGCGGGTTGACGGATGTTATCAAGAATGCCCTTGGCAACGAAAAAGACATCCAGACAGCCTTCGTATTCGGCTCCCTCGCTCGACAGGAGGAAAAAGCTGACAGCGATGTCGATCTTATGGTCATCGGTGATATCGGATTGAGAAGACTCACCGGTTTACTAATGGATGTCTCCGGAAAAATCGGCAGGGAGATCAATCCCCATGTTTTTTCGGAAAAGGAATTCATTAGACGGAAAACAGGGCAGGATCATTTCCTTAATCAGGTTCTTGAATCACCAAAGATTTTCATTATAGGAACTGAAAATGACCTTGCAGAAGTGGGTTGAATACGGCTGGCTTCGTTCCCATAAGACCAGTAAAAAAGAAATTGCCGCTCTTCTCCTGATCGTCGATCGCGATTTACAGGACGCTGCGGGTGATATTTCCGCAGACTGGCGGTTCGGCATTGCTTATAACGCCGCCTTGAAGCTCTGCACCATTCTGCTATGCAGAGGGATACCGGCCTGAAAAAAACCTGCAACACTACCGAACGATTCAAGCCTTGCCCTTGATCTTGGGGGAAAAACATGAGCAAGATGCCAAGTATTTGGATAGCTGCCGTAATAAGAGGAACGTGGCAGAGTATGATTATGTCGGCGGCGTCACGGAAGCAGATGTAACAGAACTCATTGCATATGTGAACGAACTGCGTGACGAAGTCTTGCGCTGGTTAAGTGAACATCATTCAGAATTATTATAAGGTTCCTGCGATGTTATCAGAACAGCGATCAATGCCTATCCCTCAAAAGCCAACGTGGCAAGGAACCTTAGAAGTTATCAAACATGCTGACAATGTCGATGTCCTGACAAATTCCAAAGTCATTGAAGACATGCTTCTGTTTAATTCCCAAGAAACCCGCGCCCGCCGAAGCCGCGCTATGGCCACCCGCTTTCGCAGAATCGACCGCAGATCCTGAAAGGATTCATTGAGCTTGGCCGGGCAGGGTTGCCCGCGGATTTAATTGAGAGTCTGTGGCGGATATTGTTCTGCTCTGTGGAATCAATTTTTGCAAAAACCTATCTGGATATAGTACAGTTTTCGGTATGCAATCCAGCCTCTCCTTCGGATAAGCTCCCTAAAGATGTGGATAGATTTCCAAAGAAAATGGTGGTAGTAAACAGCGCTCTTGAAGCAGTAAATGAATAGCCCTATTGAAAGGATAGATGGAAAGGACGTCATAACCCCGTTTATAAAACGAGTGGACAATTACTTATGCCCGTCTTGAAGAGTATGACGATATATCGCTGCCGCAAAGGCAGGACGTGGATTTCCGTCTTGGCCTTGTCTATCTTCCTGCTGTCCGTATTTGCAGTGACGTTGCATCATCATGGGGACGGCAGGTCTCATGATGACTGCCTCCTTTGCCTGGCCGCCCATCATTCTTCCGGTACCCAACCGAGTTGTCATTCCGGGCCCCTTCCTCTCATCGTCTCAGGAATAGCCTTAAACCAAAAGCCGTTACTCTATAGCCTCTCACTTTCCTTTTATATCTCCTCCCGGGCACCCCCAGCCTAACTCCTTTTTCAGACATTTTAATATTACCGGAGGGTGCATTCCTGTCCCGGCACATATTTCTATGAAAAGGAGAAACCTATGCAACACTGGGCAACGTCTTTTTTATTTATCATTCTCATCTTTAGCCTTTCTATGCCGTCCTACGGGGCCGATATCGAATCGCGACTGGAAGCCCTGGAAGGAACTATCAAGGAGCAGGGCAAGACGATAGAGGAACAGCAACAGGTCATTAACGGACTCCAAGAAGAAGTGCGGGCAAGGGAGGAAAGGAAGGAAGAGACAGCCAAGGCCGAGGAAAAACCGGAGGAAGTGCCGAAGGCACAGAAACCCACCGGCCTCTTCGGCGCTTCCGCTCTGGCGAATCCCAATATCTCCCTGGTTCTGAACACCTTTGCCTACACCTCGAACCTTGGCCGGGAAGAACTCGCAATAAGGAACATCCCCGGATACACGAAGGCCGGGATAGAAAACAGGAAAGGCTTTAATCTCGATTCCGCGGAGCTTTTCCTCTTCTCACCGGTGGACCCCTATTTCAATCTCTATGCGACAATCCCGGTAACTGAAGACGGGGCTGAGGTTGAGGAGGCCTACTTTCTGACCACATCTCTGCCATATGGATTGCAGCTCAGGAGTGGGAAATTCAAGAGCAGCTTCGGTAGGATCAACTCCCAGCATCCCCATGCGTGGGACTTCGTGGACATCCCCCTCGCTTACAAGGTGTTCTCAGGGCCGGAGGGGATTACCGAAAAAGGAGCACAGTTCACCTATCTCCCGCCGCTGCCGTTTTACGCGCTCCTGGGGGCAGAGGTTCTTCAGGGTGAAAACGATATCCTCTTTGGTACTGACGCCGAGGCTGGTCCGCACGCTTATACGTTTTTTGCCAAGGCATCCTTTGATCTTACCGATAACTCGACCATCCTCTTCGGCCCGTCGGTAATGACAGGAACGACCAAGACCAATTCCTTGGCCGACGATACCGAATTCCGGGGAACCTCGACACTTTATGGACTTGAATTCACATACAAGTGGAAGCCTTCGAAGACGAAGGGCCTCACCGTCCAGAGCGAATACCTCTACCGCAAGCAGGACGGCGATCTGGAAGATGCCATTGCAGCTACCATTGAACCTCTGAGACGTTCCCAGGACGGGCTTTACCTGCAGAGCATTTATCAGTTCGGCCGCTGGAGATTGGGGGCGAGATACGACGGTCTCGACCTTTTCAATAAAGATTTCACTCTTGCCGGCGTGAGCCCGGACTTTGGGAATAAACCCTGGAGGGCATCGGGGATGATAGACTTCAGCCCCACGGAGTTTTCGCTTATCCGGCTGCAATACAATCATGACGAGTCGGGGCGGGACGGCAAGACCAATCATGAATGGTTCCTGCAGTTTGTCATGGGAATAGGCGCACATGGCGCACATCCATTTTAGTAAGGAGGAACGGAATATGATAAGGATAATCCTTTTACTTATCATCAGCCTGTGCGTTGCAGCCCCGGCATTGGCCGCGGTGAAGGTCGTTGTGACCTTGCCCTGGATAGGGAACATAGCAAAAGAGATTGGCAAAGACCGTATAGAAGTCACCACCCTCATCAAACCCAATCAGGACCCCCATTACTCTGAAGCGAAGCCCAGCATGATACTGGCCGCGCGCCAGGCCGACATCGTCATGTTCAACGGCCTTGACCTGGAGATCGGTTACCTGCCCCGCATCATCGAGTCTTCGAGCAATCCCAAGATACAGCCGGGGAAGATGGGAAACCTCGATTGCTCGCAGTTCATTCGGGTTATCGAGAAAATGGATTCCGTGGACCGGAGCATGGGGGATGTCCATCCCCTGGGTAACCCGCATTATCACTTCTCGCCGAGGAATATTTCCAAGGTAGCGGAAGGCATGGCCGGCGTCTTCTCCGGGATAGATCCCGGCAATGCCGCTTTCTATCGCAGCAACCTGCAACTGTTCCAAGACAGGCTGAAGGAAAAGCAGCGGCAATGGGGCAACATGCCGCTCAAGGGGAAGCGCTACATAGCCTATCACAAACTCTTGGAGTATCTTGCCCAGGAATACGGCTTTCACATTCAGGCTTATATCGAACCGAAGCCGGGCATTCCCCCGTCAGCCGGCCATATAGAGAAGCTGATCGAACTGATAAAAAGTACCAAGCCCGACGCGATCATCGCCACCACGGTCGCGGGGAAAAAGGAGGCTGAATATCTCGCCCGGAAGACAGGGGTGCGGTCGGTTGTGCTTCCCCAGGATGTGGGAGCCGATGCAGCTGCAAAGGACTGGTTCGGCATGCTCGATGAAGTTTTGAAGGCGCTGCAATAAAAAGGAGTGAGCTAAATGGAAGCCCTGGACTTTCTTCTGTATCCGTTTCTGGCCTGCGTAGCTTTGGTACTGATCCATACATACTTCGGCATCCACATTCTGGAAAGGGGCATTATCTTTGTCGATATCGCCCTGGCTCAGTTCATCGGCATCGGGATTGCCCTGTCGTTCTTTTTTTCTCACGAGAATGCCTACCTCCTATCGACGGTATTTGCCGTCCTGGGGGCCGTTATTCTTTCCCTTTCGCAGCGGATCGCCAGACTCATAAACATAGAAGCGTTCATCGGCGTTCTCTACATCTTTTCCTTTGCCATGAGCATTCTCATCCTCGACCGGTCACCACACGGGGCGGAAGAATTCAAAGCCATTCTCAGCGGCAACATCCTCTGGATTACGCCAAAAGAAGTGATCTCGGCCTTTGTCCTTTACGGTCTTTTAGGGGGATTCCATTTTATCTTCCGAAAGAAGTTTATCGCCCTGACTTTTGACGGCAATAAAGGGTTTGCCTGGGAATTCCTTTTCTTTCTCACCTTCGCGTTTGTTCTCGTCAAATCGGTACAGATGGCCGGGATACTTCAGGTCTTCTCGTTCCTCATCATCCCGGCCCTCATCGGCAGGCTTTATACAAAAGCACCGGTGAAGGTTCTGCTTATCGGCTGGCTTGCCGGTCTTGTTGCCAGCTTTGTCGGCATAGGTATTTCGTACAAGCTGGACCTGCCTACGGCGCCTATGACAGTAACCTCGCTGAGCCTGGTCTTTCTTGTTTTGCTGATTATGAAGGCGGTCCGCCGGGGACCGGCGTAGAATTACAAACGTGGCAAAGATTATACTTTAACTGTGCGGGGCATCGGCTATAAGTTGGCCGAACTTAATTAGGCATAACCGGCCTTGCCTTATTCGCCTGGTTAGTCTCGCCGAAACATTGCCGCATTTCTTGTCAACGAGAAAACCAGGGCCAGGGCCAGGCCGATGGCGCCCGCTGTGGTGAGGTACATGCTCCGGAAGCCGGCGCCGGCGGCTACCAGGCCGAGCCCGGTGGAGCCGAAGGCCTGGCCGGCATGGAAGGCGGCGGCATAAAGTCCCATGGCCAGGCCCCGCATCGAAAAGGGGGCGGCATCGGCCAAAAGTGCATTCCCCGCCGGCAGGGCGAGCCCCATTCCCAGTCCGAATAAAAGGGCCGCCAGATGCAGGGGGACCTCCTGAATAAAGATTGAAAATCCCAGGATGCCCAGCGTGCACAAGAGCAGGCCCGTCATGATCACCGGGGCCCGCCCGGCCCGGTCGGACAGCCATCCTCCCAGCGCCCGCATCAATACCGAACCCAGGTAAAGCGAAGCGATGATGAGCCCGACCCGGTCCACGCCCAGCGTGATTTCCACGCCGTAGAGAGGCAGGAAGGCGTTGACGCTGGCGAGGCCGACATTGATCAGGAGGACTGACAACAGGGAGGCCATAACGTTCCTGTTGCCAATCCAGTTGAAGGCCAGTTGCCGTTGGCTATCTTCGGGCGGGGAAGGGTTGACCAGTTTTAATTTTCTGACGGCAATGAAGGCCGCCAGGGCCATGAAAAGGATGGCCGTTATAAAAGTGCCTCGAAAACCGGTGTATTTCAGCAAGAAACCGCCCGCCGCGGGGCCGCACATCGAGCCGAGTTGGCTGCTGGTGGTGAGGAGTCCCAGGGCCTCGCCCCGTTTTTCGGGGGGCACGGAATCGACGGCAATGGTGCTGGAAGAAGGGTAAAGTGCGCCGCTGGCCAGCCCGCCCAGCATTCTACCGATAATCAGCAAGGTGAGGTTCGAGCTGAAGAGGTAAAAGATGAAGCTGACAATGTTCAGTAACATGCCCGCCACAAACAGGTTTTTCCTGCCCAGGCGCCCGATCAGCAAGCCGATGGGGGCGACAAGAATCCCCGTGACGTAGAGCTGGAGGGCCATGATAAAACCGACTTCCGGCACATTTGCCCCCAGGCTGGCGGCAAAAGGAGGGACTACGGGGAACAGCATGGAGATGCTGCCGAATACCAGAAACGCCAAGAGATATAAGTGAAACAGCGAGTGACTTTTAATAGTGTCCCCACAAAATGAGAATAAATATCGGCTATGATTGTTTGAGATATAAAGGAACATTTTCCGGTATGTCAAGGCATTTGAACTCCTACACGCTGTGTCGTTCCCGCCTGAGTGGGAATGACATGCCACCAGACTCTTGGATTCTATTGCCATTATGTGCTTTACTCTCGCGCCAAAAAAGAATAGAAAATTTAGGATCAGCGATAGGAAATCCTATATTTCGAGGGCAACTGTAACCCACCCGATGAATTGTTGGGTAAAAAGAGTGGCCGGGGAATCGGAGTTGGTCAAAACATTGGAGAAGCTCAGGCAGGGAGACAAAAGACCTGGGTAGTGTTCTGGTTGGGAAATGGAAAGATTCGATCTGCTCAACGTTCCCCTGAAAGGGGCCAACCTGCTCGAGGCGGGCGCCGGCACGGGTAAAACCTATAACATTGAGGGGCTTTTTCTCCGGCTGATCATCGAAGAGGCCCTGCCCGTGGATGCCATCCTCGTCGTGACCTATACCGTGGCGGCGACGGAGGAGTTGCGCGACCGCATCCATTGTCGTCTGCGGAGGGCCGCCCAGGCCTTTGCCCGGGGGGAAAGCGACGACCGGCTACTGAGGGAGCTGCTGGCTAAATATCCCCGCCAGCAGGAACGCCTTGCCATCCAGCGACACCTCCAGGGCGCCCTGCGGGATTTTGACGAGGCCGCGATCTATACGATCCACAGCTTCTGCCAGCGGATCATGCAGGAAAACGCCTTTGAGAGCGATGCCCTGTTCGATACGCAGCTGATTGCCGACGAGGGCCGGCTGCGGGAAGAGATCGTGGATGATTTCTGGCGCACCCATTTTTATGAAACCCTGCCGGAGGTGGCCGGTCATGCCCTGTCCTGCGGTTTCAGCCCTTCCTACCTGCTGGAACTGCTGGGCCAGACGATACCTCATCACGATATCAGGATCATCCCGCAACCGGTGCCCTCCAACCTGGAGGAGGTCAGCAGGCAGATCAGGGAATTCAACGATGCCGTTGCCGCTCTCCGGGCGGCCTGGCCCCAGGTGCGGGAGGAGATATACCTGCTGCTGAGCGGTCCGGCCCTGCACGCCGGCACTTACGGACCCAAGTCCGCGGGTCTTTGCCGGGCCATGGAGGTCGGCCTCGACTCCGGCGGGCCCTTCTTTCCCCTGGGCGAACACGTTGCCAAATTTACCTGCCGGCACCTGGCGGCGAAAGCCAAGAAGAACCACCAGCCGCCGGAACATGAATTTTTCCGGCTCTGCCAGGATGTTCAGGACCGCGCCGAGACTCTGGAGCAGGAACTGAATGCCTATCTGCTGCAGTTGAAAAGGGATTTTATTGTTACGGCCCGGGAGAAACTGGCGGCCCGCAAGGAAAAAGACAACGTGGTCTATTTCGACGACCTGCTGGTCAGGCTGCGGCAGGCCCTGGAGCAAAGGGGAGGGGAGGAACTGGCCCGGATCATCAGGACCCGGTACCGGGCGGCCCTGATTGACGAATTTCAGGATACCGATCCGGTGCAGTTTGCGATCTTCGGAACCCTTTTTGGCCAGGGGGAATATCCCCTTTTTCTCATCGGCGACCCGAAACAGGCCATCTACAGTTTTCGCGGCGCTGATATCTTTGCCTATCTGAAGGCGGCAGCGGCCGTGCAGGGCAAATACACCATTCGTGAAAACTGGCGTTCCGAACCCGGTCTGATCCAGGCCGTGAACACCATTTTTTCCCAGCGGAGCAGGCCCTTTGTTCATCCCTCTATTGACTTCGCTCCCGCTTCGGCGCCTCCGGAAAGGCCGTATGAATATCTGACCGTTGCCGGCCAGAGAGAGGCCCCCTGCCGCTGGTGGTTTGTGCGGGCGGAAAAATACGGCCCCCCGCTCAAGGCGCTGGCAAAAGGGAAAGCCCGCAGCGTCATCGCCCGGGCCGTTGCCGGGGAGACGGCGCGACTGCTGAAGCTGGCAAGGCGCGGCGAGCTCCTGATCGGGGCGCGGCCTTTGCGGGAGGGGGATATCGCCGTCCTGGTCCGGCAGCACCGGGAGGCCCGCCTGATGCAGGACGCCTTTCGCCGTCTGAATATTCCCGCCGTCCTGCAGAGGGCCGGCAGCGTCTTTATCACCGAGGAGGCGGAGGAATGGGAAAGGGTATTGCGGGCCCTGGCCAACCCTGCCGATGAGGGACTCGTAAGGGCGGCGCTCCTGACGGACCTGCTGGGAGTGGGAGTGGCGGAAATGGGGCGCCTGGCACGGAACGAGGAAGGCTGGGTCCGGTGGCTGGACAAATTCGGTTTCTATCATCAACTCTGGCAGGATAACGGATTTATGTGTATGTTTGAGGCCTTACTGTCAGGGGAAGAGGTAAAACCGCGGCTGCTGGCCTTTCAGGACGGCGAACGGCGGGTGACCAATCTGCTCCACCTGGCGGAATTGCTGCTCCGGGCGATTGAGGAGGAAAAATATGGGATTGCCGGCCTTGCCAAATGGATGGCGGAACAGCGGGCAGCAGAGCGGGACCGATCCCGGGACGAACGCCAGCTGCGGCTGGAGAGCGATGCCCAGGCCGTTCATATCGTGACGATCCATCAAAGCAAGGGTTTGGAATATCCAGTCGTTTTCTGTCCATTTACCTGGGAGGGGGCGGAGGTAAGGGGGGATGCTGTCGCTTTTCACGGTGCGGCGGGGGAAGGGGAGGTTACCCTGGATATTGGGTCCCGTACCATGCCCTTAAGCCGCGCTCAGGCCCGGTTGGAACAGCTGGCGGAGAATGTGCGCCTCCTCTACGTGGCGCTGACGAGGGCCAGGCACCGCTGCTATTTTATCTGGGGACGCTTCAATCAGGCGGAAACGTCGGCCCCCGCCTATCTCTTTCATGCCGATGAGCTTCCCGCTGCCCCCGGGGATGCCGAAAGTGAACTGACAGCGCTGGCCGCCGGTTACAATAAATTGGACGACGAGCTGATGTTGCAGCGGTTGGCGGAGATTGCCCGGCAGGCGAAGGGCTGTATCGCCCTCAGCGAAATGCCTGAAGAGGAGGAAGCACTGGCGGCGCGGCCGGCGGAACAGGAAAAGATGATTTTTCATCCCTTTTCCGGAAAAATCGACCGTTCCTGGCGGATCGTCAGTTTTTCCTCCCTGATTGCCGACCGGCCCCCTTCTCCCGAAAGTCCCGATTACGACGGTCAGCCGGCAGCGGCAGATTCGGTTTTGCCCGACCGGACGGGGGAGGCCGTAAGGGGCGGCGAAAAGTCCTTTCCCGCCGGCGCGGGGGACATTTTTTCTTTTCCCCGCGGCGCCGGCGCGGGCACACTGCTGCATGACATCCTGCGCTACCTGGATTTTCAGGAAAAGCGGGCGGCGGAGGTCCAGTCACTGGTGGCTCAGAAGCTGCGGCTGCACGGCTTTGATCCCCGCTGGGAAGGGGTGCTTGTGGATCAGCTGCGCAAATTGGCAATCGTACCCCTGAGGCATTTTAACGAACCCGCCGGCACGGCCGGCGGGACTTTCCGGCTGGCAGAGGTTGCCGGTGCCAGCCGTCTGAACGAACTGGAATTCTATTTTCCCCTGCGCCGTCTGGCAGGGGCAGACTTGAAGGACATATTCGGGAGGGCCGGTTACGGTCTTCCCGCGGCCGCTCTCGCCGGGGGGGACGACCGCCGGGCGCCGGTTTATCCTTCAGTGGCTGAGCGCCTTCGCTTCCACCCGGCCCGGGGATTTATGAAAGGTTTCATGGACTTGGTTTTTTCCCACGAGGGCCGGTTTTATCTGGTGGATTGGAAGTCCAACTTTTTGGGTACAAAAACCGCGGACTACGGGGCGGAAGGGTTGGCCAGGGCCATGGCGGATAGTTCCTATATCCTTCAGTATTATCTCTATACCCTGGCGACGCACCTGTACTTGGGCGCCCGCCTGCCCGACTATTCTTATGAGCGGCATTTCGGGGGGGTATACTACATTTTTCTGCGGGGTCTTGATCCGTCCGCCACCAGTGCGGAGGGGCGGGAATATGGAATTTTCCGGGACCGCCCGCCGGCGGATCTGGTGGCGGAAATGGAGGCCAGGCTGATCGCCCGCTGACGACAGATATGGATACTATTCAATTTTCTCCTCTCGATCTTCATTTTGCCCGTTTCCTGGCCCGGGTTTACCGTGATGTCCGGCCGGAGGTTTTCTGGGCGGCCGCGCTGACCAGCCGGAGCACCGGGGAGGGAAATATCTGCCTCGATCTGCCAGCCTGGGCCGGTGGCCAGGCCCTGCAGGCGGATGAAATTTCCTTCGCCACGCCGGGCTACGACCGCTGGCGCCAAGTACTGATGGATACTTCCGCCGTCGGCCGGCCGGGGGATTTCCGTCCCCTGATTCTGGATGACCGGGGACGGCTTTACCTTTACCGCTATTGGGATTACGAGAATACCCTGGCCGAATTTCTTCGCCGCCAGGTGGCGGAAGGGGCTCAGGAGAATGGCGCCATAACGCAGGCGCCGCTCATCAGAGAAAAAATTCAGCGTTTGTTTCCGGGCCAAGCCGCGGCCGGGAGACCGGACTGGCAGCAACTGGCCGCCGCCGCCGCCCTGCTGCATAATTTCACTGTCATTTCCGGCAGCCCGGGTACGGGAAAGACCACCACCGTGACGAGAATCATGGCCTTGCTGTTGGAAATGGCTCCCGGTGAGCGTTTGGTTTTTGCCCTGACCGCTCCCACCGGCAAGGCGGCCGTCCGCCTCCAGGAAGCGGTGAAGAAGACCAAGCCGCTGCTCGCCTGTTCGGAAACTGTCCGTGCGGCCATCGTGGAGCAGGCGACCACGCTTCATCGTCTGCTGGGCGGGCGGCCCGATTCCCCCTATTTCCGTTATCACGGTGCGAACCGCTTGCCGGTGGATGTTGTTATCGTGGACGAGGCGTCGATGGTGGACTTGCCTCTCTTGTCCAAACTGGTGCAGGCCTTGCCGCCGCGGGCGAAGCTGATCCTTCTGGGGGACCGGGACCAGCTGACGTCGGTGGCGCCGGGGGCAGCCCTGGGGGATATTTGCGGTTCCGAGCCGCTGGACGTTTTTTCCGCTTCTTTTATCCGGCACTTGGAGAGCATTACGGGCGATCCCTGGCGGGGGAGTCTCGGCGCCGGTAATTCCGGCATTCAAGATTGTCTGGTGCAATTGCAGCACAACTACCGTTTTGGGGCCGCTACCGGCATCGGGATGGTGAGCGCTGCGGTGAGGGAAGGAAACGCCCCCGGCGTCCTTTCCCTTCTGCGGGCGGACGCCTTCGGCGACGTCCGCTGGCGCGCAGGCGATGCCGGGGCGTTTATGCCCTTCCTCAGGCAGCGGGTGGTATCGGGTTACCGGGACTATCTGCAGGCCGTGGCCGCCGGTGATCCGCAGGAAATCTTTGCTTTATTCGAAGGTTTTCGGGTATTATGCGCCCTCCATCGGGGACCGTGGGGCACGGAGTTTCTGAACGGCGCGATTGAGCGGCTCCTCGCGGCCGAGGGACTGATTGAACGGGGCCGCCGCTGGTATCCGGGTCGTCCCGTCATGATTGCCAGGAATGACCATCAGCGCCGGCTGTACAACGGCGATGTGGGCCTGATTCTGCCCGATCCGGAGGCGGGCGGCGAGTTGCGCGCTTTTTTTCGCGATGCCGCGGGCACAGTCCGGAAATTTATGCCGCTGCGACTGCCCGAACATGCCACGGTCTATGCCATGACGGTGCACAAGAGCCAGGGGTCGGAATTCGACAGCGTCCTTTTGATCCTTCCCGATCAGGATGTCCCGCTCTTGACCCGGGAAATGATCTATACGGCTCTGACGAGGGCGAGGAATTTTGTGGAGCTCTGGGGCCCCGAAGCAATCATCCGGACCGCCGTGTCCCGCCGCATTGTCCGCACTTCCGGTCTGAGCGACGCCCTGTGGAAAACAACCGAAGGAGAACCATCATGAAAGTTATCGATTTTCATCTTCATATTGCCCCTTTGGGCAGGTTTACCCCCTGTGCGCAGGGCTACTTCCGGGATAACAACCCTGATTTCTGTGAACGTTTTGCCGGGGACATTACCCCGGAGGCGGTGATTGAAATCCTGCGAGCCCAGGGAGTAGACCGCGGCGTCATGCTGGCGGAATATGCCCCGGACTGTTCCTCCGTCATAACTAACGAATACACTGCCGAGTTCTGCCGTCAGCACGAGGAGTTGATCCCCGTGGGCGCCCTCTGCTGCTATAATGATACCCCTTACGTTGAGCAGGCCAGATATTGCGTGGAAGAACTGGGCATGAGGGGCTTCAAGCTCCTTCCTTCCTATCAGTTCTTCTTTCCCAACGACCCGGCATTTTTCCCTTTCTACGAATACGTTCAATCCCGGGGCTTGTTCGTCATGTACCATACGGGCACCTCGATATTCAGGAACACGCGGATCAAGTACGCCGACCCCCTATTGCTCGACGATGTAGCCAATGAATTTCCCGGGCTGACGATGATCATGGAACACGGAGGAAGGCCCTTTTGGTATGACCGGGCGGCGTGGCTTATTTCCCGGCATGAAAACATGCACATCGGCATTGCGGGGATGCCGGTGCGGCGCCTGCCCGAATATTTCCCCCGGCTGGAGCAGTATGGCAACCGGTTTGTTTTTGGCAGCGACTGGCCGGGCATGGCCGATGTAAAAGGCCAGATTAAGCGGGTTCTGGCCCTGCCGGTGAGCGAGGAAACCAAGGAAATGATTCTCCATAAGAATGCGGAGCGGATACTGGCCCGGGCGAGATGAAACCCAGGGGACGCCCCGGGTATTCTTACCCGCTGGAAAATGCGCAAGAGCCACAGAAAAGGCCCCGGGAGAGTGTCCCCCCGGGGCCTTTTGTTTAAGTTAAACCGTGCCGAAGCCTTAGAAGCTGAGATCGAGCCAGTGCATCAGCATGTACATGTTCTTCAGCTGGGCAGCGGCGTTGGTGCCCTTGAAGTAATCGCCGGTCCAGAGGTAGGCCGCGCCGACGTTGTAGGTCAGCACGTCATAGATCTTGTAGGTCGCCTTCACGTCCAGTTCGCTGCCGTAGTCCTTGGACTGCCATCTGGTGGCGCCGACGGGGGCGGCGGGTTCCTGGTCCGCTTTCATGATGTGGAAACGGGCCATCAGGTCGATCTTC
>Ga0082335_1005956_pt1 | contig 16289 bp, 19 predicted proteins | sample Subgrocontami58m_FD_72375 | JGI IMG/M metagenome (GOLD analysis project Ga0082335, IMG submission 72375) | Subsurface groundwater microbial communities from S. Glens Falls, New York, USA - GMW37 contaminated, 5.8 m (SPADES assembly) (version 2) ... | reverse complement strand
GGCCGTGACGCCAGGTGAACTCCGGGGCGGTGCCGGGATGGCTGATCACTGACCACTGACCGCTGATGACTCGTTGGCTAGGTGTACTCGTAGTGGACGCCGGTGAAGAGAACATCGCCATCGCAGGTGTCAGATTCGTTGTCGGCGGTGCGGTTGACCATGGCGCCCAGGATGTCGCCGGCAGCCAGGGACGTGAGGGCTGAGGATATGTCCCACTCCAGCATGGTGTCGGCGGTGGCGGCGACGATGGCGTTGACTATGGAGGTGTTGTGGGTCTGGTGTGCCTCGCCGGCGGCTGCGTGGTTGATGTAGCCGCTCAGACGTAGGTTGCCGGTGGCCTTGGGGATGAAGACGGCTACGGCCTTGGTGAGTGTGCCGAAGTGGGTGGGCATGCGGGTGGTGGTTGAGCCGGATTGGTTGAGGCTGTTGGCCAGCAAATAGCCGACGTAGGCTCCGTTGGTGCCGTAGGTGGAGCCGAGGTAGCCGTTGGGTCCGTAGAAGCATGGCGCCCAGAGGGATTTGGTGGGGCCGGTGGCCCCGTGGGCGGCGGTGGCGGCGATGTGGGTGTCTATGCCGGCGTGGGTGTTGCTGCCGATGTCGGTGAGGGCGATGTGCGAGAGGCTGCCGGAGTGGTCGGCGCCTCCGATGCTGTGGGCCCGGGCGTGGTGGTCGTCGGCTGATACGCCGGTGAGGTCGGTGTCGTGGCTGTGGGTGTGGGTCTGGGCGTGGTGCTGGTCGGCGCTTACCCCGGATAGGGATCCGTGGCCGACCGTGCCTCCCTGGCCGGCTCCGCTGTGGGCGTGTCCGGAGACGTCCACGCCGTCGACGGTGCCTCCTACGGTGATGAGGCCGTCGACGTTAAGGTCTCCGTCTACGTCGAAGGCGTCGGTGGCGGGTGCGCCTCCGAAGAGCAGGACGACGGCTGCGTCTGTGGGGTTGGCCTCGTCGAAGAAGACTACTCCGCACTTGGTCCCTGCTGTCAGCAGGTTGGGCCTCAGATGGTGGGCGACGGGTACCCCGGCCAGGTAGGTGGCCAGGGAGCCGGTGAGCTGTACGGTGGCAGTGTAGGTCGCGGCGTCGAAGGCGCGGATGATGGCGCGGTGGATGGCGGCGGTCATGGTTCCCCCTTGTGGTCAGTGGTCAGTGGCCAGTGGCCGGCGCGCGCGGCGGCGGCGCGCGGTGCGGCGGCGGCGCGGTCGGTGGCGGCGGGGAGCGGCGTGGTGCGGCGGTGGCGGCGGGCGGTCGGGTCGGTCGGTGGAGGGGGTAGGCCCTTAAAAGGGCGGTTCTGCCCACACATATGGGGGGGTGAGTTTTCCGCGGGGGTTTTTCGGGAAACAACCCCTTCGTGGGTGGGCGCTTCCATGGGGTTGTTCCGGCCAGTGGCTAGTGGGCAGTGGCTAGTGGGCAGTGGGCAGTGGCTAGTGGGCAGTGGCTGGTGGTCAGTCGCTGGTAACTGATCACTGATCACTGACAACTGGCGGGGTGTGGGGAGATAGAGGCGGCGCTTGAGGCCGTCCTTGGACCAGCCGTCCTCGCGCCAGCCTGCCTTGAGGTAGCACCAGCCGGGTCTGGCCCAGTGGCGTGTGGCGGAGTCGAGCTTGGCTGGGCAGACGTAGGTGTCGTACCCATGCTCGGGGATGCCCCACTCGCGGTTGACGATCTCGACCGCTTGGCGGATGAGGTCGCTGGAGAGGTGTGGGCTCTCGTTCCTAAAGAACTGGCAGTTCCACCAGCCGTCGTAGCCGTCGATGCGGCGAGTGCCGACGTGGGGGTAGCGGATAGGGGCGTTGGGGCTGGGGTGCCACCAGATCCAGGCTGCGGCGGCTGTGGTGGGGTGGTTTGGGTGGGAAATGCAGAGGACGATGCGGCAGCCGGGGGGGCCTACCTGGCGGCTGCCGATTTTCTGGCTAGAGTAGTGACGGTCTGCGAGCCGGCAGACTCTGGGGTCGAAGTGGTTGGTTCGCTGCCAGGGGCTGGTGGCCAGTGGGCTGTGGCCAGTCAGGGGTAACTGACCGCTGATGACTGGCCACTGATCACTGGCCACTGACCACTGGTCACTGACAACTCGCTTCACGGCGCTCCGAGGGTGAGGGTGTGGGTGTAGGCGCCCTTGCGGGTGTCGTAGTCCAACTGGAGGGCGAGGACGCGGCGCTTGGCGGCGGCGAGGTTGGCGCGGGTGTCGGTGACGTCGATGACGTCCAGGAGCTCCTGTCCGGCGTGCGGGCGGACGGTGATGCGGTCTTGAGTGGCCGGGATGGCCTGGTCCCGGAGTTCGGCTTGGGCCAGGGCCAGGGTATCGGCGGCGGCGGTGAGGCCGGCGTCGTGGACCTGGTGGATGCGGTTATAGAGCAGGGCGATCTCGGTCCAGTTGAAATCTTGGGAGAAGACGGCGGCGCCGGTGGCCTGGACCTGGTTGGTGTGTTGGGATGCGGTGGAGTACTCGGCCTTTAGGATGGGGTGGGTGGAGGGTGGGGCGGACACCAGGTCCGCCCCTACGTAGGCGTAGGCGCTGGCTTGGGAGGCGGTGGGCTGGAAGATGTAGGCGGTTCCTCCGCGGAAGAAGACGTGGTCGGGGACCTTGGCCAGGAGGCGGGCGGCGGCGGTCGCGCCGGATTCCCCTGGGTGGATGGTGAAGGCCGGGTAGAGGCCCGTACAGGCGGCGGATGCGCCGGGGGTGATGCTGGTGAGCTCGAGGCCGGCCCGGGCCATGATCCAGGCGAGAAGCTGGTAGATGTTCCTGGCGCCGGCGACCCAGGTGATCTGGCGGGGTGAGGTCCAGTTTCTTAGCAGGGCCCAACCTCCGAGGGCGGTGATGACCAGCTCGGCGTGTCCGGGGGTGGCGGTGTACTGGAGTGATTCTATCCAGTAGGCGGGGCCGGAGCTGACCTGGTCGCCGGAGGTGGTGTGGTAGCCGGGGGAGATGGAGAGCTGGGAGCCTCGCTGGAGCTCGAGCAGGGCGCCGGTACCGGGGGTGGCGTACTGGCCGGCGTCGTTTCTGAGGGTGACCTCGGCCTGGCCCGCAGGCGTGGAGCCTGCGGCTACGGGGGCGGACTCGCGGAGGCGGAGGGAGAGGACGTTGGCGGTGAGGTCCAGGCCGGTACCGGTGATAAGGGGGGCTCTCCAGACGCCGGAGGGTGTGGATAGCCAGGCGTAGGTACCGGTGGCGTAGGCCAGGGCCAGGCCTTGGGTGGAGGTCAGGTTGAAGGGGACGGGCTCTCTCCACAGGTTATCCACAAAGTCTGAGGTTAGTGAGGTGTGGGAGAAGTAGGGGCGGTTGTAGCTGGTGGTACCGGAGTACTGCTCGACGAAGAAGAGGCGGAAGACGTCGGGCTGGGCCAGGGACGGGCTGCGGTAGGAGACGCCGGAGCCGGCGCTGGCAGCGGTGAGCTCGGCCAGGGCGGACCAGGTGTTAAGGGCCTGGCCGTAGCCGTCTCCGTAGAGGCAGGTCCAGACGCCGGGGTCAGTGGTTAGTGGCCAGTGGCCAGTGACGGCTACGTTGAAGTCGCCGGAGTACTGGACGGCGATGCCGGTAATGGTGGCCAGGGAGTTGGACCAGGGGGTCTCGGCGCCCCAGCCTCCGGAGTCCTTGACGGAGCTGATGGAGGCGCCACGGTCGAAGAGGACCAGGGTGGCGGCGGTGGTGGGCTTGATGGCAGCGGCGATGACGGTGGGGACCGTACCAGGGCCGGCGATCTGGACCCAGATGCTCCAGGTGAGGCCGTTGTCGGTGGAGGCGGCGTCGTAGACCCGGCCGTCGGTGGAGTCGGCGTATAAGGCGACGACGAGGGCTCCGGCGCTGGCGATGGCGACGCAGGCGGCGTTGGAGCCGGTACCGGCGGGCCAGGTGGCGAAGTCGGAGCTGGGCCCGGGGCTGGCGGTGCGCTGGATCTGGACGGTGTTGGTGGCGGATATCCGGATCCTGACCAGGGAGCCGTCCGCGGGCTGGGTAGCTCCGTGGGAGACTTCGGGCTCGGCGCCGGTGTAGAGGCGCTCCCAGTCCAGGCGTCCGACGCCGGCGGGCTTGCGGATGGCGCGGACCTGGACGAAGGGTGCGGCGCTGGTGGAGCGCTGGGCGGCCAGGAGGGGGGCGGCTAGGGTGCGCATGGGGCGGTGGTCAGTGGTTAGTGGTCAGTGGCCGGTTGGCTGATCACTGGCCACTGATTACTGGCGAGTGGAGGGTGTGCAGTGGGGTAGTGGCCAGTAGCCGGTTGGCTGATCACTGGCCACTGATCACTGTCCACTGTTGGGTGTTTCAGGTTCAGTGCCAGATTATACTGAACGTAGGTGATAACAAACACAAAAACCTCCGTGGTCAAGCGCCAAAGGCCAGACTATTGGACAACTCATGTAGCCGGCATCGTCCGCGATGCCGACAGCCGGGGTCTGGGACGACCCCAATGCTGTCCGACAAAGAATACGCGCGATGCATACGTGGCGAAACCGTAGTGCGGGGGCTTGTCCCCCGCTCCCGGTCCCAGCAGGGGACAAGCGTATGAGACCACGTCACCCAACCGCTTCCGTGGGCTTGTCCTCCGCTCCCGGTCCCAGCAGGGGGCAAGCCCCCGCACTACAAACCGGCTCCCAAGCACGTTAGGGAACAGGCCAGAGCCCACGTGCGGGGTTCCTCCTGCCAGGTTTTATCGGACAGCATTGGGGACGACCCCGGCTGCGGGAAATACAATCATTCAACACTTTCAGGGGCCCGGGTCTGTAGATTGCGTAGGAAGAGGGCCGGACGGCTGGTAGAGCGTGGACGTGCGCAAAGAGCCGCAGCCGCCGAAGAGTTTCAACTGGCTACGGAATTCGTCGAGCCGCTGATTCCCGAAGTCCAGGTAATGCTTCCAGGCGGCCTCCCCGCCGGCGTTGACGCGGTTGGTGGCGTAGGAGGCCCAGTCCAGGGCGGCGTAGCCGGCGGCGCCCAGGGCCACCAGGTCCTCGGCCCAGACGGGGAGGGTGGAGGAACTGGCGTCGATAGTGTGAAGCTTGTACCAGAAGATATAAGCGTCTTCCACCCCTGAGGGCTTGCGGTCGCCGATTAAGGTCAAGGTTGTCGACCATAAAGAGAACCGGGAGTAGGTGGGCGGGAAGTTATCAACGGGGTACTCCACAGCGTGAACCTCGATGAGGTCGGCGAAGGTGGCCGACCCGATGGAGATGTCCCGGCTGTTGGCGGTGGTGGCTACGGTGGTCTTGACCTCCACGGGGACGTATTTGGAGAACTCCTTGACGGCCCGGCCGATGTGGCGGTTCAGCACCGCGTCGGTCCAACGGTAGGCGGTGGCGTCCTCGTCGTGGAGGTCCTGGCGGACGGCGGCGCGCATGAGGGCGAGGTAGTCGGTGGGCATTACCTCTCCCTAGCCCTCTCCTGCGAGGAGAGAGTATAACCTGGTCCGGAGTCCAGGGATTATGTAATTCTTATAAGTCCGGGCCATGCTTATTCCTCCTTGAGGCGCACACATAGGGGCGCCCCTATGTGTTGGGTCGTTCGGACCGGGCAGTCGTGGTCCAATGGTCGAGGACTTGGGATGGGGCCCCCATACCCTATATCCCATTGTTCTCACCGCCAACGGGCGCCAACGCTAGGGCGTTCCTGGCATACGGCACAATTAATTGTGCGGTATGCCTCACCCCCAACGGGCGCCCACATAGGGGCGCCCCTACGTGCCGCGGCATGGTCCCACGGCGGTGGAGGCCCGGACCGGCGAGTGTGGCGGCCCGCCGGCCCGGGTGAATTGGGGTCCGGGGGGATGGCGGCCCCCCTTCCCCGTGGGGGTTGGAGGCAATCCAGTGGCCGGTGACCAGTGGGCAGTGACCAGCGGCCGGTGAGTGGTGGGGTAACGACTGAGCACTGATCGCTGACGACTGACCTCTGACCACTAAACACTGAGCACTGAACACTGAACACTGAACACTGAACACTGAACACTGAACACTGAACACTGAGCACTGAGCACTGAGCACTCGTGTTAGGCTTCTCTGGCCCAGGTGCCGGTCTGGCGGACGACGGTATAGCCGTCCACGCCGTCGGCGAGGAGTTGGACCATGTCTCCCTTTTTGGCGGTAGCTTTGGTGTTGAGGAGGTCCTTGTCGTCGCCGGGGGTGAGGCCGGCCCCGGAGATCTTGTCGGCGGCCTGGGGCCTGATGGTGACCAGGACGGCGCCGTCTGCTCCGGCGTTGACGATGGTGAAGTGGAGGCCGGCGGCGGTGGCCGGCAGGGTGATGACCTTGGCGTCGGTGTCGACGAGCTGAACGATGCCGCAGTCGGCCAGGACGAGGGTCTTGTCGGCGGAGACGGTGGCGGTGAGCTCCACGTCGCTGAGGAGGCTCTCGCCATGGCGGATGCTGCCCTCCAGAGTGATGTCATCCAGGCCGGTGCCGTCGGCGCTGATGGTGAGCTTGCCGTCGGCGTTGCTGTGGATGAAGAGGCCGCTGTCCCGGAAGAACTGTTTGACGGCGGCGGGGGTGAGCTGGCCTCCGAGGGAGTAGGCGGGGAAGAGCAGGATCTCCGTGGCGGTGAGTGACACGCCCACGACCTGGCCGACGGTACCGGCGGACTCGTCGTTCTCGCCGGCGGTGTCGGAGAGGTAGATGGGATTGCCCTTGGTGGCGCCGCTAACGTTGCCGACTACGGCGATGCGGTAGGCGGTGATGGTGTCCCCGGAGGCGCCGGCCTGGCCGGCCACGAGCTCGGCGAAGATGCTGTTATTGGCGTCGGCTCGCTTCCAGGTGTTGGCGCTGACGCCGAGGAGGTCTCCGACCTCCGCCGCCTCGGAGACGACGATCTGGACGGGGGCGAGGCCCTGGATGATGGTCCGGCCCCCGGTGGTCTGGTCTGCGTATGCCATAATGCGCTCCTTTCTGTGAGCTATGAGCTATGAGCACTGAGCCGTGAGTAGCGTGCTCATAGCTCACCGCTCATAGCTCATAGCTCGGTGCTTGCTAGTCCTGTACTCCGGTGAGCTTGGCCAGCTTCAGGGTGCTCAGGAGGGCCAGGGAGATGTACCACTTGATGCGGGTGCGGGTGGCGTCCTTGGTCTCGAGAGAGCCCAGGCGCTCGACCTGCATGCCGCCGCCGCCCTGGAGTCCCAGGAGGGCACCTTCTCCGAAGGACATGGCGTAGATGGTGGAGTTGGTGGAGGTGTTGCCGTGGGTCTGGGTGTCGGAGATCCAGTCGGAGACTCCGATGGGGATTCCGTCGTAGAAGTTGAGCCTCTTGCCGTAAGAGTCGGTGTCGGACTCCAGGACGGAGCCGCCGGCGATGCGGAGGGCCTTGAGCTTGCGCCTGCTGCGTTTGGACATAAGGAGCAGGTCGGGCTTGCCGCCCATGACCAAGTCGATCATGGTGTCCAGCTTGGCGACGGTGAGGGCGGCGCCGTTGGTGGCCATCTCCACGGTCTGGCCGGCGGTGCAGAGGGTGTCGATGCCATCGAAGGACTTGGCGTCGGTGGCCACTGCGCCGTTGATGAAGGTGTCCTCGAACTTGTGGCGGACGGCCTTGGCTTTGAGCTCGAGGATGGCCGCCTCGATGTCCTGGACGTTCTGGCGGGTCTGACGGATGTAGTTGTCCACGTCGGCGTCGCCTCCGAGGATGACCAGGGCGGTGGTGACGTTGGTGATGGTGGGCGTGGACTCCGTCCAGGTGTCTCCCACGGAGTAGAAGGCGGCCGAAGCGGCGGCGTTCTCGCGGTTGTAGGAGAGGGAGTTACCGACGATGTCGGCGAAGGGCAGGCGGGCCAGGACGTCGGAGTCCTTGACCACGGTCTCGATGACGCCCTGGACCAGGACGTCGGTGGCGAGCTTGGCGGCATCTGCTAGGGTTAATGACATGGGTTAACCTCCTCTGGATACAGTCGTTATTGATTGTGCTTGGTTATTCAGGATCTGTGCCTGACTGTGCTTAGCTGTGCCCGGTTGTGCTCTGTCCCGTGCTATTGCCGATTCGTCGAAAGCGCGAACTGGAGGCCACCGGGAATATCATGAAGTAGCTGAAAACAGCATCGGTACGAAGAGGCACTAGCAAGCACGACAAAGCACAATCAAGCACTATGCCCGCCTGTCCTCAGCCCGTACAGGATCTTCTCCCTGGGGCTGAAGGCTGAGAGGTCCGGGCCCCGGCGCACCGGGGCGCCCACGGGGACGGACAGCGAGCGGGCCATATCCTCCTCCAGCTTCTTCCGCACCATCTCCACGGCCGCCCGGGCCCGCTCCAGGCTCTGCTCCAGCTCCTCGACCGTGGCGCCGGAGAGCAACTGTTCCGGGATGACCGGGTAGGCCTCCAGCAGGGCCTGACGGTACTTCATGGCCGCTTCCGAGAGCGAGCTGCGGAGCCTGAGCACCTCCTCGTCCCGCTGGGCCAACTGGTCCCGTAGCCGGTCGCTCTGGGCCTGAAGTTCGAGCACCTGCTGCAACGGCGCCAGGTCCTCGTCCTGCCCGCCGGCAGGTTCTGCAGACTCGGCCGCGCCAGAGCCCGCCTCGTCTCCTTCCCCCTGTAGGGGAAGCTCATGAGCTTCCCCCGTCTGTAGGGGAGGCTCATGAGCTTCCCCTACAGGAGCGAGGCGTACGTGGGCGCCGTTGCCGCCCCGGCTTTCACCGGACCCCGGTGTCTCTTCGCCGCGGCCCGACACGGCCAGGTCCTGAACCTCGCTTATAGCGGCCATCTATGGTTTCCTCCCTTAACGTTATTCCAAACCGGACCAACTGGCTCCTGTCTAACCTGGCCTGGATGATAGCACATTAGTGCTACTCAGTCAAGGGGCTGTTTGTCTCCTGGCCAGAAGACCAGTCGCACATAGCCGCAGGCTTCAGGCCTGCGGATGCTTGCGGGTACCGAATGGTAGTCTGCAGGCACAAAGCGCAGGCATAAAGCCTGCGGCTACGGATACGGGCGCACGTAGGCACAGGGCTTCACACCTGCGGGACGGATACGGTCGCACGTAGCCGCAGGCTTCATGCCTGCGAATCACGGATGCTGCCCGGCCCTTGCAGAACGCCTTGGCCGGGGCCTATAATGGGCATCCAGCGGGACTGTGTGTCCAGGCACACATGCACCCGAAGACTTGGCCTGACACTGGCTGCAGAGCAAGGGCAAAATTGCCTCAAGACCGGGATGTCCGATACACCCCAGAAGCTCTTAGGCTCCCGCAGATTCGGGAAGATCACGAAAGGGATAAAGCCATATAGCAGATCGGTCCGAGAAAGCGGCCGTCATCCTGACAACCAACCTGCCCTTCTCAGAGTGGACCCAGGTCCTCCCCAACGCCCGGTTATGCAAAGCATTGCTCGACCGGATCACTGACCGGGCTCACATCATCGAGACAGGCACCGACTCGTTCCGTTTTCGCCGCACCCTAAAGAGACGAAAGGGGAAAGGGGTGATCGAAGGAGAATAGACTTACCTACAGGCTAAGACTGCCACCAGGGTGGGCCATTCCCGATGATCAAAGTGGGCCATTCCGGATTGACAAAAACAGGCGCCCTTCCTTCTGTTCGGCATCACCTTGGGCCGGCGCCGCCACTGTCTGACGTGGATGATGTCGGAGCAGGTCTTCCTGGAGAAAGTCCTGGGCAGTTGACACCCTTACCACTGCGGGGTATGCTTACAGTAAGAAAGTAAGCAACACGAGGAAAGTCCATGGCCATTGCCCGTATTGGACCCAAGCACCAGATCACCATTCCCCAGGAGGTCTTTCAGCGGCTCGGGCTCGAGCCTGGGGACTTCCTGGAGGTGCAGGTGCAGGGCGAAGCCATCCACCTGGTGCCCCAGAAATTGGTCCCCCGGGACCAGGCGTGGTTCTGGACCGACCAATGGCAAGAACGGGAACGGGAGGCTGACGAAGCTATGGCCCGAGGGGAGGTCTCCGGCCCGTTTGAGTCCGCGGAGGATCTGGTCCGCCACCTGCGGCGCGGGTGAAGGTCCAGACCACCCGCCCCTTTGACCGAGACTACGCGCGCTTGCCCGACGATCTGAAGGAGCGGGTGGACAAGCAGCTTGACCTTCTACTCAAAGACGCACGGCACCCTTCGCTGCGTCTGAAGAGGATGCGCGGCACCGCCAACATCTGGGAGGCTCGCGTCACTCGCGGCTACCGCATGACCCTGGAGGTCAGCGAGAACAGCATCATCCTGCGAAGAATTGGCCCTCACGATGTACTGAGAAAGCCGTAGGGATGTAGCCGCAGGCTTTATGCCTGCGCTGACCGAGGGAGCCATAGGCCTGTAGGCTGTAGCCGCAGGCTTCACGCCTGCGCAGCGTGGTTGGACCGCACGCCGTAACCGCAGGCATAAAGCCTGCGGCTACCATGCCTGCGCAGACCGGCGAGAGTCGACCGCAGGCATGAGGTAACCGCGGGCATAAAGCCTGCGCCTACACAGGATCAATGAGACGGAACACCCGGCCATGCCCAAGATCTGTTCGGGAAAAGCCTCACCGGCTGCCAAGAGAAGTGTACCGGTGCCAGGTCACAGCCTCGATTACCATGTGCGTTGACCGCCGCGCACCCCTTTTTGCGGACCCGGCCATCGTCGGCGAGTTCGCGCGGATGCTACGCGCCTCGGCCGAGCGGTGGTCCAGTCTGGTGCTTGTCTATTGCTTCATGCCTGACCACTTGCACCTGGTGCTGCAGGGCCGAAATGAGGATGCCGATCTTTGGAAGATGCTGGTTGGCTACAAGCAGAAGACCGGATACTGGCTTTCCCGGAACATGCCCGGAGTGTCCTGGCAGAAGGACTTTTATGACCACATCATCCGCCGGCCAGAAGATCTCACCGCCCACGTACGTTACATACTCGACAACCCTTGCCGCAAGGCCCTGGTATCGCAGTGGCAGGATTACCCCTTTAAGGGAGCGATAGGATGCGACCTGGAGCATGTGCTTGATGGTACCCAGTGGTAGCCGCAGGCTTCACGCCTGCGGACGGGGGAGGCTCAGTGCTATTCCACGGCGATAAAGCGCAGGCATAAAGCCTGCGGCTACGGATACGGTCACACGTAGGCGCAGGCTTCATGCCTGCGGACGCAGGGGGTGCCCAATCGTAACCGCAGGCATGAAGCCTGCGCCTACACTGCGCCCCACCGGGCGCCCTTCCGTTTGTTCGGTATCCCCTTGGGCCTCCGCCTCCACTGCTTGCCGTCAACCGTATCGAAGCGGCAGCGGGGCAGATGGCACTCCAGGCAATGGGGCGCCAGCTCACACCCCTTGTCGGGATAGGACGGCAGGCCTGCCTCCCCCTCAGGGGACGGGCCGATGATGATGGAATTGAGGCGCCTCACAAGCCTCGTCTCCGCGGTGGGGTGAGAAATCCCGCCCTCAACTTTCCCCGCTTTCAAAGAGAGGGGGAATTGCGCCGCCCTCAGTCCCCAGCAGCCGGGCCTCCTCCAGGATGGCCGCGATTTCGCGGTCAGGGTCCCGGACCCCCAGGTTATCCATGGCCCGGCGACGGGAATGGAGCGCTGCGCCCACCAGTGCCCGCTCGTCGCTGACCAGCCGGCTGCGGTCCTGGGGCAGGACCGGACCCCAGACTATCCGGGAGCGGTAAGGCGCAAAACTCGCGCCGCTGAAGCGCTCCAGGATCCGCAGGACCATCTCGTTTCTCCTCTGGTAGGCGACGGTGCGTATCAGGCGCTTGCGCTTGACCTTCTGAAGCAGGGGATGCATCTCCATCTCCAATGCCACCCCGGAGAACTGCCTCTCCGTGTCTCCGAAGGCGGTCCGGGGCGACTCCGAGAGGTCGTGAAGTGTGCGCCGTATCTGCTCAATATACTCGATGTGCAGGCGCACGCCGCCTCCCGCTAGCAGGTCCAGCAGATAGGCCCGGGCGTCCTGAGGCAGCTCCCAGACCGCTCCCGGTTGTACCGCGATGTCCTGCGCCTTGTCCACATTCTCCAGGACGGCGATGGGGTTGCCGGAAAGCTCCAGGATGGTCGAAAGGGCGGTCATGGCCCGGTTCAGCTCTACCGCCGGCTGCCTCAAGACCGGGATGTCCGATACACCCCAGAAGCTCTTAGGCTCTCGTAGATTGGGGAAGATCACGAAAGGGATAAAGCCATAGGGGTTGGCCTCCTCCCGCAGGAAGGCACCGTCCAGCCACACCTGGTACTCACGCGCCGTCCAGACCTCGACCACCTCTGCACTGGCCCCCGCCGGGCGCCGGCCGTAGAGCTCCCCCACCTCTCCGGCGTCCAGCCGGTAGCGGCTGGCCACCTTCCAGACCCGGTCCCGGTCGTCCCCTACCCACCAGGCATAGAGGCCCTGGACATCGGGAGCACTTACCCGCACCCCGTTCTCCGCAGAGTCCCAGATAACCTTGAAGCACCCATCGCCCAGGATGGCCGTATCTATCTCCGTCTCCAGGTCTAAAAGCTCCAGGTTGTTGTCCTGGTAAACCCGGTAGAGGGCCTCCTCAGCCCCGCGAACCTCGTCCGGGGCCGTCCCCTTATCTGGGTCCACGGCGAAGTTGAGGCTGCTCATGAGATAAGAGGAGACTTTGTCTATCAGCACCTTGGCATAGTTTAAGGTCAGCCGGCGCTCTCGCGGCCGGGGGCTGCCCGGCCACTGAAGCCCGTTGTAGAAGTCCAGGTTCTCCCGGTAGGCCCGCATCCTGTCCTGGTCCCTGAGCCGGAGTTGCTGGCGAATGTTCGTTTCTCGAGAAAGCTCCATGGCAATTCGTACCTCCGATAGGGTTTATGGTTTAGGACCGATACCGCACAATTAATTGTGCGGTATCACGTGCGACCCTACACCCTGTTCCTCCCTCGTGCCTCTCGCGGCTGAGAGCCCGCGGCGGCCTCGACGGCCAGGGCGGCGCTCATTAGGAAATCATCGTGGCCCTCGCGGGGGTCCACGTAAAAGTTCATGGTCTGGTTGGGCCGCACGGTGCTTCTGGCGTGCTCCATCTGGAACCAGAACTCCCGGGCCTCCTGGCTCCCATCCCAGGCATACATCTTCAGACGTCCCCCGTTGAGGGCTGACAGCATGCCGAAGGCCAGACTGCTCTTGGACGGGGCCGTGAAGAGATAAGGCCTCGCCACCGCCTCGCCCAACAAGGCCAGTAGGTACTGGGCCACGCCGCCCCCTACCCCCGTGGCGTCCACCACGACCGCCTTGCATCGCCAAACGCTCTTCAAGAGGTCCAGGAGTCGGGGATAGAGGGAGGCGTGCTTGACCCCAGTCCACCAATAGTGCTCCACGATCTTTATTCGAGGGCTGGGGAGTACCCGGTCGCTAGCCGAGAAGTCCAGCTCGGCGATAGTCACCACTGTGGAATCGCGAAGCGGTTTGAGGCGACGCAGGGCGGCGTCTTCCGCCTCCTCGTCCTCGCCGGCCACGTCGATCCCCGCCACGAAGATCCCGCCGGAGCCGCGATGCTCCCGGGGCTGGTCGCCCCGTAACTGCCCCAATTGGGCCGGGGAAAGGAAACGCCCGCCGCGCCCCAGGGGGCGCAAGCAGTACTGGGTAACGAAGAGCGGATGGTCTTCCCCCAACCGGGCCCGCTCCGATTCCACGTAGGCCAGATAAGCCGGGTTGTGCCGGGCCACCTCCTGCCAGTCGAAGCTGAAGTGGCGCCGCACCCCGTCCTTCCTCTCAGTCTCCAGGTTGACCTGTTTCATCTCTTCGAGAAGCGTGAAGTCGTCCCAAGGAGTGCCGTAGAGGACGGTCGTAACGTTGGTGCTGGAGCCCATGGGCCGGAAGTCCTTCGCGAACTTCTCCTTGGAGACATCCTGGGCCTCGTCCAGCTCCAGCAGGAGGTGGGCCGTATGCCCCACCACGTTGGAGGATCCGTCCGCGGAGAGAAAGAGCTGGCGGGCCCGGCCCAGTCGCACAATATATCCATGCTCAGTTATAACAAAGGCCGCCAGGCCGGCCTGTTCGATCCGCTCCTTCAAACGGCTCAGGGAGATGAGGGCCTGGGGCCGGAAAGTGGGAGTTGCCTTTACCATATCGCCACCCCGGGCCATGTTCAGGGTCAAGAGAAGAAGCTCCAGTTGGGCGCTGAGCTCGTTCTTGCCACCCTGGCGGCTTATCTCCACTGTAAAGCACAGCCCCAGCCGTCCCCGGATGCTCTTCAGCACCGACCGGGCAACCTCCACTTGATAAGGACGCAAGCGAATCATGCTACCAATCACCTAATCACCTAACAACCCTCATCACCACTTCCAACGCTACGGCGCCTGCCAGAAGGAAGAGAAGGCCGTTAAGACGAGCCTTCATCTCGGCCACCTCCTTTTGCAAGTCCTCCAGGGCCTGGGCATAGCGCACGCCATAGGCGCAGCCGGGGGAAAGGCTGATCTGGGGTGGCTGCGGCCCTCTGGCTCGCCAGCGGCTGGCCAGCCGTCCCAGGGCATCCTCCAACCGGCCCTTAGCCATCCCCGGCCTCCCCCAGAATGGCCCCTCCGATCCCCTCCAGCACGCCCATAACGCTCTCCATCAGGTCCTCTTGGGCCTTCTTGCTCAGCCGGTACCTGGCCCCCACGGCCTTTACCAGCAGCTCCATTCCTTTCAGAAAGGCGGCCAGATTCTCCGGGTCCTCGGCAGCCACGGAGCGGAGCCGGACTCGCAGCAGGGCGATCTCCTCGTCCAGGCCGTCCAGGTCCCGGGCCTGGGAAAGGGCTACCTGCTCCGCCTGGGTCAGGGCCTCTTCGTAGAATCCCGACTTCACGGCCCTTTTGGCGCTAACGGCCTTTCTTGCCAAGCCCTTCTCGGGGCCCTTCCCTCGGGCCATGCTTCCTCCCACTGAGAACGTCTAAGAGTCCCTCCAGAGAATTAGCGGGCAGCTTCTCCAGGGCCCTGGCCACTCCCACCAGCAGGCAGCGTGCCGCCACCTCCCAGTCTTCCCGGTCCAGGGCCTGGACCAGCAACGTCTCTCCCATGCTACTGCACCCCCAATCCCAGAGTGCGCCCTCTCCCCGCGGGGGTTTCAACGCAGAGAACCCAGATGTAGGGGAGGCTCATGAGCCTCCCCTACGGACTTCTCCCAACACTCGGCGATTCGGACGGAACAAGAGGCATCGGGACCGAAGGAATTCCGCTGCCGTTATTGCCGCCCATAGCGCCGAGGAATCGTCAAGAAGATCCCTGTGGTCTCTGCGCTCTCTGCGTTGAAGTACCCGTCCGCTTGGCATCAGTACCTCCGCTCCAGCCAGCGGCGAATGATGAGCGCGCTGATGCACCAGGAAGACAGAGCCACCAGGAACCGGGCGCCCAGCCAGGGGGCCGAATACAGCGGAGACCAGGGGCGGTCCACCAGGAAGAGCATCAGGCTCTCCAGAAAGGTGGCCAGGCTGAGAAAGGCCATCACCGCCGCTCCCACCCGCCTGCCAGCCATCGGGGAGCGGTAGGCCCAGAAGTAGACGGCGTTGAAACCGCTGCTTACCAATACTGCGGCGTATTGTGCTAAGAGGACAATTGCTATATAGTCCAATCCTGGCTCCATACGTTGCTTCTATGGCCCGCATAATAGCACGTATGTGCTAGTAGGTCAAGGGGCTGTTTTGCCCAATATGCCAAATAGTGGTAGAATGGCTACCAACAGAGAAGTCAAGGCGGAGCGAGGACGCAGGGGGGAGCTTCTGCTAGTCCGCTCTCCCTTTTGGTGGTGAATATGGCAGATCCTAAGATGGTCCTGGTAATGGACGACGAGAGGGACATCTTGCGCCTGGTAGCCTGGGCCTTGGAGGCAGCCGGATACCGGGTACAGACGGCAGCCAACGGGCGTGAGGGCCTGGAAGTCGTGAAGCGGGAGAAGCCCGACCTGATCGTCCTCGACATGAAGATGCCGGAGATGGATGGGTGGGAGTTCGCTAAGGAATTTGAGGCCGTTTTCGACTCACCCATGCCCATCGTGGTCCTCACCGCCGCCGCCAATGCCAAAAAGTGTGCCGACGAGATAGGCGCCATCGGATGGATCGGCAAGCCTTTTGACCTGGACACCCTGGTGAGCGTCATCAGACGCTACGTCGGAACGGCATAGATATTCCTTCCTCAAGTCCCAAAACTTTCTCGCCCTCCATCAGCGTAAACCGAACACCCAAATTCTTATTATTGGCCTCTGCCTGCGCGTGCTATATGTGGTGTCATAAATAGCTGCGCATCTTCGCCCACAGAGAGGCACCCGGCGAGAATAGCAAGTCCGCATCAGGACGCTAGGCGCGCACATGGGACGCTTCACACAAAACAGTCCCGCCCCGGGCTAAAGCCATGGGCTGAGGAGCCGTAGGGGAGGCTCATGAGCCTCCCCTACAAGGGGCTAGGGCGGGTTTCCCGGTGGACATTCGACTTCTCCAGAATCATGTC
>Ga0082335_1005953_pt1 | contig 16298 bp, 14 predicted proteins | sample Subgrocontami58m_FD_72375 | JGI IMG/M metagenome (GOLD analysis project Ga0082335, IMG submission 72375) | Subsurface groundwater microbial communities from S. Glens Falls, New York, USA - GMW37 contaminated, 5.8 m (SPADES assembly) (version 2) ... | reverse complement strand
CATGTGCACGCATCGAAGCAACTTGGCATCGTTCCTTTGCACCGGCGTTGGATTCGGTTATAGGAACGGGAAAGACAGGATGATCGTTTCATTGCCATTTTTCACGAATTATGGAGCCCTCGGATGTTCGGCGACATCGATATTGTTTGGAGTAACGATGGTTGTTTTAGAGCAATATGACCCTGAGGAATCTCTGCGGTTGATTGAGAAAGAGAAGATAACGATTTCTCACGGGTCGGATAACATGTATATAAATATTCTGAAGCATGAAAGGTTTGACAAGTATGATATTTCTTCCTTGAGAGGTGGCCTGATGGGGGGAGGCCATAATCCAATAGACGTTATCAAGGAAGTGATGAAAATTGTACCGGAAATATCTTTGGGGTATGGATTAACCGAGAATTCCGGATTCGGGAGCATGGCTTTATACGACGATCCGATGGATAAAAGATTGAATACGTCCGGCCGGCCGATACCTTATACCGACATGTGTATTAAAGATATTATAACTAACGATGCGGTTGCAAACGGTAATATAGGGGAAATCTGTACTCATGATGTATTGCCAAATAGCAGTGTAATGATTGGCTATTACAAAAAAGAGAAAGAGACAAAAGAGTCTATAGATAAGGATGGTTGGTTACATACGGGCGATCTTGGATATTTTGACGAAGATGGATATTTGATCGTCACTGGAAGGTTGAAAGATATGTTTACGGCGGGTGGAAACAATGTGTACCCGGCGGAAATTGAGAATTATTTGTATACTCATCCCCTGATAAAGCATGTATCGGTTGTTGGAATACCAGATGAAGTCAAAGGGGCGGTTCCGATGGCATATGTCGTGTTAAAGGAAGGAACGAAGGCGGAGCCTAAAGACATCATAGATTATTGCAGAAACAATATAACGTCGTACAAGGTGCCGAGATACGTCGAGTTTATCGACGAATTGCCAATGACATCATCGGGAAAGGTCCAAAAGTTTGAATTGAAAGAACGAGCGATCAAGAAGTTTGGGTTGGAGGAGATCAGCAGAATAAGAAAGATGTGAAATGCCGATGCAAAGGGGTAGTGCGCCCGGTAATTTCGCCCTGTCCGGAAAATCGATCGATATGCTGATCCGGAAACGCACAGCCGATGTTCCTTGCAGTGGATAAGGCGGATCGCGTATGCCCAGGCCATCGGATACGACAAGCGGCTTCAACCATTTAAAGCGCACGCTCAATATCGATACGCTATTTCTTGAAGTTCCAATCATGGGCATAAACGGCAATGTGTATATAATTAACGACAAGAATGCAATAATCATGATCGATACCGGACCAAAAACGGAAGCGAATATAAATGTCATATCAAAATATTTAAAGAAAATGAATAAACCTGTGTATCTGCTGCTGACGCACGAACATACGGATCACATCGGATTGGCAAAGATACTTCAAACACAATACGGCTCAACGGTTTTCATCCATAATAAATCAAAAAATTGGACGGAAAATTTCGAAACGAAATGGGATCAAAGATATACACATGTACATGATCTTTTGATTCGCAGCGGATTTCCCGCGAGATATGTAAAATTTTTCGACAAGTTCCAGGAGGTTAAAGTATACGCTGAAAGCTTTGAGGCGAATCACTTCGTATCAGATAATGATGTATTGGATATAGCCGGACGAAAAATTCGGGTCATTTATACGCCCGGGCACTCCGTTGGTTCGGCATGTTACTACGACGATGAATACAAATTGCTGTTCTGTGGCGACCATGTCGTAGGCGGATCCAATACCTTGCCTACTATTGATTATGTCGGCAATAACAACTCCAGGTATTCCTCGATTAGTAATAGTATCAAGTCATTCGAGAAATTAAGTAAATATAATTCATCGCTTTTTGTGCTCCCAGGGCATGGAAATATTGTAACGGATTTGGGTAAATATGAAGATGGCTATATTAAATATATAGATAAATACATGACATCCGTGTTGAAAATATTTATAAAATACAATAAATTGACTCCATTTGAATTATATATGTATTTATATAATCATCGTAGTGTAAAATCCGTGCATCACTTTTTCGGAAGGATTCAGATCCTTTTTTGTATATTGGATGCATTAGAAAATAAGGCCAAGATTGGAAAAATCAAGATAAAAGGCTCAAAGTATTATTCTATAGTAAAGGAATGTAACTAAATGAATCCTCTGGAAGGGTTGCGAGTACTTGACTTCACGAGAGCGCTTACGGGCCCATACTGTACGCAATTATTGGCGGAAATGGGAGCCGAGGTAATAAAAATTGAGACGGGTGAAGGCGACGATGCGAGGTATTTGGGTCCCCCCTTTCTGAAAGGGGAGAGCGCTTTGTTTTTATGTTCGAATCAGAACAAGAAAGGGATAAAAATAGATTTTGATAGTCAGCAAGGCGTAGAGATAATATACGATCTTGTTAAAAATGCCGATATAATTGTCGAAAATTTCAGGCCTGGCGTAATGAAGAAATACGAATTCGAATATGAAAAGATTAAATCAATCAAGCCGGGAATAATCTATTGTTCCATAACCGCATGGGGAAAAGATGGGCCATATAAGAACAAACCGGGCGTAGACAGTATCATGCAGGCAATGAGCGGGTTGTCGATGATCAGCGGAGAGGAAGGCGGACCGCCGATTCGAATCGGGACGCCGATAATCGACATCGCGACAGGAGTCTATGCAGCATTGGCGATCGTTAGTGCCGCCATGATGAGAGATAAACGAGGGATTGGGCAATATATAGAGCTGTCATTACTGAACGTTGCGCTGATGTTGCAGCTTCCGAAAATGCAGGAATATTTCATGACGAAGCGGGTCCCGGAACGGACCGGCCTGTATTCGTCGTTCGGTGCAATTGGAGGTTATTTCAAGACGAAGACGGGATATGTCAGCTTGTCGATAATCAACGACAAATATTGGAAGATATTATGCGACTCCATCGGGATGCCGTCGCTGGCAAACGACAAGCGATTCAGAAATAACAAAAACAGGATAGAAAATAAACAGAGTCTCTATGAATTGTTGGATGAAATACTGACAAAAAAAACAAGCAAGGAGTGGAAGAAGATATTCGATCGGAAAGGACTCCTGTCCGGCCTGATATACGACTATAAGGAGTTATTCGACGACGAAAATATAAAAATGGATACGCTCGTTTCCAATGCGAATCATACAAAGTGCGGCAAGATATCCGTATTGAAATGCCCGATAAAAATGGGGCGATGTCGGACCGTGAAAAAGGTGGGGGCGCCGGTTCTCGGAGAGCATACGAAGGAAATATTAAGGAATTTGGGATACGACGATCGCAGGATCCGGATCCTGTATGAGAAAAGTATCGTGGAATGAAATTGACTCTTTGCGGAGGATCGCATGATCCGGAACGGATGGAGCACGAGAACCGAAATTGACGATTGGTATGAAAAGACTCGTGATACGTGGGGGAATGCGCTTAACCGCGTGGCGGCCATTCATGGCAACGTCGAGGCGATCGTATACAAAGATCGAAGGATCACGTTCGAGCAGTTGAAAAGGTACGTCGACGGTTTTGCCAACGGCCTGATGGCACTCGGTATCAAGGCCGGAGACAACGTAGGGCTATGGATGACAAATTGCCCTGAATGGGTCATATCGCAATTCGCAATCTATAAAATTGGCGCCAGAATGGTGGCGATCAATACAAGATATCGCCCGAACGAACTGGAATATGTCCTGAAGCAATCCGATTGTATCGCCTTGATTATGAATGACGTATTCATGGAGAGAACAAACGCGGTCGACATGCTCATGCGAATCGTCCCAGGGATGGAACGAAACGGAAATGTACCCGAAGACACGAAGGACGCCATAAAACTTAAACGTATTGTGTGCCTCAGCAGGACAGGGAAAAAATACGCGGGGACGTCCGATTTCAATGAAGTTCTGGAGACCGGAGAAAATCACAGGTCAGGTAGCGCCTTGAAAAAAGCGGAAGCCCTCGTATCTCCATCAGACGTTATGAGCATTCAATATACATCCGGAACGACTGGATTCCCTAAAGGGGTTATGTGTACGCACAGAAGCAACATGGCCTCCTTCTTTTGTGCCGGGGTCGGGGTCGGTTACAGGAATGGAAAAGACCGGATGATTGTCGCCCTCCCGTTATTTACGAATGCGGGAGCCTTGGGATGCTCGGCAACTTCAATCTTATTTGGGGTCACGATGGTTGTGTTGGAACAGTATGATCCGGAAGAATGTATCAAAATAATTGAAAAAGAAAAGGTAACGATCGGGATAGGTTCGGATAACATGTATATTAATATAATGAATAATGAAAGTTTTTCAAAACATGACCTCTCGTCTTTACGAGGAGGGATCATGGCCGGGGGACATAACCCGGTAGAAGTGATCAAGGAAGTTATGGCAATTGTCCCGGAGATTACCATGGTGTACGGCTTGACGGAGAATTCAGGGCTGGGGTCCATGGTTCTGTATGATGATCCGATCGAAAAGAGATTGCGGACATCGGGAAGGCCGATGCCCTACACCAGGATCGGAATTATGGACACCGGCACAAGGAATATTTTGGGGGAAAATGAAAATGGGGAGATTTGCACGAAGGATTTCTTGCCGAACAGCAGCGTGATGACAGGGTATTACAAGAAAGAAACGGAAACCCGGGAGGCGATCGACGAGGATGGGTGGCTGCATACGGGCGATCTGGGGTTGCTTGACGAGGATGGCTACTTGATCGTTACCGGTAGGCTCAAGGACATGTTTACGTCCGGGGGGAATAATGTATATCCGGCGGAGATCGAAAATTACCTGCACACGCATCCTCTTGTAAAGCAGGCCGCAGTGGTTGGAATCCCCGATGAGGTGAAAGGCGGAATTCCAATGGCATATGTTATTCTCAAGGAGAATTCGAAGCTAGACTCTGATGAAGTTATCGACTATTGCAGGAACAATATCGCTTCATATAAAGTGCCAAAATATGTCGAGTTTGTGAGCGAGTTGCCTTTGACCTCGTCCGGAAAAGTCCAAAAAGTTGAATTGAAGGAAATGGCAATCAAGCAATTTGGATTGGAAGAAATCAGCAATAAAAGAAGAATGTGACGAATACAATTTCATATGGAGAACAACATGTATTTTGAGGACTTTGAGATGGGTCAGGAATTTCGCACAAAAGGCAGAACGATAACAGAGGCGGATCTGATACTGTTTTCAGGGATAAGCGGCGTCTACAGTCCGTTGCACCTCGATGAAGAATATTGCAAAAATACGATCTTCAAACGACGGGTGGCGCATGGGCCGCTCGTTCTGTCCATATCGAACGGCTTGGTCGGGATGCTTAATTTGTATGAAGATTCAATGATTGCCCTATTGGAAATCGGATGTAAATTCACGAAACCGGTGTTCATCGGCGATACAGTCAAGGCAACGGAAGTTGTCCATAGCAAAAGAGAAACCAAAACCGTCGGCAGAGGCATCGTAGAGTTTGAAAGACATATCTATAATCAAAACAATGAAGAGGTTCAAAACATGAAACTGATCGTGTTGTTGAAAACCAGGGGCACGCCCTGATGGCGTGATCCTGTCCTGATCTAATGCATCTGTCCGGCCATCGGGCAATCTTCGGCAAAGAAAGGAGTGTTTCGCGGGGTTTTCTGCAATAAACAAGTCCTCCGAAAGCGTTTAAATATTAATTTCTCTTTATTCCCGCCCCAATTCCGATCCTAAAACGCGATCTTGTTTTAACGGCACTGAAATTGCTCCGTTTCCTGCGTACTGAAGGAGTGACAAAGGGTGCGTATAAACTGAAATGTGTCATGGTTCCCTCATCAGTCGCATCTACTTCCATCCTGTTGGGCGGACGGCAGGCTCCTCCTCCCTGCCGGGAATGATAATGGCGGCAGGGATCGAGAAATGAAATTTAACATGTTGTTTTCTCCGATCAAGATTGGGGGGGTCGAGCTCAAGAACCGTATCGTGTGGACAGGACATGGGACAGGCTTTGGCAATGTCATAAACAACAATATAATAGCATACAACGTAAGAAGGGCAAGATCCGGCGTTGGAATGATCGTTGTAGGATATACAAGCATACACCCGACATGCAGATTGCTACCTAACGAGTTAATTTGCTGGGATGATTCAGTTATACCCGAATATAAGAAATTAACCAGCGCGATTCACAAATATGACACAAAAATAGTAAGCCAGATTTCCCACATCGGACGGCAAGGCGGATCCGATTATTCAGGTTCCCATTTGCTGGCCCCTTCGTCAATTTCTGACATTGTATATCAAGAAGTTCCTAAAGAGATGGAACGGGAAGACATTCAGGAAATTGTCGATTCATATGGAAATGCAGCGAGAAGGGTCACGGAAGGTGACTTCGACGGTGTGGAAATTCATTCCGGGTATGGTGGCTATTTAATCGCTCAATTTCTGTCAAATTACAGCAATAGAAGAGTTGACGAGTATGGCGGGAGTTTGGAAAACAGGGTCAGGTTCGCGGTGGATGTAATTAACAATGTTCGGAAAAAAGTCGGAAATGACTATCTTGTAGGAATGCAATTAAGTGGGGATGAATTTACCCCCGGGGGAATCACGATTGAGGAAGCAATCAAGATAGCGAAGATTGTTACAGATACGAACAAATTGGATTACTTGATCATCAAGGCGGGCACGTACTTTTCCATGAATACCATTGTTCCGGATTTTCAGCATCCTGTTGGAATGCTTGTTCCATTTGCGTCCGCAATTAAAGCGGAAATAAGCAATACCCGGATCGGAACAGTCGGAAGAATCAACGATCCGGCCTATGCTGAACAGGTATTAAAAGAAGGACATGCGGATTTTATCGGAGTGTGCAGACCTCTCATCAGCGATCCCGATTGGGTAAAAAAGGCAAGAGACGGGAATTCGGAGGACATAAGGTATTGCGTAGGCTGTAATCAGGGATGTGAACAATATCTGTTCAAGGTCAGAGGGATCAGTTGCACTCACAACCCGGAAGTGGGCCGGGAGTCCGAATACGATGAGGAGAACGTCCCTCGCGCCGCCATCAAGAAGCGCGTGATGGTTATCGGCGGAGGCCCGGCGGGGATGAAGGCTGCGGAAATGTGTGCCAGGCGGGGCCACACGGTAGCCCTCTACGAAAAAGAAAGGGAATTGGGAGGAAATATAAACCTGATCAAAAAGATTCCATTCAGGGACGAGTTCGGTGGAATCAAGAGATTCTTGGACAACCGGCTTCGGAAGCTGGACGTAGATGTAAACACGGGTGTTGATGTCGACGAAAAGATGATCGCGGGATCAGATCCCGACGTGATCATTTTTGCGACGGGGGCGCATTCGACGAGGGTTGGCAACAGGCAATACGGGGCGGATGGAAATATCGACGGCATTAACGAAAAGAACGTTGTGACGGATACGGAATTCTTGAGAAATCTGGACAAAGATGATTTTACGTCAAGGTTCCGCGGGAACGTTATGGTAGTCGATGGAGGAGAAAATCATTGGAGAAGCATTGGTACCGTCGTTCACTTGGCTGAATATTCAAGGGAGATAACATACGTGACTCCTGGACCATTTGTCGGCCATAGGCTCCCTCCGTTGTCCTTACCACCACTTCTCCAGAAATTATACAATTACAGCAATATATCCTTAATGCCGAACTACATGTTGGATTGTATAAAAGAAAATTCTGTCGTTGTAAGACAACTTTTTAACAATAAAGAACATATACTTGAAGATATAGATATGGTTATCGTAAGTATGGACAGGAAGACCAACGATTCGCTCTATTTCAGAGTTAAGGAGATGTATAAAGACCAGCATAAGCGAATAGTGCGAATTGGAGATTGTCTTGCGCCGAGAGATACATTAAAGGCTATTCATGATGCGTATACAGTAGCGATGACGATCCAATGATATAGGCGCAATAAAAGGGAGGAAACCGACATGTTGTTCAGTCCGATCAAGATCGGTTCGACAATGATTAAAAACCGCGTGGTTGTTACCGCACACTTGACGAATTTCGGGAAACAGCCGGAGAACATAATTAACGATAAATATATTTCTTATCTGGAGAGAAGAGCAAAGGGGGGAGTCGGGCTGATAATAACCGAGGTAACCGGAGTGCATCCAAGTACGCATCCTCTCAGTGGCAATACATTCGTCCGCGACGAGAAATGCATCCCGGGGTACGAGAAATTAGCCAGATCCTTGCATAAGTACGATTGCAAGGGGGTGGTTCAGTTGTGGCATGGCGGGCGCCAAACCCATTCGGGCTTCAACAGGATGCACGTTATCTCCCCGTCCGCCATTCCGTGTCCCTTGAACCGGCAGGTTCCCAAGGAGATGGAGACTGAGGATATCCGGGAGATGATCGATGCGTATGTGAAGAGCGCAATAAATGTCCAGAAGGCCGGAATGGACGGGGTCGAGGTCCACGGCGCGCACGGGTACCTGATATGTCAGTTTCTCTCCGAATTCAGCAACAAGAGGAAGGATGAGTACGGGGGTGATCTCGATAACAGGATGCGCTTCGCCAGGGAGATCATCGAAGGGATCCGGGCGGAATGTGGCAAGGATTTCATCGTGGGTTTCAGGATCAGTGCCGATGAATTCGTTGAGGGCGGTATCAACCTCGACGAGGCGAAGGAGATCGTAAAAAAGATCGAAGGCGCCGGCAATGTGGATTATATCAGTGTCAGTGCAGGCAATTATGCGACCACTCCCATTATTGTCGGCAACGCGAGCTACCCGATCGGGTGGCTTGTTCCCTACTCCTCCGCGATAAAGAGCGTAACCGATCTCCCTGTAATTGCCGTTCAACGGATAAATGATCCGCAATTCGCCGAGAAGGTGCTTGCGGAAGGCCACGCAGACCTGGTTGGAATATGCAGGGGAAATATAGCCGATCCCGACTTTGTCAATAAGGCAAGGGAAGGAAGGGAAGATGAAATAAGGAAGTGCATGGGGTGCTTGCAAGGTTGTACGAGCAGAATCTTCCAGCAGTTCGAAATGTCGTGCGTCCAGAATCCCGTTGTGGGGTTTGAACAGGAGTTGGACGAGATTTCCCAGGCGAAGAAGAAGAAGACGATCATCGTTGTGGGGGGCGGTCCCGCCGGAATGGAATTCGCCCGCGTCGCAAACCTGAGGGGACATCAAGTCAAGTTGTACGAGAAGGAGAGTCATTTAGGCGGCCAGATAAACCTTATCACGAACGTAAAAAGCAGGGAAGAGTTCGGGGAAGTGAAAAGATACCGAGAAGTGATGTTGAAGAAGCAAGGCATAGTTATCACGCTGGGAAAGGAAATTGACGAAACATTTGTCCTGGCTGAAAATCCGGATGCCGTCGTCATTGCGACGGGATCCAGGCCACGCACCCAGTCCTTTGAAGGGGCCAACAGAAAAAATGTCATTGACTGCATGGATGTTCTGAAAAATTCAAAAAGTGTGGGGAAACGGGTCGTTATAGTAGGAGAGGATACCTTCAGAAAGGCCACGGATGTTGCAGAATACTTGAGTTCAAACGGGGCAGAGTACGTAGAAATATTCACGCAATATCCATTCGTGGGCATGGAGATTGATTTCATCAATCTCACGGACGTGTATCAAAAACTCTATGCTGCGGGAGTGAAATTCACTCCGAATACGATCATGACAGCGTATGATGGAAAGAATGTCACAGTAAAAAATGCGTACTCTGGATTGGAAAGTACTATCCAAGATATTGACACCGTGATAATCGCATCGTGGAACGAAGCAAATTCAGAGTTATATACCGCGTTGAAAGGGAAAGTAAAGGAACTGTACCGCCTTGGAGATTGCCTTGCCCCAAGGACGGCAATGGATGCGATCTACGATGCATATAAACTTGCAAGGGAAGTATAGGCGATAATTTTATCTAGCAATAATAAATTATTATGAGGGCCGGGTATGGCGCCTGAATTCCCGATATACTGTTTCCTTGAGGCGGAGTTTTGTAACGAAAAAGGGTTCGTTGATTTAAAATATATATCGTATGAGATGCTTACAGAAGCCGACAAGCTGAAGAAACAAATGGATGGAGCCCTGATAGGCGTAATAATATCAGATAATGCAATTCATCAAAAAGCGCTGCGGCAACTGAACTCGTTTTCATTAAACAGCATCCATCATTACAAATGCGGCAGCAACATTTGTCTGATGGACATATACGGTTTGATCGTAAAGCCCAACGTTGACGTCGGTAATCCCTTCATTGCTTTGGTGGGAGCTACTATTGTTGGTCGGAGCATCGCCAACGATATCGCTTCCAGATTGGAGATCATTCACCTTTCCAATAGTGTGGAAGTTAATTATAGAAATGGCTATTTTGAAGTTTCAAGGCCTGTAATCAATGGGCAGGTGTATTGTAAATACAGGGTTAAATCGGATAATCCCATAATAGTTTCGATTAAGTCCGGAACAATAGGATATATAAAGACCGACAAAAAAGCCGCCTATAGTAATATCATCGAATTCAACCCACCGAACGATGACGGAGGGAAGGCGACAGAAAAGGGTGTAATAAAAGGAGATCATCGGAATATCGATTTGACGGAAGCGGATATAGTGGTTGGCATTGGAACAGGCGTTGTCGACAGTGGATGTCTTGATGATGTGTTGACGTTTGCAGACAATATCAAGGCAACATATGGTTGTACGAGGCCGTTAGTCGATTCAGGCATATTTCCAATGAGCAGGCAAATAGGAATTACAGGAAAAATAATTTCGCCCAAGACGTATATCGCGCTTGGTATATCGGGTACGGAGCATCACGTTAAGGGAATTGTGGATTCCAAGAGTATAGTTGCCGTAAATTCGGACAAAAACGCACCCATATTTAAAGTGGCCGACGTCGGTTTTGTGGGAGATATCCGACGGTTGATGCCATACGTCCAACAAGCTTTTGATGCGATGGTTCGAAATGTCGATGAAAAAATTTGATGTAATCGTCGTCGGTGCCGGGCCCGCCGGAATTACCACCGCATATGAATTGGCGAAAAAGGGTGTTGAAGTCTTGCTGATCGAGAGGGGCGAACAGGTAGGCGTCAAGAATATGTTCGGAGGTGTGGTGGTAGGAGATTGGTTTCGGAATCTGGTCCCGAATATCTGGGAGGAGGGAGTAATCGAAAGGCCGATTACGCAAAAAAAGTTTTCCGTGTTGAGTAACGGCCTGAGGGTATCGGCGGAATGTGAAAATACGGATTCAGATAATCCGTTCGGTTTTACGACGTATAGGCCCAGATTCGACAATTGGTACGCGGGTATTGCTCAAAAAGTCGGCGTTACGCTGTTGACGGAACTGTCGGTCGAAAAGTTGTTGGTTGAAAACGGGCGGGTCGTCGGGGTTGAGACGGACAGGGAGGATGGAGAAATATCTGCCGATATCGTCGTTCTGGCGGACGGTGTAAATTCCATCCTCCACAGAAGTGGAACGAATGGCCATAAGACGGACTGCAGCGAATACTCCTTGGGCGTAAAAGAAATTATCAAGGTGGATGGTGATATCTTTCGACGACTGGGGATAAACACTGAAAGGGAAGGGTTGTCGCACGAATTTATCGGATTGGACGGCGGCGTAATAGGAGGCGGTTTCCTATATACAAATAGCGATACCCTCAGCGTCGGCGTAGTTGCGAAGCTGCGGTCCTTGATTGACAACGAAAGCAATATCTACGAGGTATTGGATAAATTCAAAAACAGTCGCCATATCCATCATCTGATTTCGGGAGGGAGATCGCTTGAATATTCAGCCCATTTAATCCCGACGACTTATAAAAAATCCACGACTTTATTTTCGCATGGACTGATTGTTGCGGGAGATGCGGCCGGTTTCGTGCTGAGCACGGGACTGCATTTTGAAGGTGTGAATTATGCGGTCGCTTCGGGTGTCGCCGCAGCCAGTACCGTTGCCGATTGCGTAAACAGACGGGATTTTACATGCAAGACAACATCTGGATATATTCGATACTTACAACAAAATCACGTATTGGCGGATATGAAAGGTTATCGTAGAGCGACTACGCTAATAAAAAGTCGGGAGTTTCATCGAAATGTTCCAGGCATAATATGTAATTCATTTAACGATATGCTAAGAACACCTGATAATCGGCCGAAGGAGAAGTTTATATATAATGCGTTAAAGAATATTGATAAAGGAAATAAAATGACACGCCTTCGGGAGTTCTACAAGATAATTCGAGCATACGTATGCTGAATATCGATAATGTTTTATTAGGAAACAGATTCAACGTGGATGACAGGGCCCATATAACATTAAATAAAGATGTGTGTAAAGGTTGTACGGCGAGGTCATGTGTTGTGATTTGCCCGGCCGGATGTTTCAAAATGTCGGACCGGAATGAAATCAGTTTTTCCTATGGAAGTTGTCTTGAATGTGGTTCCTGCCGTATTGTGTGCACTCGGGACGCCATCTCATGGAAGTACCCACGGGGTGGGTACGGCATATGTTATTGCGTGTCGTAGAATAAAGGGGCAAGGCGAAATTATAAAATAATTATGAATATTATCGTTTTGATATGCGACGGTATCTACGGGCAGAAGCCCGTAATCATCGATCACAAATTCAAATTATATGAAAATAATATGTATTATGTGTGCAATTCAAATGATTTATATGCGATCGACCTGGCGATGAAAATAAAAGGTGAAGTTGAAGGCGTTAACGTAACCGCAATTTCCATCGGGAATGCGAGGGCGGCGAATCTCGTCAAGAAATCGTTGTTGATCGGAGTTGATCGCGGTATTTGGGGAAAATGTGAAAATGGAATATTGGAGAACAGTTACGATATTGGACACGCTCTGGCGAAGATTATCGAGCAATATTGTCACGAGTTCGATGTGCTGTTGCTGGGGAATAGCTCGCAGGATTTCGGCTTTGGCGTCGTTGGATCCACATTGGCGCATAGGCTTGGAGTAAATATTTTCGAGAATGTATCGTATATTGAAAACATCGATGCGCGGAAATACATGGAAAATCGCACAGTAACATTCCACAAGAAAATGGAAAAAGGTGACAGGCAGATTTGTGAATGTCATACTCCAGTAATTATTGGCGTGTCAGGAAGCGGTAAAGGAATTCGTGGAACTTGTTTAGGCGATATTATGAGAAATATTCAAAAGGATATCGAAGTTGTGAAAGTAGAAGGCATGCTGAATTCAAATGATGGTCCTGGAAGTAAAAAGAAAATGGAAATTATCTTCGATGGATACCATGAGCCCAGGCCACGGCCGAAGAAGATACCCGTCCCGGATAGTTCCTTGAATGCAATGGATCGGTTGAGGAGTATCACGGCAGGGAATATACCCAAAAAGACAACCAATATGTTTGAAGGAGAGGCGGAGGGCGTCGCCACCGAGCTTGTTAAATACATAACAAGGAGTTAAGCCGATGCATACGAGATTAATGAATAAATTTAAAATCGGAAAACATACGTTAAAGAACCGAATGGTTTATGCGCCTACGGCCTCCGGCACAGCGGATTCCGCAGGAAATGTTACGCAAAAAACGATTGAATATTACGACAACTTATCGAAAGGAGGAGCGTCGCTAGTTTACATCGGTGCCGTAAATATGGGTCCGCGGGTCTTGAACCAATTTCTGAACATGTTATGCCTCCACGAGGACAAATATATCAATGGGATAGCGGATCTTGCGGAAGTAATTCATAAGAACGGAGCATTGGCAGGGGTCCAGGTGATGCATCTTGGGCGCCAGGGAATGGACGACGTGGTATGTTTCAGCGACGTAAAGTCTCCATTGACGAATATTCCCGTCAGGGTTCTATCGGAAGCGGAAATTGAAGAATATGAAAACTACATGGCAAAAGCCGCACTTCGGGGAAAAATTGCCGGCTTTGACATGGTCGACTTGCATTTTTCACACGGGTATCTCGGTGGGAGCTCCCTTTCTCCGCATACGAACAGGAGGACGGATAAATATGGGGGTTCGCTGGAAAAAAGGATGACGTTCGCCCTGAACGTGATCAGAAAAACCCGAAAACTCGTTGGCGATGACTATCCACTTACGTGCAGAATCGTTACCACCGAAATGTTCGATGGAGGGATCACAATTGACGATTCGGTTAAGATATGTAAAAAATTTGAAGAAGAGGGAATTGCAGCTATCAACTTGAGTGCCGGAGTCCATGAGGTGTATTATTATTTTATTGCTCCTTATCCAATACCAAGAGGTTATAACGCCAAAAACGCCCGTGAGTTTAAAAATGCTCTTAATATACCAGTTGGAATTGCCGGAAGGATCAATGATCCTAAATTAGCTGAACAGATACTGGAAAATAAGTACGCTGATTACATATTGTTGAGCAGAGGGCTGATAGCTGATCCCGAATTTCCAAAAAAAGTAACCGAAGAGAGAACGGAACAAATAAGGCATTGTGTGGCATGTAATCAATGTCTCAGGGAAATGTTTTCCGGACGAAGTTTGAAGTGCCAAACAAATCCGTTGGCTGGAAGAGAAAAATATTTTGCCAACATTGGGATTTCCGTAAAGAGAAAGAAAGTCGCCGTCATTGGAGCAGGGCCCGCCGGCCTGGAGACGGCGAGGGCGGCGGCGATTCGAGGACACGACGTGACTCTTTATGAAAAAGAAGGGGAATTGCTGAGTCCACAATACAGGAATCTATTAAAAGCGAAAGTGAACAGGGAATTTTCAACGACGCTCTCGTATTACAAGGAGCAATTCAAGGTCTTGAAAAACGTAAGGGTAATGCTGAATACCGAGGTAAACAAGGGCGTCATCGCGAAGGACTTTCCCGACGTTGCGGTTATCGCGACAGGGGCGCGGTCGGTTATTCCGCCGCACGTCAAGGAAGTCGGTAGCCGCGTCGATGTCTATGACTCCGGAAAGTATTTCGAGGTTTGTGACACCGAAGCATTGAAAGGAAAGAAGGAGTTTTGCGTTATTGGAGAGGATATCATCGCATTGGATATCGTAAATTATCTGAGCAGGAAGGGATTCAATGTAAATGTTGTCGCTGGAACAAGCGGTTTTCCTAACGATGTGGAGCCATTGTTGTCATTCTATTTTATGACACAATTTGCAAAAAGAAATAATGTAAAAATATTTTCAAGTTCGATCCTTAAAAATATCGGGAAGACGGACGTGAATGTAATTAATACATTGGAAGGAAATGAAATAAATTTACATACGGATTGTGTCATTTTTGCAAGTAGCAGGGAATCCACGAACCAACTGGAGAAGGAAATATCGGAAATCGTCAAGGAAACCCACATCATAGGAGATGCGAAGGAGCCAAGATTAATTATTGATGCGATTCGTGAAGGTTTTATCACGGGGATGACCATGTAACCAAGTGGGCGCTCTTGTTCTGCCGCTGTCTCAGGTCCCCTTACTTGCCACTATATTAGAGAAATGGCCGGAACGGGAAGAACCGCGGCACGCGGTGCGGGTATTCCCGGTACGTATCGCCGAACGTTCGCACGAACCGACGCTCCTCGAAAAAGGTCCCGATATAGAAATAGGCGATGCCAGGAACCGGTCCTCGCCCATCGCGCGTCGGGCCCACCGCTCGTACAATTCCGACACGGTCACGCTGTGGAAGAGAGCGAACGCCCCCCCACGCGACGACCACCTTCAGCGGGTTCACGGGCCCATGTAACACCGGTATACTGGTTCCCGTGAATTGCCCGTTCTGCAAGATCCCTTCGATGGCCGGCGTGGCGTCGGGGGAGGTCGAGGTCGACCGGTGCCGCACCTGCTCCCGGACGAATTCCGCCTACAGAGCGGCGCGTTTGGCGGAGCAGGACGGACAGAACCCCCGCTGCTTGCAGGAGAATGCGACGAGGTATTCGTTCCCGCAGGCGTCGCACCGGACGTGCGCGAAGCCGCCCTCGGGAAGGCCGCAGCCGAAAAAGCGTTCGACGGTCTTCGGGACGATCCCCCGCAGCGGGCCGAAGGTCCGCTCGAAGCGCGTTTGTATTCCCTGGTGAACCGGTCGAAGAACTGACTGCGTGAACCTCCCTCGCTTCCACCCCCGTACGCTTCCTCGAATCGCATCTGCCGTACCTCCTACAGCAGCTCCGTCCGTCGCATGTCCACCCTCCCGTTGGAAGTGAACATCAGAACCGGACTGATTACGTGCTACAAGAACGGACAGATTATGTGCTCGCGACAGACAGGCGGGCGTACTTGACATTTATTAGGACAGTGGCGTAGAGTGATATACATGCAAAACCGTGTTTTGAGAT
>Ga0082335_1005952_pt1 | contig 16302 bp, 18 predicted proteins | sample Subgrocontami58m_FD_72375 | JGI IMG/M metagenome (GOLD analysis project Ga0082335, IMG submission 72375) | Subsurface groundwater microbial communities from S. Glens Falls, New York, USA - GMW37 contaminated, 5.8 m (SPADES assembly) (version 2) ... | reverse complement strand
CCGGGAGGTGACCCTCCTGGGCCAGAACGTGGATTCGTATGGCCATGACCTGCCCGGCAAGCCAGACCTGGCGGAGCTGCTCCAAGCCGTGAACGGCATAACAGGGCTGGCGCGCCTCCGCTTCCTCACCTCGCACCCCAAGGACATGACGCAAAAGCTCATCAGGGCGGTCTCCAATCTAGAAAAAGTCTGCGAGCAGATCAACCTCCCGGTGCAGTCGGGAGACGATGAAATCCTCCGCCGGATGGGGCGAAGATACACCATATCCCAGTACCGGGACCTGCTCCGCAGTATCCGGGATGCCGTCCCAGGGGTCAGCCTCAGCACTGACGTCATCGTGGGCTTCCCTGGAGAGACTCAAGAGCAATTTGAGCGCACTGTGGCCCTGCTGGAGGAGGTCCGCTTCGATACCGTGCACGTGGCGGCCTACTCCGTAAGGCCGGGGACGGCGGCCGCCCGTTTTGCCGATAGCGTGCCTTCAACTGAGAAGAAGCGCCGGCTTCAGGCCGTGGAGGTTCTTCAGGAGGGCATCGCCGCAGAGACCAATACGCGCCTGGTGGGCCAGACCGTAGAGGTGCTGGTAGAGCAGCGCAAGGGCGAGAAATGGGAGGGACGCGCCCGCACCAACAAGATCGTCCACCTCCCGGCGGGAGCCGGCCCTTTAGGCCAGCTTGTTGACGTAGTCGTCGAAAAGAGCAGCCCGTGGGCCCTTCAGGGGCGAGTAGCTTAGGCTGAATCCTAAGTGCATGCATTGCCGGTCTTCGTACGTACGGCAAAGGACGCCGCACGGGATCATGCGGGGGTGGGGCTAGCCGGTGCTGGCGACCGGCGACAGAAGCGTGAAGCTAGAGCCGGCCCGGGCTAATGGTCATGCACAATTTAAGACGCCAAACCCAGTCTGCCGAATAAATTCGGCGTTACGTTTACCCAAACGCCGAATTTATTCGGACGATCGTGGCATAATATTTGGTGCATGACCATAAGCAATGGGCTACGAAGCCGAAGCCCACTAAAGGGGCTGCTTTGGTGCGAATAACAAGGAACAAGGATAATATTCTAATGACGACTGTCTTCATGCAGCCCAGGCTGCTAGCGGGCTGCGGGAGAGATCAAGCGGCTCTCGAAAATCCCCGTTCGTGAATCGGATTATGGGAAGAATTCAAGCTCTGATGAGGGCTTGCGTAGGACGCTGCGATAATGGGGGAGGTAACTAGCTGTGGGTGCTAAGGAAACGGTGCTAAAGCTGCTGGAAACATTACCTGATGACGCCAGCATCGAGGACATCCAGTATCACCTTTACGTCCTCCAGAAAATCCAGGCGGGCCAGAAGGCAATAGATGCCGGAGATACCATTCCCAACGAACAGGTCATGCGCGAGCTCGCCGAGTGGCTCGAGTAGTCTGGTCGGGCGTTGCCAGGAACAACTTTAGGGAGATCATTTCGTTCATTGGAACGGACTCACCGGCCTATGCCAGGTCGTTCGGCGTCAGAATTCAGCGGAGAGTCCAACAGCTTGAGGCTTTTCCCGACTCTGGGCGACCGGTTCCAGAAGACCCGACTGGCGTTTATCGAGAGCTCATAATCGGCAACTACCGGTTGATTTACTTGCGCGACGAAGAGGTGGTGACCATAGTAGTCGTTATCCATGGTGCCCGGGCACTTCGGTTGTAGAGAGACAGGACTAATATGGTGGACGATCAAAAGCAGCAGATGCGGGAGCGCATCCAGGAACTCAAGATAAAGCGCAAGGCCATCATTCTGGCCCACAACTACCAGCGGGAGGAGGTGCAGGATGTGGCCGACCGCGTGGGGGACTCGCTGGAGCTGGCCCGCTGGGCGGCCCGGAGCGAGGCGGAGGTCATCGTCCTCTGCGGAGTCCACTTCATGGCAGAAAACGCCAAGATCCTGAACCCCACCCGCACCGTGCTGCTACCCGAAGCGGCCGCCGGGTGTCCCATGGCCGACATGGTCGACGTGGAAGACCTGCGGCAATGGAAGGCCCGCTATCCCCAGGCGAAGGTCGTGTGTTATGTAAACACCTCGGCTGCGGTGAAGGCAGAATGCGATATCTGCTGCACATCTTCCAATGCCCTGAAGGTGGTAGAGTCCCTGGACGCCAGGCAAGTCCTTTTTGTCCCTGACCAGCACCTGGGCCATTGGGTTTCCCGCAAGTCCACCAAGGAAATCATCCTGTATCCTGGATACTGCGTGACCCACCAGAAGCTAAACCCTGAACATATCCGGTCCGCCAGGGCCGCCCACCCCGACGCCCCGCTGGTCGTGCACCCGGAGTGCTCCGCGGAAGTAGTGGACCTGGCAGATGCCGTGCTGAGCACCTCCGGCATGATACGTTATGTGAAGGAGAGCACTTCCAAGACCTTCCTGGTTGGCACAGAGGCGGGCATCCTCCACCGGATGAGGCTGGAGAACCCGGATAAGGTCTTTTATTCCGCCGCCAACGCTCTTCTCTGCCCCAATATGAAGAAGACCCATCTCAAGAGCGTCCTCCTATCCCTGGAACGCAACCAGTACGAGATCACCGTCCCTGAGGAAATCCGGCTACGCGCCGTAGCGGCCCTGGACCGCATGCTGGCCGTGGCATGACGGGGGTCCCCACCTACGATTTCATTATCGTCGGCAGCGGCATCGCCGGACTCTATAGTGCCCTTCTGGCCCAAGAGCGCGGGCGAGTCCTCCTGGTGACCAAGGGCAGCCTGGACGAATGCAACACCAAACATGCCCAAGGGGGGATTGCCGCCGCCATAAGCGTTACCGATTCGCCAGAGCTGCACCTCCAGGATACGCTGCAGGTTGGGGCGGGCCTTTGTGACGAGGAGGCAGTGCGCGTCCTGGTAGAAGAGGCCGCCGACCGTATCCAGGACTTGATTCGGCTAGGTGTTCCCTTTGACACCGTAAATGGGGAGATAGCCCTGGCCCGGGAGGGCGGCCATTCTCACTCCCGCATCCTTCATTCGGGAGGCGACGCCACCGGCGCTCACATCGAGCTGACCCTCAGCAGCAAGGCCCGGTCCTCACCACGCATTACGATACTTGAAAACACCCTGGCGGCCCGCGTGCTGGTGGAAGAAAACTGTTTCCAGGGAGTCCAGGTATTGGATTGCCGCACCAACCGTTACGATACCTTCAAGGGTCGTTCTCTCATTATCGCCACGGGAGGCGCCGGCCAGCTTTTCCAGCGCAACACTAACCCCACTATCGCCACGGCAGACGGCGCGGCCCTGGCTTTTCGCGCCGGGGCCGAGGTGGTTGACATGGAGTTCGTCCAGTTCCATCCAACAGCCCTCTATCTGCCAGGGGTAACCCCCTTCCTCATGTCGGAAGCTATGAGAGGAGAAGGGGCCATCCTTATGAATGTCAGGGGCCATCGCTTCATGGCCGATTACCACCAGGACGGAGAACTGGCCCCCCGAGACACTGTGTCTCGAGCGATCTTGAAAGAGATGGAGGTGACCGGCTCAGATTACGTCCTTCTGGATGTGTCCCACTTGCCGGCCCGCACCGTCACTACTCGCTTCCCTACGATCTACCGGTTCTGTCTGGAGCACGGACTGGACATCACTTGCTCGCCAATTCCGGTTGCCCCGGCGGCCCACTACATGATGGGAGGGATTCGGACCAACACTCGCGGGCAAACTACCGTAGCGGGGGTCTATGCCTGCGGAGAGGTAGCCTGCACCGGCGTGCACGGGGCGAACAGGCTGGCCAGTAACTCCTTGCTGGAGGTGCTGGTAGTGGCCAAGCGCATTGTGGAGACGGCTGATGGAAGCACGGCTCCATGCCCTGGCCCCCGGCATTCGCTGACGCCTCCGGCCCCACCAGCCCGGCCTCCCAAGGCCTCTTTCCCAGCCCTTCAGGCCCTCCTGTGGGAGAAAGTCGGCATCATCCGCACCGGGGAGGGACTGGAGCGAGCACGGCAGGTCCTGGCCTCTTGGGAGAAGACCTTGCCGGAGCCGGAGGACCGGCCTTCCTGGGAGCTGACCAGCGGCGTCCTGGTGGGGAGGCTCATGGCCGAAGCAGCCTTGTTGCGCGAAGAGAGTCGCGGCGCCCATTTCCGGCAGGACTTCCCCCAGGAGTCACCTTCTTGGAAGAAGCGCACCGTCTTCTCGCTGGCCCCCGGTGGGGGCCTGAGCTATTGCTATCTGGGAGGTTCTTGATGGACATACCCCTATCCGCCGTTAGAGCCATGGTGGAGGCCGCCCTGGCCGAGGATATTGGCTGGGGTGATATCACCACGCGGGCTCTGGTGCCGCCGGAGCACCTGGGCCGGGCTCAGGCCTTGGTCAAGGGCGAAGGCATCCTCTGTGGCATAGACGTCTTCGGCCTGGCCTTTACCCTTTGGGACCCATCCCTGAAGATAGAGACGCTCATCTGCGACGGCAGCCCCATACGCCGGGGAGACATCGCGGCCACGGTGGAGGGAAGGGCCGCCAGCATCCTTTCTGCGGAGAGAGTGGCCCTGAACTTCTTGCAACGCCTTTCCGGAATCGCCACCATGACCCGGCGCTTTGTACAGGAGGTTGGAGACCTCCCTACCCGGGTCCTGGAGACCCGCAAGACCACGCCCGGTCTCCGCTTGCTGGAGAAGTACGCTGTGAGGATCGGAGGCGGCTCCAACCACCGGTATAATCTTAGCGATGGAGTACTTATAAAGGACAATCATCTGGCCGTCATCAAGGCCTACGGTGGAGACCTTCGGGAGGCCATTGCCCGTGCGCGGCGCGGCGTGCCCTTGACCATCAAGATCGAGGTCGAGGTGGAATCGGCAGAAGAGGCCCGGGCTGCGGCCGTGGCCGGGGCTGACCTCATCCTTCTGGACAACATGCCCGTCGACCAGATGCGAGAGGCGGTCCAGGCCATCAAAGCAGCGTCTCCATCGCCCGGCTCTCATCCCCTGGTGGAGGCCTCCGGAGGCATCACCCTGGAGAAGGTGCGGGCTATCGCCGAGACCGGGGTCGACTACCTCTCGTCCGGGGCCCTCACCCACTCCTTCCGCGCCCTGGATATCAGCCTGGAGATGGAGGTCTGATCCGGGGTCAGGGTCTCTTGATCGTTGCCGTTGCCCTCATCCCAGCCTTCTCCCAAAGGGATCAAAGGGCGAAGGGGCTGTCCCCTATGGGTTTAGAATAAGGCTGCGGGAACCACTCCCGCTATCGTCCTAAGTCCACTTATTTTAACGCCTATGGGGCCGTTCTCTCTCCCCGCTGGGAGAGGGTTAGAGCCGCCCCTGAGCGAAGCGAAGGGGTGAGGGAGCCCCGGCCTAATTAGCTGGCAGCGACCGAGAGTCTCTGGTATAATAGCCTCAGTGTGGCCCACCTGTCACACGATTTTACTGTACGCCGGTCTTTTCGACGCCGCCCCCGTCCACGAATGCCGGGGTAGCTCAGGTGGTAGAGCAGCGGACTGAAAATCCGCGTGTCGCCAGTTCGACTCTGGCCCCCGGCACCATAATTTGAACGCTAAATTGAGGCCCCTGGGATGGTTTTCAGGGGCCTCAATGCTTCTTGACGGCAAAACTGACGCCTAAACTTCCGTGGCCCATCCACCGCTTCAGGCCTTCGCCGAGCTTCAGATCTGGCCAACTCTCAGCTACCTCTAAGCTCCCTTTAACCACCCTCTAATATGGCGATGCTAAGCTAGATAACGGGAAGAGCCTACCTGGGTTCAGCGGAGGTGGCAGAGATGAGGGAGCTCAAAGAGAAGGAGGTTTCCCGCAGGACCTTCCTGGACTACGCAGTTAGGGCCATAGGCACGTTTATCACGGTAGCAGTCGGCCTGCCCTTGACAGGCTATCTGGTTTCGCCTGCCGTCGCCCGGGCCAAGAAAGAGGAGTGGGTGCAACTTGGCGCAATTAGTGACTTTAAGGCGGGGGAACCGGTGCCGGTAAAGTTCAGCTCCTTCGTCAAAGACGGGTGGATGGAGAACAGGGTGGACAGGATGGTGTGGGTGACTACCCAGGATGGCAAGAACTTCACGTTATGGAATCCTCGCTGCACCCACCTGGGGTGCGCCATCTACTGGGACGGTAAAGACCAGAAGCTAAAGAGCCCCTGCCACGGAGGGGTCTTCGACCCTGTGTTCGGCCGGGTCCTGGCGGGGCCGCCGCCCCGCCCGCTGGATACCCTGCCAATGAAGGTAGAGGACGGCAAGCTCTACTGCATCTACACGGACTTCCGTCTGGGCATCCCGGAGAAAGTGCCCTTATAGGTCTACGCGAAGCGCATGATAGGAGGAAACTGGGTTGGAGCAGTTCTTTCAATCGTACGGCAACTGGATGATATTCGGCGTATTGTTCCTGGCCATGTTCGCCATGCACGGCCTTGGCATCGGCCACGGCGGCCATGGCGGCTGTGGCGGCCACGGCAGTAGCCCTGGCTCAGATTCGTCGGAAGACCCTTCCGCCGACCAGGGGAAAGGCGGCACCACGGGGGGGCGCCCGAGCTGCCATTAAGGACCGCTGGATGCAAGCGTATAAGCCTGAAGGTGAGATAACCAGAGACCCTGTCTGTGGTATGGTGCTGGGCGGGAGACAAATGGAGCTCATTTCGGAATTCCAGGGCCGCAAGTACTACTTCTGCTGTTCTGGCTGCAAGAACTCCTTCGATAGAGACCCGGGGATTCACGTAATCGGATATCGTAAAGACCCATTCCCCGCAACTGCCCGGGGGAGCATTGCTCCAGGCCACTGACTGTCATGCGTGAGGCCCTTAGGCTTATATGCGAGGACTCGCCTCGACACCTGGTGACAGTCTTGCAATAAGACACGGCATTAGGGCGATTCCTATTGATGTAGTGAGACGGCTGAACTAGAATCAAGAGGAAAGGGAGAGTTATATTCAAGCATCCCCACCACAAACCCCGCGCAGATCAAATCCGGCCGCCAAACGGAACCCCTCAAGCTAATCGCGAAGCCAAGTTCTATTCTTTCAGTGGAGGGCTTGTATGTTTTCCCTAAGAGCATCCTTGATAGGAACCGCGCCAGCCATAGCGATTGTTGTGATGGCTGGCTGTGCGCCTGCTGCCGCCCCTAGCCCTAGCCCGCCAGCGGCCAGGACGCCAACCCCTGCTGCCGTATCACCCGCTCCGGCTGCCACGCCGACTACCCCAGTACGGACGCCGACCGTTGCGCCGTCTATCCCAGCCGCGACGCCTACCACTCTCGCTGCCGCCGTCGCCACGCCAGGGACCACCCTGGGACCTGTTCCACCGGGCACCAGCATGGGCGAAATGGGGCAAATGATCAATCAGATGAGTGGCCAGATGAGCGGCATGATGGGTGGCGGAATGATGGGTGGCCAAGTATCTCCTGATCAAATGCAACAGATGATGGGCCAGATGGCCACCATGTTACAGCAAATGGCTCAGGCTTCTATGCAGGCTCAGCAAGGTACACCCGAGATGCGCCAGATGATGGCGCAGGCAATGCAACAGATGAGCACCATGGCCTCTCAGATGCGGGATCGCACAGCTCAGATGACGCCGGAGCAGAGGCAACAGGCTATGCAACAGATGCAAAGGCTGACTGCCGACATGGCTCAAATGATGGAGCAGATGCAGAGTATGGGCCCTCAGACCAGCGAGGCCGACCAGCGGCGAATCATGGACCAGATGAGACAGATGCAAGCAACCATGGGCAATATGATGTCGCAGTTCGGACTGGCCACGCCGGCGGCACCAAGTCCGACTGCTGGGACAGGGCGATAGCGGGCAGTAGCTAAAAGATATTCGTCCGTCGTTACAGCGCTGGCATACCTACGGGTTCCAGGGCCCTTCGGCGGCTCGCGCAAACGTGATCAGTGGCACTTCCCTCTCTTGCCCGTGATAACGGCCGCGGGAGGCCCACTACTTACTGGCTCTACCCTGGGCATGGCGCCTTCAAAGCTCACGATCCGCGCCTTCTCACCCGGGTTAAGCTGGCCTTCGGATAAGGCGCTCCATAGCTCCCCTCCATGCCGGACCAGGTACCGGGCGCGGCTAAGCGCGTCAGTGGCCCCCACCACCTCCACCTCCTGCCCAAGGAGGGACTCCCGTCCGACGTAGGCGGGCTGCTTCATAGCCTGTATTACCTTGTAGAAGAGCATCACCGAGGCGACAAGCACCATTAAATAGGCAGGAAGCGCAATGGGCAAAGGTAACACCAGGAAGAGGGCCAGCCCAAACAGGGGCATCAAGAGCACGAGGTGGCACATTTTTCAGTCCCCCTTTGCCATTTCTAGAGACTCTTCGGCTTCATGGCCGGCTCCGTCCTTATCCGCTATCGCTATGATGAACCGGACCAGGCCACGGGCTAAGAGTTTCACCTTCGTGGTCCTGAATCCCGCCCGCCGCACATTCTCCACCGTGCGGCGGTTAATATTTGCTCCGCTGATCCGCAGCATGACCGGGTTGAATAGGTCCTGCAGCAGACCCAAGAACCCTTCCAGCCTCACGTGCTCGAGGAGAACCAGGTGGCCTCCTGGCTTGAGTACTCGAAGAGCTTCTTGCAGCCCCAGGACCGGGTTAGGGACAGAACAGAAGACACAGGTGGCAGCGACGGTGTCGAAGGTGTTATCCGGGAAACCCAATGCCTGGGCGTCCATCACTCTCAAGTCAACCTGTACGTTTTCCCTGGTAGCGCGTGCCAGCGCCCGCCCGAGCAGCCGCGGACTCAAGTCTATGGCCACTACCCGCACGTCATTTGGGTAATAAGGAAAGTTAACCCCCGTGCCTACCCCAATCTCCAGGATGCGCTGCCCTTGCACCTGGTCCCAGAGCGCCCGGCGCCATCTTGCTAACCCCAACCGGTCCATAATCCCTGAGCTAAGATCGATCGTATTGGCCTGGCGATCGTAACGGGACCTCGTCTTTGCCGTCAGCCTCTGATCAATCACGTGAGGGTTTCCGATGGGTTGCATCTCCTATCTCTTACCGAGAACTAATTATATGGTCAGGAAGACTCTTCACACTCAAAGCATGACACCTGCTCATTAGGCACGCATTAAAGAAACCTTAGTACTGCATTAGAAAAAGATATCCGGGCCGGTCCACAGAAGAATCAAGCCGCCCAACGCCAGCATGGTCAGGCCCGCCATAAGGTGCACTGGCTTAGCATGTGAGCGCTCCCATCCGGCCAGTGCCCTAGCCGCCGGCCGGTTGGCGACCAGCAGCATGATAGCTGCCAGTGGAAGCACGAACATAAGGTTATAGGTAGCCAGATATCCAACCCCTACCAGGTAGGTGGTCTCAGCAGCCAGAAGCCCCAGGATGCCCAGATAGATGCCTCCGGAACACGGTACTGTACACAGCCCTACCAGGCCGCCCAGGCCTGCGGCCGAGAAGGGACCAGTTCGCGCCATCAGGGCTTTGGTGGCGTTCCATGCCGGCGCAGGCATGGAAAGGTGCACCGGCAGCCGAGGGGAAAGGCCATCCTTTATCTGGATCAGCCCCAGCAGGATGACTATACCAGCGCTGGCCCTGGCCACCAGGTGAGGTTGACCAGGGATAGTCAGGGCCCGCATTAGCCCCAGACCCAGGGCGAAGTAGACCAGGTACATCCCAACGATATAGCCTGCTCCCACCTGTAACACCTGCCAGCGCGCCCGGCGCATGGCAAAAAGGAAGGCCACGAAAAAGGCCATGACGGCGAAGGCGCAGGGGTTGATGCCGTCCAACAGTCCGGCTACCAGTATCGTCGGGAGGAGCATTTGCCGGATTCCCTCAGGACGTCGGCTTCCCGGCGGACATCATGCCGCCCTTCTCCAGAGCCTCGCTCAGTGGAGTGTCAATGGGGAAGCTAGCTATCCGCTGTTTGAAGTCCCAGACTTCATACTTCACGCCCGCACTATGCATATCTTCTTGCCCCATGAGCAGCCTTGCGGGCATGCCCGGCAGCGTCAGAGCATCCTTGATCATCTGGCGGGGCGGATGGCCTACCAGAACCAGCTTTCGTTCAGGCAAAGTCATAAACGTAAGGAAGTAGCTGTCAGCATCTACTACCTGGCTAACTTCTGGCGGCGTTTTGTCGAGACCCTCCTTCTGTACAGCCGCATTCAACGCCTGGCGGCCCTCAGGCAGGAGGTAATCGTGGATCTGGAGGTCACCGTTTCCCAAGACCTCTAAGAGCGCTGGCCGGAGCACGCCGGCCACGTAATCAGGACAATCGTGTCAGGTGCTCCCATAGAAGACATGGGGAACGCTCGCGCTGGTGGAGCCGGAAGAGGGTGCTGCGACAGGTTGGGCCTGTAGGCTTATGCCTTCACCTGTGCCCTTGGGTCGTGCGGCCCAGACCATCGCGCCTATAGCAGCGACGACCAGAAGCGCCCCCAGCGCGCCGACCGCCCAAGGCTTCAGCCGAAATCCCTTGGGTGGTCTCCGCTGGGCTTTTCTCTTCCGGCCGCTGACGCGTTCCGGGCTGGGCTTCGAGGCTTTCGAGGACTTCAACGCCAGAACACCTGCTACAACTCAAGCCATCGCCATAACTTCTCTTTTAGAATGCCACGCAAGTATTAGCCCAGGGTTAATCGAAGGTTAGAACCAGATTAGTAATTCGCGCTAGCCACCCAGTTCCCACCTGAGCACGCGCTCTCTGGCACCGCCTACGTCTCTTATCACCAGGTCCAGGCTCCGGGCAACTTCCCCTGCGCCCTTGGGAAACTTCATGACTCCGCTCCGGTGGTGGGAGTCTTCGCTAAGACTCTCCCAGGCGGTGGGGGGTATCTCGTTCCCTTTTTCGTCACGTAGAACCGAGAGCTTCAACAAGTTGTACTGGCCCAGGTCTACGGAGTGGGTATCCATGACCACGGAGAAGGCCAGGTACCGGTCCAGGCCGGCAGATTTGGCTTCCGGGCTGCCGGCGACCACCCAGGTCGCCTTGATGGTGACGCCCCCCTGCCCCTGGTCTTTGGCGGTCAGAACAAACGGCTTAACGGTATTGCTTGCGGCGGCCGCCGGAGAGGAGCCGTTCCCGGACTGGTCTCCAGCAGACGAGCTACGCCCCGCGGTCTGGGGACTCGCTGTCGTACCAGAGGAAGCCGGTGTAGCGAACGGCGCTGTGACGCGGACACGAGCTTCACCCCCGCTGCACGCTGTCAGCCAGACTCCGGCGGCCGCCAATATCAGAAAGGAGGCCAGACGTACCCTGAAGGTGCGGTACCCAGCCTTACTTGAAAGCCCATCACCGCGGTAAACCATGACATCTCCCAACCCCGTGTATGATTCTGAGCAGCATGTTTTCCTCTGCCTTGCGCCCACTCTTTGAGACGGTCTGGATGTGCCCCTGGGCTCTGCGAGCTTACCCCAGGCTGCATCTACAGGCTGGACGCTAGGACGCCACATGCTCGGGCGCTGCGGCCTTAGCCGGGATCCCTCGCGCCGGCGGTTCCGACCGCCTTCGGGCAACCTCAAGCTGGTCATGAAGACTGACCAAGCGCTGATGGATTGAAACGAGGTAGACGAAGAGTACAATCCAGATCACGCCATAGGCGCCGGCAACATACCAAAGGCTAGCCATCGAATATCCTCCTTATTAGTCCCACGAATCCTGCTCCAGGGCCTCCACCTCCATCTGCGCCTGTTCTAGAGAGGCACGGACAGACAGCAGATAGACATAGAACATAGTGAAGGCTGCCAGGGATATTAGAAGTGTAACCATCATGATGGGAGCCACTCGAAACTCCCCTCCATCGAAGACTATTGGGTGAATTGTCCGCCACCAGCGAATGGACATGAACACTATCGGCACGTCGACAAAGCCCACCAAGCCGATCACCGCGGCGAGGGATGCCCGGCGAGAGGGGTCATCCACGTTCTTTCGTAAGATCAGATAAGCCACGTATATGAACCACAGGACCAATGTCGTAGTGAGACGAGGTTCCCAGGTCCACCAGGTCCCCCAGATGGGCCTGGCCCAGATGGAACCGGTGATAATAGCTAGGGTGGTGAAGACAACCCCCACTTCAGCAGACGAGACAGCCAGGATATCCCAGCGAAAATCCCGAGTCCGCAGGTAGAGAACCCCCCCGAGGCAAGTCACAGTGAAAGACAGGAAGGCGACCCACGCAGAGGGCACATGGAAATAGAAGATCCGCTGGAAATCACCCATGTCGGCGTCGGGCGGGACCCAAACTAGCGCCGTGTAAATCGCGGCCAGCATAGCCAGCAGCGCAAGCAACCCCAATAAGCCCGCTCCCGGCCTCGTTCTCGTGTCCACCAGGCTCACGTGCATATCCAATCTCCTCGCAAGGTTGTCTCCCGCCCTACCATAGCTCGGCCAGTCTCCGCTTCTTCTCCGCCCTCAGGCGCTGGTACTCCGTCTCGCCAATCTGCCCTACTTCGTAGCTCCCATCCAACTCCGCCAGCGACTGGATAAGCTGGGCTTTCTCGTCGTTTGCCGCTACAACTACCAGACCCGGGCTCGCCCGTAGCCGCCTCCCCTTTGTCAAGAAGAGCGCAAGAGCCAACCCTATCACCGCTATGGGGAGCCCAATGGCTACCAATCTGAGCCTATCAAGAGTAGCGCTGCTGGCGGCCCCGCCGCCCATCGGCAGCCCAGCCAGCTCCACCGCCAGGGTCTGGCCCGCAACCAACCCGTTTCCGGACAGGAGAAGGTATTTCTTATTCTCGATCTCAAGGGCCTGTTGACTTGAAAAGCCTGGCGCACCAACCTTGGCGCCTGTATCGGATACCAGCAAGTTGATCCGGCCCGTAGGGTAGGCCAGCGGCTTCTGAAAGGTGTAGTTCGGGCCGTCGTACCGCAGGACGTAGGAGTAGACCACTTCCCGCGGGCCGGGTGGGAAAGGGACTGAATCCGTGAAGCCTTCTCCTTGCGACAGCGGGGCGAGCTTCTGGGAGTCCACCCCTTCGGTCGCCTCCAGGTGGGTTGCCCCCTTCGGCAGGGTAAAGCGCAGAGATTCGCGCTTATCCGCGTCAGGCGATCCCGCCCCCACATAGGTCTTATCTCCCTGGTTATCGAGCACCTGATACTCCATGACGATCAGGGCCTGGGAGGACGGGTCCACATCCATCACCACATGGGCCAGACCAACCTTAATGTCGGAACTCTCGCTCGTGGTGTCATAGACCGGCAAGTCTGCCGCAACAGGCGGCTCGCCTGGGCCAAATGCCGGACTCTGGCGCTTGTACTCCACGCCAGAATAATTCACGGAGAGGGTGTAGCTCACCGGCCCAATCGCCGAAAGGCCGGCGAATCGGAAAGACCCGCTGCCGTCGGTGGTGGCGCGCTGGTCCGGCTCCGCATCCGGTTTGGGGGAGCGAAGGGTGACTTCCAGCGCGGATACCGGACCTCCCCCCTTCGTGCCATTAACCACTCGCCCTTCCAGTATTCCGGGATTCTCAGCGGCTGCTGGAAAGCCCAACAGGACGCTCAGGGCCAGGGCAGCTATGGAAGAGAATAGTACTCTCATTTTCTCCCCTTTTTTGCTACCCGCGCTCCGCAGAGCGTGCAGAAGCCGTCACCCGGTTCCAGGCCCGCCCCGCAGTCTGTACAGGTCAGAGCCAGTGTAGAGCCGCAGCCAGCGCAGAAGCGGTCATCCTGGTCCACCGCAGCGCCGCATTGAGGGCAATCCGCCATGAAAATGTCCTCTTGGTGCGTAGCCGGGTGGGAGCGCTGGCCTCTGGCCGGCGAGACGCCGGCGCTCCCAGGTTGGGCATTTTCATGATCGGTGGCGCCCCAGCGGGCATGGGGAACTGTGGTCTGCGCCTTAACACGGGCCGGTGTCTTGCCCTTGATACGCGTTCTACGGACCGCCTCTTCGATCTCGTCGTCCCGATTAGGACCGACCTCCAGCGCCACCGGTCCGGGCGTGGCGAGTTCATCCATCTCCTTCAATACGGTAGCGGCTCTCTGGCGGTATTGGCTGCGAAGGTCATGGTAGTCTCCCTCGGAGAGGTTGCCCAGTTGAAACTCAAAGTCTAGGTCCTTGATGGCGGTATAGGCTGACTCCCGGCGTGAATGAAGGTCATCTAAATCGCCATCCTGGGGCTGAACGGCCAATTCCGGCCATCCTCTTCTTTGGAAGAGCGGATAGAATACCAGAGCAAACGCGGCAATTGCCATGATGGCAGCGATGATATAGATCAATTGCATAAGACCTCTTCTGACCCTGCTCTAACCGAACTGCTCCAGCTCTCGATCAATGCGTTCGCCGTACTGACCCAGGTCGGCAGAGGCTGCCGGCTCGAACTCTTTCCGGATGCCACGATTCGTCAGCCATTCACGAAGGACAAAGAAGACGGCCGCGCCCCCGCCGACTATGGCGAGGAACGGGGTGATCCACGCAGTCAGGTTGAAACCCTGTTTAGTGGGAGCCGCCAGCACCTTCTCCCCGTACTGACTTACGAAATAGGCCAGTATCTGCTCTCTTGTCTCTCCCTGTTTGACCTTGGTGCTTATCAGGGTAACCATCTGGTCACCAACATCACATTGCATCGCGCCGCCGCAGGCCAGGGCGGTGAGGCCGCATCCACACTGGCAGGCTAGTTGCCCGGCGATATCATCCACATCGGACCCGGCCATGGCTGCCGGGCCCGCCGAGAGAAAAAGGAGTAGAGCCAGTACTCCGAGCGAGAGAACTGCCCGGTGATACCGCACAATTAATTGTGCGGTATCGCGATGGCGTCCCCGAATGCCATCCTGATGCTGACTGCCGCTCGAATTATGTCGTCTAAGCATGGCTCGCCACCCGTTCAGGCTCCATGCTGGCCTGCCTGATAGCCTGCCAGCGTTTCTCTCGAGCATCAGGCCAATAGGCCACGACTGTGCCCAGAAGCATGACTACTCCGCCAACCCAGATCCAGACGACCAACGGGTTTACTACCACTTTAAAGCTGGCGGTGGGGCCTTCCCAGCCGGCAAAGATCACGTACAGGTCCTCGAGCGGCGTGGTGCGGATAGCCACCTCGGTGGTGGGGTTCTCGTGCTGTTTGTGAAAGGCCTTCTCCGATGTCACGCTGTCGATCTTCTTCCCGTCCTCGTAGACATCCAGATTTGCGGCAATGATCCGCTTGGTGCGGGTGGTGAACTCCTCCATGCCCGTGAAGGTCAGCGTGTATTGCCGGATGTTCAGGGATTCTCCGGCCGAGAGCGTGGACTCCACACTGGTACTGTAGAACTGGGAAGCTGCGACACCAACCGCCAGGATGATTACACCGAGATGGATGACGTAGCCGCCGTACCGGGGCTTATTCCCCCAGATGAGGGAGAAGAGGGCCTTGGCATGGCCCTGGCCGCTGACGCGATGGCGAGCCCGGACCCCACGCACAAATTCCAGGACGATGGCGCTCAGGACAAAGACCGCGGCGGCGAATGCCGTCAGGGCGTGGGGCTGGCGAACTCCGATACCAAACAGGATAGGCACGAGTGCCACAGCCGCCGCCAGAGGGTAAAGGAAGTTTCGCAAGAGGTTATCTGGCGTGGCTTTACGCCATCCGATCAGCGGGCAAATGCCCATGACGATAATCAGTCCCAGCAATATGGGGCCGGTGACCGTAGTGAAAAACGGCGGGCCGACCGTTATCTTGACCCCCCGCACGGCTTCGGAGATGAGCGGAAAAACGGTTCCCCAGAAGACCGCAAAGGCTATGCCCACCAGCAAGAGATTGTTGATAAGGAAGGAGGCCTCGCGCGATACCAGGGAGTCCAGCTCGTTTTCGCTCTTGAGTCGAGGCAACCGGTCGAAGAGCAGTCCGAAGGAGAACACCAACAAGATGGCAATCAGGGCGATGAAGAGCGGTCCCACTGCCGATTGGGAGAAAGTATGGACCGAGGAGAGAATCCCGCTCCGGGTCAGAAGCGTGCCGAAGATGGACAGGACAAAGGTGATGATGATCAGGGCCATATTCCAGACCTTCAGCATGCCCCGTCGTTGCTGGACCATTACCGAGTGGAGGTAGGCAGTACCGACCAACCAGGGCATGAATGATGCCGATTCAACCGGGTCCCAGCCCCAGTAGCCTCCCCAGCCCAGCTCAACGTAGGCCCACTGCGCACCGAAGAGGTTCCCCATTCCCAGAAAGAACCAGGCAAAGAGGGTCCAGCGCCGGGTCGACTTGATCCATTCGTCACCCAGCCGGCCGGTGATCAGGGCGGCTATGGCGAAGGCAAAGGGGACGGTAAATCCCACATAGCCCAGATAAAGGGTAGTCGGATGGAAGAACATCCCCATATTCTGCAAGAGGGGGTTCAGGCCCTCTCCATCGGCGGGGGGAAAGGGGGGACGCTCAAAGGGAGTGGCTGCAAATAACAAGACCCCCCAAAAAAAAGGCAGGGACCCCACCATTAGACCACGA
>Ga0082335_1005951_pt1 | contig 16303 bp, 12 predicted proteins | sample Subgrocontami58m_FD_72375 | JGI IMG/M metagenome (GOLD analysis project Ga0082335, IMG submission 72375) | Subsurface groundwater microbial communities from S. Glens Falls, New York, USA - GMW37 contaminated, 5.8 m (SPADES assembly) (version 2) ... | reverse complement strand
TGCTCTCAAAATAGATACCTATATCAATATCGCTATCTTCACGAAAACTATCAGAAAGAACGGAACCAAACAGAAAGATTATATCTGCCCCGATAAGTTGCATCAACTTTTCATAATCTTTGGTAAGAATGGCATCTTTTGTTAGCATTGTGTATATGCTTAACTCACCGCAGAACGTTGAGATTACTAAGAGAAAAACAGAAGGGAGAAACTGGGAAATTGTGAAGTTTAATCTCCCAGAATCTCAACTTCTCAACCTCTAGATTTCTCTGTGCCCTGTGGTGAAATGTCATCTGCCTTTAAACTCCTGCAGCCTTTCGCAAGGCATCCACCATATCCGTCTTTTCCCAGGTAAATGAATCCTCGGGGCGGCCAAAATGGCCATGCCGGGCGGTAATCTTGTAAATTGGCCTTCTCAGTTTTAACCGATCAATAATCCCTCTAGGCGTCATATCAAAAACCTCTTCACAAATTTGGGTGAGTTTCTCATCAGAAACCTTACCAGTGCCTTCCGTTGTGATATGGACAGCCAGTGGTTTTGCAACACCAATGGCATAAGCCACCTGTGCCTCGCACCGATCCGCAAGACCAGAAGCTACCACGTTCTTTGCAATATGCCTGGCTGCATAGCACGCGCTTCGGTCGACCTTCGTTGGGTCTTTTCCCGAAAATGCTCCGCCGCCGTGACGACCCCAGCCGCCGTAAGTATCCACGATGATTTTTCTCCCCGTTAAACCACAGTCTCCCTGAGGACCACCAACTACGAAACGCCCCGTTGGGTTTATATGATAAATCGTTTTGCTATCCAATAAATTTGCGGGAATTACCTGTTTTACAACTTTCTCAATCATATCAGCTTTAATCGTTTCGTACTTTACATCAGGTGCATGTTGGGTAGAAACAACTACGGTATGCACCCGGATAGGCTTATGGTCTTCATATTCTACGGTTACCTGCGATTTTGCATCAGGACGTAAATATTTCAATGTTCCGTTTTGTCTTAACTCGGCATGTTTTATAATAATCCGGTGAGCAAGCATAATAGGAAGCGGCATCAATTCCGGCGTGTCGTTGCATGCATAACCAAACATCATACCCTGATCGCCAGCGCCTTGCTCCTTATGAAGCCCTTCGCCTTCGGTTACCCCTTGTGAGATATCAGGGGATTGTTTTCCAATACTGGTAATGACAGCACATGAATTATAATCAAACCCCATCGAGGCGTCAGTGTAACCAATCTCTTTTATTGTATTTCTCACTATATCGGAAATGTTTACATTTGCCTTTGAGGTAAATTCGCCAGCTACAAAGGCTACTCCGGTTGTTACCAGCGTCTCACATGCCACCCTGCTCATAGGGTCCTGCTCAAGCATTGCATCCAACACGGCGTCAGATATCTGGTCAGCAACCTTATCCGGGTGTCCCATAGATACAGACTCTGAGGTAAATAAATGCCTTCCTTTCTTCATACTGATACTGCCCTCTCCTTCAATAAAATTTTCCTTAATACTTTTAAATTACGTTCGGTAGCACCCCTTTGTTTCGTTACGACTGATTGCGCCCTCTTCCCTAATTCCTGGGCTTCGTACGGATGCTCCAATAAATACATTAATTCGTTTAATAGTGACGATTCATCCTGAACAATTTTTATAGCATCAGCTTCTTTCAGTAGCTGAACCTCCTCATTAAAATTAAAGGTATGCGGTCCAACGACAACTGGTTTAGCTAATCCCGCTGGTTCCATCATATTTTGTCCGCCTTGCGGTACAAGGCTTCTTCCCACAAACACACAGTCTGCAATGCTGTAAATAGTGAACAATTCCCCAATAGTATCGCACAAAATCACCGTTTCATATTTATCCGAACCTATTTTGCTGCCTTTATCGAGATCGGTCTTTCTCACACAACTGAGACCTGCAGATTCGATTTGTTTTATTACTTCAGAAACCCTTTCAATGTGCCGTGGTACTAAAATCAGTCTTAGTTTGTCAACTTTCGTGCGAATTTGCTTAACAATTCTCAAAAGAACAGCTTCTTCACCCTCGTGTGTGCTACCACAGACAATAACCTTATCATCCTTACCGATTTCAAAGAGGCACAACAACCGTTCTTTCGTATCTTCCGGAACAGCAGTTACCACATTGTCAAACTTCATATTCCCTGTTGTAAAAATTTGCGCCTCCGGTATACCAAGATTCCTGAGACGTGTTGTATCGGTCTCTGTCCTCGAACAAAAGACATTGTCTTTATTGGTCAAACTTTCAAAGAACCCCTTTGAAATCTTAGATAAAACACGATACCATTTCAGAGAGTTTTCTGATATCCTGGCATTCACCAGAATTACAGGAATATGTTTCTTTGTTAAGGCTATTAAAAAATTAGGCCATACCTCCAACTCAACCAATATTACATAAGCAGGGTCTATGGCGGTTAATACCCTGTCCACTACCCAACTCAGGTCGAGAGGAAAATAAAAAATTTTCTTACCTTGAAAACACCTTTCAGCAACGGACAATCCTGTATTGGTATTGGTAGATACAACTATATCCAAATTATTAAACTCTTTTTCGATGGATTTTACAAGTGCTTTTACTGTTAAAATCTCTCCTACGGAAGCACCATGAATCCATATACAAGGGTTTTTCCCTTTCCTTGTACCAAGCCAACCCAACCGCTGTGTTATACCAGAACGGTATCGTTCACTCAGTATGAATTTCAAAAAAAAGTATGGTGAACCACAGATGAGTGCTGTTCCATAAACAGCATCAAAGATAGTAGGCATGGGGGATGGAGTGAATTATCAGATTATTTAAGTCCATAGTATAGGAATTTTCATTCGAGTTATTCCGTTTAAGTCCCCCTTAAAAAAGGGGGATTCAGGGGGTTGTCTTTTTTCTGGGCTATCCCCGTTTTCACGAGGACAAGTTTACAACCCCCTAGCCCCCTTTTCTAAGGGGGATTCTCTATGCCATACATCGTATAAACCGCTTAAATAAAATGAAAATTCTTATACGATTTAATTAAGCGCATTTAAACTATAATTATCTCAACCTGCCACAACACTGTTTGAATTTTTTACCACTACCGCATGTGCAAGGTTGATTTCTTCCTATCTTAATCCCAACTTTAATAGGCTCTGGTTTCTGTTCAGCCTGCTCTTCTGTGTTCGTACCCGCACTCTGAAGGGCACTGGCAACGGCGACTGGAGATTCCTGCATCCTCTCCAATCCCGAAACTTCCTGGTGAACATAGTGGTCTGGATGCCATACCGCTCTTCTCTCCTCGTCCTTTCCTATTTGTAACTTAAATATAAGATCGGTTACCTCGTCTCTAATAGCTAAATTCATAGTTTCAAACATATCCAGGGCTTCTCTTTTATATTCAATCTTGGGGTCTATCTGGGCATATCCGCGGAGACCTATGCCCGATCTCAGGTGATCCATTGCATAGAGGTGATCTTTCCATTTTGTGTCAATCTTTTCCATCAAGAGGATTTGTGCAATCGTTTCCATCTGTTCTTTGCCAATGGTACTTTCCTTTATTTCATATGCCTCCGCGGCCTTCTTTAACAAATACTCCTCAACGTTCTTGCGTGTTTTCTCCTCAACCTCATTCAAATCAACCTCCAAGCCGAATTTTTGTTTAAACCAGGCTGCAAGGTCAAATGGATTTTCTTCGTCAGTAACATTCTTCGTATCATAAGCAAAAACCACCATCTCCCTGATACTGTCCTCCATCATTCGGAAGATGTAGTCACGAAGATTCTTGCCCTCAAGCACATCCTGTCTCAGTGTATAAATTGTTTTTCTCTGTTGATCCATGACCTCGTCATATTCGAGCAGGTGTTTCCGTATTTCGAAATTGTGTTCTTCGACCTTTTTCTGCGCCCTTTCGATAGATTTCGAAACCATCGAGTGCTCGATTGCCATACCTTCTTCCATCCCGAAGGTTTTTAAAAGGGAACTAACACGCTCAGAGGCGAAGATACGCATTAAATCGTCCTGTAGCGACACATAAAAACGTGACGAACCCGGGTCGCCCTGGCGACCGGCACGTCCACGAAGCTGGTTGTCAATGCGCCTGGCCTCATGTCTTTCAGTGCCTATAATGTGAAGACCTCCAAGGGCGGCAATGCCTTCACCCAAAACGATGTCCGTACCGCGACCGGCCATGTTCGTTGCAATCGTGACGTTTCCACGTTGCCCTGCCTTTGCAACGATATGTGCCTCTCGTTCATGTTGCTTGGCATTTAACACCTCATGTTCAATACCTTCCCTCATGAGTTTTTCACTTAGTAGTTCAGATTTTTCAATAGAAACTGTTCCAACCAGCGTTGGTCTCCCCTCTTTGTGTACTTCCACAATTTCTTTAATAATGGCATCAAACTTTTCTTTTTCGGTTCGATAAACGCGATCTGGATGGTTTGTACGATGCATGGGTTTGTTTGTAGGTATCACAACGACTTCCAGTTTGTATATCTTGTCAAATTCTGCCGCCTCTGTCATCGCCGTACCTGTCATCCCGGCGAGTTTTTTATACAACCTATAAAAATTCTGTAGGGTAATAGTGGCGAGGGTCTGATTTTCTTCCTTGATACGCTGATGCTCTTTCGCCTGTACGGCCTGATGCAAGCCATCACTCCACACACGGCCTTCCATCAAGCGTCCTGTAAATTCATCCACGATGATAACCTCACCGTTTTTAACGATGTAGTCCCTGTCGTTTTTAAACATATGATGGGCACGAAGGGACTGTTCTATATAGTGAGGCCACTCCATATTCGTACCGGTATAAAGGCTATCTACATTTAGCTGTTTTTCAACCTCTTCGATACCTTCCTCATCCAGATGCACCACACGTTCTTTTTCTTTTATTTCGAAGTGTTTCCCGACTTTCAAACGTCTGGCAATCTTATCTGCTATATAATATTTTTCTGTAGACTCTTCTGCAGGACCTGAAATAATTAAAGGAGTACGTGCCTCATCAACCAATATACTATCCACTTCATCAACGATGGCGTAATTAAGGCCACGGCTAATCTGTACCTGTTCTTCCGGTCTGTTCCTCATATTATCCCTGAGATAATCAAAACCGAACTCATTATTTGTCCCGTAAGTAATATCGCACAAATAAGCAGCCTTTTTCTCTTCATATTCCTGATGCGATTGAATAGCTCCGGATTTCAATCCCAAAAATTCATACAATGGAGACATCCAGTCTCTATCACGTTTTGCCAGATAATCATTAACCGTAACAATATGGACACCCTTCCCTGCCAATGCGTTCAGGTAGGCGGGTAACGTAGCTACTAAGGTTTTCCCTTCACCAGTTGCCATCTCGGCAATCTTTCCCTGATGCAAAACAATACCGCCAATTAACTGGACATCAAAATGCCGCATGGTACGATTGGGACTGTCGGGATTAGGGGCAATAAGGACTCTCCGGCTTGCCTCCCTCACGGCAGCAAAAGCCTCTGGCAGGATATCGTCCAGGGTTTCCCCCCGGGATAACCTTTCTTTAAACTCATCTGTTTTCTGGCGAAGTTCAGCATCCGTTAAAGACATCATCTTCGGTTCGGGGGCATTGATCTGATCTACAAGAGGCCGTATGCTCTTCAGTATCCTCTCATTTGATGTTCCAAATATTTTAGTTAGGAAGCTCATGGTTTAATGTAAAAAACACTTTATAGCTGGTTTGTAAAATAAAATTCACGACTCTACTCGAAATACACCATATTTAAGTAAAGTCTAGGTATGTCCAAAAAATCTCAATATTGAAATTATCTTGGTTATTTTAAGCAAATATAGACATATATGTCAAGGCAATGTTGTAATTGTTTACCTTAAAAAAAGAAAGCTGCTGAACTATTTTAGTTCAGCAGCTTTTTATGAACGGTAGCTTTTACGGCTGCCGATTAAGAAATGTTACCGTCGGCCTATCTAACCGCTTCCAAAAGACGCCCAATCTTTTAATAATCGCAGAAGGTATCTCGTCGTACCGGTTTTCTACAAGCACCTTGCTATAACTATATAAGGAATTAGAAAACTCCCTTTACCTTTCCTGTTTTTACATCCACATCCACACGTCTGAATGCAGGGTCTGAACTCGTTCCCGGCATTAATTTAATATCGCCAGCCATTGGCACTACAAATCCTGCACCTCTGAAAGTCAATATATCCCGAATGCGGAGCCTCCAATTCTTTGGGACACCTTTTAATTGTGGATTGTCAGTGATAGAAAGGTGGGTTTTAACCATGCAGGTTCCCATTTTTGAGATATCAGGATCATTTTCCAACACTTTGACTTTTGCTAAAGCCTCAGGAGTATAATCTACCCCGTCTGCACCATAAACTTGTTCTGCAATCAACTCAATACGTGTCCTTAAAGGGGTACTTAACTCATATAGAAATTTAAAGTGAGTGGCTTCATTGCAGGCATCAATAACAGCATCGGCCAGTTCCAAGGCGCCCTCGCCCCCTTTTAGCCAATGGTGGGATAGTGCAACACGGGCTCCAGCTTTTTCAGCTAGCCGTCGAACTGCCTTAATTTCTGCATCTGTATCAGTATGGAAGGCATTGATACAAACCACAGGGTTAATTCCAGCTTTCTTTACCGTGTTAATATGATGGATAAGATTTTCCGTTCCCTTTTCCACCCACCCAACGTTTTCTTCTTTGTAGCACGGATCCAAAGGACGTCCAGGTATTGGAATGGGGGCGCCCCCGTGACACTTGAGAGCTCGGATAGTAGCAACAATCACAGCAGCATTTGGATGTTGTCCTGAGAAACGGCATTTTAAGTTCCAGAATTTTTCGAATCCGATATCTGCCCCGAATCCAGATTCGGTCACATGGTAATCACCTAATTTCAGGGCAATCCTATCGGCAATAATCGAGGATTGTCCAATAGCAATATTGGCAAAAGGTCCTGCATGAACAAATACTGGTTGTCCTTCAATGGTTTGCATCAGATTCGGATTAATAGCTCCCACCATCCATGCAGTCATGGCACCGGCAACTTCAAGATCAGTAGTCGTTATTGGACTACCTTTTTTGTCATGGGCAACAACTATTTTGCCTATCCGTTCTCTCATGTCTTTTAAATCTTTAGCCACTGAAAGGATTGCCATAAGTTCAGAAGATACTGCTATGGCAAATCCAGACTCCATCATAAAACCATCCATCTTGCCGCCTATACCGATTATTATTTTTCTTAGTGCCTGAGCACAAAAATCCATAATCCACTTTAATTCAATTCTATCTGGGTCGATATTAAGACGTTTTAAATCTCTTTTCGCAAGCTCTTCGTCACTGTAATTAAATTCATGCTGTATTCTTGATGTAAGGGCCACCATAGCCAGGTTATGAGCATTCATAATGGCATTAATGTCACCTGTCAACCCAAGAGAAAAAGGTGTTAAAGGAATACATTGGGAAAGCCCACCACCTGCTGCAGAACCTTTGATATTCATAGTCGGTCCTCCTGATGGTTGACGAATGGCACCAACAACCTTTTTGCCTCTTTTTCCCAAACCCTGCACCAGTCCCATGGTTGTAGTGGATTTTCCCTCACCCAGAGGGGTTGGGGTTATGGCAGTTACATCAATGAATTTTCCGTCATGTTTTTTCTCAAGTCGTTTCAAAACCTTATTAAAATCAACCTTTGCGACATAATGTCCATGGGGAAGCAGTTCCTCTTTCTCTAAACCCAATTCATCAGCCAGTTGATAGACCGTTTTCATTCGAGTTTCAGCATCTTCCGCTATTTCCCAATCTGCGTGCTTGGTGGGATCTAATGGCATTGTTTTTACCTCCTTACGTTAATATGTAGTTATTTTAAAATTAATTCCATATGTCCTAGTGAAAAATGGCTATTTAAATGTAATGAGTATATACTCACTACTATTCCAAATAATTAAGTCCGGCAATTATACTAATAAAACTTTAAAGGTCAAGAAAAATGATTAGGATTTATTAAATATTTTAAGATTTTTATTGACAAAAACCATTATATATGCAATAAATAGCGGCTGAAAAATTACCTAATAAGCAGAACAAACTGTATCATATCATCCAATTTGTGGCTAATTTTATGCTATTTACAAAGAATGCCCCAAATTATGTAGTTTTTTAATTCACGACATCAGTTCTATATTTTTCTTTCGCTTATTTTGTAACCTATTTGGATGATTATATTTAAAACTGTTTTTGTTTTTTGTTTATAATTAGTTTAATACCAATAAATTTTTTATATACACCACATCTAGGAATAAGGTATTCTCTTTGCTCATTTTTGATAATTTATTAAGAAGCGAACTTTCTCTAATAGGAAAGGAGGTACGATTCGGATATAAAATTTAAATATTGCTTCTAAAGTGTTTATCCGTGTTTCAATTTTTGCTGCGTATGAATTTAAATGCTAAATCCTTATATAAAGGAAAAGGAGGATGTTTTAATGAAGAATTTTTACAAGTTGGGGTTGGCTGGTATATTGTGTGGTGCGATGGCAAGTTTTACAGCGCCGATTTTCGCTCAAGAAGCCGCGCCAGCAGTTGCGCCGGCAGAAGAAGAAGGCCAGATAGCCAGCTTCTTTAAGAGTGTAGAGGTAAGCGGATTTCTTGATACCTATTATAGTTATAACTACTCGAACCCAAAAGATAACCTGGGGTCAGGTGGTGATTTTGTGCGTCCAGATATGACAGAATTAAGGGCATTCGATAGGGAACATAATTCATTTACCTTAGATAATGTCGAAATTTCTGTTTTCAAACCATCCACAGAAAAAGACCCTATTGGTTTTGGCTTCACTACAAACTATGGTGAAATTGCGCGAAGGTTAACTTTTGTACCCGCCGAGATGACTTCAAATACCAGGGTTGATAATGACGATTTCACCATAAGTCAGGGTTTTGTAACGTACAAAGCACCTGTGGGAAAAGGTATTGATTTTAAGTTTGGTAAGTTCGCTACCTGGATAGGTGCGGAACTCTGGGAGAGCGTAGATAATCCTAACTACTCCCGTTCATTCCTTTACCAGAATGCAATCCCATTCACCAATACAGGGTTAGCCATGAGTTATCCTTTATTGGATAATTTAACGGCAACAGGATATTTGGTAAATGGTTGGGATACCTTTGTAGACAATAACGACGGGAAAACACTTGGATACCAATTTAACTGGGCAGTAGCTGGAAATACCAGTTTTATTGTAAATGGCAGCCACGGCACTGAACAAGACGATGATTTAAGCCCTGGTGCTGATGGAAATTGGCGCCACTTCTGGGATCTTATTTTAGTATTAAAACCACTTGACAAGACAACTGTTAACCTCAATTTCGATTTTGGTACGGAAAAAGGTGCTGAAGGCATAGGTGGTGGTTTTTTTGCATCGCCCACCGGAAATAATGGTAAATGGTGGGGATTCTCTGGTATCATCAGTCAAGACATTACCGATTCTTTTGGGCTGGCTCTTAGGGGTGAATATTTCGATGATAATGACGGTGCCAGGGTAGGTGTTATGGGTCTTCGAGTTAGTGAAGTTACCCTTACTGGCAATATAAAAATCAGGGAGAACCTCCTTGTCAGACCAGAAATCCGATATGATGACGCAGACCAAGAAATATTTGCCGGACAAGATAACCAACTTACAACATCAATTGCTTTTGCCTATTTGTTCTAATATTTGTTAAAACCAGACAAAGGCTTCATACCTTTGTAATATGGTAAGACTGTAATCCCCCTATATCCCCTTTCATAAAAGGGAGGTATAGGGGGATTTTTATTTTTCCCCTTTTTCCACAAACTATCTATCCTATTTCAGAGACAAAGCTAAACTTGCAGTAGTAATGTTTTATGTTATAGTATGTAATATACAAATAAATGTTTTTTTCTGATAATGAATATCAGGAGTTCAAGTTGTTTCAGACCGCATGCTGTTTGCACTGGATTTTTGAAAAAGCTATTTATTTGGAAAGTTCATCCACTCAAACTAAATAAATAATGAGTAACCAATCAACTCAGACTGAAAAGCCGTTTTCCATATATATTCCCATCTTAATATCCTCATTCTCCGTCTTGCTTTATTTAAACGCAACATACGGCAAGTTTGTCTACGATGATTTCAAGATCATTGTAGAAAATTGCTTTATCAAGGAATGGAAGTATTTCCCAAAAATTTTTACACAAGATTATTTTACGATCTCTGGTGAAATGAGTTATCGACCCATTGTCACCATCACATACTTCATCGACTATGCCATCTGGCACTCAAAACCCTTTGGATTTCATCTCACTAATATCATCTTGCATACCTTAAATACCGTACTTTTTTATCTTTTTCTCAACGCTGTTCTACAGAACAAAAAAATCGTTCTGCTTTCAGTCCTGTTTTTTGTTACACACCTGGCCCTTCTGGAAACCATAAATTGCATTGGATATCGGGAAGACCTTTTATCTGCAACCTTTCTCCTTGTTTCACTTATTTATTTTGTGAAATCCGATACTATTCTCTATAAGAAAAGCGACAAAAGGCGATTCACACTTTATTACGCCATTTCACTTATTGCATATTCGTGTGCTCTTTTTTCAAAAGAAATGGCTATAACTTTTCCCGTACTTTTACTTTTATTTGTCGTGTTTTCAGACCAAAAAATATGGCCGGATCTTGTAAAGAGATTTAAGGGAATATATATAGGGTATATAGCCGTCTCTCTATTTTACGTCATCATTCGATTCGTCATATTTAAAAATCCTGCTTTAAAAGCCACTTACCAACCCGGCGGTTTCCTGGTAAATACCTTTACAATGATTAAGATTCTGGCATATTATATAAAATTATCATTCTTCCCATTTAACCTAAATGCAGACTACGTGGTACCGCTTGTAAAAACCCCATTAGAAGGGTCATTCATTTTATCCATAATCTTTCTCATCTCAATTTTTATCATATTCGCAATTTTAACCAAATCAAGAAATATGTTTGCATGCTGGATGGCGTGGTTTTTTATCATGATTTTGCCTGTCATGAATATACTTCCGATAGGAAATATTATGGCCGAAAGGTATCTTTACATTCCAGTAATGGGATTTTGCGTGGCAAAGGGGATTCTCATTTATCGGATCACAGACCGCACCCTATCCCCGCGCGCCATCCCAATGAGACGCATTGTACAACTGACTTTGGTAACTCTCATGATTGGCGGTTACGGATTTTCCATTATAGGGAAGAATGGTGATTGGAGAGACGAACTTACACTTTGGACAAAAACCATCCAGCGTTCTCCCAGCAGCCATCGTGCCCATTGCAATTTGGGAATTATATATATGGAAAATGGTCTTACAGAAAAGGCTCAAATGGAATATCAAACCGCATTGGAATTGAATCCAAAAAATGCCAATATCCACAACAATCTGGGAGCAGTTTACACAAAAAAGGGACTCGATGATCAAGCGTTAATCGAGTACAAAGAAGCCATAAATTTAGACAACAGTTACGCCCAGCCTCACAACAATCTCGGTAATATTTATTTTAATCAAGGTCTTATTGATAAGGCAAAAGCAGAATATGAGGAGGCACTGAGGATCAAGCCTGACCATGCACTTGCACATAATGGCTTGGGTAATGTTTATAATGCAACAGGAGAACTTGATAATGCTATGGAAGAATTTAAAAAATCACTTTTTTACGACAGCCGTTACATTCATGCCCGAAATAATTTAGGGGTAAATTATGCAAAAAGAGGGTTGTTGAATGAAGCAATCGCAGAATTTCAGAAGTCTATCGAGATAGACAATGCACAACCTAATAGCCATTTTAATTTAGGTCTGGCTTACGAGAAAGTGGGAAAAGCAACCGAGGCCATCCGTGAATATAATACTGTAATTCAGCTTGATCCCAATAATTTCAATGCCCACTATGCACTCGGCATGCTTTATCAAGGATTAGGATTAATAGATAAAGCCATAGGCGAGTTTCAGAAAATTATTATGCTTTATCCCAACAGCATAAATGTTTATAAAAATCTCGCCTTTTTATATATGGATAACAAAAAGGATAAAGAAATGTCTCACTATTATCTGAAGGAATTATTAAGAATAGACCCTGCGCAGGCGCAAAAAGAGGATGTGAAAAAACTCCTGGAACGTCTGGAACTATCAGCCAATTAAAAATTCACAAATCCTTTCGATAACGGCAAATACTTGATTTCAATCCATGTCAGTAATGTAGTGTGTTCAACTTCTTTACGGAAAAAGTGGGCCCACAAGGATTCGAACCTTGGACACGCGGATTATGAGTCCGCTGCTCTAACCAACTGAGCTATGGGCCCTTTTAGGATGAATTAGAATTATAACAAAATTTTATTCCTTTTCAATTTCATTTTTATTAAAAAACCCACAGGTCTTTTATATAACCATGTTTTCTTATATCCTTAATGTATTATTTCTCAGCGAAACTCCTAATAACGGGAACTAACGCCTTCATTTCATCTGAATTTAGTTTCTCTTTAAATGGCATCATCTTTTCTGGAGTACCATCGGCTATTTGTTTAATAATCTTTTCATCGGTCGTGTTTGCCTGCCAGTTTTTATCAGTAAAATCGGTTGATTCCAACTCTTTTCCAAAGTCAGTAGGTTTTCCATTTTTATCATGGCAGTCACTGCAGTGTTTAATGTACAATTTCATGGGGTCTATCCTGGCTTCCTTTGCCAGGGTAATTCCTTGAAAACAGGCAACTGCGCTTACAACGAGCATAAACGACGCTACCGCAACAATTCCTTTCTTATACATAATCGTCCCTTTCTTGAGATTAGATGCTGAACCAGGTTTAGCATTACATCGTTGTTTTATCCGGGTAAAGTCAAACTAAGGGGTCGAAGCGCTGATCTCTGCGGTAGTAGTGTAAACATAATCGTCGCCAGCCGTACCTTTGCCATCGGCCTCACATCCTGCGGCATAAAATGTTATCGGATCGGTGGCGCTGACGGGGGGAGTCCATGTGAAAACCCAACTCTTCTTTTTAACACCTTTCGTGCTCTGCTCAATATATTTATCCTTATCAGCTTTATCAAGTTCTCTGGCAGCATCGCCTGGAGAAATAACCTGGGTGGTATTCCCTATTTTCTTGAACGTTCCAACCCTGTTACCATCGGCATCCAGCGCCGTCATTTCGAACCCATGCTTTTTCCCGCTGGAATTACTGAAAGCAACCTTTATTTTAACCGCCTTACCAGCGGTATAAGCAGTCGGCACAGTAATTGAGAAATCTGCACTTCCCGAATTGAGACTGTATGAATTATGACATCCGTCTGCATTACACGTTCCATTATCACCCGCAGCGCCCGTCCGGTAGGCAGGAGGACCACTTGACCAGGCTAATACCGTGTTCGTTATCAAACCGTAAAAAGCAGCATTGAACATAATACATACTACAGATTTCCTCAAAATCCTCATGAGTACACTCCTTGTTTTGAAAATTCCCAGACTAGAAATTAATGTTGCTGATACTATGACAAAGTTTATCTTGAACCATGACAGTACGTGCAACTTTCCGAACGAATAGCGATCTTCTTAGCCGCAAGGTCGCTGCTTTTGGCCTTTACGTACGCATCCACACTGACGCCAGAACGCAGATTACCGAAGGATATCGTTTTACTACTCATGTTAATACCAGAAATGCTCCCCGCATCTACTTTTTGACCACAGATTTTGAATGTCTTTGCAGAAGTATTCACACTTTTTGTTTTTCCCGTGAGTTTGCCATCATACCCCTTCTTTAATTTCACAGGGTCCTTGATACTCGTCGCTTCGATTACACCAGAGCCATTGTCACTACCCTTGATCATAACAACGTCATCTACTGCAATATCAGAGACTGTTGCATTATCGACCCCTTTTACCCTTATTGTTGCACTACTTGCATCCACCTCCACAAGATCATTCAATACCTTGAGCGTTAATGTTGCCTCATCTATATTACTCACTGCCCCCGTAATAGTATCTTTTGTACCGGCAAATGTCGGAATGGCAGTTCCTGTCATAAGCACACCAACAATTAAAACCATTGACATAAAACCCTTCTTCCTCTGGGCAAACATGCGACCTCCTTAAAAAGAACTAAAAAATATTAAATAACCATTTATTGTTTCTTGTCCAGCGTAATCTCCAGAGATGCAACGTTACTTTGATTCATTTGATAGCTCTGAGTATGCCTCTTATAGCCCTTTTTAAAAACTTTCAGTGTATACTCACCGGCCTTTACCTTTTCAAGAACGAAGGTGCCCGTAGAATCGGTCGTTGTTTTGTATTTGATACGGCCATTCTTGCTGAGTTTGACCTTAGCATCAGATATTGCAGCCCCTGCTGAACCCTGGCTGGACGAGTATTCCTGGGCATTGTAGACGACTATCCAGTCCTTGATTTTATTGTACTCGCTCGTGCTATTAAGATTTACCCACATAGTGCCTTCGCTCAAATCTTTATTGAGCTTTCTTATTAAGAGTGAGTCGGCGCTGCCGGGAGTTACCAGTTTTGTATTTGTTACTTCCGCATACGTCGTCAGAGGGACATCGCTCTTAGCCCCTCCCGATTGGTGGCAGGAAACGCATTTTGCATCTAGAATTGCCTTTATATCACTATTATAACTTATTTCCGAAGAGCCTCCGTCTGAACTGCTTTCAGTAACTGTACCGGTCAAGTCAAGGTCATTTGTGCTGATAAAAACCCTACCTGCATACCCTGAAACATGACAACCATCGGCATTACAACCACCACCAGAGGCTTCGCTTGGCATTTTCACCTCACGACCCTGATACGATACGGTTGTTGTGAAAGGGGCATTCACGCTTTTTTCAGTGTAAAAATTTCCTAACCAATCAGAAGTTAAAGTTACCGTCCTGCATTGTGACTTTCGTCGTCATCTTCACCTTCATCATCGTCGTCATCGTCATCCTCTCCTTCATCATCGTCGTCATTATCGTTGCTTTTCTGGAAAGATATTCTGCTATTTTCATTTTTACTTTCATCTGCAAAAGATACACGAGTACCGCCAACAAAAAAACTAGTTATACATAAAAGGCACATCACGTACATCAAAAACCCCTTGAAAATCAAATTCCACATACGACACTCCTTTTATAAAATACTACCTAAATCCTGCAAACAAGATAAAGCCTTGTTGCAGGATTTAGCGAAAAAAGGTAGAATATGCAAGATGTTTGAGACTATAGAACATTTGAAAAATGGAATCATGAGAATTGTTTTATAAATTTTTACTTCGTGCCCTTTGTGTTCTTCGTGGTTAGGCTATTTGGTTGTGGAGAATAGTTGTGGATATTATCGTATGCCTCAAACAGATATATGATCTGGGTCAGATAAAGGTAGATACCACCACTAAACACCCCATTACAGAAGGAGTCGCTAGAAAGATAAGCGACTTCGATAAGAATGCACTTGAAGAGGCACTGAGAATTAAAGAGAGACACGGAGGAAATGTTTTAGCTTTAATCGGGGGTACAAAAGAGGCAGCGAAAGAAGCCCTGGCCATGGGCGCCGATGAAGCCGTTATTTACAGTGCAGATAGTGATTCTCTGGGCACTGCGACTATCTTGGCTGAGATTATCCAGAAGATGAAGTACGACCTTATTCTATGCGGTGAAGCATCCATTGATGAATTTTCCTTTCAGATAGGCCCAAGACTCGCTCAGGCGCTTGGAATCCCCGTGTTAACGTATGCAAGGAAATTGGAGCTAAAAGATAATGAAGTTGTTGTTGAAAGAAATCTCGAAAATAGGTACGAAATTGTTAAAGCAAGACTGCCTGCTTTAGTAACTGTTACCAAAGAAATCAATGAGCCAAGGATTCCCACATTATTGCAGATTCTGGGTGCTTCAAAGAAAAAAATAACCGAAATAAGCCCTACAAAACAAGAGGCGGGGATTGAGACTTTAAGCATTACGGCTATTGAAATGAAACGAAAAGAGGTAATCCTGAAGGACATTGGGGAACTTGCCAGGATCATAATATCCGAATCCAGATAATACAATAAAACCTCAGGAGGACACGGAGAAATACTCTGTACTACAATCCATCAACTTCTTGTTTTTTCTGCGTGTTTTTCATGCCGCCATTTCCGTAAGCGCTTTAATATCAAGGGCTGAAGCTGTCATCAGCGAACAAGAGAACTTCTGGCCTTTCTCCGTCAAAACATAGCGGTTGGCCCGCGGAATTTTGCGGATTAGGCCGTGTGCCCGCAGCAGCTTTATCCGTCGGGTCGTACGGCCGGAATACTTCTTTTGCTGATCCTTGC
>Ga0082335_1005950_pt1 | contig 16303 bp, 3 predicted proteins | sample Subgrocontami58m_FD_72375 | JGI IMG/M metagenome (GOLD analysis project Ga0082335, IMG submission 72375) | Subsurface groundwater microbial communities from S. Glens Falls, New York, USA - GMW37 contaminated, 5.8 m (SPADES assembly) (version 2) ... | reverse complement strand
TGTCCGACTCGGGCTTGGTCTGGTCGTACGCATAAGCCGCGACCTTCAACTGCGATCCCGGCCGCAGCACCACTTCACCACCGTCGGCGAATTTGATCCGCGCGTAGGTCTCCTGCTCGGTCGAGAGCGTGTCGCCTTCCTGCACTTCGGACTTGGTCGAGAACAGCTTGGTACTGCCGTCGGCGCGCTTGGCGATGAGCGTGCCCGAGAGGTGCGTCACCTGCCCCACCGGACTCGCCGCGTGAACCGTACAGGGCAGAGTGCCCGCGGCCGCGAGTAGCAGCACGGATGGAATGAGTGCGGATCTACGCATGGTCATTTCTCCGGTTAGCGGCCACATGTGGGGAGCTTCTTCGCGGCCGGTCTATCCTCTTTCTTCGCCGTCGTCTCTTCGCCTTTCTTCTTGTCGTCGTCCTTCTTCTCGTCCTTCTTGTCGTCCGCCTTGGCATCTTCCTTTTTCGCGCTGGCCAACTTGTCGTCTGCCGGCTTGTCGGCCGCACGCTTATCGGCAGCCGGTTTGTCGCCTTGGCCGCTAGAAGGCGTGCCGCTGGAGCTGCCAGCGGCAGTCGCAGGCAATGAATCCACAAAAGAACTGCCGCCAAAGGTATCCGCCGTGCCGCCTATTGTCTGCGTGGTGTTACTCAGCAGCAGCGGACCCGAACCGCCGGAGGTGGTCGGCGGTGGGGGCGGTGGGGGCGGCGCCGCCGTCTGGCTTGTCGCCTGCGTCGGCTGCTGCTGCGTCGTCGCAACGACCGTGCTCACTACCTGATTGAGGATCGGCAAAGGTGCGGCGGCCGGAACGTCGGTGAAGACTGTGCCGGTCAGGATATCGGTAACGGAGAACCTACCCTCGACGGTCACATCCAGCAAACGAACCTGCGTGCTCAGATTGGCGCTGCCTCCGGACACTATGACCGCATTGCCTCCAATCAGATTGGCTCCGGTATATCCCGGCGCCGGCTGGATGCCCTTGCCCGCGTTCAGCGCGATCGCACCGCTGCCTGCATTGAGGCTAGTAAGTACGACATCGCCGGAGGACGCCGCATAGTCGATGCTGCCGCCGCCGCTGCTGGTGGTCGTGCCCAAAGCCATGCTGATATTGCCGGTCTGCGAGAGCGCGCTGACCGCGCCGCCATTAGTCGTCACGTTCGCGTTCTGTACCAGATCGTCACCGGCGAACAGAGCAATCGAGCCGCCGCTGCCGGTGCTGCTGATCGGTCCGGTAAGTGTGAGCGTATCGCCGGAACCGGCTGTCGCATCAGCAGTCAAGGCAATGCTGCCCGCGGCCGATACCCCCGCCGCGCCGATGTTAAGCGGGCTGTGGGCTAGGATGGATACCGTACCTGAAGGCGCGCTCACCGCGCCCGTTGTGCTTACCGCTCCCGTATTGTCGATTGAAATGTTGCCGCCGCTGTTGCTAATACCGGCGATGGTGAGCGCGCCGGTATTGGTTAGCGCCACATTGCCGCTGCCGTTGTTCGCGGCCGTAAAGCTGCCTACCCTGTTGCCGCTGTTGGTAATCGTCGTACCGGTTTGCGATTGGGTGTTGAGCGCCGCGGCGACGATCGCTCCGCTTTGCGTGATCGCGCCCGCCGGTGCTGCGAGGCTCAGGTTGGCCAGCGCAAGCGCCGGCACGTTCAGGCTGCCGCTCGCCTGGGTGATGATCGCACTGGCACCGCCGCCGAAACCGAGCGCGCCCCCGCTCTGGCTGAAGCTCGAGCTCACCGTCAGGTTGTTCGCGATATTCAGGCTCCCGCCGGCGATGGCGAGCCCAGCGGCCGTCAGCGATCCAAGGCTGGTGCTCCCCGCCGCCGCGTCGTAGGTCACGCTGCCCGTCGGCACAGACACCGCCAGCACGTTCGACAGATCGGGCAGCGCATCCCAGTTCGCAGCCTCAGACCAGTTGCCGCTCGCCCCGCCCTTCCAGGTCGAGAGCGGGCGTACCGTGATGTCGGCAGTCGTCGCCGTGGGGCCGCTTAGCTTGTAGTTGCCGGCATCCGTACCCGTGAGCGCGGTAACGCTGACGGTGACCTCCTTGGCTGCGCCAACGTTCTTGTCGGCAAAATTGCCGCTGCCACTAAAGCTCACTATGTCGCCACTAAAAGCGCCAGCCAGCGTGCCGCCGCTCAACGTCGCAAGCGTGGTGCCGTCATACACTTTGTTTGCGGCAACCACGCCGCTCAAGCTTAGGCTCGCCCGGGTGATGTCGGCGGCGATGCTGGCGCTGGACAGCGTGTAGTTGCCGGCATCGGTGCCGCTGAGGCTGAGCCCGCTAACGGCCACCGGTTTGGCGGTGCCGACATTCTTATCGGCGAAGCTCGCGCTGGCGCTGCCGCCCGGCGCGACCACGTCTGTGCCAAGGACGCCGGAGAATACCGCCGTCCCGGTGATCGTGGCTACCGTCGTCGCGTCATACACCTTGTTCTGCGCCGTCAGTCCGCTCACCGTCAGGCTCGCCGGGGTGATGTCGGCGCTAGTGCTGGCGCTGGTATTGGCCAGCGTATAGTTGCCGGCATCGGTGCCGCTGAGAGTGAGGCCGGTCACGCTCACCGGCTTGGCAACACCTACGTTCTTGTCGGCAAAACTGCCACTGGCGTTGCCGCCCAGCGTGACTACGTCGGTTCCGAGGACGCCGGAGAATGCCGCCGTCCCGCTAATCGTGGCCACCGTCGTCGCGTCATACACCTTGTTCTGCGCGGTCAGTCCGGTGAGTGTCAAACTCGCCGGCGTAATGTCGGCGGTCAGTGTCGCGCCGCTCGGGGGAGTAAAGCTGTAGTTACCGGCATCGGCGCCGCTTAGCGTGAGTCCGCTGACGGTCACCGGCTTGGCGCTGCCGACGTTCTTGTTATTGAAGCTGCCCCTCGGAGTCCCAATACTGACAGCGTCGCCCGCGATCACGCCGGTGAGCGTGCCGCCGGTCAAGGTTGCGACCGTCGTCGTGTCATACACCTTGTTCTGCGCCGTCAGGCCGGCAACCGTCAGCGGAGCCGGGGTAATGGTCGCTACCTGCGTGCCACCGGCAAAAGTGTAATTACTGGCCAAGCCGTTCGTGCCGTTGCCCAAGGTGAGGCTGCCCAAGTTAACAGGCTTGTTGACGCCGACGTTCTTGTCGGCGACGGTGCCCACACCGCTAAGCGTGAGGTCCTGGCCGCTTACCAAACCGCCAAGCGTGAAGATGCCCGCGGCCACATTCACCGTGCCGTCGTAGGCGCGCGTACCGCTCAGGTTGACGCTGCTGGCGGAAACGATCGCCGGATCGATGGTCAGCACGCCATCAGGGCCATAGCTAATGTCGTAGCCCTGCTGCTGGGTAGAGAACAAGCCCGAGGGCGTGATCGCATAACCGCCCACGTTGACCGCGCCTTGAGATGTGCCGGTATATGCAAGCGTGCCCGAAACCACCGGGCTGGCAACCGGCGAATAGGTCACTCCGTTACCGCCGGAATAAGCCGACCCGTCAAATGTCCGGCTATCCGCATTTGCGGCGACTGTCAGCAGCGTGAGGAAGCTGCGCAATAGTGGCGTAGTGCTGCCTTCGTAGATACGCCAGGTAGCGCTGCTGCCGCCGGTGTCGGCAATGCTCCAGCCGCTGACGTCAAATGTGGCGAGCTGCTTCATCTCGGCGGTGATCTTCGGATCTCCGCCGGCGCTGAAGGATTGGCCGGACGTGTCCGTATCCCAGAAACTGTTGTTGACGTAACCATAGTCGTTAGAACCCACCAGTCCGCCAACGCTGCCGGTTCCTGTCACAAAGCCAGTGGAATAGCTGTCGTTGATGGTGGCGGAATAGTTGTAGCCAACCAGTCCACCGATTTCGTAGCTACCCGTGACGCCGCCGCTGGCATAGGCGTTGGTGATGCTGGTTCCGCCATCGTTCTCGTTGTACCCCACCAGTCCGCCGACTCTATCACCGCCGCTGACGTTGCCGGTGGCGTAGCTATTGCTGACGAAGCCGTAATCGCTGTGCCCCACCAGTCCGCCGACTCTATCACCGCCGCTGACGTTACCGGTGGCGTAAGCGTTATCGATGCTCCCGGTGTTGTATCCGACCAGTCCGCCGATATTGTTGATGCCGCCGTCGTAACTGCCGTCTACGTTACCGGTCGCGTAGGCGTTGCCGATGGTGCCATCGTAGTCGTTGTATCCCACCAGTCCGCCGACATATCCCCCGGTGCCGGTTACACTGCCCGTGCTGTAGGAACTGGAGATAACGTCATCATTCCTGCCAACTAACCCGCCGACGTAGTTGGCGCCGCTCACGTCGCCGGTGTTGTAGGAATTGGCGATGGTGGCGTAATCCCCATAGGTGTTATACCCTACCAGCCCGCCGACATAGTCGCCGCCGCTCACGCTGCCGCTGTTGTAGGAATTGCTGATGGTGTTGCTGCCGGTGTGTTCCCCCACCAGCCCGCCGACATAGTTGATGCCGCTCACGCTGCCGCTGTTGTAGGAATCGGTGATGTCGCCCCGGTTATACCCGATCAGCCCGCCGACAGTGTTACCGCCGGTTACGCTGCCGGTGGCGTGGTAGCTGTTGCTGACGGTGCCGTAAAACCTGTAGCCAACCAGCCCGCCAACATAATCTCCACAGCTGCCGTCCCAACAGCTATTTACGCTTCCCGTCGCGTAGGCGTTGACGATGCTGCCGTCGTTGTTTCCGACCAACCCGCCGACCCTGCTGGCGATATAGGAGTTTACGCTGACGTTGCCCGTCGCGTAGACATTGCTGATGCTGTAGTTGTTGTATCCGATCAGCCCTCCGATTTTGGTCCCCGCCCCGATGACGTCCCCGGTTGCGTAGCTCCTTTCAATTTGCCCATAGTAATTAAAGCCCACCAACCCGCCCACATAGGAGTTACCCTGAACGATTCCGCTGGCATAGGCGTCGGTGATGTTGATATCGTCGTCGTTATCGTTTTTTCCGACCAGCCCACCAACGTAGTTATAGCCAGTGACGTCGCCGGTGGCGTGGCTGTTGCTGACGCTGCCGTAGTAGTAGTTGTATCCAACCAGCCCGCCGACATTATCTCCACAGCTGCCGTCGTAACAGCTGGTTACGTAACCTGTCGCGTAGGCGTTGCTGATGCTGCCGTTGTTGTATCCGACCAACCCGCCCAGGTACACGGTGCTTGTGCCGTAAACATTGCCGTCGGCATGACTGTCGCTGATGACGCCTGTCGAAGTGTTATGCCCGACCAGTCCACCCGTGTACGTTGCGTAGGTGTAGGGGTAAATGGTCACATCGGCAGAGCTGCCCACAACCGAGCCAGTGTTTTCGCCGATCAGACCGCCGATATATCCCTCACCGCCGTCGATGACGCCCGTGGCAGAGCTGTTGCTGACCGTGCCGCTATTTTTTCCCGCCAGCGCACCGACGTAATAGTAGCCGCGGACGTTGGCGTCCACCAGGTTCACGCCGTTGATCGCGCCGCTATTGTTTCCGAACAGGCCGACGTAACTTTCCCCCGACCGGTTGATGATGAGATCGCTGATCGACCGACCAAGACCATCGAACGCGCCAGTGAAAGCTGTGGTGCTATTGCCCACCGGGCTGAACCCTAGCCCCGCATTCCAGCTTGCCGTGCCGGCGGCATTGATGTCGTTGGCCAACTTGTAGTACTTGCCTAGCATTCCGGCGCTGCCCATGCCTTGCACGCCATGGATGTCAGCCAACTGATACGAGCTGGTAATGGTAAGGCCATCGCCGCCGAGGGCGCGGATGAAGGTGCCGCCCGCAATCCTGAAGTCGTTCACGGTAAAGGCGGGCAGCGTGGCGGACACTTGATTCCAGGTGCCGCCGCTTAGCGTAAATGTGCCCGCGCTGACATCGCCGTTGATATTCAGGTTGCCGCCTGCCGCCGTCAGGCTGAGTGCGCCTGAACCGGTATTGATAGCGCTGCCCGCGTTCAGAGTCAAATTACCTGGTGTCCCGCCATTATTGGCGATCGCGGTGAAATCGCCGTTGCCAGTCGTCACACCTGTGGTGGTCGTTACCCCGGTCCCGTCAAAGCTGGTCACTGAGCCGATGGCGAACCCGCTGATACCGTTGTAATTCACATTGCCGGTCACGTTCGCCGCCAGCGTGCCGACATTGTTGTTGACACTGCCCAAGTTAAATGAACCTGTTCCAAGCAGACGCAGGGTGTTCGCAGAGATCGAACTCGTCGAAGCGTTGTTGTCCGTCACTGCCCCGCCGGAATTTAGCGTGACATTTCCCGCGCTGATCTGGACGTTGTTCAGGAGAAAACCCATGTTACTGGTGATGGATAACGCGCTGCTGCCAGCATTGATCACATGCGCGAAGCCACCGTTGGGACTGAAATCAATGAAGTCCGTCGCGACCAGCCCTTTAATCGTAATGTTTCCACTGCTCGGACCACCCAAGGCAAGCGCGTTCGGCGCCGTATTGAGCCACCCGACCGCAGAGCCGCCGGAAGAAGTCTGACCAGTAAGGTTGATCGCCCCACCGCCGGAAAGCACATGCCCATCCCAGATAACCACTCCGCCATCCGCATTGTTGAGATTGGTGCCGGTAAGCGAAACCGCCCCGCCCCCGGCAGCGGTGGTCTGGATGGTTCCCAATACTCCTACGCCCCAACTGGCGCCGTAGGAGTTGGCGGCTCCGTTGAAGGTCAGCGTCCCGGCGCCGGTCGTCTCAACGATCGCTCCCGTCTCCACCATGATGCCGCCGGCACCTTCTATGCCAGACCAGGGAGCGGTATTCGTGCCGGTCACGGTGACCGTGCCGGTCTGCGTGGTGAGCCGCGTACCGGCATTGATAAAATTGACCCCGGCTCCAAAGGGATTGAGGCCGCTCCTGTTGGTGCCATAGCTATGCGCGATGCCATCGATGGTCACGATGCCGTTGCTGGACAACGTACCCCCGGCGAACGTAATGCCGTCGGCGAGATCATTGCTCGCCCCCTCGCCGTACATCGTCACATCACCTGCGCCCGCCGTGATATTGCCCAGCACGTAAATACCGCTGTTAAACGTGCGACCGCCGGTGATTGTGCCGTTGCCGATGGCGTAACCCACCGAGGGCATGCCACCCATCGTGATATCGCCGCCGTTGCTGGTGATGGATGAGCCGGTATCCAGAAAGATACCACCACCGCCCGCGCCATCGAAATCGGAGTTGAGGACAACCGCCTGTGCCTGCGCAGTGATGGAGGAATCGACGATGATGTTGTTCTTTGCCTCAAGTGTTATGCCGCCTGCGGACGCGCCGCTGCCTGTGGCGAGCGCGCCGCCTATGGCGATGTCGCCACCGCGCAGGGTGACGGGATCGCTGAAGGTGTAGCCCGTGCCACCGCTGCCGAAGGTCAGCGCGCCGGTTCCGTTTGTCCTGCCAATGCCTATATTCGCAAAGCCGTTCTGGATATAACCCAGTTCGGCTGTATCAAGGTTGAATATGCCCGCTCCTCCCGCGATACCGATGGTGCTTGCCGGATTGAGCGGCTGGAGCAGCAGATTGCCGGCGCCTGAAACAGAGCCGGTCAGGACAATGCTGTCGGTGCCCATGTCCGTATCGGCAATCAGCGTGACATTGCCGGTTGTTTGCGATCCGTTGATCGCGTTCGTTTTGACACCTGCCGAGCCTCCTTTGCCTCTGCCATCGAAAGTGATGTTGGCTGAGCCGTTGGAAGTAACGACGGCGCCGGAGTAGCCCGTATGGATGATCCCGTAGTTGTTCGTTCCTCCGCCGTTTCCGCCACCCTGCCCCGCGATGAGGACGTCGCCCGCGGCGGATGTGATGTGCATGCCCGTGCTGAGGCGAACGCCGTAGTTGGAGTTCGTGCCACTGCCGCCCGTGCCGTCCAGGGTGATCGTTCCCGTGCCCGTCGAAGTGATGCTCGATCCGGTCAAGGAATCGCCGCCGGTGACGTACACGCCGTAATTGGAGGAGCCCGTTGCAGCGCCGCCATATCCCGTAAGCGAAATGGCGCCGTCTACGGTGGCTACCTGCGCGCTGCTATCCAAGTAAACACCGTGGATGCTGTTTGTCCCCGCGCCGCCGGTGCCGGCGATGGTGATCGGGCCGCTTGTCGATTGAATTGTGGAAGCGTTCACCAGCTGCACGCCATCGCCGTCGTAACCGCCCTGCCCGGTAATGCCGATAGCACCGCTGTTGGCGGTGACCGAGGCGCCCGAGGAAATCCGCACCCCGCGATTGCTGTTGCCCAACGTGCCGGTACTGCCACCCGTGCCGTCCAGCGTGATTCCGCCCGTGCCCGACGCGGTAATTGCCGCGCCGTTATGGACATAGACGCCCATGTTGGTAGTTCCGGTGGAAACGCCGCCATCTCCGGTCAAGGCAGTCGCGCCATTCGCGGCGGTGATCGACGAACTGGTGCCGATGCGCACACCGTTGTTATCGTTCGCGCCCGCGCCGCCCGTTCCGTTCAGCGTGACCGTGCCTGCGTCGCCGGTTTGAATGGTGCTTGTATCTGTGACATGGATACCGTTGGCGGATGACGTTCCGGCAAAGCCGGTACCGTTCAAGGCGATATTGCCGCCGCCTGCATCGAGCATTGCGCCGGTGAGGTAGATGCCGTTAATGTAGGTCGCATTGCCGATGGCATTGCCCGTGCCGTTGCCCGCCGTGCCGCCCCCCAGCGTGATATTGCCGCCTTTGCTGGTGATGGAGGAGCCGGTGTTCATCACGATAGCGCCGCCGCCGACGCCATCGGAATCCGAATTCAACACCACGTTCAGCTCGCCCGAGGTGGAACTAATACCGACGCCCGCTCCCACGACAACATCGTTATGCGCTTTGAGCAGCAGGGTAGCGGCGCCTCCGGCGGTCTTGGCGATGTTGGCGCTGACGGTGATGTCACCGTTGCCAAAACCGTCCCCCGCCGCGCCCGAAGTCTGCAGCGTGACACTGGTGCCGCCGTCCAACTGAGCCTTGATGTCCGTGTTCAGAACGTTGGTTCCGCCGACGCCCGATGTAAAGCTGTACGGTGGGCCGCCCGCTGTGACAGTATCAGTGGCTGACGCAGTGATGGTCAGGCTATAAGGATCAAGCAGCCACGTGCCGGCCGCGCCGTTCTGTGCGTCGGCGCGGACTTTGATGCCGGCAACGTCAAGATATCGCTTGCCCGATGTCTCCACCAGACCGCCGTCCCCGCCATTCGCCCCGCCGCGGGCGCTGATGTTGCCGTAGGCCCGCGTTGTGTCATCGGCCCAGACAATCAGCGTGCCGCCATCGCCGATTTTTTCGGCATCGGCCTTGAGGCTGGCATTGGGGCCGAAGTAGGTAATGTTGGCGTTGCGGATGTCCGGATTCTTGCCCTGGAAGTCGCCACCCACCAGCACTGTCCCGCCCCCTGCACTGCCCGAAGCATCAAGCTGCGCCTGATCCATCACCGCGACGCGATTACCCAGCACCTCGATGCTGCCACCCTTTGTGCCGGTCGTGTTGATCCGCCCCGCCCCATCGACATAGGCGTCTTTGCTTGCCTTGAGGAATATCCTCCCACCTTCCCTGACCACGCTGGAAGCGTTCAGCGTGCCGCTATTCTTGACGAGCACCCCGGCCATGCCGATGCGCCCCGCTTCGGCCACGATCTCGCCCAGGTTGGTGGCGTTGCCTTCGGCGCCGGTGATGTCCACTTTGACCCCGGGCGTGCCGGTGTCGATGAGTTGCGCCGTCTGCCCCGCCGCCAGGATCACTTCGCCATTGGGCGCATTGATGATGCCGTGGTTCTCCACCGCCGGCGCGACCAGGTAGACGCTGCCACCGCTAGGCGTGGCGATCTGGCCATAGTTCTGAATGCTGCCCGCGTTCGGCGTGGCACCGAAGTTCAGGCGCCCGGCGAGGAAGTCTTCGTTCCTCACGTTGAGCGTGCTCGCGATGAATCCGGCCACATCGATGCGCGCCCCCTGCCCCACCATGATGCCACCCGGGTTCACCAGCCATACCCGCCCGTTGGAACTCAACGTGCCGAGCAGGACCGAGGGGTCGTTGGTGATTACGCGGTTCAAGACACTGCTCGCGGCCGAAAGCTGGTTGAAGCGCGTGGTCTCGCTGGCGCCGATGGAGAAGGTGTTCCAGTTGATGATGGCGCCGTTGCTGTTATTCACCGTCAGCAGCTTGCCCGCCTGATTGAAGCTCGCGCTGCCGTTGACCACCTGGGGTGCGGTCGGGTTGGACCAGGCCGGGGCAGATGCGAAACAGGCGGAGATCGCTACAACGATCAGGCGCTTGCGGGTGCAGAACGCAGAGGAATTATTTTCTGGCATGATGCCCTCCGAAGACCGACGGCAAGGATCGACCTTCGATCATCGAGTTGGCAAATATAGCCATGTTAAGCCTCAAATACATCGCAATCCCGGCATTAATGCACAGTCTGTGCCGAACATCGGCTTGACAGCGCCTGGAAACCGGCGGGATTTGCCGCCGCAGTGCCCACAGCACCGAATCGGCTGGTCGTTCAGAACGCGACCATCAGATTCAGGTGGCCGCGCCAGTCGCCGCGCTCTTTGGTGTTGGGCGGGCCGGCATCGAGCACCTGCGCCAAGTCAAAGCGCAGGCTGAAGTCCTTGCCTATCCCATAGCGCACGCCGGCGCCGAGGCTGGCGACGCCGATCTTGGTCGGAGTGAGGGACCCGTCGGGAACGCCATGGTTGTAGCCGCGCGCAAAGTCATAGAACGCGAGCACGCGCAGGCTGCCTGGTACCCCGGTCGCCTTCGCCAACTCCGGCGTGTAGATCTCGGTGCTGACGAAATAGCCGCTGTCGGACGAGGCCGCGCGCTCGTTAAAGCCGCGCACCGCGGTTGAACCGGCAAGGCCGAACTGCTCGGCCGCGACCAGCGGATTGCCGGCGTACTGGCTGTTCATGGCCACGCGCACCTGCCAGTCGGTCTGGAACGCCGTCAGGTAACTGCCGCCTAAGCGCATGATGCTGAAGTCATCGCGCGCCGAGCGGTTGCCGGAGGTGAGATAAGAGTAGCGGTCGGTGGCGCCATCGAGGTTGGTGTAGTGGGTGCCCAGCGCCCAGTTGCGCGCAATACCGATGTTGTAATCGAACATCTGCCCCGGACTCAGGCGCTGGCCGCTGTAGCTGAGGCTCAAGGGGCGCGTGGTGTAGGGCACGCAGGCGGCGATCGCGGGGGTGGGCGGATCGATGTCGGCGGGCGCCCCCGCCGTGGTGCAGCGCGAGTTGATGTACTTGTAGTCAAAGCCGAAGATCAGTTTCGAGCTGTATTCGCCGCGCCGCGCAAAGTAGTGGTTCCAGCGCAGGCCGAACACATCGCCCTTGCCCACGATGCCCAGGGCCCCGCCCAGGGTGGGCGAGGTGCTCGGGGTGTTCACCCCCGACTTGCCGTAGATCACATCGAGGCTGTCGCCCAGGCCGTAGAAGGGCACGCGATAGCCCAAACTGAAGATATCGACCTTCACCCCCGCGGGGGCGTCCGGGGACCCGGTGTAGGCCAGGGTCAGGGTGTGGTCGCGATTAAATAGATTGGCGTTCTGGTAGGCCACCCCCAGGCGCGAGCGGCCGGTTGCGGCGGTGCCGGTGGAGTCCGCGGTGGCGAAGATGCGCTGCGGATTTTCTTCGGTGACGGCCACTTTGGCATCCACCTTGCCCTCTTCCTCGCTCACGCCCAGCGTCACCTCGAGCTGCTTGGCCGGGCTCTCGTTGGAGAGCTGGATCGCTTCCGACATCTGGCGCAGGTTGGGCACGCGTCCTTCCTTCAGCTCGGGCAGGCTCGCGCGGATATTGGCCTCGCTGAAGTACTTGTTGCCGCTGATGAGGACCTTGCCGACCACGCCTTCGGTGACCTGCAGGCGCACGACACCGGTGGTCAGTTCCTGCTCGGGCACGTACACCTGCACCGTGCTGTAGCCCTCCCGGCGATACGCGCCTTCGAGTGCTTCGAGCGCTTTCTGAATGTCGCCGTAGACGCGCTTCGGACCCACCAGCGGCGCCACCGCGCCTTGCACTTCTGCTTCGGGCAACAGCGTATTGCCTTCAATCTGAAAACGAACGATGTCGAAATGCTCGTCCTGGGCCATGCACGGCACGGCTACCAAGGTCACCAGCGAAAGAACCAGCGCGAAGCGTGTGATTATTTTTTTCATCTGCTTTTTTCCAGCGTGAGCCGCGAAGCTTGTTCAGGGATCACCCACACTCGTTTATTCTAGCCAAATTCTTGCTAAAACCATAATTATTTTATGGATATTGACCGCTATTAATTTACTGAACGTCATTCTTGTCGGCCGTATCGAGGGAATCGCCGCGGTGCAATCACGCCCCAAGCCTTAGACCCTGACCGGTTCCGGTTCGGGTGGACGCCGCAAGCTAGCGGCTGAAGCGCGGCTCTCTGAGGTTGCCGGATACGGCGAGATTGGCACGCGCCTGCGCCACGGGGGACTTGAGCTCGACGGCGAAGCGGCCGCTGATATTCTTGCCGGCATCGACATCGGCGCCGCCGCTCGCGCTCACGGGGCCGGAACTGAGTCGAACCTGCCGCAATTGGGTCCTGCCGCCCTCGCGAACGAAGCCGCCGGTAAGTTCGGCGAAGGCGGTCTTGCCGCCGACACCACCGCCCTGCAACAGGCGCGCCAGATCCACCCCGAGCAATGAACCTTTCTGCACGTCGAAGGTTCCTTCCACTCGCGGCGCGGCAAAAAGCTCGTCGTATGATTTCGCGCGCATTGCATACCTTGCCTTGCCTTCGAGTTTACCCTCCTCCAACAGCGCGGGGGCGATTGTGCCCGGGTCCATCGCCCTCGCGCTAATCTCGCCGCCCAGGCTCCAGTCCGCGCCCCATTTGAGGCTGGCGCTGCCGGAGAGATAGCCGCCGTTGATCCCGCCTTTGAATTCGGAGAGCCTGAGTTCGTTGCGGCCGATCACGCCCTTGGCGCTGAAATTATCCAGGATAAACGCGGGACCAAACGGCATGCTGAAAGCGTTGGTCTCGACCTCGAGCTGTATGTCCTCACCCTTGGGCTCGAGCAGCAGGCCCGTTTTGCGGTCCGGCGTCTCGAGCGCGATTTTCTGCCAGGCGCCGTCTTCGCCCATGCCGATCTTCGCGTCAAGCACGGGCAGGGTGATGGTCTTCGAATCGAGCTTCCCGTTCCTGACGATGATGCTCGCCACCTTCAAGTCCCGTCCCTGCGGTTTGCCGAACAGCAGTGCGATAAACCCCTCCTCGCTCAGCACCGGCGACTCGAGTTCGATCGATTTGAACGTCTTCTTGTCGCTGAACATGCTGCCCAGCTCCGCGACGGCTTTGATCTGCGCCACCGCGAGCTGGCCTTCGTTGCCTACGGAAACGCCGTCCAGGCGCCAGTGAGGCAGCGGCACCAGCGACAGGTGCAGCGCCTTGATTTTCACCGGCTGCTGCAAATGGGCGCCGGCCAGTTTCTCGAACTGCGGTATCCGGCCGTCGAAGGAAACGAAGTGGATCCCGCCCAGGCCGAGAATCAGCAGCAGGAACAGCAATAGCGCAACCGGCTTGCCCCAGTTGATCGGCGTCCGGTACGCCACCCGGGTTTCCTCGGCTGCAGCCTTGGTCTCGTCGGCGCGCATTGCGGCCTCGGCGTGCACTGCGGCTTCGGCGCGGACACGCTCCCTGGCTGTCTCCTTGTCGCGTTCGCGCGGATCCTCGCGCGGCTCGGGCGGTTTTTTTCCGTCCTTGGCTGCAGCCGCGGCCGCCTCCTCTTCCAGCAGCTCTTTCTCCATATCCGCAAAATGGCTCTCGGTCTCTTCATTCTGAGCCTCGAGCTGCGCCTGCGCCTCGGCGTATTCCCGCTCCGGCGCCGCCGGTTCCGCGCGCGCCTTACCCTTGACCTGCTTGGGTTGTTGCGCCTTTTCGTCCTTGCGGCGCTCTTCCTCAGCGCGCTGTTCTTCGGCTTCGGCTTCCCTGCGCGCTTTTTCTTCCGCTTCGAGTCTTGCCTTCTCCTCGGCTTCCTTGCGCGCCTTTTCCTCCAGCGCTTTGAGCATATTGTCGTCGGCATCGGCGGTGGGCTTCGCGGCCTCGGGTTTCACCTCGGCGCCTATGCTCTTATCAGCATCGAAGTCGAATTCGATTTTGACCAGATCGTCCAGTGACGGGCCGGGCTTGGGGGCAGCCGGCGCCTCCCCCGCGGCTGCGCGCCGCGCATTTTCCTCGGCGGCCCTGCGCGCGTCGGCTTCGATCTTGGCCTTGTCCTCGGCGTCTTTGCGGCTCCGCTCTTCGGCTTCGCGCCTCTCCCGGTCTTCCGCGTCGCGCCGCGCGGTATCCGTTGCTTCGCCGCGCGCCTTTGCTTCGGCTTCCTTGCTCGCTTGTTCCTTGGCGCTGCGTTCGGCGTCTTCCCTAGCCTTGCGTTCGCTATCCTCTCTGCTTCTGCGCTCCGCGTCTTCCTTCGCCCTGCGCTCTTCCTCGAGCTTGGCGCGCAACTCATCGGCCTCGCGCCGCGCCTTTTCCTCGGCTTCCTTGCGCTGGCGCTCCGCTTCTTCCTTCGCCTTGCGCTCGGCTTCCTCGCGCGCCTTGCGTTCTTCCTCCAGCTTGGCGCGCAATTCATCCGCCTCGCGCCACGCCTTTTCCTCGGCTTCCTTGCGCTGGCGCTCCACCTCTTCCTTCGCCTTGCGCTCCGCTTCCTCGCGCGCCTTGCGTTCTTCCTCAAGCTTGGCGCGCAGTTCATCCGCCTCGCGCCGCGCCTTTTCCTCGGCTTCCTTGCGCTGGCGCTCCACCTCTTCCTTCGCCTTGCGCTCCGCTTCCTCGCGCGCCTTGCGTTCTTCCTCAAGCTTGGCGCGCAGTTCATCGGCCTCGCGCCGCGCCTTTTCCTCGGCTTCCTTGCGCTGGCGCTCCACCTCTTCCTTCGCCTTGCGCTCGGCTTCCTCGCGCGCCTTGCGTTCTTCCTCCAGCTTGGCGCGCAATTCATCCGCTTCGCGCCGCGCCTTTTCCTCGGCTTCCTTGCGCTGGCGCTCCACCTCTTCCTTCGCCTTGCGCTCGGCTTCCTCGCGCGCCTTGCGCTCCTCGTCGAGCTTGGCTTTCAGTTCCGCTTCGACGCGCGCGCGTTCCTCGGCCTCGATACGTGCCTGCTCTTCCGCCTTGGCGCGCGCCTCCGCTTCCTTTCGTGCCTTTTCTTCGGCTTCGCGTCGCGCCTGCTCTTCGGCAGCTCGTTTCGCGCGCGCTTCCGCCTCGGCTTTGACCCGCGCTTCCGCTTCTGCTCTGGCTTTGGCTTCCGCCTCGGCCTTGGCCCGCGCTTCCGCTTCTGCTCTGGCTTTGGCTTCCGCCTCGGCCTTGGCCCGCGCAGCGGCTTCCGCCGCAGCCTTTGCCCGGGCTTCCGCTTCCGCCCTGGCTCGCGCTTCTGATTCTGCTTTGGCCTTGGCTTCAGCCTCGGCCTTGGCCCGCACAGCGGCTTCCGCCGTAGCCTTGGCTCGCGCTTCTGCTTCTGCTCTGGCCTTGGCTTCAGCCTCGGCCTTGGCCCGCGCAGCGGCTTGCGCCGCGGCCTTGACCCGCGCTTCGGCTTCTGCCCTGGCGCGCGCAGCGGCCTCCGCCTGGGCTTTCTGCCTCGCGGCTTCTTCGGCTTGCTTGGCTATGTTCGGTAATGTAGGAATCGCGGTCGTAAAGTCGAGGTCCATCTCCTCGCTGGCGGCAGGGCCCTTGGGCGGCGGTGCGGCCCGGCCTTTGGTCGGCGGCGGCGCCGGGGTCTGCGTCGCCTGCGCGAATTCGCGGATGAAGTCGTCCTTGGCAAGCGTATTCAGGGCCTCCTGCAGCTTCGGCTCGGGCAATTTGCCGAACCTGGTCTGCACTTCAGCCATCGTGGCTTTGCCGTCGATCTCTTTGAGGAGGGCGCGCAAATCGCGCGACAGGACGCTGGTCTTTCCAGTCGCCTCCATCAGGCCTTTGGCGGTTTTGGTGAAGACTGTTGTGCGGTCCATGCGGCCTCAGTGGCTGAACGCTTCCCTTCCTAGCGGTGGATTATAGGAAATTCGCAGCTAACCCGATAGTCAATACTTCACGTCCGGAGCCGAAACGCTCACGTCCCCGGATTTCCATATCCCCCTCCCCCCGGGGTCTCGATGACGAACACTTCGCCCGGCAACAGCTCCGCCTTGTCGGCGCCGCCAAGCCGAAGCGTGCTGCCGTCGGCACGCTCGACCCAATTGCGCCCGACTTTGCCCGGCTCGCCCCCTGCCATGCCATAGGGGGGAATGCGGCGATGCCCCGACAGGATCGCAGCCGTCATGGCCTCGAGAAAGCGCACCCGCCGCACTATACCGTTGCCTCCATGCCACCTGCCGGCACCTCCCGAGCCGTGGCGGATCTCGAAACTTTCCAGCATCACCGGAAAGCGCCATT
>Ga0082335_1005948_pt1 | contig 16311 bp, 28 predicted proteins | sample Subgrocontami58m_FD_72375 | JGI IMG/M metagenome (GOLD analysis project Ga0082335, IMG submission 72375) | Subsurface groundwater microbial communities from S. Glens Falls, New York, USA - GMW37 contaminated, 5.8 m (SPADES assembly) (version 2) ... | reverse complement strand
AAGATAATCCTGTCCCTCCTGAATTTTGCCTATGAAAATTACATCAAAATCATCCTCCTTTGCTTTCTGACACAGATTTTCAATAGCCCCGCGCCGTAAATAATCAATTGTCGCTGGGAAAATAACCGTTTTCCGCTCCACTTTCTTTCTGTCTTTACGCGGAGTAAAGCGATTTACATTTACAGGGTTGTAAATTAAAACAACATCGTCAGGGTCGATGAAATACTTTTCAAGCAGGAACGTCTTAATACTTTCTCTTATTGCAATATATTTTACTATTCTGGAATCCAACACTGGAAATTCAAGATTAATAATTTCGCTGTGATTGATTGATATTATAGGAGTTCCATCATACATTTTCCCTGCTATTAATTGTTCCAATACAGGACGATGTGAGCCGAGTATAATATCAAATTTCTGATTAGGTGCTTGAGAAAAATCGAAGCATGGAATTCCTTCTTTCTCCGCTTTCTTCCATAATTCCCCATCCTTCAATTGAGAAAGTACCGCCACCTTACATCCTAATTTAGTTAATTGTTTTGCCAGTTCGTAAAAATATAATTCACTCCCTGTATTATAACGAAAAGATAAACATGTTATTAATATTTTCATTCGCCTCTTTTTTTAAGTTCAAATACTCCATATATACATAGTATTTCAATCTTTTTTCCAAGGCTCAGGGGTTTTCCATCTTTGAATCTCGACTTCCATTTACATAGTGCATGATTATATCCCGATCCTCTGGGAAGATTCGAAAATAGATTTTTTAATTCGGAATCAATTTTGTTTTTGTCGATTTGTAAGGTAGGGCGCATAAAATGTTTGGATTAAGAAATTAATAAAAGTTGAACTACGGTTGTATGAAATTTATTATTGTTTTTGTTTCCCTCTTCAGCGTAGAAATTAGCTTTAGCAGATGCCTCCATGATATTATGAGCGCGAATGATTTCTACCTTGAATTCAACATTGCTATTAGGATGCGTCAATGATGCTACTTTTCTTTTTTCTACTACCTTATATGTAGTTAAATATTCTTCCATTTTAAAGTTTTTTATTTTTTCTTGCTCCAATATTTTGTCTCAGGCAAAATTAACCAATCGTTTTCCAATTCCCTTCTCTCATATTCATCTTTAGAAATCAAAACATCTTCTGGATATATCTTAAGCCACTTACCAGTTTTCTGATGCACCGCAATAGCAGAATAATCCTGAATTATTTTCCCCGATTCAAAATAAACATATATCATTTTATAATTTTATTCCAGTTTTTTCGAGCGCCACTTTCATTGATTTGTAAATGATAATCAGTTGATCAGAATCATGTTTATTAATTGTGTTGTACCGCTTGATTAGTTGTTTTATGTGTTCATTTGAACTTTCCTTTTGACGACACAATTCAATAATTCGTTCAATATTTTCAGTTGCCTCTTTTAATTCAACACTGGATTTTTCCTCATCTCTTTCGGCTCTTAATTTCCAGTCGCGCTGAATTATTTTCTCGTGGTAAATTTTATGTTCGAGTTCTAATTCTTCAATTACCCATTTTCTTTCAGTTATTAAATCTTTTTTATTGATATCGGCAAACTGAGAATTTTTACTGCGATAAGCCTTTAATAAAGAATCCAGCGCTATCAGATATTTAATACGCCACTCAAGCCCGTATTTATTAATTTCGTTAGTAGTTGGCTGTTCTCCTAGTTGTAATGAATCCATTTTGAATTTTCGTGTTTTAATAAAAGTGAAGTGTCAGCATAAACTTTTCCACCCAAATAATATAAATCTTCGGCAAAGGAACTGTCAGGGTGAAATATTTCCCGTTCATCAAAGCGAAAAGATATTTTCTCGAAAACAGATTTGTGAATTAATGTATATCCGAGTCCAACATGAAATAACTCCTTGAAATTTCCATCCACCACCATCATATCAGCGCCCCCTTCAAGAATATGTGTGCTGATTGCTCCTTCAGCGATATGTCGGCTACTCTTATTAATAAGACACAGATAACTTTTTTTACCTTCCTTAATATGATACAGTCCACCAAGCAGCGGTGCATATTTCGGAACGGGCATAAACTTCGCGGTGAATTCCTGAAGCATCAAGTGATTGAATCGCATTAATAAATTTTCAATACACGCTTTATCATCATTAAATAAATCAACTTCCCAGTGAATCATAAATTTAGCACCGATTGAAATAGCTTTCTTTCGACACATTTCATGTGACTCAGCCATATATTGCATATTTCTCTTTCCTTCTGGATTTATCCAGTCGCATATTACTCCAGTTTTCCGTATTTCATTGGAGAAATCCTCTGTTGGTGAATTATCGCACAGATAAACTAAATAATTGGGGTACGATAAATCCATAACCTGATCAATCCATCTGAATTGACAGTAGCGCTTGACTTCATTTGTAGGGGCGCAAATAAGTATCAGGGGAAACGTATCCAACTATTTTTGTCGGTTATTTTTTTTATAATCTATTAGTTTTTTCACTTTCCCAGCACTATTAAAATCTTCCAGCGCTACAAATTTTTCCTTTTCTTTCTCCAATTCCTCCAATGACATTTTATCGAAACGGATATTGTCGGAGAGTTTAGAACTAAGATTATCTGTAACATTATTTAATTCGTCATTCGTCATTTGCGACAATGTAAAAGCCGCAGCCAGTCCAATTAACCCAGTGAATATCGTAATGGTTAAAAGCCTTTCGTAATTATAGTTCTGATTTTCTTTTTTCATGGCTGAAAATTATGAAATAATCCACTCCTGCAACCATTTCGTTATAAATAATTACCAACAAATACCTAACACCATTTCACCAATGAAAATATAAATAAAAGAAATTAACAACAATAATAAGCGCTTGATTATCAGGTTTGTATCTGTGATATATAGTTTCAACATTTGTGTCGGCAATCGTGCCAAAAATATAGAATATGAATTCTTAAAAACCTAAAAAAATGAATATCAAAACTATGGCACTTGCCATTATTCCAGTTTTCATTGCTTTCTACGCAGTAAAAGCAATCGAGAAAAAATCAATCATGATTTGGAAGTAATCGGTAGCCGATTTCAAAAACCAAACAAAAAAAACGAACCATGTACAATTATTTCGAAAACCAAGAAGACAATGCAATGGAAAACCGCAGCTACAATGCTGACGGGAACTATTACAATGCTTCAAATGACAATTTCTACCAGAGCGAAGGTTTCTATAACGCAGGTGGAGCGCCAATGCCAATGCAACAAATGGCTCCAGCACCGCAAGTAGAAGCTTCTCAGCCTTTCGTAATTTCGATTGCGAACTCAACAACAGTTGCGGTTACTAACGCAGTAATCTTTGATGCAAACACAGCAACGCTTCCGACAACTACAAACTTCGGAAACTCTGCTAGTATCACCATCACATTGCAAAACGGTAACATGACTTATGGTCAGTTGCTTCAGGCATTGCACGGTGGTCTTACTTTCCGTGTTGCAAAATGGATTATTTATTCTACCACAGCTTCTCAGCCTTATCAGAACGTCAATTTCACGACTTTCGATACCTTCGGGCCTCAGACTGTGTTCTCTCAGACTCCTTTCCCAAATGCGTTCCAACAACAGACCACAATTGGAGAATTGACTTATCCTATCACCGTGAATGGTTTCACAAAACTCACAATGAACATTTTAGCATCTGCAACAGCAGTTCTTTATGTGTACCCAAGCAAAGTGTACAACATGTCGAACGGTCTAGTCGGACGCGATGTTTCGATGCAATACGGAAATCCGAATGTGTCAGGTGTGAAGTTGCTCGAACCAAACATGAGCGGCCCTGCTACAGGATTCCGTCAGATTGGACAGTAATTCGCAAGGATTATAACCTGAAAACCACGAAAAGGCGGGGTGCTAACGCTACCCGCCTTTTCTCTTAAAAACTCAAATCCATGTTCAATTATTTAAAAATAGCTACAGGAGTTCCGAAGGAAGATATCAATGCGTGGCTTCGTCGGCATGCCCAACTTCCAATTAATCCGAAATCTTCTGCTGCTCAAGTGGCTCGTTATCTGGAAACAACAGTAAATATTCATGGTAAGGCAGCTCAACTTGAACTTATCGAACTTTATAAAAATCACGAAGCAGAAAAAGAGGCAGTCAAAAAGCCTTCTGGATGCGGATGCGGCGGTGGGTCTTCAGAAAAATCATGTTCAGGTAAAGGATGCTCATGCTCCACGGTTAAAAAACTAAATGCTGATGGAGAAACTGTAGTTACTGATACTGCTGTTTCTGATTTTAAAACATTTGTAACTAAAAATTCAACCCTTCTTATAATCGGAACATTCGCTTTGGCATTTGCTCTTATTATACGTAGCGGAAAAAATAAAGCCTAATATGCGTTACGAAAAACACGATTTCTTAACCAATCTTAATCAACTACAGAAAGTAGGAGATAAAGAAAAGGTGAAAAAACTTTTGATGGACGAGGTTGGACAATTGATTGTTTTTCATCGAGGTCATGTGATTTCTGCCCTTAATGAAAGCGGTGTCCCTACCGATAAGAATTCTTCTGACAGAGAATTAATTAAAAAAGTAGTTGATCATCTTGGAGATAACAAAGCGTTTACTGCAAAAGTGACAGGATATATTGCAATGTTTAATAATATAAAGTCACAATCTCCTCAAAAATATATGAATGCAGGTGGTGATACGTGGGGTGCTGATACTGCTCCCAAAATAAATCCGCTTGATTCAATTACTGGCGCAATAGGTAATATTTTCGGATATGCAAAAGCAAAACAAGATGCAAAGGCTCAGGCAGACGCAAACCGTATGGCTTTAGCACAAAGTTTACTTGCCAATCAACCAACCGCTAAATCTAATACGGGCGCAATAGTTGCAACAGTAGTTGTAACCGCAGTTTTAGGATTGGCAATATTTTATATGTGGAAACACAAAGGAGCAACTCATTCAGCAGTAGCTCCAACGGCATAAATTTTAAACCTTAATAATATGACAACTAAAAAGAAAATAATAATTGGTGGAATATTGGCATTGGGCATCGGGACATTTTTATACTTACGTAGAAAGAAAGTTACCGCTGGGGGCTCTGGTGATTCTGGATCAGGTGGTGGTGGTGGTTTTGGTGGTGGAGAAGCCGCAAGAATTGCTCCTAATGACACATTCGGATCACCAAGTACGCTAGTTCCATATTACCCAACTATTCCTATTATTAATATTATAGCTCCTCCGAGATCAACTTCTGGCGGTGGCAGTACTGCACACGGAACTGGAACCACATCAACATCTGGCTCTACGGTGACACCAACTCCTTCATTGTCTGGAGGTACAACCGCCACGAGTACGTCAGGCGGATCGATAACAAGTCCAACTACCGCGCCCACAGATACCACAACTGCGCCTGTTACTACCACCGCAATAGGGGCGGATGGATTCTATTATAATGCAGTTGGAAATTATGGTAGAAGCGGATATTGGAATGCAGAAGCCAAAAGATGCACTCCAGAAATGGAATATTTTGGTTTTTGCACAAGAAAAAAGGCTGGAAGTTTAAATGCTGAAGGTTTTTATAATTGTTGCGGATAATTATTTAAAGATTTTAAAAAAAACTAAATACAAAAACAATCACAATGGAAAAGAAACACATCATCTGGGCTGTAGTAGCAGTAGCTGTTATCGGCGGAGGAATTTATTTTTGGAGAACAAGGGAAAAGGACAAGGCTACTGTTGCCGTTAAATAACAATTAACAGCATGGATGCCTCTACTACAACAGATTTAAAACCTGAACCAGAATTAGGGTCAAAAGAATATGCATTAAACAAGATGCGTGGACTTAATTTTAATTCGAAGGCGGCTATTATAGGGGCTGGCGCTGGGCTTGCTTATGCAATACTAAGAAACAGAAGTAAAATTTTATTCGTTTTAATAGGAGCTGTTGGTGGTGCTTTAATTAGCGCTGCTTTCATGAAAAAAAAGGAAGACTAACGCATGAGTAATATTTTAGAACAAATAAATCAAGCAACGCAGAATACTCAAGGCTTTCTTAATTCGCCAGAAGGTCAGACCGCTAATCAATTGTGGAAACAATATGGTGGTGGACTTCCTTTTGTTGCTTGGATTAATAGTCAGGTTGAAAAAGCGAAACAGAATAAGATATACAAAGAAGGTATGTCTATGGCTGAAATTGTAAAAGGAAACCAACAGGCAGATATCAACAGTGACAATTCTAATAATCCGCCAAAGAAAACAGAAAACGGATTTAAAATTGCTGGTGCTAATGGATATTTAGTGATTGGTGCTGGAATTGTTGTTATTGCAGGATTAGTTTATTTCGGATCAAAAATATTTGCTAAAAAAACAAGCTAAGTGAATGTACCATACCATACAGGGAGGCGACCACTTACTATTAAAATAACGGTAAGGACACACAAACCTGAAAAAATGATAATTCAGGTTCATGATGCCGACAAGCCCGATACGTTGTTTGAAAACAGATATCAGACAATAGTCTTCAATCCAAAGAAAAAAAGATATGAAGATATGTTCTTTGTGAATATGCCACAATCTCCAGAAAATGCAATAATAAGCGTTTTCAATTCAGTAAATGGGAATAAAGCAAAAGACAGATCATTTGATGTTGAGATGAAAGAGGAGCCGCTTCAAAGATGGCTTTTACCAATGTCTATAGATAATAGCAATGTCCGCGAATTTATTGCCTTTGCTCAGGAATTTTCAGAAGATGCTGGAATTATCAGTGCAGGATTTCAAAATAATCCTAACAGCATTTATGCAAGTAATGATGGAAAATTAAAAATTCATTACTATAATGTCCTGCGGGATGAGCGAAGAGAGATCAGGCATAAGCCTTCTGGGCAAATGATGCGTAATCCTAATTTTGGAAGAGTTGTCACTACTCCAATGCGGACGCAAGTTGATACTGGAATAATTGAAGTAAGCAAACAATACATACTTCAATATACAGTACCAATGAGAATGGCTATCTTATTACACGAGTTTAATCACTTTTATGTAAACAGAAGACCAGAAGATGAAACAGAGGCAGATTTAGGAGCGCTGATGATTTTTTTGAGTTTAGGATACAGTAAAATTGCAGCATACAAAGCATTCACCGCTGTTTTTAAGAATGCTGATAATGAAGGAAACAGAAAAAGGGACAAGGAAATAAAGGATTTCATTGACAATTTTGAAAATATGAGATTCAGTAGAGTGGCTTAAGTAATTTTTAAAATAAAAAACAGTGTGGAAAACACTATCGATATAAATAATAATAAGTTCTTTGACATTTTTCGTGATGACATATTTATAATAATGGAATCCGTAATAACGTCTACCCAAACAGTTGTATTGTTTGACAAGGCGAATTCTTCAACAAACGGAGCTATTCCAACATATAAATGGACATTACCAACGGCTTCTTTCCCAATTACCGCTCCTACAATTGTTATTGATGGAACCACCTATACGGCATCAGGAAAAACATCTTCTGCGGCAACCTTGGCAACGGATTTACAAGTTACTGGCGGCGCTCCTATATCCCTTTCATCTTATACAAGCGGGGCTAATAAAATATTCTATGCAGCGTCTTCGGATTCAATCTATGGAGATATCGCAGGAACAGCTTATACTCCCAAAACGCCAACCGTATCAAACTCTCTTGGCGGAACTACGGTAACTGTAACCATGAACGGATTTGATTACAATCAATTTGTTGGAGGCTTGGGCGGAACACAGACTTTTGTTTTTGATACAGTTGGCATTTACATTACATCCAATGTAAATAACACACAAGCACAATTAATAGAGCAACTAACCATCAGTGAATTCATTTCTTCTTTTGGAGTGAATTTAAACAGGGAAATAAGTCCAGTTCCAAATGTATTTGCACCAAGACTTGTAGTAGAAGATATTCCAATTGGTTTTACCGCAGATGGCAACAACACTATTACTTATAATGTGAGAGCTGGCGCAAGGATAATTTTGAGATTCGGGTCAAAAACCTACGACACATTAAAAGCAATGAATTCTGAAACAAAGCATGCTGAGAAATTTGTTGAGCCATCACAAGCAGATGGAAACAGAGCATACTTGTACCGCTTGGAACAGATAAGACAAATCACGAATGATGTAATTGAAAATAAAAAATAAAATAAATCATGGATACAAATAAACAAATTGGGATTGCGCTTTTTGCAACTGGATTGGCAATGGCATATAACGGAGCAATCCAACTCGGAAAAATAAACAATCCAAATTTGCAAAACACTAATCAGAGTGATCGGCAGCGCAATATTGAACGAATATCTAGCGGATTCTCAATATTATTCGGGATAACAACTTTCGCTATAGGATATAATCTCATTCAAAAAAAATAAAATGGATATTCAAAAAGAGAAAACTAAAATTGCCGCGATCAGATATAGCGCTGGTCTTGCGGGTAATATAGCTGGAATTATTTATGCAAATAAAACTGGCGGTGGATTCTGGCGGTATGTTGGATTTGCTCTTTTGGGTGGATTTATTGTTGGTGGAATAGCTGCAATTGCAACGATGCCAGCAGCGGTAAGAGTTTCAAATTTTGAAGCAGAAACAAAGAAATAATAATTACAAATTATGCAAGCTAAATACAAAATATTAATCGGAGTTGGAATTCTTGCCTTAGCTGGTACAGGAATTTATTTGTATCGCCGAAATAAAAATAAAGCGAAAACAGAAAAATTAAGTTCTGAAAAAGCAGTGTTAGGCGGACTGAATTCTGCAAAAGGTAAATTAATAGCCGAGATATTAAAATTTCAATCTGCGGCTCGGATTACTGGAAAAGTATATACAGGAGAAGAATTAAACAAATTAACTGAACCTGAATTAGAAAAAATAAAAAATGGATAAGCACACTAAATATTTTATTGCAGGAGTTACAGCGCTTTCATTGGCTGGCGCAGGAGCTTTATATGCAATAAAAATTCATCCGACTGTTTCCGAGGATAAAAAGTTCTTAATTGCAAGAAATGCCTCCATCACCATTGCTGCTGTGGGACTCTCATTAATAATTGCATCACAAATCATTAAAACAAAATAAAATGGCAATCAATAAAGGAAAAGTAATATTCTGGTCACTTGTAGTAGTAGTAGTTGGAGCTGGCGGATATTTTGCGTGGAGGCAATTCGGGAAAAAGGAGGAGAAGGCTGCAAATTTAGATAAGGATGGTAATTTACTTGATCCATCAAAAGATAAAGATGGCGTTCCTGTATCGAGCGGTGGCACATCTTCATATAATGCACCACCTACAACATCTTCTATTCCATTTACAAATACCACTGAGGGCAATGCTTTCCGTTTATGGGTAAATAATACACATGCGCCTTGGGCGTTGGCAAATAATCTGGACAAAACAGGTTCTTATAATAATGCTTACATCAAAAAAGCATGGGATAAATACGGAGCCGAATATAAACTTGTTAGCGGTGGAACATATTCTCCAATTTTAAATGCCATAAGAATACCTAAAACGGGGGATCGTATATATGCAACAAAACGCACTGTCCCGTTTCATTATAGTGGATTAGGTTCTCCTGTTGGGACATCATATTTCCCCAGCGGTGCTTTGATAGGAAGGGTATCAAGCGAAGGTAGTGGTTATTTAAAAGTTTATACATCTTATGGCGCTCCTATTGGAAGTGATGGAAAAACATATGAGTCATTTTATATTATAAAAGATAAATACAGAGTAGGTTAAATTATTAATGAAATGGAAAAGAAAAAAATAATTTTTTGGACAGCAATTGCAATTGTTTTAATTACAGGAACAATTCTTGTGATTAAAACAAATTCAAAAAAATCGGCAGATAAGAAAATAATTCCTGCTAGTGATGTTGCAGACAATAAATCAGAAAAAATTGTTCAGACAAAAACAGAAGAAACGCCTAATGATAATTTTTCTGGCAATCAGGGAGTAATAGCCGATGTTGATGCAATTGGGAAAACTGGATATTCAAAATCTGATGGTGTAAAGGTTTATCTTATTGATTCAACACAAGAAGGTGATGAAAGATTTAATCCATTGAAGATATTCAAGAGTGCTAAAAAAGATGAATTTATAGGGGCAATAAAAGAATGTTCAGATGGAAAAGTTTCCGACGGATTTGTTTGGGCAAATGCAAATGATTTAAACTTTAAATAACATGGCACTTCAACCAAAACATAAAAAAATAGTAATTATTATAGGTTCAGCCCTAGCCATTGGTATTTTGGCTTTTGGCGGATATAAGCTTTATAAAAAACATTACAGCGACACTCACAACAAAAGTTACTATGTGAACTATCTTGCTGGTCACGGAATGATGAATCAGAGTAGCGCTGCCGCCGCCATGAATCTTGGCGACGATTTTATTGAAGTGTGGTATCAGGCTGCAAAAAAGGAAAATGAAACATTTGATTTCGGTGGTAAAAAATATGTAACAAAAGGTGGACGGGCTGTAAAATAAATAAAATGAATAATTCATTAGGAAAATATTGGTCGGAACTACCTATGTGGGCAAAAGGCATTACAGGAACAATTATTGTTGCTGGACTTGCTTTTGCTGGATGGAAAACATATAAATTTATAAAGAAAAAAAGCGAATCGAGAGACGATAATGATGCAATAAGAGATTCCTCATCTGCTTTAAATCAATTACAACATTCTGGAATAACTCCTTCATATAACCCATCACAGTATTCAAGTTGGGCGCTCATTTTTAAGGAAGCTATGGATGGTTGCGGCGATGGGGCTATTAACACCATTCCTATTTTTAAGAAGATGAGAAACGATGCTGATATTCATTCCTTAATAAAAGCTTATGGTGTTAAGACTGTAGATAAATGCGGAATCGGAAATGGCGATTTTACTGGTAATCTTCCTGCTACACTTGCATATAAATATAGCGGAATAGAATCAACACTTCCATTTGGTCTTGGTGGCATAAATAAAATTCTGCAAGGAAACGGATTAACATTCAGATTTTAAAAGAATAAATATGACACGGGACTCGAAAGTAACACTTGGATTAATGACCACAATAGCGGGGATTGCGATTATCTCTTTTCATAATCTTAAAATGACAAAGGAACTAATGAGCACCACACCTAATTTTGACAAATTAAAAAATAGGAATTTCTGCATTACGCTGGGCGCGGGCGTAGCGGCAGGTGCGGCCGGCGCGGGGGGGCGCGGGGGGGGGCCCGCGGGGGGGGCCGCGGGGGAGGGGCGCCGGGGGGGCCCCCGCGGATCGCCGCCCGTGAGGGCGGCAGTCGCTCGCACGAACCTCGGGGGAAACAATGACCGACCTGCAGGCTGGCCCCGCCGGGAAGTTCGCGGGCGAGGCGATCACCTTCGACGACGTCCTGATCCTGCCGGACCGCTCCGACGTGGTCCCCTCGCAGGTCGACACGCGGACGCGGATGAGCCGCCGCGTGCCGATCAACATCCCGATCGTCAGCGCGGCAATGGACACCGTGACCGAGGCGACCATGGCGATCGCGGTCGCGCAGGAGGGGGGGATCGGGATCATCCACAAGAACCTCTCCGCGGAGGCGCAGGCCCGCGAGGTCTTCAAGGTCAAGCGCTCGGAGAACGGGATCATCCTCGATCCCATCGTCCTCCCGCCCGAGGAGACGATCGGGACCGCGCGGCGGATCATGGCGGAGCACAACATCAGCGGGATCCCGATCGTCGGCTCGCAGGGGCGCCTGGTCGGGATCCTCACGCGGCGCGACCTCCGCTTTCAGAAGGGGGACGAGCGGCGGATCGCGGAGGTGATGACGAAGGACAACCTCATCACCGCGCGGAGCGGCACGACGCTCGAGGAGGCGAAGACGATCCTCCACGGCGCGAAGGTCGAAAAGCTGCTGCTCATCGACGACGACGTGCGGCTCCGCGGGATGATCACGATCCGCGACATCAACAAGACGCTCCTGTTCCCGAACTCGTGCAAGGATGCGCGCGGGAGGCTTCGCGTGGGCGCGGCCGTCGGCGTGAACGACCTCGCGCGGGTCGAGAAGCTCCTGGAGAACGACGTCGACGTGATCGTCGTCGACACGGCGCACGGGCACAGCGAGAACGTGCTCAAGACGGTCGCCGAGATCAAGAAGCGGCATGACGTGGACGTTGTCGCGGGGAACGTGGCGACCTACGACGGGGCGCGCGAGCTGATCGACGCGGGCGCGGACGGGGTGAAGGTCGGGATCGGGCCGGGGTCGATCTGCACGACGCGGATCATCGCGGGGATCGGCGTGCCGCAGATCACGGCGATCATGGAGACCGTGAGGGCGGGGGAGAAGGCGAACGTCCCGATCATCGCCGACGGCGGCATCCGCCACTCGGGCGACATCACGAAGGCGATCGCCGCGGGGGCGAGCTGCGTGATGCTGGGAGGGCTCCTGGCGGGCGTCGCGGAGAGCCCGGGCGAGCAGATGAACTACCGCGGGCGGGCGTACAAGGTGTACAGGGGCATGGGCTCGCTCGGCGCGATGGTCGCGGGATCTAAGGACCGCTACGCGCAGGCGGACGTCGGGACGAAGGACAAGCTGGTGCCCGAGGGGGTGGAGGGGCGCGTGCCGTTCCGCGGGCCGCTGGCGGACTTCGCCTATCAGCTCGTCGGGGGCCTGCGGGCGGGGATGGGGTACACGGGGGCGCGGACGATCGAGGAGCTGCGGAAGAAGGCGCGGTTCATCCGGGTCAGCTCCGCCTCGGTACGCGAGAGCCACCCGCACGACATCGTGATCACGCGCGAGGCGCCGAACTACTGGATCGAGGACAGCGACGACCGGGGCGAGTAGCGGGAGGCGGTTGGCTAGGCCACCTCCCGATCCGCTGCGCGAGCTACCCTTCCAGGATGAACGTGATGTTCAGGTGGACGCGGTATTCGCTGACCTTGTTCCCCTCGATCTTGCCGTTGATTTTGTTCACTTCCCAACCCTGGATCCCGCGGATCGTCTTGCTTGCCCTCTTGATTCCCTCGTTGATGGCGTCTTCGACGCTCTTCGGCGAGGAACTGACGATCTCGGTCACGCGTGCAACAGCCATGGTTCCCTCCTGGTAGTGAAATCTGTCCTGGACTGGCAAGCCAGCTTGCTGGAAGGGGCGGAATCGTAGTGGGGGGGGCGGCGGGCGGCAAGCAAAAGCGTCGCCGCCGCGCGCTCAGTCGCGCCCCTTCGCGCGTCGGGCGGCGAGGGCATAGGGAAGGAACCAGCGGTCGAGCGACTCGCCCGTCGAGCTCCACTCGTTGTCGCCCCAGAAGAAGTCGCAGACGACCTCGCGCGCGCGACAGATCTCGCGGAGGCGCTTGCGGTTCTTCGGGTCGTCGATCGTGAGGTCGAGCAGCTCGAGGGCGCGCGTGAGCGCCTGGTCCATCCGCTCGCGGTCCCCCCCGGCCCTGGCGATGTTCGCCCGGCCGACCTCGCTCCCGATGTTTCCGAGCTGCTCGAAGAGGCTGAACGTCCTCCAGCGTCCGTCGGCGAGCGACTTGTGGATGGGCGAGCTCATCCCTGCACTAGCGCATCAACCACCGATCGAATCCTCGTCCTGACGGCGGGGTCGTCGACCCCCCGGCTCCGGTTCCCCTGGCTCGGGCGGAGGTTGATCATCGAGTCGAACTCGAGCCACTGTGCCGCGGGCTGATCGAGGAGGAGGTTGATTCCCCAGAGGTCCCGCTGACGGGAGCCGTCGTTCAGGAGAACCTCCTCCTCGTCGGAGTGCATGTCGCCGCCGACCGCCAGGATTGACCGCTCCACGTCGACGACCGCCTTGACGAGGTTCCCGTCCAGCGTGCGGGAGGCCAGGTCGGCCCGGGGGATGGGGGAGCGCACGACGACGATCTCGGGCACGGGCTCGCTCCGGAGGAGAGACGCGATCGGGCGTGGACTGTACTGTCGCGAAGGGCCCGCGTCAACGAGGCGTGCGCGGGGCCGCGCGCCCGCGCCCGAGGGAACTCTCGGGCGCGGGCGGTGCGAACGGCTACGCCGTCGCAGGCGGCGCGGCGGGCGGTGTCGTCGGGGTCGGCGCCCCCTCCACCGGCCCATCCTGGGGGTGGTAGAAGAAGCCCTCGACGAGCTCCGGCTTCCCCGGGAACCGCTCCGTCAGGTTCCCGAAGATCGCACGGTATTGCAGCCTCCACTGGCCCACCACATCGCGGAGACGCCGGTCCGCCATCTCCAGGGCCTCCTCCGCGGCGCGGCGCTCCGCATCGGCGTCCTCCACGCCCTGCCGCGCGGCGGCGAGGTCGGCGAGACGCGCCCTGGCGGAGACCCAGACGGCGCCCGAGGCGACCTCCGCCTCGAGCCGCCGCACCTCCGCGACTTCCTCCGCGATCGGCAGGCGGACGACCTCGCCGGGCATCACATGGAAGAGGCGCTCCCAGTCGGGCCCCTCCGCGCGACCGCCCAGGTCTGTCCTCGCCGCGGCCGCGACGACCCGGACGCTGTCGTCCAGGCGCATGTCGGCGTAGTTCAGCGCAGCCCGCGCCAGGATCAGCCGCTCCGCCGCCGACTCCGACACGCCGAGCGCGGCCTTCAGCGCGTCGAGGACCTGCCGCCAGACCGCGGCGAGCGAGACCGTCTCCGGGTGCACCCCCAGCCACGCCAGGAGATACAGCCCGAAGCTGTGGACCAGACGTCGAGCCGACGTCGACAAAGAAGGCATCCTCATCGGAGGACTCCTTAACAGTGGAACCGCGGTCCCCCGCGATGCGAGTTGCACAGTGCCGCTCGTCTCGAGGGTGGCGACCGAATGTCCCGACACCAACGAAAGGCGCTTCCCTCCAATTTGGGGGGGGAATTCCGTGATTCAGGGAGAGATTCCTTCAATCCACGATTCGCACGAGAGCTGCGGGGGTGCCTCTTGTCGGCGAAGACGGGCCGCTTGAGCCGTCTGCATGGGTCTTCGCTGCGAAAACCGTCGATGTCCCCCGCGCGGCGCCGCGCGGACCGTGATCCGCCGTGATCCGACCCCTCGCGGCGTCGCGGCGATCCTGATCACGCCTGATCGTGCCTCGCGCGGCGCCGATCCGATCCTGATCACGCCTGATCGTGCCTCGCGCGGCGCCGATCCGATCCTGATCAGACGTGATCCGACCCCGCGCGGAGCGGATCCGACGGTGATCACGCGTGATCACACCCCGCGCAGCGCCGCGTCGACCCTGATCACGCGTGATCAGACCCGGCGCGGCGGCGACCGGACCCTGATCACGCGTGATCGTGCCTCGCGTGGCCGCGATCCGGTAGGATGTCGCGCATGGCGAAGCCGGAGACGTGGTACTGGCTCCGCGACGACGGGAAGCCGCGGTTCGGGATTCCGACTCCGCGCGAGATCTTCCTGCGCGCGGTCGTCCCTGGGGACGCCGGCTCCGCGGCGCGGGGGGAGCTCGTGAAGCTCTACATGAAGGATGTGTTCAACCTCGCCTTCGACAAGATGCGCCATCGGGAGGACGCAAAGGAGATCGTGCAGGAGTTCTGCCTGGCCTTCATGAACGCGGAGGTCTACACCCGCGTGGACCAGCAGAAGGGCGGGCTCCGGAACTTCATCAAGTGCTGGGTCGAGTTCGCCGTCCTGACGTTGAGAAAGAAACGGTCCCGGGGGCGGGCGGTCTCGCTCGAGGACGCACCGGAGGCCAGCCACGCGCGGAGCCGGGGGACATCGGCCGAGGCGATCTTCGACATGCGCGTGACGCAGGCGCGCATCGACCGCGCACTCCAGCTTCTGCGCGGGAAGCTCGGCGAGGAATCCGACCTCTGGCGGATCTTCGACGAGGTCCACCTGCAGATCGGCGGGGACGACGTCGAGACGCAGGACCAGATGGCGGCCAGGCTCGGCGTCACGCGGCAGCAGGTGAGAGACCTCATCGCGCGGGGCCGGTGGGCATTCCAGAGGTGCCTCGCCGACGTGATTGCCCCCGAGGTCGGGCAGGCCTGGCAGATGCAGGAGGAGTTCGACCTCACGGCGGACTTGATGGATGGGCCGCTGGGAAGGTACTGGATGAAGCTCAAGCGGATGCGGAAGGCGGGAGGGGCGTAGGGCGGCGGGCGTGACCAGGCAAGAACGTCAACCAAGAGACCGGCTGCGATTCCCAGACAGTCGGATGCATGGACCGAGGAGCGAAGAGAGAGGAGCAAAGGGCGAAGGGTCTGGACGCAGGACTCGCTCTTCGCTCTTCGCTCCTCGGTTGGCGCCCGCGCTTCTGCTCGACGCGGCGCAGCACGGCGGGCCGGTTGTTGACGGGTATGCCTGGTCCCGGCGGCGGGCGAGGCGCCGGGAACGGG
>Ga0082335_1005945_pt1 | contig 16318 bp, 8 predicted proteins | sample Subgrocontami58m_FD_72375 | JGI IMG/M metagenome (GOLD analysis project Ga0082335, IMG submission 72375) | Subsurface groundwater microbial communities from S. Glens Falls, New York, USA - GMW37 contaminated, 5.8 m (SPADES assembly) (version 2) ... | reverse complement strand
ATCAACGTGATGGGCATCGGTGGACTCACGCTTCAAGCAAATGGATCACTCAACGGCTCACTGGCTGGCGGCTTCACCGCCGGACAAGGGTATGCCGTCATGCCATTGGTGCGCGCACCCGACGACGGCGGCGCGGCAGTGAACGCTTTCCTTGCCGATCAAAAGGCGCGCACGCAACTCATCGGCAGCTTGATCGATCTCTCTAACAATCCCGATTACAACGGAGTCATCCTTGAGTTCGGCAAGATCGATCCCAAACGATCTGCCGCCTTCACCTCATTCGCTTCTGATCTTAATAGCGCACTGAAGCAAAAGAAAAAATCGCTCGTGGTCGTCGTGCCAACCCCGACGATTGAAAACGCTTCATACACTGCGGGCGGTTACGATCTGCGCTCACTCGGCGCGGCAGTGGATGTGATCGAGATTCCATTGAGCAACGACTTGACCAGCGTGGGCAATGGCGAAGCCGAGCGTATGCTCACTTGGTCAACCGCCCAAACGAATCGCTACAAGATTCGTTTGCTCACCTCAACCCTCTCCGCCGATAGGGTAAACGGCGTCTTCAATCGCGTCCCAACAAACAGCACGCTCAAAGCGTTTGGCAGTGCCACACTCAAAACCGATCTCGCCAAAATCACGGCGGGATCAAATGTGGAAGTAACACTGAATGGAAAAGTCTCCGCGCTCGATTACGATTCATCCTCTTTCACGCCGCGCTTCAATTACACTGATGACGCGAATGTGGCGCACACGGTTTTCCTCGTCACCACCGAAACACTCTCGCGCCATTTCGCCCTCGCCCAAAAATTTAATCTCGGCGGAGTCGCCGTGCGCGATCTGTATAACTCTGGCAACCCGCCCGGCATGATTAATGCATTAGTGCAATACAAATTAAAGAACAACGCCATCGCTGCATCGAATGTGGTTTTGAACTACACCGTGAACAATTCTAAAGGCGTGGTCGCTCAAGCAACCGGAGTCGCCGGCAAACCGTTTGTGTGGAAGGCAGGCGAACCCGGGCAATACACTATCGGAGTTAAGATCGCCGGAATCGGCGATGTGCCGCTTGGGTCGGTAGATGTGGTCGTGCCGCAAGCGACGCCGACTCCAACACCGCGCCCGACTCTGCGACCCGTGGCTGTCAACCCCGCGCAACCACAACCCACCACTGCGCCCGGTCAACCGACCAACACACCCAAGCCCGCGCCCGTCATCGGCGGCGGCGCGTGGGGCGCATTTGAGTTAGGTGGTCAAACGATTCATGGCGGCATCCCCGGAGTCGGCGCGATGCGTAAATCCGGCATGACGTGGGTAAAAGTTCAACTTAATTCCATGAGTGAAGATGCCGGACCGGCGATCAACAACGCCCACGCGCAAGGATTCAAAATTTTGATCAGCATGGTGGAGAAAGGCGCGCCCGCAACGGATCCCGGTTATCAACAAAGCGTCGCCAACTTCTTCGCCGGTGTCGCCGCCAAAGGCGCGGACGCTATTGAAGTGTGGAACGAACCCAACTTGGTCACCGATTGGCCCTCCGGTCAAACAACCGGCTCATCGTATGTCGGCATGCTCTCCAAATCGTATGCGGCGATCAAAGCGGCAAACGGCAGCACGATAGTCATCAGCGCCGCGCCCTCGCCCACCGGATTCTATGGCGGGTGTGGTGCAGGCTGCGACGACAAACCTTGGCTCGAACAATTTGTGGCGGCGGATGGACTTAAATACACTGACTGCTTGGGCATTCACTACAACGAAGGCATCGTCTCGCCGAAATCCATCGGCACCGACCCGCGCGACAATCACTACACGCGCTACTACGCCACGATGATCAACACCTACGCCAGCATCATTAAAACCTCACGCCCGTTGTGCTTCACCGAACTGGGCTATCTCACCGGCGAAGGCTACAGCCCGCCGCTCGCGCAAGCCGCGCCCCAATTTGGTTGGGCAGGCAACACCACCGTAGCTCAACACGCGCAGTGGCTCAAAGAAGCGGCAGAACTAAGCAAAGCCAATTCCAACATCCGCTTGATGATCGTTTTCAATGTTGACCTGACTCATTACGGCGCAGACCCGCGCGCGGGCTATGCTATCATTCGTCCCGGCGGCGCTTGCCCGGCGTGTGATACGTTGGCGAGTGTGATGGGCAGTCGCTAGAATTATGAATTAAGAAGGATGAAGGATGAAAAGTTTTTTCATAATTCATCCTTCATCCTTCTTAATTTGTTCTTCATCCTTTATGAACGATATTCCTGAAATTCATCGCGAACATACCGACCGCTTACCCATTGCGGCAATCGTCGTCGTGGCGATTCTCGTCATCACCGGAATCGGTCTAGTGGGATTCGCTTTATTCGCCGGTCAACAAGATAACGAAAACCGCGCCATCAGTGGCACGGTCTCGGCTGTGTTAGCTTTCACCTCAACACCCACTGACACACGCCCGCCAACTAACACCCCTCCACCTTCCAACACACCCAAGCCAACCGACACACCCACACAAACACCTGAGCCAGTTAAAGCTAGCGACACACCACGCCCCAGCGCAACACGCACACGCACATCTGCGCCCGCCGCCACTCGCGTATTGCCCACCGATACGCCCGCGCCGCCCACAGCCACACCCAAACCCGCAGGCGGAGCGCGCGGCATCAGTGGCATCTTTTCGTTATGCGCTGGTAAGACTCAATATGCGGCGCGGATCGAGCGCATCTGCTTCCGCGAATTTATCCGCAACAACACCGACGCAACGATCACTTATAAATTCTTCGGTGTGAAATACACCAACACCGAAAACGGTGCAGTTAAACTTCATAATAGTTGGTCTGGCGATCTCAAGATCGGGCCCAACTGCACCGGACCCACAGACAGTTGCGGCGGCGCGTGGGAAGACGGCATCCCCAACATTGACACTCCCGGCACCTACACCTTAGAGATGTTGATTCAATACACCGATGGCACATTCGAATCTCTTGGCTCGCCGATCACGATCACCGTTGTCAACTACACACCGTAACCGTTTCACGCTACCAAAAGGAGTCAACATGAATCGCTGGCTCTCGATCTTTCTACTCATCATCATCCTTGCCGCAACCGTCTCGCCCGTCGCGGCGCAAGAGACTCTCTACGTTGTGCAACAAGGCGATACGCTTCTGAGAATCGCCGTCAAGTTCGGCACATCAGTTGCGGCGATTAAATTGACAAATGGATTGATCAGCGATCTGATCTTCGCCGGGCAGACGTTGAAGATACCAACAACAACCGCTACTGTCGCCGCCACCCCCAGCGCAAGCAACTGCCCACAAACTTACACCGTCACCAGCGGCGACACACTCAAGATCATCGCCGCGCGCTGCAGTGTTGATCTCGCCACACTCATCGCCACCAATCACCTGATCAACCCCGATCTTATTTTCGTCGGGCAAACCCTCATCATCCCGCTAGGACAAGTTGTCAACTTGTCCAACACCACAAGTCCGTGCGGCGCGTCGTATATCGTTCAACGCGGCGATTATTTAAATCTCATCGCCGACAAATGCAAAGTGGCAGTGACGAGTCTCATCACGACTAACAACATCGTCAACACCAATCTGATCTTCGTCGGGCAAGTGCTGATCATGCCCGGGACGGCGATCACAGCTGCGCCCCAAACGACGGCGACACCGACGCGATCCGTTTCATCCGCAACCGCAACGCCCACAGTGGTCTTATCGCCGTTGATCATCGGCGGAGTCGCTACCGCAACTCCCACACCGTCATCTATCGTCGGCGCTTCACCCGTCAACGCTGCGCGCGGCGTCAGCGGCGAACTAAGTCTGTGCAATCCGGAGAAGCCAACGTTTGCCACCAAGATCGAGCGCATCTGTTTCCGCATGAAGATCACCAACACCACCTCGTCGAAAATTAATTATTCGATCTTGGGCGTGCAAGCGACGAACCTGAGCGGCGGAGCGAATCAATTTCAAAGCAGTTGGCGCGGCGATCTTTCAGTGGACGCCAACAGTGTCGGTCCAACAAGCAGTGGTTGGGAAGATGGAATCTATATTCAAAACCCCGGCACCTACGCCCTGCAAGTCGCCATCTGCTACGCCACCATCGAAACCTGTTTCATTGGCAGTGGCTGGGAGATTCTCACGCCCGGCATCGGCGTGACGGCGATAGTCTGGGTGCCATAAACAGTAATTAGTAAATAGTAATTACCAATTACTATTTACTCCTTCAACATCTCGTCACGCAAGGAGCATTAGATGTCATTCTCTCCAAAACAAAAACCCGGGCTAAGCCCGATGCAAACACGTTACCTCATCATCGCTTGGGTCGCCGCCAGCATCATCGTCGGCTTCTGCACCTTCGCCGCGATCTTCGCCGCCGGTGGCGGGATGGATGTTTTTACCACGCCGACGGCGAAAGCCGTTACCGGCAACGGCACCGCCGCGCCAAAGAGCGTCACACAATTACCCTCCACCGCCGCGCCTGCCGCCTCGAAAGCTCCGGCGCAAACTCAACCTGTTGCCTCGCAACCGACTCAAGGTGGGTTGCCGCCTGTCGGCAACTTTGGGTTGGGCGGGCAAGCGATTCACGGTGGATTCCCAAGCATGGCTTCGATGAAAAAATCCGGCATGACCTGGGTGAAACTACAAGCCTCCGATCTCAAAGTGGATTTCGGCCCAGCAATTGACAACGCTCACAAAAATAATATTCGTATCTTGATCAGCGTCGTGGATAAGACCGAGGAACGATACAAAGTTGCCTCGCCTGAATATCAACAGAAGTTTGCCACGTACTTGGTCACACTCGCTAAACAAGGCGCGGATGCGATTGAAGTATGGAACGAGATGAACTTGGAACGCGAATGGCCCAAAGGGCAGATCAGCGGCGAGTCGTACACCAAGTTACTCAAGTTCGTCTATCCGCAGATCAAAATAGCGAACCCTAATACCATCGTGATCATCGGCGCGCCATCACCCACAGGATTCTTCGGCGGTGGATGCGACGCCAACCGTCAACAAGGTTGCGACGACAAACCTTTCCTCGAAGAGATGGTGCGCGCTGGCGCATTTGATTTTGCCGATTGCACCGGCATCCATTACAACGAAGGTATCCTTCCGCCCTCGGCAACGAGCGGCGATCCACGCGGCAATTCGACTCACTACACACGCTATTATTCCTCAATGGTAGACACCTATTGGAAAGCGACAGGCGCCAAGAAACCGTTGTGCTTCACCGAACTTGGTTACCTCACCGGCGACGGCTATCCCGATCTCACCAAAACCGCGCCCACGTTTTCATGGGCGAGCAAAACCACTATCGCTCAGCAAGCGCAGTGGCTCGCCGAAGCGGTCACGCTCGCCCGCGATAGCGGGAAAGTGAAATTGTTAATCGTCTTCAACGTAGACTTCGTCACTTACGATTCCGACCCACAAGCGGGCTATGCCATTATTCGCAAAGATGGATCATGCCCGGCGTGCGATACCTTGGGCAAGGTTATGGGCGTTAAATAAATTTTGTAGAGACGTTGCGTTGCAACGTCTCTACCTTTGTCTCTTTGCGTTCCCCCCTTTTTCGCCTCTTCATCGTTATATACACCGCGTGTGCCGTCTCGCTGATGATCTTCGGCGGCGGTTTGATCATGCCGCCGCCCGCCACGACGGTGACACCGACTCCGGCGCCCGCGCTTCAACCGTTCGCCGCCATCACCCCCAAAAAAAATCTCAAGCGATTCGATTCACCCGAATACGGCATCCAAGCCTTTCTATGGTGGAAGCATGATGTCGCGCGGCGCGATCTCGATCTGATCCACGACATGGGCTTCAAGTGGGTCAAACATATTTTTAGCTGGCGCGACCTCGAACAGATTCAAAAAGGTCACTACGATTGGTACACCGCCGACACCATCATCAACTTGGCAAATCGCCGCGGATTAAAAATTTTGGCGCGGTTAGATCGCCAACCGTTTTGGGCGCAAGACGATGGCGGCGCAGTGAAGCTCGACAGTGCGCCGCCAAAAAATTATTCCGACTTCGGCGATTTCTGTTATGTCTTTGCCAGCCGCTATAAAGGAAAGATCGGCGCGTATCAAGTATGGAACGAGCCGAACCTTGCCCGCGAGTGGGGCAACCGTCCGCCCAACGCCGCCGAGTACGTGCGATTACTCTCGTATTGCTACGCCGGAATCAAAGCCGCCGACCCGGACGCCATCGTGATCTCTGCCGGTCTCGCGCCGACCGGAACCGATCTGCCCGAAGCCGTCCCCGATGATCGATTCGTGCGCGAGATGTATGCGGCTGGCGGCGCGCCCTACTTCGATATGATAGGAGTCAACGCGCCCGGATATTTTAATCCGCCGGAGAGATCGCCCGACGACACAGAGAAAGACCCGCAGATCAAAGCGCGTTGGGTCACATTTCGTCACGTCGAAGACATTCGCCAGATCATGGTCGCCAACGGCGACGCCGACAAACAAATTGCCATTTTAGAAATGGGGTGGACAACCGATCAAGTTAATCCAACTTACTCGTGGTATGCCGTCACCGAACAACAGCAAGCCGATTACCTCGTGCGCGCCTATCAATGGGCAAAACAAAATTGGCAGCCGTGGATTGGATTGATGAGCTGCATTTACATTGCCGAATATAGTTGGTCTGAAAAAGACGAGCAGTATTGGTACGCCATCACCCGCCCCTCATTCCCCGAACCCGATCTTCGTCCGGCGTATCATGCGCTAAAAAATATGCCGAAGTAAAAAAGGAACTGAAGGAAAGAGGGGATATAAGGGAAATTTCCTTTAGTTCCTTGATTTGCTTTATTTCCTTTTTGATACAATCACTTCCTGCATGAGCGATCTCCTCACCGGACTCAACTCCCAACAAGTTGACGCCGTCACTGCCAAACCCGGGCCCACGCTGATTATCGCTGGACCGGGATCGGGCAAGACGCGCGTGCTGACTCATCGCATCGCCTATCTGATTCAACAGGGGATGCCGCCATTTAAAATTATGGCGGTCACCTTCACCAACAAAGCCGCCAAAGAAATGCGCGCGCGAGTCGAAAAACTTTTGAGCGGCGAACTGCGCGGACTCACCATTGGCACATTCCACTCGATCTGCGCCCGCATCCTTCGCCGTGAAGCGGCGCGATTAAACGTGACGCACGAGTTTGTGATCTTCGACGACAACGACCAACTCGCCATCGTCAAGCAAGCTTTAGAACGACTCAACCTCAACGACAAACAATATAAACCCCAATCGCTTCTCGCGGCGATCTCCAAAGCCAAGAACGAACTCATTCCGCCCGAAGACTTCACGCCCGATTCCTATTTCAACGAGATCGCCGGGCGCGTCTACGCCGAATACCAAAAGTTGCTCCGACAGAACAACGCTTACGATTTTGACGATCTTTTGTGCGAAGTGGTTTATCTCTTCCGCAACCAACCGGATGTGTTGAAGAAATATCAAACGCAATATGATCACGTTCTGGTTGACGAGTTTCAAGACACCAACACCGCGCAATACTCGATGGTGAATCTGTTGACGGCGACGAAAAGAAATTTGTACGTCGTGGGCGATCCTGATCAATCGGTGTACCGCTGGAGAGGCGCAGACTACCGCAACGTCAAGCGATTCGAGAATGATCATCCGGACACAAAAGTGATTCTGCTGGAACAAAACTATCGCTCCACGCAAAATGTCCTAGACGCGGCGATGAGCGTGATCAACAAGAATCACAACCGCACGCGCAAACAACTCTTCACCGAGCGCGGCACGGGGACGAAGATCCAAATCTACGAAGCGTATAACGAAGCGGAAGAAGCCGAGTATGTGGTTAACACGATTGCCACATTGATAAAGCGTGACGAATTGAACGCAAGCGACATGGCGATCATGTATCGCACCAATGCCCAATCGCGCCCGTTGGAAGAAGTATTTATTCGCGGCAACTTGCCGTATCGTTTGGTTGGCGCGACGCGGTTCTATGGTCGGCGCGAAGTGAAAGACGTGATCGCCTTTTTGCGACTCGTGCATAACCCCAACGACACCGTGAGTCTGCAACGGATCATTAACGTGCCAACGCGCGGCATCGGCGCAAAAACAGTGGAGACTCTTTTCAAAGCGGCAGAGATCGCCCAAGCAACGCCGTCGGAAATTTTGTTGGATGCTGAACGGTGTAAAAAGGTCGGGGGCAGAGGCGGCGTCCCCTTGAGTGGGTTTGGCGATCTGCTGCGCGGGTGGATCGAATCAAAAAGCGAGTTGCCCGTCGCCAAGTTGATTGATCGCATCTTGGGCGACGTGGATTACAATCGTTACATCAACGATGGCACGGAAGAGGGCGATGAACGGTGGGACAACGTGATCGAACTGCGTGGCGTGGCGGTGGAGTATCCGCAGATCACCTTGAGCGAATTTTTGGAACAGGTCGCGCTTGTTTCGGATCAAGATACGTTGACCGACGGCGGCGGACCGACGTTGTTGACTCTTCATGCAGCGAAAGGTCTGGAGTTCGGCACGGTGTTCTTGGTTGGGCTCGATGAGGGCGTGCTGCCGCATGAGCGATCTTTTGAAGATGAAGAAGCGATGGCGGAAGAGCGGCGCTTGATGTATGTCGGACTCACCCGCGCCAAAGATCGTTTGTTCATCACCCGCGCTTTTCGGCGCACCACCTACGGCGGCGCGGACATCATGAACCCTTCGCGTTTCCTCGCCGACCTGCCCGATCATTTGCTCACGGGCAATTTCAGTAAAGCGTCGCGCAATTCCGAATCGTATAATCGTATGACGACGTGGGAGAGTTCGGTTAAAAAAGATGCGAGCAAACCTGTAAGATTAAAGATTGAAGATTCGGTGGGCAAATACAAAACGGGTCAACGAGTGAAGCACCCCATGTTCGGCGATGGGATGATTATCGAGAGCAAGGGCGAAGGCGATGATGAGTTGGTGACAGTTGCCTTTGAAGGCACGGGCATTAAACGTTTGATGGCGAATGTGGCGGAGTTGAAAATTTTGAAGGGATAAAATCTGGAAGTTAGATGTTGGATGTTAGAGTCCAACTTCCAACCTCCAATTTCTAATTTCCATGAACTTATTAGTTACAGGTGGCGCAGGTTACATCGGCAGTGAGACCGCGCAACAATTGATTGAGGCGGGGCACAGTGTCACTGTCTTCGACAACTTATCGCGCGGGCATCGCGCGGCAATTCCGGCGAAGGCAAATTTTGTGTATGGCGATATTTCGGATCGCGTGGCGCTTGCCGAAGTCTTTGCCTCACAAACGTTTGACGCTGTTCTGCATTTTGCGGCGTTGATCGAAGCAGGCGAAAGCATGAAAGACCCGGCGCTGTATTTTCGCAACAACGTAGCGTATACGAACAACGTCATCGAAGCCGCCGTGCGCGCGAAATGTTTAAAGTTTGTCTTGTCATCCACGGCGGCGATCTTTGCCGCAAGTGATGAGCCGTTGCGCGAAGATTCAAAGATCGATCCCGCCAATGTCTATGGCGAAAATAAATTGATCATCGAAACGATGTTGCGCTGGAATCAAAAAATTCACGGGATGCGTTACGCCTGCTTGCGTTACTTCAACGCTTGCGGCGCAACCCAAGAACGCGGCGAAGATCATCAACCGGAGAGTCATCTCATCCCGCGTTTGTTCTACGTGGCGTTAGGTCAAAGTGATGCCGCCACCATTTATGGAACAGATTACCCCACGCCCGATGGCACTTGCATCCGCGATTACATTCACATCGCCGATCTTGCTTCGGCGCATGTGTTGGCAGTTGAAGCCTTGAATCAAAAAGAGACTCTGATCTACAACTTGGGGTCGGGCGTTGGGTATTCGGTGAAGGAAGTATTAGAGGCAACCCGCGCGGTGACGGCGCACCCGATTCCGGCGAAAGAACTTCCACGAAGACCCGGTGATGCGCCACGACTCGTCGCTTCCTCTGAAAAGATTCGGAAGGAGTTAGGATGGAAGCCGCGCTACAACGATCTCAAAGAAATTATTGCCAGCGCGTGGGAGTGGAAGAGGAAAAATCCACAAGGATACAAGTAATGCGCCTCGCCCTCAACGGCTGGTTCTACGATCAACCCCACACCGGCAGTGGGCAGTATCTTCACTGGCTTCTAAAATATTTGCCTGATGATATTGAAGCGACTCTGGTTGTGCCTCAAAGCAATCAACCGTCAGCCGTCAGCAATCAGCAATCAGCAAAGATACGAATCATCAATTACCAATTACCAATTACTAATAACAATCTATCGAAAGTCTATTTTGAGCAAATTGGATTTCCCCGCGCCTGCCGCGATCTCAAAGTCCATCTCGCCCACATCCCCTATTGGGCGCCGCCACTTAATTCGCCCGTGCCGTTTGTCGTCACCATTCACGACATCATGCCGTTGTTGTTGCCCGAATACAACGACTCGATCAAACTGCGACTCTACAACGCGCTAGTATCGGCGGCATCCTCAGGCGCAAATCACGTCATCGCCGATTCAGAATCATCACGACAAGACATCCTCAAACATCTTCGTCTCCCTCAGGAAAAAGTAACAAGCATTTTGTTGGCGGCATCCCCTGAGTATTTTCCGCGACTCGGCGCATTGGTAGACATCGCCGCGCGTCAAAAATATAATCTCCCCGAATCATTCGTGCTGTATCTCGGCGGCTTTCATCCACGCAAAAACGTGCGCCAACTTCTCAGCGCGTGGACGTGGGCGAGCAATTCCATCGGCGAACACTATCCGCTCGTCATCGCCGGAGCGCTGCCGAAAAAAAATGATCGCTTCTACGATGATTTTGAAAGATACGCTGAAGAATTAAAGATTAAAGATTCGGTGCGATTCATCGGCGCGGTAGACGAAGATGACAAAGCGGCGATCTATCGCGGCGCGGCATGTTTCGTTTTTCCATCACGCTACGAAGGATTCGGTCTTCCGCCTCTCGAAGCAATGGCCTGTGGCACACCCGTAGTCACCACTGCCTTCTCCTCAATTCCCGAAGTTGTCGGTGACGCCGCCTATCTCATCGAAGACCCGCAGAACACCCGCGCACTCGGCGCGGCGATCCTCTCCGTCATCGTCAACGATGATCTCTCGCAACGTCTGATCAACGATGGACTCATCCAAGCAAAAAAGTTTTCGTGGCAGAAGACGATAGATGAAACGGTGGCGGTTTACAAGAAAGTGACTGAGCAATGAGCGATGAGCCATCAGCCGTCAGCCGTCAGCCATCGGCGATTGCTTTTGCCGTTCGTCATTTGTCATTCGTCATTTTAATTCTCCTCGCCCTCTTCCCTCTTCTCACGTCCGGTTATCCCACCATCGGCGATGGATTGAATCACTTCTATCGTCTCGCCGAACTTGAACGTCACATCGCGCAAGGCGATCTCTATCCGCGTTGGCTCGCCACGTTGCATGATGGTTACGGCTCGCCGCTCTTCAATTTTTATTCGCCGCTTTCGTATTACATCGCCCTCATTTTTAGAATCGCGTTTCCATTAGCAACATCTCTTCAACTCGGATACATCGTCGCGTTGATCGTGGCGATCACTGGCGCGTATGCATGGGCGCGCGATCAATTTGATTCGGATGTCGCCGGACTCGCCTGCGCCGCCGCCTACGCCTTCGCCCCGTATCTCTACTTCAACATTTTTCATCGCGGTGCCTACCCCGAAACATGGGGACTGGCTCTCGCTCCGTGGGTGATGCGGTCAGCCCTGCGAGTCACTTTCAATTCATCCCGATTCGATTCGCTCGCCTTCGCCATCCTCTACGCCGCGTTGATTCTCACGCACACGATCACCGCATTCATTCTCACGCCGATTGTGATTGTTTACGTCATAGCCAATATAATAATCAGCAATCAGTTATCAGTAATCAGTGACCAGTCATCAGTGAACCGTAATACGCAACACGCAATACGCGATACGTTCAGATTGTTCATTGTTCATTCTTCATTGTTCATTCTAGGAATCGGACTTTCATCTTTCTTCATCCTCCCAATTATTCTCGAATCCCAATTCATCCAACTCAACCGCACGACGAACATCATTGACCTCGACTACCGCAATAACTTCCTCGCTCTCTCTACCCTTTTCTCCCTCCCTCCCAACTTCGACCCGAACCTTGTCGCCAACTTCATGCCCGCGAGTCTGTCGTTAGCGCAACTGGTGTTAGTAATTGGTAATTGGTTATTGGTAATTTTTCTCGCCCGCCGCAATCTCCAATCTCTAATCCCCAATCTCCCATTGTTCATTCTTCATTCTTCATTGTTCATTGCCCTCTGCTTCCTCACCCTCCCCATCTCTCAACCCTTGTGGTCTGCCTTTCCTCTCACCCAATTCATCCAATTCCCTTGGCGATTGGTTGGCATTGCATCTCTTCTTCTCGCAATGCTCTTCGCCGCCAGCATCAGTCAACTCGAAAAAATAAATCGCAACGTTGCTCATTTGTCATTTGTCATTGGGATTTTTGCATTTTTCATTTCATCACTCTCTTGGACATACCATGCCCGCTACGAAACACTCCCGAACATCATCACCCCGCAAGACACCACGCAATACGAAATTCGGGATAATCAATTCGGCACGACCTCGAATGGCGAGTATTTACCGATATGGGTAAGTGAAATACCTAAGGCAAAAATTGAAAACGAGAAGTGCAAAGCTTCAAATATCAAATTGAATGAAGATGAAGTCAAATGTGATTCGTCGCAGGAATTTGTATTAACCATCAACCGTTTTTACTTTCCAACATGGGCTGCGACTCTCGATGGCAACCCAATCGAGATCAAACCTTCATCGCCAAACGGTCTCATCACGCTCAACGTTCCATCGGGGCAACACACGATCAAAGTTTTTCTACAACCCACCTTGCCTCAAGTCGCGGGAGCAATCCTTTCGATCATCGCACTTGCATTTCTCATCATCTATAGCAATACGCAATACGCTATACGCTATACGCACCAATCTCCAACCCACATCCCGCAACCCACTCATTCCGCATTCCGCATTCCACATTCCGCATTCATCTCATTGTTCATTCTTTCATTGTTCATTGTTCATTTCTTCTCCCCCTTCCGCTCTTCACCCTTAATCCCTAATCCCGTATCTGTAAATTTCGAGAATCAACTTGAACTCATCGGCTTTGAATATCCACCGTCTTTCGTTTCAGGCGATTCGATTGATCTCAAACTGTATTGGCGAGCGATGGAGAAGTTGGATAAAAATTATTCGACCACTGTTCAACTCGCCGATAAATTCGGCAACCGCTACGGGGCTTCCGACTCACAGCACCCGAACCAAACGCCCACCTCACGCTGGTCGCCCGATCAATACGCCCGCGATTCGCATCATCTCGTTTCGCTCGTCGGCACGCCGCCCGGCGACTACCGTTTGCTCGTCGGCGTTCACGAAAAAGGCAAGCCGTTGAGCGTGATCGAAAATAACGCGCCGATTGGAATCGAATATGAGATCGGCAAAGTGAGCATCACTCGCGCTAAACCACAGCCAAGCGGCGCGATGAAAATCGTTGAGGTAAAGTTGGCAAACGACAACGTAGAATCGGGCGATCAACTTGCCTTCACCCTATTGATCAACTCCGGCGACAAACCGATTAAAGGATTAACTGCCTCACTCTTTTTAGTGGATACCAAAAATCGCCCGGCGCTCAACGAGCCGCTCTCATTTACTTATCCACCCGATCAATGGACTCTCAACGAACTGATTCGCCAACCGTTCAGCGTCAATCTGCCGCCCGACCTCGGCGGCGGCACATACCGAGTCGGCGTCACCGTCAGAGATGGTGAAGGCAACATCATCACCGAATACGCTGCAGGTCTGATCACTCTCACCGTGCCGCAGCGCACATTCACCATTCCGCCGATCTCACACATCCCCCCTTCGGGTCACGATTTTAAAGATTCGATTCGTTTACTCGGTTACGACGTGCGAGACGATTCAATCGTCGTATATTGGCAATCACTTAAGCCTGTCACCAAAAGATTAACCATCTTCGTGCATCGTCTCGATTCAACTGGCGCGTTTGTGGCGGGCAACGATCTCGCGCCCGCGCGCGCGACGACGAGTTGGATCAACGGCGAAGTGATCACCACGGTTCACCCCATCGGAGTCGGCAACACCTTTGAGATCGGGTTGTATGATCCAATCAACGGTGAACGCTTCGGCCAAGTGTTTGTCGTCAAGTAGTAGTCGAGTAGTCATTGTTCATTCTTCATTGTTCATTGTTCATTTCTCTTTGATGCGCCGCCTCCTCGAACATCTCCCCGTTCTCCTCATCAGCCTCCTCGCCGCTTATCCCATCGTCGTCGGCGTGCCGGACTTTGTGGATTCGGCGAATCATTTTTATCGCATTGTCGCCCTCGATTGGCACATTCAGCATTTTGATTTTTATCCGCGTTGGTTCGCCGAAGCGCATTATGGTTTCGGCGCACCCGTGTTTAATTTTTACGCGCCGCTCTCGTATTACTTCGTGATCGCATTTCGCCTCTTCGGTTTATCGCTGCCGATCTGTTATGCCTTGGGATACGGTCTAGCGTTTGTGATTGGGGGATTTGGAATTTATCAGTGGACACGCGATCTTGGATACGATTATTACGCGCGCCTCATCGGGGTTGCCGCCTTTTGCAGTGCACCCTATCTCTACATGAACACCGTCCATCGCGGCGCGTATCCCGAAACGTGGGGGCTGGCGATTGCCCCTTGGGTTTTTTGGTCGGCGATGATGATGGCGCGCACCTCGAGTCGATCCTCACGACTCATCTTCACGCTCACCTTCGCCGCACTCATCCTCACGCACAACCTGGTCGCGTTTATCATTACACCACTGATCATCATTTACATCATCGTAAACACGGCAATTAGCAACACGCAACACGGAATACGCAATACGTTCAAATTGTTCATTGTTCATTGTTCATTGTTCATTCTCTCCATCGCCCTCGCCTCTTTCTACATCCTCCCCGTCGCGCTCGAAGCCAACAACGTCTTCCTCGCCCGCACCATCGTCCAAGATTTTTTCTACAGCTTCAGCAGTCTCAACGAACTTTTTGCCCTTCCGATTCATTACGATCAATATCGTCTCTCGAATCCGATTGGGAGAACATACTCGTTGCCGCAGATAGCGTTGGGGTTCTTGGTAATTGGTAATTGGTTATTGGTAATTAGCCAGTGGGTAAGAGCTCGATTCAATAAGCAACTTCAAACTTCAAATTTCAAACTTCCAATCTCCAATCTCCAATCTCCATTGTTCATTGTTCATTCTTCATTGTTCATTGTTCATTGTTCATTCTTCATTGCTCTCACCTTCTTCGCCCTCCCCCAATCCGAATCATTATGGGTTCTCTTCCCTCTCGCCCGCTTCATTCAACTTCCGTGGCGATTGCTCGGACCCGGCGCGATCTTCCTCGCCCTGCTCGCCGCCGCAGGCGCGCAAACTATTTTAAATTTACGGTTGCGCCTCTGGAATCGAGATTTGGGATTTGGGATTTTGGGTTTTGGGATTTTATCTTTTTGGGTTTTCGCCCTCCCCTGGACCTATCACCGACCCTTCGATCCGTTCCCCGCTTCGCCCACACCCGCCGACGTTATTCGTCACGAGATCAAAACCGGACTCATCGGCACAACATCTAATGGCGAGTTTGTTCCGCGCTGGGTCGCCGACTTTCCAAAAGCCGACGTGATGCTGCCGCGCTATGAAAAAGATTCAATGCCCTCACATCTCGCGCCAACGCCGGAAGGAGTCAATTGCCTCACATCGCGCATCGCGTTAAACGAAGAAGAAGTGAGTTGCGAATCATCAAAAGATTTTGTGATCTCGTTTTATCGTTTCTATTTTCCGGGATGGACAGCGACTCTCGACAACAAACCTGTTGACATCACAATCGCTCAACCCAACGGCAACATCTCGCTTGACGTCCCATCAGGTCAACACACGATCAAAATTTTTCTGCAACCCACATTGCCACAAGTTGCAGGAACAGTCATCTCGCTCATTGCGCTTGCGATACTACTCATCACCACTCGCCGCTCAATTACCAATTACCAATCACCAACCATCCAACTTCCAACTTCCAACTTCCAATTTCTAACTTCATTTTTCATCCTTTCATTGTTCATCGTCCGCGTTGCTTATTTAGATCGCTACGAAACCATCTACAACTACACCCAGCTCAACAAACTTCCCAATCCAACATCGCTCAACTTCGGGAATCAAATCGAAATGATCGGCTACACGATTCCGCAGCCGGTAAGTTCGGGCGACATTCTGCGTTTCAAACTTTTTTGGAAACCGCTCCCGCCCGTCAGCGA
>Ga0082335_1005943_pt1 | contig 16321 bp, 20 predicted proteins | sample Subgrocontami58m_FD_72375 | JGI IMG/M metagenome (GOLD analysis project Ga0082335, IMG submission 72375) | Subsurface groundwater microbial communities from S. Glens Falls, New York, USA - GMW37 contaminated, 5.8 m (SPADES assembly) (version 2) ... | reverse complement strand
CAACCGGCCGCTGGCCGGCTGGGGCAACTACCGGACGCCGGTCAAGAATCTCTACATGTGCGGCGGCAGCACCCATCCCGGGGCCGGCATCACCGGCGGCGGCCGGGCGGCGGTGCAGGTCATTCTGGAGGACTTGGATATCGATTTCCGGAAGGTGATTGCCAAGTAGCGCGGCCGGTGGGGACAGATTGCAAATCTGTCCCCATTCACATTACAATTATAGGGGGACAGATTTCAAATCTGTCCCCATCGGAGGTTTTTAGTGGCACCCAAAGAAGGAATGAAAGTATATATGGACACGGGCGAAATCTGCGCGGTCTTCTATTCGGTCAAGCGGGAAGGCGATAAGCTGGTGGTGGACGGGAAGGCGCTGGATACGATGCGCATGGACATGGTCTTTACCTCCGAGGAGGTCTTGAAGGGTCTGAAGATGGTGTTCACCTGGGATGTATTGTCCTTTATTGTGATGCTTCCCTATTTCTATTGTAAGCAACTTTTCAAAAAGAAATGAAGGACTGGGACAAAGTGCTCTCCAAAGTGATTTTCATCCTGGGGCAGCATCCGCGAGTTATGAAAAACTGTAGTCATTCCGGGCTTGACCCGGAATCCAGGCGTCGTTCCGGCGAAAGCCGGGAGCCATTCTTTTGAATCTGGATGCCGGCTTTCGTTTATGCCCGTGGGTGCCGGCATGACTCCCTATGTTCATCTTCACAGTGAGGGAAAAGAAATGTCTTTGCCAGAGTTCAACTTGGAAGGAAAGGTGGCCCTCGTCACGGGAGCCAGCCGGGGGCTGGGTCGGGGCATTGCCCTGACCCTGGCCGAGGCGGGGGCCGATATCGTGGCCGTGGCCCGCAACGCGTCCGTGGTGGGTGATACCGCCGCCGAGGTGCGGAAACTGGGGCGCCGGTGCCTCGCCGTGCCGGCGGATCTGACGCAGGAAGATCAGGTGGCCGGGATGGTGGAGCAGGCCGCCGGGGAATTCGGCCGGATCGATATCCTGGTCAACAATCTGGGCCGTAGCGAACCCAAGCCGCTGGTTCCCCTGGGAAAGAAGACCGTTTATTCGGACATGTACCCCCGATTCGACTCCCTCCTCACGCTGGCGGAGTGGCATGAGCAGATCGACATCAACGTGACCACCACCTTCCTGGTCACGCGGGCCGTGGGCCCGCATATGATCCGGCAAGGCAAAGGCAAGATCATCAATATCACCTCGAATCAGTCGACCAAGGCCATGCTCTTTCATCTCGCTTACGGCAGCGCCAAGGCGGCGCTCAATATGTTCACCAAGAGCCTGGCCCTGGAGTGGGCGCGGTACAATATCAATGTCAACGCCATCGGCTCGGGATTGGCTAATACGGATCTTGGCCGGCCCTATGTGGATAACGAGAAGCTGAAAGATGCCACCATGCGGATGATTCCCCTGCGGCGCCTGACGGAACCCCGCGATATCGGGCTTTTGGCCGTTTACCTGGCTTCGGGGGCCTCCGACAATGTGACCGGCCAAATTATTTTTTGCGACGGCGGGCAGGTAATCGCCTGAGAGGTTTCTGTTCCACCCTGCAAAGCACGCCGGAGAGAAAGACAGCTTGGCAGATTAATTACGCTTTTTCCTAATAAAGGCGGGGGCTTCGCATAATATGCTATAATCTATTATTATAGGTCCAGCGAGGTTCTGGCTTTAAATCGAGACTTGAGATGGAATTGGATGAATAAGATAGCAAAAATATTGTTTATTCACCAGAAGGCCCATGAGCATATTCCTGCGCTGAACGAAAGAATCATGTGGTCGTTTCACGCCGTCAGCAAGCTGAGGGTTGAGGGGCTCCGGAAATCGCTGGTAGAAAATGCCCTCAAAGATTGCGTTCTTGTCGAAGATTATCTCCCCGTGGGAAGGCCGTTGCCGGATTGTCTCGTTCTCGGATTCATCAATGAAGGTCCCATTCACGTGGTTGTAGCCTTGGATGAGGATTTTGAACGAATATTTATCGTTACTGTTTATAGACCGTCGGCAGAGAGGTGGGAAGATGGCTGGAAAAAGAGAAAAAGATAAAGTCAAAAGGTGCCCCTTGTGCGGTGGGGAAATGCATGACGGTATTACGACCCTGTCGTTTCTAATGGGAGAAAAAGTTGCCATTATCAAGAATGTGCCTGCCGAAATCTGCTCGGACTGCGGCGAGGCTTACATGAAAAGCCACGTCACGGGCACGGTAGAAGCGCTCCTCGACCGCATTGAAGAGCTGCACTCCGAAGTATCGATCATCTATTACGAGGCTGCATAGAGTGCGGAAAGGGGACGGTTATATTTTATTGTTTCCGCGACCTCCCTTGTCCCTAAATGACTTTTCCAAAGCTATTGATTGGGCCCCTATGAAAAAAGATTTGGTGGGTGGAGGAAGTCTCTAGAATAATTAAGCATTCTGTCCCCGAATTCCCCAACATCACCTCGAATCAGTCGACCAAGGCCATGCTTTTTCATTTGGCTTACGGCAGCGCCAAGGCGGCGGTCAATATGTTCACCAAGAGCCTGGCCCTGGAGTGGGCCAGGTACAATATCAATGTCAATGCCATCGGCTCGGGATTGGCCAATACGGATCTCGGCCGGCCCTACGTGGAAAACGAGAAGTTGAAAGACGCCACCATGCGCATGATCCCCCTGCGGCGCCTGACGGAACCCCGGGACATCGGGCTCCTGGCAGTGTATCTGGCCTCGGGGGCCTCCGACAATGTGACCGGTCAAATCATCTTTTGCGACGGCGGGCAGGTAATCGCCTGAGCAGGCTCTGGAAAATTTTGACGTGTCATAAGAAGTCGCCTTTTCCTTTTTTTGTCTTGGACTTCTTACAAACCTGTCAATCTCAGGGGGTTGCTTCTTCCGCCAGCTTCCTGATGATGACCTCCCGGAGCTCTCTTTTGAGGATTTTTCCCGTGGGTGTCAGGGGCAGGACCGCCACTAATTCCAGTCTTTCCGGCAGCTTGTACTTGGCGATGCGTTTTTCTTTGTCCAGGTAGCTCGCTATTTCCTCGAGGCAGATCTCCACGCCGGGCTTAGGTACCACAAAGAGGCAGTTTCTTTCCGCCAGCCGTTCGTCAGGCATGCCGACCATGGCGCAGCGGTTGATCTTGGGATGCTGCAACAGCAGGTCTTCCACCTCTTCGGGGTAAATACTGATGCCGCCCCGCTTGATCATATCCTTTTTCCGGCCCACAATGGTTATGTTGCCATCCCGGCGTTTCTCCACCAGGTCCCCGGACTTGAACCAGCCGTCCGCGGTAAAGGCGGCGGCATCGGCTGCCGGATTGCGGAAATAACCGGTGGTTACCGAGGGGCCCCGAAACATGATTTCGCCCGTTTCGCCGGGATTCACCTCCCGGCCCTCATCGTCCACAATCTTGGCCTCCATGGCCGGCGGAAAAGGCTTGCCGGCGCTGTTGACCACTACTTCATCGGTATCTCCCAGGCGGGTCATCAAGGCACAGGCGGTTTCCGTCAACCCGTAGCCATTGATCAGCTGGCACTTGAGCACCTCTTTGGCTTTCCTCACCACTTCCGGCGGCAAATGGGCGCCGCCGCAAAAATAGGCCCGCACGCCCTTTACTTCGTGCTTTCCCGTGGTTGCCGCGTCGATGATGCTCATGAGAAAGGGCGGGGGACCAAAAAGGAAGGTGCAGTTTTCGTCTTTAATTGTTTGGATGGCGGTCGCGCCGTCGAATTTTTCCATGATCACCAGCTTGGCCCCGCTGTAGACGGCCGAATAGAGGCCCTGGGTGATGGTAAATTGAAAAGACAGGGGTGACAGGGGGAACAGTCCGTCGTCCTTGGTGATGCAGGTTTCCAGGCAGAAGGTCTTATTGCTGTAATCATGGATATTGTGCGTGGTTATGACTCCCTTGGGGCTTCCCATCGTCCCGGAGGTGTAAAGGATCGAATCGATATCGTTGCCTTGGGGCCGGTAGGGCAGCAGGTAGTCCTGATCATACCGGTCCAGGATGTCCCGTTGGACCAGATTCCGGAAATTGGCCATCTCCGGCCACTCGCGGCCGGCATGGTCGACGATGATCACCTGCCGCACCAGGGGTATTTCCGGCCTGATGCGTCTCACCATGTCGACATAATTAAAGCCGCCGAATTCGGCCGGCACGATGATGGCCGAAGCCCCGGAATGTCTAAGGATAAACGATGCTTCTCCATCTCTCAGCACCGGATTGATGACGACGGGAATCGCCCCCAGGGTATTGATCCCGCAGTAGGCGATGACGAACTCATGCCAGTTGGGTAATTGCACCATAACCCGGTCCCGGGGGGCAATACCCATCTCCAGTAAATGCAAGGCCAGGGCCTGTGCCTGCTCCTCCACCTCTTTCCAGGTCAGGCGGGTATAAGAGTCTACTATCCCGACTTTATCGGGAAACTGCTCCGTCGTCCGGCTGAGATAATCGACGATGGTGTCGTCCTTCCAGTAACCCCTGGCCCTGAAGTAATCCGCTTTTTCCGGTAAACGATAATCTTCCATCGATTTTTTCTCCCAGATCCCGGCGACTTTAGTAAGAAAATGAACTTTTACGCAGTCGTCATTTTCAGCAGTTTAGCGGCCGTGCCGCTAAGGATTTTCTGTTTCGTTTCCTCCGGAACGGGCAGGTCGTCAATCAGTTTCAGGGAACGTTTCAGGGGTACCTGCACCGGTGGATTGTCGGTGCCGAAGACTACATGGTCGGCCCCGACGGTCTGCAAGGCGCACATGACGCCCGGTTGATGGAAGGACACGGTATCCACATAGAGCATGGCGATGTAGTCAATCGGTTCCTTGGTCAGGCAGTCGGGGCCCCAGTCATTGCCGACGATGCCAAAGGGATTGTAGCCGGTTTTGCTCCGCTCTTCATACCCGTAATTGATTCTGCCCGCCAGAATGGTGATCGCGCCGCCCAGGTGGGCGCAAACCATCTTCAGGCGCGGAAATTTCTCCAGGACCCCGGCGTAGACCATCCGGGCCAGACCCAGGGTCGTTTCCATGGGGCGGCCGATCATTTCCACCAGGCGGTACTCCTGCATGAATTCCTGGCCGATGGTTTCCCCCGGCGGGTGGAGCAGAACGGGCACGTCCATCTCCGACATGAGCTGGTAGAAGGGGAAGGCGCGTTCGGAGTCCAGGTACTCGCCCCGGTAGCTGGGGTTGATCAGGACGGCCTTGCAGCCGCCCTCGGTGAGCGCCCTTCTGGTTTCTTCCAGGTATTCGTCCCCGGCCCAGGGTATGCAAACCGCGGAAGCGACTAAGCTTTTGGGGTATTTGGCCGCCGTTTCCGCAGCAAATTCGTGGTATTTCTTCACGTTTTCCAGGCTGGTCAGGTCGAGGTTCGGTCTGCCGACCAGGGGATTGCTGAACAGGGTCAGATCGATACCCGCCTCCGCCTGGGCGGCGATGTAACCTTCAACGTCGAACATGGAGGGTGGGCGTGTTTTTGACCACTCCTTAGGGTTGAGATGGGAATGCAGGTCAATAATCATGGGTTTATCGCCCTCCTCGAGGTTTTATTTTATAGGATCTGTTTATATACAGGCGACCATGGTCTGTCAAGACCCTTATCCGCCCTTCGATACTTCAGCGTTTCTGCGGGGCAAAAATGGCCGCATACTTCCGTACCACCTCCTCGCGCAGGGAGCGCTCCGTACGGCTGGTACGGGGGAATTTATCCCGCCAGACAAAGGGGCGGACGGCATAGAAGATCGCCCGGCTGTTGGTATAATCCCGTGAGCGGCGCTTTTCCGGAGGCATGCGCGGGTCCAGTGGCGTACTCCAGGCACCGTCGATGAGTTCGATATCCCGGGCCGGGTCCACGCGCGTTTTCATCGCCCACAATACTTCTTTGAGATTGGTCGGATCGATATCCTCGTCGACAATAACGACGTAGCGCCCATGGAACGCCGCCGCGGCGCACCCCAATACCGCCCGGCCCGTTTGTTTGGCCTGGCCCGCGTAACGCTGTTTGATGGCGACGACGACCAGATACTCGGTATGGTTGAAAACGCCGGCAATATCCTGAATCCCCAGATTTTCGAGCTGATCCCATAACAATCCCGCGTGCAGCGGCAGCGCCCGTTTCGAGGCGCCCGGCCAGAGGGTCGGTTCGCACAAGATAATGGGATTATTGCGAAAGTAAACGGCCTTGATACGGATTACGGGCTGCGGCTCACCGGTGCCGGCCGTTCCCACCGAATAATAACCGGGCCATTCGCCAAAGGGGCCTTCCGGCCGGGATTCCTCGGCGGGCGGCGGTACCTCTCCCTCAATGGCGATCTCGGCCGACGCGGGGATCGGCAGCCCGGTCAGCGGTCCCCTGATGACTTCCAGGGGACGCCCCCGCAATCCGCCCACGAAGTCCAACTCCGAACTACCGAAGGGATGCCGCGTATGGGCGGCCATAAACGTCAGCGGATCGATGCCGAAAACGGCAGCCACGGGACAACTTCTTCCCTGGTCCCAGTACCGCTGGCAGATTTGTCTTCCCTGCTGGCCCGGACTCATCCACAACCCCAGCAGGTTGCTCTCGTGGACCTGCATGCGGTAGGTAGCCATGTTAACGTAGCCGGTGGCAGGATCGCGGTTGAGCAAGGCATCCCCGGTGCCGAGATAACGGCCGCCGTCGCCGGCATTGTAGAAGGGGGCGGGAAAGCGGAAAATATCGATGTCATCACCGGTCTGCACATTTTCCATCACCGGACCATCCGCCACCTCCACCGGCGGGAGGGGCTGGGCGGCGTGAATCTTGTGGGAGCCGAGACGCACGCTCTCCAGTTTCGATTTGCCCAGCGGCAGGCCGAGGGCCAGCGCCGCCCGTTTTTGGGAGGCAATGGGCAGGGACAAGGCCCGGTAACCGGCCGGATAATCCTTGATCTGATCGAAAAGCAGCATCGGCGGCTCCGGGATCAGTTCGGCCGTCGCCTCCGTCAAAGCGCCGATCTCCAGATTCCAGTCGGCCCCGTCGACCTCCCGCACTTCCGCGTGTTCATTGCAGAGCTCAATAAAATCACGCAGATCGTTGTATTCCACTTCCGGCATCTGTCCTCTCCTGCTGGATCGGCGGCCCGTCAAAAGCTACCGGTTACTTTCTTAAGACCTCTTTGATCATCGGCAACAGCCGGCCGCTGATTTCGGCATTCTCTTCGGTGTTATAGAAACGGTAGTTGCCCATGCGGGCCGGATCGACCGCCTGTTCCTTGACCACCGGCGGCACGTCGGTGCGCCGGCTGTTGAGCAGGACGTTTTTGCTGATCTTGAGCTGTGTATTTTTTGATAAGAGCCAGTTGGCATACACTTTCGCCGCGTTGGGATGCGGGGCGTCCTTGAAAAGAAAGATGCCGCCTAAGCCCACGGCTACCGGGATGATCTTGTCTTCCAGTTCGGTCACATTCTTGCCGAGGCCCTGCTTGACAAAGGGGATCAGCTGGGTGTCGTTGAAGCCCACGGCGATGGGATACCGGCCCCTGACCACCCATTCCGCCTGCTGGCGTTTATCATCCGTGACCACCACATTCTGCTGGGTCAAGAGGTCGCGGACGAAGTTTTCTCCGTACATGAAGGCCAGGTTGCCCAGGGCCTGAAAGGAGGCGCCGCCGGTAGGCGTCTGGATGACGATCTTGCCCCTGAATTTCGGATCCAGAAGCTGGGCCGGCGATTTGAGTTCCCCCTCCTTAATGAAATCGCGGTTTACAGAAGTCGTCCGCTGGATGTACATTGTGTAGCCGGCCATGAACTTGTTTTCTTTGTCGTTAAAGAGGCCGTCCAGCCCCCCGATCCATTTACTGTCATCGCCGTTTTCCGGGAGCAGAAGCGGGCGCAGGGGGACAAAAAAACCGGCCTTTTTCGCATCGTAGGCCTGTGGTTCACAACCCCGCGCCGCCACATCCCAAAGTTGTTGTCCCATCTGCCGCTCCTGCCGGACGCGGGGCCAGAAATCGCGCCCCTGAATTCCCGTGTATTCTATGGTAATTTCGGGATATTCTTCGCGGAAGAGGTCGATCAGCGATTTTCTCCAGACCTGGCTCGGATCGCCGGACATCACGAGTTTTCCTTCTTTCTTAGCCGCCTCGACGACTTTCTTCCATTCGCCCGGATCTGCCTCCGCGGGACGGGGCGCCGCGATGTTTTTGGCCGCCTTGACCGGTGAATCGGCACTGCGGGCCGCGCCGGCGGCCAGCAGCGCGACGCCGGCCATTACAACAATGACTTGATACCAATGTTTCCCTCCGCGATGGAAAATCATGCTTCCTCCTCCTCTTCCTTATTCCTCCAGTCTTTAGACCCGCGCCGTATCCCTGGTGGAGGGAGGGAACATCTCTTCCACTGCCACCGGCCTGGCGAGCAGGCCCTGATCCAACGCGTAGCGGGCCGCCGTTTCGATCGTCTTGCGGTTGGCGTCCACACCGTAAGGCCAAAAATCTTTGCCCATCAGTTCCCGGGTCGCCTCGACCTCCGCGGTGATCCAGGGCAGGCCGATCTTCAGGGCATTCACTTCGCACAACTCTTCGTCAGCGAGCCGTTTGGCCTGCGTGAAGGCCTTGAGCAGGCTGGACGCCAGCCAGGGATGCTTGTCGGCCAGGGACCGGCGGATGCCCAGGGTGTGCATGATGGGAAAGACGCCCCGCAGCCGAAAATATTCGCGTTCGACTTCCCGATAGTCGGGGAAAAGCCGGCGCACCCGGGGATGGCCCATTTCGAAACAGGATGGTGGGCGGGCGGAGAATACGGCGTCCAATTCGCCTTCCGCCAGCATGCAGGTCAGCGTCGCCCCCTCCGGCGCCGGGCGAAAGTTCAATTTCTCCGGCAGGTTCAAGGAAAAGGTGGAACGGCGCCCCGGTTCTTCAATCCCGGCCTGGAGCCATTGCATCTCCTCCGGTGCGAGTCCGTATTCCTCCTTGAGGAGTCCGCGGACCCATACCCCGGCGGCCTGTTCGTAGGACGGCACGCCGACCAGTTTGCCCCGCAGATCGGCAGGCCTTTCGATGCCCCGGTCGTTCCGGATATAGATGGCCGAATGGCGGAAGGACCGTGAAAGGAAAGCCGGGATGGCGATGTAGGGTGGCCCGCCCCGGGCAACTGTCATCAGGTAGCTGGAAAAGCCGATCTCGGCGACGTCGAACTCCTGATAGGCCCAGGCGCGGTGAAAGCACTCCTCCACCGGCAGAACCACGTAATTAACGTCGCACCCTTCGATACAGATGCGTCCGTCCAGGATCGCCCGGACGCGATCATAATAACCGGTGGCAATGGTGAGGGGCAGACGGCTCATACTCTATGACTCCTTTCCCAAAGACGTTTCGGCCGGGATGGTCTCACCCGCCAGGGACGGCGGGGCAAAACGGTGCCAGCGGGACAAACCGAAGGACTCCAGGGCCGTGGCGAGGCCAAAGGAAAAAACGCTGATAACCAAAGGCATCCCCTGCATACCGCCGATCAAGTCGTAAAGGAAGACTTTGACCGCCCCGATGACCGTGACCAGGATGGCGATATTGCGCACCTCTTTTTTTTGATGAGCCAGGGCAAAGAGCATGATGATCGCCGCCGCCACATTGATGATCACCGACTGGGCGCTGCGGAAGCTGTTGCCTACGGTTGTCGCCGGCAACGAAAAAAGCAGCAACTGGTAAGCTACAATCCGCAAGAGGAAGAAGGCGCTCATCAGCGACCCCAGCAAGAGGACGGCAGCGCTGAGGTCGCCTTTATCCAGCCGGTTGAAAAAAGCACCCTCCGCCGGCGGCCGGTGGCTCCGGCACCAGCGGTATTGGAAGAAGCCAAAAGCGGCGAGCAGGGCGGCGGTCAGCGCTCCGCCCGCCAAATAGGCCCCCGGTTCAGCGGCCAGCATCAGAAAGGCCAGCGCCACGGATGCATAGATCTGGAGGAGGTAGGATGTTAAACGGACGGTGCCGTTTTGCCATTTGTCCGCGATCATGGTCAGGCCGAAAGCCCCGGCCGCCAGGAAAGGCAAACTGTAGAGCAGGTCGCCCGCCGTGACTGGCAGGGACATTGCCAGCAAGACGGAACCGGCGGCAACAAAAGCTTTGGCCCCGCGGGCGCCGGTTTTTTCGCTTTTTACCAGCCGGAAGGCGAGGCCCAAATGGACCAGGCCGGCCAGGACGCCGGCGATGCCCACGAGGATAACGCTTTCCCCCAGGGCAAAGACGACGTACCGGGCCAGGGCGAACACCCAAACGGCATTAATGGTCGGCAGCAAGAGATCGAATCTGGACAGGCGGTCGGTGACGGCGTGCCTGAGCCGGAGAAAGGCCGTAACCGGATAGGTCAGGGCGAACAGTAACAGGATGGGCAGGAAAAAAGGCGGCGCCAGGATGGGGGCCATTGCTTCCTTAGCCAGCAGCGTGACGCCCAATTTTATCCCCCATTGGATAATCATAAACATCGTTACCAAAAGGAGGATCCAGCGGAGCCAGGAGTATTTGTGTGCCCGGGCGGCGAAATATCCCAATAGGTTAGCCGTCAAAAGCAATACTCCCAGATAGGGGAAATAGGGCTGCGGGTAGTCGATGGCGGCGCCGGCCAGGCACATGCCTAGTGTGCCGATGGAAATTGGCGCCGGAACACGGTAAAAATAACTGATGGCGGCCATGCCCAGGCCGGTAAGCATCAACAGGATATAAGCCGGTATCGAGGGCAGAGATTCAAAATGGGCATGGGTTTCCACGACCACTGTAAACATCAGGACGGCGCCGCAAATGGTGAAGATCGGCGCCAGGGGATTATTCCTCTGATAGCGCCGCCACCCCAGAAACATCAGGAGGGCGGCATAACCCATCCCCAGCAGGGAGCCGATCTGCAGGCCTATCAGGCCGGCGTCCGTGACGGTGCGCAAGATCAGGGCGATCACCAGCAGGAAGCAGAGGGTGGAAAGCCGCTGCAGGAGCGAGGACTTGCCCACCCAGGAAAGCAATTCTTCCGAGGCGTCTCCTCCCTCAAAGGCAGCGGACGCCTTGCGCGCCGCCGGCCTTGCTGTCGCCGCCGCCGTTGGCATCTTTAAGGATAATCGATCAACCCTTTTGGTCAGGGTCTCCACTTGCCGGGCCAGTTGCTCCACCTGCTGGGCAAGGGCCCGGTTATCCGGCGCCAGGTGTTCCGCCCCCATCTATTCTTTCCCCCTTATCATAGGATTTTCTCCATTTTTGCCCGGCATTGAGACCGGCGACGAAAACCCCTCCCAAGCCGATCACCACGGCGAGCACCTTAATCATCCAGCCGATATGGGGCATCCATCCGATGAGCCACAATATGGCCAGACCACAGAAAATATCACTAATGACGCTCTGATTGCGTTTTCCGAAAAGGGCATAAACCTTCTCCCCGATCAGCTGGGCGGCGGCGATGAACCCGACCAGGGCCGAGCAGACGACAATGGCCATTTCCAGGGGAATGAGGACAATACCCAGGACGGAGATGGTAAGCAGGATGGCCAGCGGCACCACTGATACCAGCACCACCAGACCCCACAGAAACACTTTCAGGGGGGAATCTTTGATCGCGCCGGCTACGAGGCGGACGGGCTTGGGAAGCAGGGTGACAATGAGCAGGGCCATGAGCAGGATGCCGATAAAAACGAAGAGGGAAAGGACGGCGAAAACCCAGGACCAGCCCTCCCACTCCTCATCCAGTACCGCAGCCAGAGATTGGGAAAGATCGGAGGAGTTGATTTCCTTCGAGCTGCCGTAGACCCGGGCGCCTTTCCCCATGACGATGACCCCGCCCACGGAAACGACGTTGCCTTCCACAAGTGCGGTCTTGGTCAGGACGACGGAACCGCCTACCGACACCACATGGCCGGAAACCGTACCCCGGACCGTAATTTGTCCGCCCACTGCCACGGCATTTTTTACCGTCGTGCCCTCGGCCACGGTGACATCGCCGCCGATCTTGACGATATTGTTGTTTTCCGCACGGGCCCTAACCCCGGTGCCGAATACCAACAAGGCTATCGAAAAGTAAACAATATATTTTTTCATATACTTAGCACTTCCCCGGGGGGTGCAAAAAGATAAAGGCCGGCTAAGACCCGCTACGCCGGCGAAGTGATTCCACGATCACCGGAACAAGGGAAATTATAACAATTGCCAGCATAACGAAACTGAAATTGTTTTTGACGAGAGGAATCGAGCCGAAGAAATAGCCGCAGGCCAGAAAAAGGGTAACCCAGGCGACGGCGCCGGTGACGTTGTAAAAAATGAAACGGCTGTAAGCCATGCTGCCGACGCCGGCTACAAAAGGGGCAAAGGTGCGGATGATCGGCAGGAAACGGGCCAGAAAAATGGTTTTGCCGCCATGTTTTTCATAGAATTGATGGGTCCGGTCGAGGTACTCCTTTTTAAGGAATCTCGCCCTCTCCTCACAAAAAACCCGGGGGCCGCAATATTTTCCCAGGGCGTAGTTGACCGAATCTCCGGCAATCGCCGCCGCGATAAGGCTGACCAGCAGCAGGTCAAACTGCAGGCTGCCCAGGGCGGCGAAAGTGCCGAGGGCGAAAAGGAGGGAGTCCCCCGGCAGGAGCGGAGTTACGACCAGGCCTGTTTCACAAAATATTACCAGGACCAGGATAACATATGTCCAGGGACCCATAAACTGGATCAGCTCCGTCAAATGCCGGTCCAGGTGCAGGAAAAGATCAATAAACCAAACAATAGCTTCCAAATGTTAATCCCTCCACAACTCGACGCAGCATCAAAATTTATTGCGCATATCGTCATTCCGGCACCCACGGGCATAAACGAAAGCCGGAATCCAGGAAAACACTGGATGCCGGATCGGGCCTGCCTCGTACCCGATACGGGGTTCGGCATGACAAACTGTTTAATATATGTGTCGTCGTATATAAAAAGTGTGCGGAGTATAATGAGATGTGGGGCGATATGTCAATGATAATGTCGGCGGCAATGGGTTCTTTTCCGGTAGCGTCTTTCTGCGGCAAGAATCAGGCAAAATATAAAAAAAGATTGCAGAAAACGAAATGTTGGGTAATAACTTCACGTAACTATCGACATACGGGGTTGCCTCCATGCCGCGCATCTTCGACAACATTGATCAGTCACTTCTTCCCGCCTTGCGGGAGACGCTGGCCGTTGCGGAAAGGGCGGACTTCTGCGTCGGCTACTTCAACCTCCGGGGCTGGAAGAATATTGATGGCTTCATCGACCGCTGGACAGGCGGCCCGGATCACGCTTGTTGCCTTCTGGTGGGGATGCAAAGATTGCCTCAGGACGACTTACGGACTTCCCTGAGCATCCTCAGGGAAGAGGGCATCGACAACCCGAAGGCAATCCGCCTCAAAAGGAACCTCGCGGAGGAATTTCGCGAACAACTCATGGTGGGGATACCGACCGCTGAAGACCTGAGAATAGCATAATCGAGGGACGCTTCCCTTATTTCAACCAAGGAAAGGGCGTACGATTCGCCAGGGGGGTTATTCGGGGAATAACCAGAGGGAAAATGGCAATTTAACTGTTGCTGATGATAAACTGTTTTCAATCATTGAAAGGAGTTCCAGGTAATGAAACAACAGAAGCAGAAAGTCAGAAAAGATATTCGCGATCTTCCTCTAAATGTAAAAGCCGAGATGGCGTTAAAAGAGGCCGTCGCCGAGGCACTGGCCGAGCACAAGCGACAGGGGAATCCCATTGCTGTTTGGCGGAATGGCAAGGCTGTCTGGATACCGCCGGAAGAAATCGTCGTGCCAGAAGAAGAGCCAGAGAAGGATCTCGCGGTATGAAAAACTATGTAACTATCGAGAAGGCGGAAGTCCCTAATGAGCAAAAACTTCCCGGGTTCCCGCCTTCTCGGGAATGACAAAAATGGAAAAGTTGACTTTTGCGAATTAGCCAAAGTTGACAAGCCATCGAATTGACGGTAAAAACAACAGATTAATTTCCAAGATAAGGATGGCGATGTTGGACGAAGTTAAGAAAAGGATCAGAAAGGAAGTCCTGGCCGTAAGGAACGCCTTGTCGCCGGCGGAAGTGGAAGCGATGAGCCGGGGCATCGGCGAGCGGTTTGCCGGCCTGCCGGTGCTTCATCAATGCACTTCAGTAATGATATTCATGAGTTTCGGCAGCGAAGTCAATACCGATTATATCATTGAATGGTTATGGGAGCAGAAAAAAAATGTCCTGGTTCCCCGGTGTAAGCCGGAAACCCGGGAGTTGGAGATCTATCCCATCACCACTTTTGCCGACGTGGAACCGGGATATTTCGGGATCCGCGAGCCCAGAAGGGATTTGCGGCCGCCCGTTGCCAAAGAAACAATCGAACTGGTGGCGGTGCCGGCGGTGGCTTTCGACAGGCGGGGATATCGCGTCGGCTACGGCGGCGGTTATTATGATCGCTTCCTGGCCGGTATGAAGGTGTCCACGGTCGGTCTGGCTTTTTCCTGCCAGATCATCCCGGAAGCCCCCGTGGACAAATACGACCGGGCCGTGCAGGGGATTATCACGGAGCAGGAATGTATCAAGACACCAAATTTAGTAAACTAGAAATTGTTTCCCGGTGGCCGGCAATTTCGCAAACGCCCTGATCCCCTTGGCCGGGGTTAGTATCATCTTTTCGCCTGATTCCTCTGGTAGTTCTTTTGCTTGCTAAATAATTTCAGCCTTGTTATAGCTTCCCCGATGGTTTTTGGCTTACCCCGTTTATCGGGGTTGAGTTGATGGTAAAATGGTTCCTCACAAGGCATAAGGATGTATAAACATGGATAAATTTACTTTTGGCTTGACGATGTTGGTGGTCGGCATGGGGGGGACGCTAATGGTGCTCGGCCTCATGAGCACCATTATGGCCCTTCTCAAGAAAATCTTTCCCCTGAAAAGAGAAGAGACGACCAGCGAAAAAGCATAAGGAGAGAAAGGCATGTTAGAGGCATTCTGGAATGGATTCTCCGGCCTGGGGGCCGGGTTTGTCCACATGCACTGGTCGAACCCAGTGATGATCATCGTGGGCGGTGTACTCCTTTATCTGGCCATCAAGAAAGGATTTGAACCTTTGCTGCTCCTGCCCATCGGCTTCGGCTGCATCCTGGTCAATATCCCGCTGGCGGGCCTGATGGAAAAGGACGGCTTTTTGAGAATTATCTATGATGCCGGGATCATGACGGAATTGTTTCCCCTGCTTATCTTCGTGGGCATTGGCGCCATGACGGATTTCGGCCCGCTCCTGGAGAAGCCGGTCACTTTCTTGCTGGGTGCGGCGGGCCAGTTCGGCATCTTCCTGACCCTGGCCCTGGCGTTGTCTCTGGGCTTCACGGAACTGGAAGCGGTTTCCATCGGCATCATCGGCGCCTGCGACGGACCGACGGCAATTTATGTAACCTCCAAATATGCCCCCCATCTCCTGGGCGCCGTGTCAGTAGCGGCTTACTCCTACATGTCTCTGGTGCCGGTCATTCAGCCGCCCATTATGAAGCTGCTCACCACTAAGAAGGAGCGGGAAACGGTGATGAAGACGTCATCGCAGTCCGTCTCCCCGACGACGAAGCTCTTCTTTCCTTTGGTGATCACCGTTGTGGGCGGGTTTATCGCCCCCATGGGGTTGCCTTTGCTGGGCACCATCATGCTCGGCAATTTCATGCGCGAGTCGGGCGCCGTGACGCGTCTGGCGAAGGCATCGGAAAATGAGATCGCCAATGTCGTCACCCTGCTTTTGGGCATTTCCATCGGCGCCACAATGGACGGCCGGGTCTTTCTCAAATCGCAAACCCTGATTATTTTGGCGCTGGGCTTTCTCGCCATTTGCCTGGATACGGTCTGTGGGGTGCTCCTGGGCAAACTGATGCGGGTGATGACGGGCGGCAAGGTGAATCCGCTCATCGGCGCCGCCGGCATCTCCGCCTTCCCCATGTCGGCGCGGGTGGTGCAGCGGGAGGGACAGAAATACAACAAACGGTCTTATCTCCTGATGCCGGCCATGGGCGCCAACGCCGGCGGCCAGGTGGGATCCGTCATCGCTGCGGCCGTGATGCTTTCCATCCTGAAAGGGATGGGGATAATCTGAAGGTCATGAAAAAGGTTTTTTCCGTCTCGGAATTGAATAATCAAATCAAGCAGCTGCTGGAAGAAAGCTTTGACGTTTTTTGGGTGGAGGGGGAAATATCCAATCTGCACCGGCCCGCCTCCGGCCACCTCTACTTTACCCTGAAAGACGACGCCAGCCAGATGCGGGCCGTTATTTTTCGTTCCGCCATCGGGAATCGGCCCTTTGCCCGGGGAGGAATGCTCTTTGAACTGGAAAACGGCATGAAGATCGTCTGCCGGGCCCGGTTGAGCGGTTCTCAACCCCGG
>Ga0082335_1005942_pt1 | contig 16323 bp, 13 predicted proteins | sample Subgrocontami58m_FD_72375 | JGI IMG/M metagenome (GOLD analysis project Ga0082335, IMG submission 72375) | Subsurface groundwater microbial communities from S. Glens Falls, New York, USA - GMW37 contaminated, 5.8 m (SPADES assembly) (version 2) ... | reverse complement strand
GCTGCGTTTCCGAAGGCAGCGGCTCGAAGGCCCACAGGATGGGCTCGTCGAGCAGCTCGCCCGTCCACAGGAATTCGGCGATGTTCTCGAAGGGCAGGCCCTCGCCCGCCAGCTCGGTCGCGAGGCGCCCCCGGTAGCGCGGGCCCGCCGAGGTGATCTCGGTGATCGACGTGGAGATGATGGGCTCGCCCGCGTACATCGCCGATGCGGCGACCGCGCCCATCGCGCGACGCGCGCGCGGCCGTGCGCGCAGCTTCTCGATGTCGGCCCGCAGGTACAGGCGCCGCTGCCCGGCGGCGGTGGGAAGGCTCTGGATGACGCCCCGGCTGACGTAGGTATAGAGCGTCTGCGGCTTGACCCCCAGAAGCGCCGCGGCTTCGGAGCCGCTCACGTACTCCGAATCGCGCTGCTGGTCGGGTGTTTCGTTCGCGCTTCTGGTGCCTGCGAGCCTGCGCACGAATGCCTCCCTCTCGGGCCGCCGCTGCCCGGTCCGCGATCGGTCAGGCCATTGCGCCCTTGGCGTGCAGTGCGTCGAATTCGTCCTTGCCGAGACCCAGGAAATCCCGGAACACGCGCTCGTTGTCCGCGCCCAGCATGGGGCCCGCCGCGGTCACATCGCCGGGCGTCTCCGAAAGCTCGAAGGCGGGATAGCAGTAGGCCTGATCGCCCAGAACGGGGTGGCGGCGCCTGCGCCACTGCCGCCGGAAGATGAGCTGCGGATCGGCGAACAGGTCGGCGATCGTGTTCACCGCATGCGCGTGCACGCGATGCGACTGCAGCAGCTGCGCCGCCTCGTGCGCATCGCGCTGCCTTGCCCAGGCGCACAACGCATTCTGGATCGGCGAGGCAGCGGCCTTGCGTCCCTCGAGCGTGGAAAGCTTCGGATCCTTGGCAAGGTCCGGCCTGCCGATGGCGGTGCACAGCCGGGCGAATTCCTCGTTCGACCAGCATGACAACGCGATCCAGCCTTCGCCCCGGCAGGCAAAAGCCCCGTGCGGCGCGGCGTGCGGGTCTTCGTTGCCCGAGCGCTCGGTGAGCTTGCCGCTGCGGTGATGTTCCAGTAGCGGACCGGCGAGGAACATCAGTCCGCATTCGTATTGCGAGACGTCGAGATACGCGCCTTTGCCGGTGCGTTGCTTGCGTTCCAGCCCCGCGAGGACCGCGGCCGCGCCCAGCGTGGAGGCGATGTAATCGATGTAGGGCCCGTAGAGCAGCATCGGCGGGCCGTCTTTCTCGCCGGTCAGTCCGCACACGCCGGCAAGGGCCGAGAGTTGGGAACCGAAGCCCGGCGTGTCCGCACGCGGTCCCGTCTGGCCCATGTTGCAGGTGGACAGCATGATCAGGCCGGGATTGGTCTTGCTCAATTCCTTGAAGCCCAGCCCGAGCCGGTCGATGACGCCGGGACGCATGTTCTCGATGACGATGTCCGCCCATTCCGAAAGACGCTTCGCGAGCTGTTGCCCTTCGGCGCTCTTCAGGTCTATCGTGACGCCGTATTTCGAGTCGTTGAAATACGTGAAGCAGCCCCCCGAATTCATTCCGGGCTTGCCGTCCTTGTAGGGCGGGTATTGCATCCGGAATCCGTCGGGCCGGGCCATCGATTCGACGTGAACAACGGTGGCGCCGAAATTGGCGAGCATCTTTCCCACGTGCGGGCCGGCCGCGTAGCTGCCGAACTCGACGATCTTCACTCCGTCCAGCGCCTGGATCCCTGCGCTCATACCTTGCTTGCCTCCTTCGGCGCCTTGGTGACGGGGTCGCAGAGTTGACGCAGCGGCGGCCTCTCGCCGTCGACGACGACAAACGCCCCGCAGTGCCGCTCGGTGCGTCCGTCCGGTTGCGCGAGGTCCTGCCAGAAGCGGCGCGCTTCCAGTTGCGGATCGGTGGCGATGTCGGCCATGTTCGAGACAGGGTAGCCCAGCATTTCGCGCTGATGCGCACCTTCGAGAAATTCCCGCTTGGTGAGTGAGCCGAGGAACTTTCCGATCGGCACTTCCATCGCATCGACCTCGGCCTGGTTGGCGCGCGTGGGATCGAAGCGCGCCCAGTCGATGCTCGCCAGCGGACCCAAATCGATTCCGCGCTCGCGCATCCATGCGACGAGCTGCTCGTTGGTGCGCCGGCCCGCCGTTCCGCCGTAGAGGATGAAATTGATGAAGCCGTCGCGGCATGGCCAGAACACGCGGTACTTGGCGCCGGTCACCGAGCGTCCGGTCATGTACGCCCCGGCGCGCGTCGGGTTGATGCCCGAGATGTCGACGAAGGTGGGCGCATGCGAAAGCGCAGTGATTACCGCCGACTGTGCGGAAACGTCGACCAGTTGTCCGCGGCCTGTGCGCCAGCGGGCCGCGAGCGCCGTCAGTGCGCCGACCGCCGCCTGGCCGCCCGCCCAGGCATAGGCCTGCGGCGCGCTCACGCGCATCGGCGCGCCGTCCGGATCGCCGGCGAGCGACATTGCACCGCTCGCGGCCATGATCTCGATGTCCGATGCAGCCCACGCGGCCTTGGGACCCGCGAGGCCGAACGGCGTGATGGCGACGACGATCAGCCGCGGGCTGATTCGCGAAAGCCGCGCGTAGTCGAACAGCCCGGCCTCTTCCGGGCCCGGCGTGGCGATCAGAATGTCCGCCGCGGCGGCGAGCGGGTCGAGCGTGCGCCGCCCGGGCGCGCCGGCAACGTCGGCCCTGACAAGCCGCTTGTTGATGTTGAGGGCCCGCCAGTCGGAGGAGGCAATGTCCGTCTCTGCGGCTTCGAGCTTGGTGACCTCGGCGCCGAGGTCGGCGAGCAGACGGCCGGCCAGCCAGCCCAGCTGCCCGGTGCAATCCAGGACCTGAAGACCTTTGAGCATGATTCCCTCTCGCTCCCTCTCCCGCCTGCGGGAGAGGGCAGGGGTGAGGGCGCGTGCGCCGATTCACCCTGCCCTCTCCCCCGCGTGCGGGGGAGAGGGAACCTTTGGTCAGCGACCGGTGCGCGCGAGCGACAGCAGCCAGCCCGACATGCGCGACTTCATCTTCTGGATGTCCTTCGCGTTGAAGAAGTCCTCCGGCTTGACCCGGTCCACCGGGTAGACCGGGCGGTGGAAATCCTGCTCGTAGCCGTACGGCACGGTCGCATCGATCCCCATGCCGCCCTCGAAGTGGGTGTTGGAGGCCGTCCACGCCTTCTCGCCGGCGGTCATGCGCTCGGCCGGCATGAAGGTCTGGCCGCGGCCGCCCGGGATCGGGTTGAGGATGTCGGTCTTCGGATTCACCCGCGTGGTGAGACACCACATGATGTCGTCCATCGAGTAGATGTCCACGTCCGGGCTGACTGCGATCGCGAGCCGCATGCCCTGCGAGCAGGACAGGATCGCGCCGAGAAAGTTGCGCTGCCAGCCTTCCTCGATCTGGTTGCGCTTCTTCACCTGGATGATGCAGCCGCCCCAGTCGGTCATGCAGTAAGGGATGTGCACGTTCTGGATGATGCCCGGCTGCAGGCGCTCGCACAGCGCGAAGATCGCCGATTCGCGCACCGAGGTGTCGATGTTGGAATCGTCCATCGTGTGCACGCCGAGCGGGAAGATGATCGGCTTCGATGCGCGCTTGCGCATCGTGATGGCGGTGACGTGGAACGTCGGCGCCTTGTAGGCCTTGCCCATGTAGCCCGCCCACTCCGGGTGGAAGAAGGTCTTGCCCTGCACGCCCTTCGACTCGGCCTCGCCGGTCTCGTAGCGCTTGTCGCGCGGATGCAGGTAGCCCTCCAGCACGTACTCGGCATCGGCGAGCGTGTAGGCGTCGATGGTGCGGCATTTCACCAGCCGGATCGGCGATCCCTGGATTGCGCCTGCGATGCCGATTTCGTCGCAGCCCTTGGGCATCAGCGCGTAGTCGAAGCCCGCACCGGCGACGTAGGTGCACGCCGGCGGCACGCCGAAGCACATGGTGAGCGGGATCGGCTGGTCGTCCTTGTAGTGCGCCGTGATCACCTGCCACATGTGCGATCCGGGGGAGATCTGGAAGGTGCCGACGTTGCCCCAGCGGAAGTTCATGCGGTTGTAGCCGATGTGGCTGCCGCCGTCGAAATACGGCCCGATGACGCAGGAGATGCCCGAACCGATGGTCAGCTCCGGCTCGAGCGCCGTGTGGCGGATCGCCGTGATCCACTTGTTCACGTCCACGTCGTCGGTGATCACGTCTTCCTGCACCGGCGCCTCTTCCTGGGAGATGGTCACCGTCTTCACCGGGTGGTCGATCGCATGGGCGACTTTCTTCACGCGCTCGAGCGAATCCTTCCAGCCGAACATCTTCTCGATGATCGAGATGTCGCCGAACAGGTTGGTAATGGCGCGCGCATGCGGCTTGCCCTTCACGTTGTTGAACAGCATCGGGAGGCTGCCGTCGAAGTGCTTCTGCAGCCCGGTGATCTCCAGGTCGGGGTTGACTTCCTTGTCGGTCTCGATGAGCAGCCCCTCGGAGCGCAGCCAGTCGACTGTGGAGCGCAGGCTGGTGACGTCGGGTTTGACTGCGGTGGTCTTCTCAGGCTTGTTCATGGTTTCCTTTCCTCTGATCGGAGTTACTTGACTCGTTTGACTGCGTCGGGACGGCTCAACTGGCCGTCCCATCGCTTGGCAAAATCGGCGGGGATGTCGAACTGGTCGAGCACCCTCGCAACGATGTGGTCGACGATGTCGTCGATGGTCTGCGGGCGGTTGTAGAACGCGGGCATCGGCGGGAGCATGATCACGCCCATGCGCGCGAGCTTGAGCATGTTCTCGAGATGGATTTCCGAGAGCGGCGTCTCGCGCGGCACCAGCACGAGCTTGCGCCGCTCCTTCAGGATCACGTCCGCGGCGCGGTGCACCAGGCTCTCTCCGTAGCCGTGCGCGATCGCGCCGAGCGTGCGCATCGAGCAGGGCGCGATCACCATGCCATCGGTGTGGAACGACCCGGAGGAAACCGTCGCCGCCATGTTGCTGCTGCCGTGGCTGACCGAGGCGAGCTCGCGCAGTTGGTCGACGGACATTCCCATCTCGTGCTCGATGGTCTGCTGGCCCCACTTGGAGAGCACCAGGTGGGATTCGACCTCCGCCGCGCGCAGCGCCTGCAGCAGACGGATGCCGAATACCGCGCCCGTAGCGCCGGTGATGCCGACGATGATCCGCCTCATTGGGTTCTCCCGTAGTTCCCCGGACGCCCTACGGCGGCCGTGAAGGGTGGAAGCGAATCTTAGGCCGGGACCGACACTGGATCAATCTCGATCGTATAATCGATATATATCCGCTCTGCCCGGCGCCCCGCATGCCTCTCGACGACCCCGCCCATCCCGCCGGCTCAGACTACGTGAGCGCGGAGGAGGCGGCCCGCCTGCTGCGCATCAAGCCGCAGACGCTCTACACCTATGTCAGCCGGGGACTGATCCGCTCGGTGGCGCAGCTCGATCGCAAGCAGCGCCTGTACTACCGCGAGGACATCGAGAAGGTGCGCGCGCGCAGCGTGGTGCGCCACGGCCAGGGCGCGATGGCCGAGTCGGCGATGCGCTGGGGCGGCCAGCCGGTGATCAACACCTCGATCACCGAGATCACACCCGAGGGCCCGCTTTACCGCGGCCGCTCCGCGCTGGACCTCGCCCGCAGCGGCTGCTCGCTCGAATCCGTCGGGGAGCTGCTCTGGACCGGCGTGCTTCACCACGAGCCGGTGCACTGGGACCACGAGCCGCTTCCGCCGGAGTTCGGCAGCATGATGGACGGCGTCGCGCTGCACGGACCGCGGCTGCCGATTGCCCGCACCTATGCGCTCGCGACAAGCATGCTCGGCGTGGCCGAAACGGTGGGCAACGAAATACGCCGCGGCACCACGATTCCCGCGGCGCGCCAGCTCGTGCGCGCGCTCGCCGGATGCTTCGGCTACCTGGGGCGCCGGCCGGGATTCCGCACGCCCAGGCCCGGCAGGGGCATCGCCGAGTCGGTGGCATCGGTGTTCCATTCGAAGCCGGGCGCCGAGGTGGTCGCGGCGATCAACCAGGCGCTGGTGCTGTGCGCGGATCACGAGCTGTCCTCGTCGACTTTTGCCGCCCGCGTCGCCGCGTCGACCGGCGCGGAGCTGCGCGCCTGCGTTCTCGCGGCCATCGCAGCGCATTCCGGCGCCACGCTGGGAGGCGGCTGCGACCTCGCGGAGGACCTGTTGCGAGGCGCGCGCACGCGCGGCGATCTGACGCAGCGGCTGGCGGCCGCCGAGCGCTCCGGGGCGCGCGTGCCCGGGTTCAATCTGCCGGTCTATCCCAAGGGCGACCCGCGCGCGCGCCACCTGCTGCTGCTCGCGCAGTCCCTCGGGCAGCAGAGCGAGCGGGCGCAGCTCATCGGCGCGTTCATCGAGGAGGCTGAGCAGCGGCTGCACATGCGGCCGAGCATCGAAGTGGGGCTGGTGGCGCTCACCGCCGCGCTCGGGATGCCCGAGCGCAGCGCGAGCGCGCTGTGGACGCTGGGGCGCACGGTCGGCTGGATGGCGCACGTGATGGAGCAGCGGCTCGCCGGTTTCGTGCTGCGCCCGCGCGCCCGCTACGCGAGCGCGGGATGAAAAGCGAAGGGCCGATAACCCCTCTCCCCCGCACGCGGGGGAGAGGGCAGGGTGAGGGGGTCTCGAAGGGTGAGGGGGTCTCATGAAATCTGACGTCTCGGTCTTCGTCGGCGAAGCGCTCTCCCGCTATGGTTTCCCCGAGGGCCATCCGTTCTCCGTGGACAGGCAAGGCGCCTTCTGGAGCGAGGCGCAGAAGCAGGGCCTGGACGGGAGAGTTGACGTCTGTGCGCCGAGGGCCGCGACGCGCGAAGAGTTGCTGCGCTTTCACCACGACTCCCACGTGGAGTGGGTGGAAGCATGCTCGAAGAAAGGAACCGGCTACCTCGACCAGGGCGATACGCCCGCGTTTCCCGGCGTGTTCGAGGCCGGCGCGACTGTCGCCGGAACGGCGCTCGAAGGCCTGCGCCGCATCATGGACGGGGAGACGAGAAGGACCTTCCAGCCGATCGGCGGCATGCACCATTCGCGACGCCATTGCGCTGCGGGCTTCTGCGTGTTCAACGACGTCGGCATCGTGATCGATACGCTGCGGGAGCGGTACGGCGTCACGCGGGTCGGCTACGTCGATATCGACGTGCACCACGGCGACGGTATCTATTACCCGTACGAGGAGGACTCCGACCTGATCGCGGTCGACATCCACGAGGACGGGAATCATCTCTACCCCGGCACCGGCCACGCGCACGAAACGGGCAAGGGCGAGGCCCGCGGGACCAAGCTCAACATCCCGATGAAGCCCGGTGCGGACGACAGCGATTTCTTCGCTGCCTGGGAGCGCGCGGAGGCGCACCTGCGCCGCCACCGTCCCGAGTTCATCATCCTGCAGGCGGGCGCCGACGGTCTCGCCGGCGACCCGCTCGCCGACCTGCGCTATACCCCGGCCGCGCACGCCCGCGCGACGCGCAGCCTCCTGGCCCTCGCCGCGGACCTGTCCCGCGGCAGGATGATGGTCTTCGGCGGCGGCGGCTACGACCTGAACAACATCACCGCAGCCTGGACGACGGTGCTGCGGGAGATGATCGAGACCTAGCGTCCGCGCGCCTACTTGCCGGCCTTGCCCGCCATGCGCATGAGGCGAAGCGCGTTGCCCGAATAGATCTTGCGCTTGACGTCCTCGGGGAGCTTCAGGTCTTCGATCGAGCGCATGCCTTCGCGGATGAACATCGGGCCGCCCTCGGGATCGAAGGGACAGTCGCTTGCGAACACGATCCTGTCCGGGCCGAAGAAATCCAGTCCGCAGCGCAGCGCGGACGCCGAACCGCCGAGCACGGTGTCGGCGTAGAACATCCTGAAATACTCGATCGGCTTCTTCGCCATGCTCTTGAGCAGGGCGCCGTAATCTTCGTCCGCGGTGCGGCTCCCGAGCTGCGCCCACAGCGTTTCGGCGCGCCCGGCGAAAAAGGGGATCATGGCGCCGCAGTGGTGGGTGATCAGGCGCAGCTCGGGCAGCTTGTCGAAGAATCCCGAGAACACCATGCGCGCCATCGCCACGCTGGTCTCGTAGGGCCAGCCCAGCACCTGCCAGATCTCGAATTTCGACTTGGTTTCGTTGACGTAGTCCGCGCGCGTCGCCGGGCGCGCCGGGTGCATCCAGATCGGCAGATCGTGCTTGCGGGTGACGCGCTCGAACACCGGGAAGAGCTCCGGCTCGTCGAGCGGGCGGCCGTTGACGTTGGTGCAGATCTGCACGCCGCGCGCGCCGAGCTTGCCGATGGCGCGGTCCATCTCCTCCAGGGCTGCGGGAACGTTGTTCATCGGCAGCGAGGCGACGAAGGCGGGAAACTTGTGCGGCCATTTGGCCACCATTTCGGCCATGCCGTCGTTGGCGATGCGCGCCAGTTCGGGCGAGAGGTCCGGGCCGCCGAGCAGCTCGGGCGCAGGCAGTCCGAGTGTGAGCACCTGCTGCACCTCGGGCCATTGGTCGAGCATCTTCACGCGCGCCTCGATGTCCCAGAGCATGCGCAAGTTGGACATGCGCTTGACGATGCCCGCGTCCTTCGAATGCTGCTTCATCATCTCGAGATAGCGCGCCGGGATGACGTGGTTGTAGATGTCGATCTTCATCGCAAGGGCTCCAGTCAGCGCTTGATGCGTTCGAGCAGGCTGTCGAGATGCTCGTAGCTCGTGTAGCTGATCACGAGCTTGCCCGATCCCTTCCTGCCCTGGCGGATCTGCACGGTGGTGCCAAGCTCGCCGGACAACTGCTCCTCCAGCCGCGCGACGTCGCGGTCGGCCGGCGCGCGGCGCGCCTTGGTCCGTACCGGCGGGTTGAGCAAGTCGTTCACCAGCTTTTCGGTCTCGCGCACCGAAAGGCCGCGTTCTGCGACCTGCGCACCGATATGCTCCTGGCGGCGCCCCTCGAGCGCGAGCAGCGCCCTGCCATGCCCCATCTCGAGCCGCCCGTCGAACATCAGCCGCTGCACGCTCTTCTCGAGGTTGAGCAGGCGCAGCAGATTGGTGGTGGCGGTGCGCGAGCGGCCGATTGCATCGGCCGCCTGCTGGTGCGTGAGGTTGAATTCGCCCACCAGTCGCTGCACGCCCTGTGCCTCCTCGAGCGGGTTCAGATCCTCGCGCTGGATATTCTCGATCAGCGCCATTGCGAGCGCCGTCTGATCCGGCACGTCCCGCACGACCACGGGAACCTCGGCGAGGCCGGCGAGCTTCGCCCCGCGCCAGCGCCGTTCGCCCGCGATGATCTCGTAGCGCTCGCCTGCGACCGGGCGCACCAGTATGGGCTGCATCAGCCCCTGCGACCTGATCGAGGCGGCAAGCTCCTGCAGCGAGGCCTCGTCCATCCGCGTGCGCGGCTGGAAGCGGCCGGGCCCGATCTGGCCGACCTTCAGCGTCGCGAGGCGGTCCTGCGGTGCGGGACCGGAATCGTCGGCGTCGAGCAGGGCATCCAGCCCGCGACCCAAACCTTTCTGCTTCGTGCTCATGTCTTTCTCAAGCGGCGGCGGGGATGCCGCTGCGCGACAGCAACTCCCCGGCCAGCGCGATGTACGCCTGCGACCCCTTGCAGGCCGTGTCGAAATTGACGGCGGGCACACCGTAGCTCGGCGCCTCGGCCAGCCGCACGTTGCGCGGGATGACGGTTGCGTAGACCTTCTTGCCGAAATGCGCCTGCAACTGCGCCGAGACTTGCTGCGCGAGCGTATTGCGCGGATCGAACATTGTGCGCAGCAATCCCTCGATCTCGAGCCTGGGATTGAGGTGCTGGCGGACCCGTTTGATGGTATTCACCAAATCCGACAGGCCTTCCAGCGCGTAGTACTCGCACTGCATGGGGATCATCACCGCGTCGGCGGCGACCAGGCCGTTCACCGTCAGCATGTTGAGCGAAGGCGGGCAGTCGAGGAGCATGAAGTCGTAGTCCGCCACGATCGGCGCAAGCGCGGACTTCAACCGCGTTTCGCGGTGCTCGAGCTCGACCAGCTCGACTTCCGCGCCGGCGAGGTCCCGGTTGGCGGGAATGACATCATAGCCGCCGGCCTCGGACCGATGGCGGGTCGCTTCGGCCGTCGAGAGGCCGAGCAGCACCTGATAGACGCTCGCCTTCAGCGTGCGCTTGTCGATGCCGCTACCCATGGTCGCATTGCCCTGCGGGTCCAGGTCCACGAGCAGAACGCGCCTTCCCGCGTGCGCGAGTCCCGCGGCGAGATTGACGCTTGTGGTCGTCTTGCCCACTCCGCCCTTCTGGTTCGTGATGGCGAGGATCCGGGTCATGCGCGCTCGACGAGCACCAGGTGGCGCTGCGCGTCCAGACCGGGCACCTGCAGGGCCCTGACGTCCTTGACGCGGAATTGCGGCGGAAGGCGCTCGAGCTCCTCGAACGGACGCAGGCCCTTCATCGCCGCGAACACTCCGCCCGGCGCGAGCAGCCGTTCCGTCTGCGACACGAATTCCCCCAGATCGGCGAACGCGCGCGAGATGATCACATCGAATTGCCGCGGGGCGAGCCAGGACTCGACCCGCTCGCACACCACGTTCGCGTTGCGCAGGCACAGGTCCGCGACGGCTTGGCGCAGGAATGCCGCCTTCTTGTGATTGCTGTCCAGGAGGGTCACCTCCCAGTCAGGCCGAACAAGCGCGACAGGAATCCCAGGCAAGCCGGCGCCGCTGCCGACGTCCAGCACGGACTCACCTGAAAGGAACGGGACGACCGAGAGCGAGTCGAGCAAGTGGGCACTCACCATTTTCCCCAGATCGCGGATCGCGGTGAGGTTGTAGACCTGGTTCCACTTTTCCAGCAGCACCAGATACTGTAGCAACTTGGCCTGCTGTTCGGCGGAAACTGCCAAGCCCAATTCGCTAGCGCCTTGCTCCAGCTCAGTCGCAGCGACAGTGAGTACCTGCTCGCTAGAGATTCCCGTAGTCATGCCGCGGACTTCGTCGCGCCCGGGCGAGGCGCGCGCGAAGCCTTCTTGAGGTGTACCAGAAGGAGTCCGATCGCGGCCGGCGTCACCCCGGAAATCCTCGAGGCTTGGCCAACCGTCTGCGGCTGATGCTGGTTGAGCTTCTGCTGGACCTCGATCGAGAGCCCCTGCACCTCGCGATAGTCGAGACCGACCGGAAGCGGCATCGATTCATACTGTTCGCGGCGCGAGACTTCGTCCTGCTGGCGGACGATATATCCTTGATATTTCGCCTGAATTTCTACCTGCTCCGCTACGTGTGCGTCGCTGACCCCGGGTCCCGCACCCGGCAAGGACATGAGCGACGCGTAGCTGACATCGGGGCGCTTGAGCAGGTCCATGAGGGAATACTCGCGCTCGACCGGCTTGCCGAGTACCCGGGTGGCGTCGCCGACGGACAGGACCCTTGGGCCAACCCAGGTCGATTTCAGGCGCTCCTGCTCCCGCGCAACCCCGTCCCGCTTGCGGTTGAACGCGTCCCAGCGCAGGTCGTCGACGAGACCGAGCTGCCGCCCTTTTTCGGTGAAGCGCAGGTCGGCATTGTCCTCGCGCAGCATCAGGCGGTATTCGGCCCGGCTGGTGAACATCCGGTAGGGCTCCGAAACCCCGCGTGTGACGAGGTCGTCGACCAGCACGCCGAGGTAGCCCTCGTCGCGCCTCGGACACCAAGCCTCCAGCCCGCGCAACTGCAGCGAGGCATTGATCCCGGCGAGCAGTCCCTGTGCAGCCGCCTCTTCGTAGCCGGTCGTTCCGTTGATCTGCCCGGCGAAGAACAGCCCGGCGATCGCCTTGGTTTCGAGCGAGGCCTTCAGGCCGCGGGGATCGAAGTAATCATACTCGATCGCGTAGCCCGGCCTGAGCAGGTGAGCCTTTTCCAAGCCTTTGATCGAATGGACTAATTCCAACTGTACGTCGAACGGAAGGCTGGTCGATATCCCGTTCGGATAGTACTCGTTGGTGGTCAGCCCCTCGGGCTCGAGAAAGATCTGGTGACTGCTCTTGGAGGCGAATCGGTGGATCTTGTCCTCGATCGACGGGCAATACCGGGGACCGATGCCCTCGATGACACCGGTGTACATGGGGGAGCGGTCTAGCCCGCCCCGGATGATCTGGTGCGTGCGCTCGTTCGTGTGGGTGATCCAGCACGGCATCTGAGCCGGATGCATGTCGCTGCGGCCGAGGAACGAGAATACCGGCGCAGGCTCGTCTCCGGGCTGCACCTGCATCGCGGAAAAATCGATGCTCCGACCGTCGATGCGCGGCGGAGTGCCGGTCTTCAGCCGCCCGGCCGGGAGCTTCAGCTCACGGAGCCTCGCTGCAAGGCTCAATGAAGGCGGATCTCCCGCCCTGCCCGCCTGGTAGTGGCTCAAGCCGACGTGGATCAGTCCGGACAGAAAGGTGCCCGTGGTCAGGACCACCGTTCTTGCCCTGAAGCGGACCCCCAATTGGGTCAAGACCCCTGCCACCCGATCGCCCTCGAGCAGCAAATCGTCGACCGCCTGCTGAAACAGGGTCAGATTGGACTGGTTTTCGAGTCGGGACCGGATTGCCTGCTTGTAGAGCAGGCGATCAGCCTGGGCGCGGGTCGCCCTGACCGCAGGCCCTTTGCTCGAATTGAGAGTCCTGAACTGGATTCCGGCTTCGTCGGTGGCCAGCGCCATCGCCCCGCCGAGCGCGTCGACCTCCTTGACCAAATGCCCCTTGCCGATCCCTCCGATCGACGGATTGCACGACATCTGCCCCAAAGTCTCGATGTTGTGGGTGAGAAGCAGGGTACGGCAGCCTGACCGGGCTGCGGCGAGCGCAGCCTCGGTCCCGGCGTGGCCACCGCCGACCACAATCACATCGAATTCGGTTGTATAGAGCATCGTACCTGACCGGTTGGGTGGCAAATTCTAGCCCCATTTGGCTTTGCTCGGCAAAAATTGCTGTCCTGTTTCACGTGAAACATGCGGCTCCGTCCGCGGTGGCTCGCTCACTTCCCTGAGTCGAGACCACGATGTTCCACGTGAAACATCGCTGCCTAACCGTCTACCTACGCGGAGTTTCGCGATAGCGTATGCTCACACCCGCGCTGGCGTGCGAGCCGGGGGAAACGACAAGGCCGCCCGCAGGCGGCCCTTGCGGTACGACTGGACGAATCAGGCGCCGAGGCTCAGGTGCAGCATTTCTCGACGCAATTGCAGCTCCCGGGGGAGACGGTCCCCCAATGCCTTGAACAGCTCGTCGTGCGCGGACAATTCGAGCTCCCACTCGTCGTGCTTGATCGAGATGACCGCACGGAATTGATCCCGCGAAAACGATTCCAGGCCCTTCCACTCCAGGTCCTCGTAATCCGGGACCCAGCCGATCGCCGTTTCCCGAGCGTGCGCGCGGCCCTGGCAGCGCTCGACCATCCATTTCAGCACGCGCATGTTCTCGCCATATCCGGGCCACATGAAGCGCCCGTTCGCGTCGGTGCGGAACCAGTTGACGCAGAAGACGCGCGGACGATGCTCGGTGGCGCGACCGAGCTTGAGCCAATGCGCGAAATAGTCCGCCATGTTGTAGCCGCAGAACGGAATCATCGCCATGGGATCGCGCCGCACCACGCCCACCCTGCCGGTTGCGGCAGCGGTGGTCTCGGAACCCATGGTGGCGCCCAGATACACGCCATCGGTCCACGAAAACGCCTCGAACACGAGTGGCACGGTGCTGGAGCGACGGCCGCCGACGACGAAGGCCGAGATCGGCACGCCGTCAGGATTCTCCCACTCGGGATCGATCGAGGGGCATTGCCCCGCCGGAACCGTGAAGCGCGAATTCGGGTGCGCGGCCTTGCGTCCCGATTCGGGCGTCCATGGATTCCCCTGCCAGTCGGTGAGCTCGGCCGGGGGCGTGTCGGTCATGCCTTCCCACCAGACATCGCCCTCGGGAGTGAGCGCAACATTGGTGAATATGGTGTTTTCCTTCAGCATGGACATGCAGTTCGGGTTGGTCTTGAACGACGTTCCCGGTGCGACCCCGAAGAAGCCCGCCTCGGGATTGATGGCGTAGAAACGCCCATCCTTCCCCGGCTTGATCCACGCGATGTCCTCGCCGATGGTCGAGACCTTCCAGCCTTCGAATCCGGCGGGCGGAACGATCATCGCGAAATTGGTTTTGCCGCACGCCGAGGGAAAGGCCCCGGTCACGTAACTTTTTCGCCCGTCCGGTGCGGTGACTCCGAGAATGAGCATATGCTCGGCCAGCCAGCCGTCCTCGCGCCCCATGACCGATGCGATGCGCAGGCTGAGACACTTCTTCCCGAGCAGCGCGTTCCCGCCGTAGCCCGAACCGAACGACCAGACTTCCCGCGACTCGGGGAAGTGCACGATGTACTTGTGCTCCTTCGAGCACGGCCAGGGCACATCCTTCTGGCCCTTGGCGAGAGGAGCGCCGACTGAATGAACGCAGGGCACGAAGTACCCTTCCTTGCCGAGCACGTCCCAGACCTTGCGCCCGATTCGCGTCATGATGCGCATGCTCACCACGACGTACGGCGAGTCGGACAATTCCACGCCGATCCGCGCGATGTGCGACCCGAGCGGCCCCATCGAATACGGCACCACGTACATGGTGCGTCCCTTCATGCAGCCGTCGAACAATCGGCCCAGCGTGACGCGCATCTCGGCCGGTTCGACCCAGTTGTTGGTGGCGCCGGCGTCCCCCTTCTCCTTCGAGCAGATGAAGGTTCGGTCCTCCATGCGGGCGACATCGGTCGGATCGGACCACGCGAGGTAACTGTTGGGCCGGAGCTTCGGGTTGAGGCGCCGCAGGGTTCCCGCCTGGACCATTTCTTCGCAGAGGCGGTCGTACTCCTCCTGCGAGCCGTCGCACCAGTAGACCCGGTCGGGCTTGGCGAGGGCCGCGATCTGCGCCACCCACTCCTTCACCCTGTAATGCTGAAGGTACCCGGGGGCGCCGATGTCGATATCACGTGCAATGGGCTGATTCATGGCGGGAAACTCGCCGCCCGCGGCAGACCTGCAGGTCTCCCAGGGAGCAGGCAAATGAAGAAGGAGCCGCGAACTGTAGCACGATCCGACGCGCGCGAAAATACCACCGCGGGGCTGTCGGGGCCGGGAACGAGAGGGCCCTTTCCCGGTCAGGTCTGCGGCCTGCCCGCCATGCGCCGGGCCAAGCGAAACAGGGGTCCGGTGGTCGTCACAAGCACGATGACGCGCGTGACATGCGCGGCGGTGACCAGGGGCACGCCGAGCTGAAGCACCTTGGCGGTGATGCACATCTCCGCAATTCCCCCCGGGGCGGTCGCGAGCACCATGCTGGGCACCACCAGGCCGCCGAGTTTCGCGAGGCCTGCGCCGACGAGCGCGGAGGCGATGATCGCGAGCACGATGCTCGCGCACACCACCGCGACGAAGCGGTGCGCGCTGCGCATGAACGTGCTGTCGAAGCGCGAACCCAGCGCGCAACCGATCAGGAGCTGACCCGCGTTGGAAAGCGGGGCGGGCATCGAGGAAAGCTGTATCTCCGAGACCGTCAGCGCGATGGTGGCGAAGAGGGATCCCAGCATGAACGCATTGGGAACGCGAAGCCGCCAGAGGACGAGGCAGCTCGCCGTGCTCACCGCGAGCAGTGCGACGACGCCTTCGATCCGCACGGGCACTCGCACCGGTTCGTACGCGTCGGCCCCGTGCACGCCGAGGATGGCCATCGCGAACGGCACGATGATGACCACCATCAGGATGCGCACGCTTTGCGCAACGACGATGCGATCGACGCGCCCGCCATGGCGTTCGCCGAGCACCGCCATTTCGGTGGCGCCTCCGGGAACGCTGGCGAAGAACGCCGTCGTGCGGTCGGTGCCGGAATAGCGTGAAATGAAGAATCCGCCCGCGTAGGCGAGCGCGGTCGCAAGCACCGCGGCCATCACCAGGACGGGTCCGTAGGTCAGCACTTCGCGCGCCACCGGGGGCGTGAAGTAGAGCCCCAGTGCGGTGCCGATGATCAGTTGGCCGGCCTCCCGGCCGCCGCGCGGCGTCCCCACCCGCACTCCGGAAACCGACAGGATCGCCATCGCGACAAGCGGACCGATCATCCAGGGCAAGGGCGTGTGCAGCCACGCGCACACCGCGCCCCCGATGATGCTCGCCGCAAGGCCTCCTGCGACGTCCCATCCCGGCGCGCGCACCCTCACGACCGCAGCCGCCGCCAGATCCAGGGGCCGAACACGACCGCGAGCGACAGCGCGAGCAGAGTCGCGGAAATCGGATGCGACACGAACACCGTCATGTCGCCCTGGCTGATCGACAGCGCGCGCCGGAACTGCTGCTCCGACAGCGGTCCCAGTATCAGCCCCACGATCACCGGTGCGACCG
>Ga0082335_1005941_pt1 | contig 16323 bp, 12 predicted proteins | sample Subgrocontami58m_FD_72375 | JGI IMG/M metagenome (GOLD analysis project Ga0082335, IMG submission 72375) | Subsurface groundwater microbial communities from S. Glens Falls, New York, USA - GMW37 contaminated, 5.8 m (SPADES assembly) (version 2) ... | reverse complement strand
GGGAACCCGGGCCCCCCCCCCGGCCCGCCACGGCCAGCCTCCTTCGTTCCCGCCCGCTCGAGGAACTCGTCGCGCACTTCGCGGGCTGCCGGCTGTTCCTCGGGCACGACTCGGGCATCAGTCACCTCGCCGCGGCGACCGGTGTGCCATGCGTGCTCCTGTTTGGTCCGACGGCAGCGGCGATGTGGGCGCCACCGGCTCCCAACGTTCGCGTGATCCAGCGCGGTCCGGATCTGCGTGCGCTTTCGCTGGACGACGTGGCCGGCGCAGCGGAGGCAGCGCTCGCGGATCGAAGGTGAACCGCCAGTGCTTCCGCGACCAGATCGGCCCGGCGTAATCGACGCCGATCCGCGGCGTGGCCTGCACCAGCCGCGCCGGCACGCGGACCCCGCGATCCTCGAGCCACAATCCGCGGCGGTCGTCGGTGGCCGGCGCCCGGTTCAGCCGGCGATCGATCGCGAGGGTCTTCGTCACCCGGCCGGGGCCGACAGCGCCTTCGACGCCGCGAATCAGGATCGCCGCGGGGAAATGCTCCGGGCCGACGACGAGGTTGAGCATCTCGTGGATGCCGTAACAGAGGTACACATACCAGACGCCGCCCGGCCCGTACATCACGTCGGTCCGGCCGGTGCGGCCGGCGCGCGCGTGGCAGGCCTGGTCGTCTTCGCCATGGTACGCCTCGGTCTCGACGATCATCCGTGCGTCCTCGCGACCATCGGGAAAACGCCGGACGAGGAATTTCCCGAGCAGCCAGCGCGCAAGCGCCACGGTTTTCTTCTGCTGCCACACTTGCGCTTCGACGACCGGTCTCATCTGGTTTTCATTCCTTTCGCACGCTCAACGTGAATGCAACTTCCGCGCGCGCCACCGCGCAGCAACCCAAAGCCGACCTCCTGCGTTCACTGCGGCTGTGCACCGCCGAAGGGATCATGGCGATGCCGATTGTCACGATGTCGCTGCCGGTGAATGTGTTCATGACGGCGCTGGTGGCAAAGGCGTTTGTGTTCCCGAAGACCACGATTGGTTTGATCAGTGCGCTGCCGTTTGTCGGAAACTTCCTGCAGATTTTTGTCGCCTCCTTCCTCGCGCGCTGGAAACCGCCGAAGACGCTCGGAGTCGCGGCGGCCACCCTGCACCTGCTCGCGTGGGCCGCGCTCGGGATATTTCTGCCGTGGATTCCGCGGGACGACGCGACCGCGGCCGGTCACTGGCTGATCGCCTGGTTCCTCGTCACCAGCTGCTTCGGCGCCATCGCCGGCGTCTCGTGGAACGCGTGGATCCAGGAATGGGTGCCCTACCGGATCCGCGGCAAGTTTTTCGGCCGGCGCAACGGCATGCTGCAGATTTCCACCACCGCGTTCCTGCTGATCGCGGGCTGGTCGCTGGCCCAGTGGTCGTACGCGATCCCGGTGTTCCAGCTGCTGATCGCGGCGGCGATCGCGATGCGCGTGTTCTCGCTGCGCTGGCAATGGATCAGTCCGACGCGGCCGCGGAAACCCACCCACGCCCCCGCGCTGCCGCTGCGCGAGCAATTCCGCGTCGTGCTCGCTTCGCGGTCGCTGCTGGTGTTCATCGCGTTCGGCGCGGTGTGGTCGTTCGCGGCCAACTGCTTCGGCCCGTTCTACCACGTCTTCATGTTCGATCAGCTCGGCTTGTCCGCGTTCGACGTTGGCTTGCTCGCCACGCTCGCCCAGCTGACGGGCGCGCTGTCGCTGCCCGCCTGGGGGCATTTGCTCGATCGCTACGGCAACAAGTCCGTGATGACGTTCTCCCTGATTCTCTGGCAGCTGGTGAATTTCGCCTGGTGTTTTCTCACGCCGGAGAATCGCACCACTCTCTACGCCATGTGGATTTGGGGCGGTGCGACCGGCGCGGGCTTCATCCTCGGCCAGTTCACCATTCTCCTGCGGCTGATTCCGCTGCAGGCGAAGAATCTCGCGATTGGCGTCAACCTCGCGACGACCTCGCTCGTGGCGGCGATTGCGCCGGTGACCGGCGGTGCCGTGCTCACCTGGGCGCTCGCGCGCTGGCACGACCCCCTGCTCGTGCACCACGTGTGTTTCGTGCTGCAGCCGGTCCTGGCGCTGCTCGCCTCGGTCCTGTTGCTGCGGGTGCACGAGCCGCGCGCGAGCTCGCTCACGATGGTGTTTGGCGCGATGCGAAACTTCCGCACACTCAGCGGCGTGTTCGGCCTCAGTTTTCTGGTGAACTACGTTTTTTATCGCGCGCAAAAGGATGAGCCACCTGAACGGTAGGGCCCGGCCGCCTCCCCTGCCCTGAAAAAATCATGGTGACGCCGCACCTCTTCACGCTGACCGGAAACCTGCTCGCGGAACGCACGCTGGAGTTTGCGGGCTGGTCCGCCGGTCGCACGCAGCGGGCGACGGGTGAGTCGTTTCAAGTCGGCGGCAAGGGGATCAACGTCGCGAAGATGCTCTCGCGACTCGGCGCGCCCAACACCGCGCTCTGCTTCCTCGGCGGTTCGTCCGGCGACGAATGCCTCGCGTGGTTGCGCGCCCGGTCCGTGGCGCACCGCGCGTTTCGCAGCACGAATGCGACGCGCGTCGGCACCGTCGTGCGCGACACCACCGGCCAGCAGCCGGAAACGACGTTCCTGGGGCCCGATCTGCCACCCGATCCGGCGGCGCTCCGCGAGTGTGCTGATTTTCTGGATGCGCAGCCGCCCGATCAGGTCCTGGCGCTGTGCGGAAGCTTCCCGGGCTGGCCGACCACCGCGTTCGATCCCTTGCGCGCGGCGCTGGAGCGCTGGCTCGGACGGGGCCTGCTCGTCGCCGACACCTATGGACCGCCGCTCGGATGGTTGAGCGAGCGCGCGTTGAGCCTCATAAAAATCAACGCCGACGAACTGAGGTCGTTGTCGGGGATCGATGGCGCCAGCCTGCCGCCGCGCGTGCAACGCTGGGTCGTCACTGACGGCGCACGACCGGTGTGGGTTCGCGACGGCGACTCGCCGCCCGTCACGCTGATGCCGCCCCGGGTGCGCGAAGTGTCGCCGACCGGTTCGGGCGACGTTCTGCTTGCCTGCGTAATCGAGGCCATGTTCCAACGCAGGCTGGCCTTGCGCGACGCGGTCGCCTTCGCGTTACCCTACGCGGCGGCGAATGCGGCGCACCCCGGCATCGGGGAATTTCCCGGACCGATCGCACGGACGTTGCCACCTTGACGGCGCAGGGTTCTCCCGGGCATTATTGCCAACGATCCGCATGACGCCTGCTCCCACGGCCGCGTCGGTTTTCGACTTTTGGTTCGGTCCCGCATTCTCGCGTGCGCTGCCTGCCTTGGCTTTGTGCTGCGCCGTCGTCAGCGAGCTGCGCGCCGCCGCGCCGATCGCGCTCAATCACACCATTGGCGTCGGCACGACGCTGAACGTGCCGAACAATGATTCGCTCACGCTGACCGCGACGCCGGGGAGCAACGCGCTGGTGAACAACGGCACGCTGTCGCTCTCGTCGACGGGCAATCTCACGAACCTGATTCTCTCGGGCGCCGCGATCACCTTCAGCGGCAGCGGGACGCTGCTGCTCTCGAACAACGCCAACAACCGAATCTACGGCGCCGCCGGCACGGAAAGTCTCACCAACTCGTCGGGGCACACGATTCAGGGTTCGGGGCAGTTGGGGCTCGGACTGCTCTCGATCGTCAATCAGGGGCTGATCGTCGCCAACCAATCGGCGGCGCTGACCATCGATCCGAATTCGGATGGCTTCACCAACACGGGGATCCTCCGCGCAACGAATGCCGCCACGCTCGTGCTGCAAAACGGCGTGTTCGCCAACACCGGCGGAACGATTGAGGCCCAGGCCGATTCGCACGTGGATATCTCCGGCGCGACGGTGTCGGGCGGCACGCTCACCTCGATCGGCACCGGGAGTTTTCACCTGACCAACGGCAGCACGCTGTCGGCCCTGGCCATCAGCAGCGGCAGCAACGTCGAACTCGCGAACAACGACACGCTGCACGTCAACGGCGCACTGCAAAACGCCGGCACGATCAAATTGCTGTCGATCGGCAATCTCACGAACCTCGTCGTCGACGTGAGCGGTGCGACGTTGAGCGGCGGAGGCACGGTCTCGCTGTCCAACAACGGCAACAACCGGATCTACGGCGCGACTTCGACGACGACGCTGGTGAACCTCGACAACACGATCGCGGGTGCGGGGCAGATCGGAGTCAACACGCTGCAGCTCGACAATCGCGCGACGATCGATGCGAACCAATCGGGCGGCACGCTGACCATCGATCCGAGCGGATCGGGCGCCACCAACACCGGGACCATGCAGGCATCCGGCGGCGGCATTCTTCGGCTGCAAGGCGCCACGATTGAAAACACCGGCGGCCTCGTGCGCGCGCAATCCGGCTCGAAAGTGCAGTTCGACACTTCGACGCTCACGCATGGCACGGTCGACGTCGCCGCGGGCGGCACGCTCGAACTCGACAGCTCGACGCTCACGGCCGGCAGCCTGGCGAACGCGAACACCGGCGTGATAAAGACGACCGGCGGCGCGAGCACGCTCGGCGGCACGCTGGCGAATGCCGCCGGCGGACAACTTCAGGTGGCGAACAACACCTCGCTCGTCCTGCAGGCCAGCGGCACGTTCAACAACGCCGGCACGATCTCGCTGAACAGCATCGGGAATCTCACGAATCTCATCGTGAGCGGCGGCGACGTGACGTTGGCCGGCACCGGCAGCGTCACGCTCTCGAACAACGGGAACAACCGAATCTACGGCGCCGCCACGACCGATCGATTGATCAACGGCGTCGGGCACACGATTCAGGGATCCGGCCAGCTCGGGCTCGGCCTGATGGGGTTCAACAACGCTGGCATGGTGATCGCAAATCAAGTGGCTGCCCTGACGATCGATCCCAGCGCCACCGGCGTGACGAATACGGGCAGCTTTGTCGCGACGAACGCCGCGACGCTCGAGGTTACGAACGGCAATTTCACGAACACCGGCGGCACGATCGAGGCGCAGGCCGGCTCGACCGTGCGTTTCGATGGTGCGATCGTCGTGGGCGGCACCCTGAAGAGCTCCGGCACCGGGCATCTGTTGAATGCCGGCGACACGACCTACACGGATGTGGCGCTCGCAACCGGCGCGGTGTTCGACCAGAACAACAACACGATTTCGCGTTTCGGCGGCACGCTGACGAACCAGGGCGACGTGCGGTTGAACAGCATCGGGAATCTCACGGATTTGATCGCGAGTTCCAGCGGATTGACGTTGTCGGGCGGCGGCACGGTCACGCTGTCGAGCAACCCCAACAATCGCATCTACGGGACAACCAGCACCACCACGCTGGTCAACGCCGACAACACGATTCGCGGCGCAGGCCAGTTGGGCGCGAACCAACTCCAGTTCGACAACCGCGGCACGGTGGACGCGAACATCTCGGGTGCGACGCTCACGGTTAATCCGAGCGGCAGCGGCGCGGTCAACACCGGCACGCTGCAGGCGAGCAGCGGCGGCATCCTCACGCTGCAGGACGGCACCTTCAACAACACCGGCGGCTTCATCCGGGCGCAGTCCGGTTCGACGGTGCGGCTCGACAGTGCGACGGTCTCGGGCGGGACGGTCGAGGTCGCCGCCGGCGCGAGCGTCACCTTGAGCAGCTCGACAATCAACGGCGGCACGCTGACCGGCGTCGCGACCGGCAGCATCGGCACCGTCGGCGGCGCGAACACCCTCGGGGGCAACGTGACGGTGAATGCGGGCACGCAGCTGAACGTCGCGAACAACACGAGCCTGCGGCTGCTGGCGGGAGGTACGTTCGTCCACAACGGCGCCGTGAGCCTGAATTCCGTCGGCAATCTCACGGACCTGATCGTCGGCGGCGGCGACGTCGCGCTCACCGGCAACGGCACCGTGACGCTCGGCAACAACGCGAACAACCGGATCTACGGCGCGAATTCCACGACGGATCGGCTGGTGTTGGGCCCGGGCATCGCGCTGCGCGGCGGGGGCCAGCTCGGCGTCGGTCTGATGGGCCTCAACAACAGCGGCACGATCGAAGCCACGCAGCCGGCGACGGCGCTGACGATCGATCCCAGCGCGCTGGGCGTGACCAACACCGGCGTGCTGCGCGCGACGGCCGGTGCGACGCTGCGCGTCACGGACGGAACCTACGCGAACACCGGCGGCACGATCGAGGCGCTGGACGGTTCGCAGGTGAATTTCGAAGGCGCGGTCATCAACGGCGGCTCGCTGCGCACGGTGAACACCGGGCAGCTCGTCAATGCGTCCGGCAGCACCTACCAGGGCGTGACGCTCGCCGCCGGCTCGCTGTTCGGCGTCAACAACAACACCGCGGCGACCTTCACCGGGACGCTGGCCAACGAAGGCAACGTGGCGCTGAATTCCGTCGGCAACCTCACCGATCTGATCGCCGGCACGGGCGGCCTGACGCTGCAGGGCGGCGGCACGGTCACGCTCGGGAACAATTTCAACAATCGGATCTACGCGGCGAACGGCACCACGACGCTGGTGAACCAGGACAACACGATCCGCGGCGCAGGCCAGATCGGGGTGAACCAGCTGCAGCTCGACAACCGCGGCACGGTGGAAGCAAGCGTCACCGGCGGCACGCTGCAGATCAACACCAGCGGGAGTGGCGTGGCGAATACCGGCACGCTGCAAGCGGTGAACGGCGCGACCTTGCGGCTGGAGGGCAGCGCGGTGAACAACGCGGGCGGCACGATCCGCGCAGTCGGCGCCGGCTCGGCCGTAGATATGTCAAGCAGCTCCGTCACCGGCGGCACGCTGACGACCAGCAGCGGTGGCCTGATCCGCTCCGTCGCCGGCGCGAACACGCTGGGCGGGACGCTCACGATCGGCAGCGGCGCGCAGCTCGTCGTCAACAACGCCACCAGTCTCACGCTGCTCGCGGCGGGCATCTACTCGAACGAAGGCAGCCTGACGTTGTCCTCGGTCGGAAACTTCACGGACCTGAAAGTCAGCGGCGGCGACGTGACGTTGAACGGCGGCGGCACGATTGCGTTGAGCAACAACGCGAACAACCGAATCTACGGCGGCGGCGGCAGCGATCGCTTGGTGCTCGCCAGCGGGACGATTCGCGGCTCCGGCCAGATCGGTGTCGGGCTGATGGGGCTGACCAACCAGGGCACGATCAAGGCCGACCAGACCACCAGCCTGACGATCGATCCGAGCGCGCTCGGCGTCACCAACACCGGCCGGCTCCGCGCCGAGGCCGGAGCCACGCTGCGACTCGAGAACGGCACGTTCACGAACACGAACGGCGTGATCGAGGCGATCGGCGCGGGCGCCGCCGTCGAGTTCAGCGGCGCGAGCATCATCAACGGGACGCTGACGAGCGATCCCGGCGCGACGCTGAGGCATGTCGGCGGCTCGACGTTCACGGATGTGACGCTCTCGGCCGGCAGCACGCTGGAGGTGCTCAACGCCACCCTCGCCCACTTCAGCGGCACGCTGACCAACCATGCGGCGGTGAATCTGACGTCGGTCGGCAACTTCACCGACTTCGTGATCGGCGGAAACCTCCTGCTCGACGGCGGCGGCACGCTCGCGTTGAGCAACAACGGCAACAACCGGGTCTACGGCTCGGTCGCCACCGATGTCCTGACGAACCAGAACAACGCGATTCAGGGCGCGGGCCAGCTCGGGGTGAACCTGCTCCGGCTCGATAATCGCGGCTCGATCAACGCCAACCTCAGCGGCGCGACGCTCGTGATCGATCCGAGCGCAAGCGGCGCGGTGAATACGGGGCTGCTCACCGCGACCAACGGCGGAATCCTTCAGCTCCAGTCCGGCAGCTTCGACAACACCGGCGGCACCCTCCTCGCCGGCACCGGCTCGCGGATCGAACTCGACAACGCCAGCGTCCAGGGCGGGTTCGTCGGCGGCAGCACCATTCGTAATGTCGCCGCCAGTACGCTCACCGGCGTGAACATCGGGGCGGGCGCCGCGGTCGAGGTGCCGAATGCGACGGCGCTCACGCTGGCGGGCGCCATCGTGAACAGCGGCACGGTCGCGGTGCAGTCCGCCGGCAACTTCACCGATCTGATCATCGGCAGCGCGGGCGTCACGCTCAGCGGCCACGGGGTCGTCGAGCTTTCCAACAACGGGAACAACCGGCTTTATGGCACGACCGGCAGTGTGGTGTTGAACAACGTGGACAACACGATTCGCGGCGGTGGCCAGCTCGGCATCGGACAGCTCACGTTGACCAACACCGGCACGATCGAGGCGAATCAATCCACCGCACTCACGGTGAACCTCACGAACGGCGCGACGTTCACGAACCAGGGCACGCTCCGCGCGACGAACGGCGCGAACTTGATTCTCACGGACGCATTCACGAATGCCGCGCTGATTTCCGTGCAACCGGGCAGCACCGTCACCGCGCAGGCCGCGTTCACCCAAAGTGGCGGTGCGACTTCGCTGCAGGGTGGCACGCTCAGCACGGCCAGCGCCGCGTTCCAAGGCGGCGTGCTGCAGGGCAGCGGCACGATCAGCGGTGCGGTCACGAACAGCGCCGTGATCGCCCCGGGCGCGAACGGCAGCGGCGCCGATGTGGGCGCGCTCACGTTCAACCATGCCCTGACGCTGACGCCGACCTCGCTGCTCCATCTCGATCTCGGCGGCGCCGCGAGTTTCGATCACATTACCGCGCCGAGCATTGGCCTGAATGGATCGCTCGTCGTGACGTTTGCGAACAGCTTCCAGGCTGCGGTCCAGCCAATCGATAGCTTCACGCTGCTTTCGACGACCAACCTGACCGGGCTCAGCGGCACGTTCGCCGGCCTGCCGAATGGGGCGCGGTTCACCACGGCGGACGGCTATGGAAGTTTCCTAATCAATTACTCGGGCAACGCCGTGACGCTGTCGCAATTTCAGGCGCTGGCGGTGCCGGAGCCCTCGACGTACGCGCTGCTGGGCACCGGCGGGATGCTGGTTTTCATCGCCAGCCGCCGGCGTCGGAAAAGTTGATTGTCGCGGAGGAGGGAGTTTCTGGCGAGGCTGCAGCCGACTGAAACCGCCGGCCGGCGGAACGATGAACGGCGCGAGTGGCGTCCATTGTTATCAACAAAATTTCATGGCGAGGAACTTCGATCGCATCGGCTTGCGCAAGCCGGATCGATTTCCAAATAAATCCTTGCGTTAGCTTCCGCCGACCGGCTTATTCCGCCGTTTTATTCATGAAAGCGACCATCAAGACCCAAGGCCAGCAGTTCACTGTGTCTGAGGGCGATATTTTGACCGTAAACCGCTATCCCGGCACCGAAAAAGGCTCGACCGTCGAAATCAAGGACGTGCTCGCCGCCGGCGAAGGCGAATCTTTCAAGGTCGGCACGCCGACGCTGTCCGGCGCCTTCGTTTCCGCGACGATTCTGGAAAACAAGCGCGGCGACAAGGTGATCGTTTTCAAGAAGAAGAAGCGCAAGGGCATGGAGCGCAAACGCGGCCATCGCCAGGAGCTTTCCGTCATCAAGATCAATTCGATTAGCGTTTAAGTTCAAGGAGACATCACGCCATGGCGCACAAGAAAGGTCAGGGAACATCCACGAACGGCCGCGAGAGTCACTCGAAGCGGCTCGGCGTGAAGGTATTTGGCGGCCAGTCTGTCCTCGCGGGCAGCATCCTCGTCCGTCAGCGCGGCACGAAGCTGCACGCCGGCAAGCACGTTGGCACGGGCCGCGACTGGACGCTCTTCGCGTTGAAGGACGGCAAGGTGCAGTACGACAAGGCGCACCGCTTGGTGAACGTCGTTCCCGCGGCGACGGCCTGAGCGCCAAGCCACTTCACTCGATTGCGAAAGCCGGTCCGCGTGACCGGCTTTTTTGTTGTAGCCGAAATCATCAGATCCGGCGCGGTTGATTCGGAGTTCCCCGCTCCCCCATGCCCGACCCGCACAAGTTTGGCGGCACGCCGCGACATACGCAACGCTCAGGCTTGCCCGGTATTTGCGGCTCGCTCAGCGTGCCGCAATGTCAGACCGGGTTCGGGAACTTCTCCGCCAGCGGGCCTTGCTGCAGGAGCATCTGGCGTGGCTGGAGCACGAGATTGCGGCGGCTTCGGACAAGAAGTCCGAAATCGCCGTGGCGCCAGCCGCGCCAGTCGCTCCCCCTTCCCCGACCGCCCTGCCGCCGGCGGCGACGGCGGGTGTAGCCATCGCGGCAAAAGTGATCGGTGCGACCGCCACGTCGGAAACCGCGCCGGCCGCCGATCGGATGCTCGAAGAATACCGGGTGCCGCCGACCACGCTGCAGAGCGATGTCCGGCGGGGCTGTTTCCTGTACTTCGCGGCCGCCCTCGTGCTGGTCGCCCTGGGCGTCACGGTCTTGTACTTCACCATCGGGACGCGGTAGCAGCCGATTTCCTGGGGCCGGCGCGCCTCGCTCCGGATGACATGACGGCCCAAGGGCGGGCCGTCTCCAGCGAAGCATGGCCGAAACCTCGCGGTTTCCGCGAAGTCAACTCACCGCGGGATAGCTGCCGAGCCACTTCACCAGCGGGCAGAACTTCTTCAGCTCGGCCAGCGCCGCCTTCATGTTCGGGTCATCGAAATGCCCCGTGACATCGAGGAAGAAATAATAATCCCACGGTCGTTTCTTGCTCGGGCGCGACTCGACCTTCGAGAGATTGATGCCCCGTTCCGCCAGCGGCATGAGCATCTTCAGCAGCGCGCCGGAATGGGCGGCCGCTTCATCGCCGAGGGAGACGACGAAGCTCGTCACGTCCTTGCCGCCGCCGACGGGACCGGACGGCTTGCGCCCGATGACGAAAAAGCGCGTGGTGTTGTCGGCCTTGTCCTGGATGTTCCGCTCGACGATCGGCACGCCGTAGTGCTCCGCCGCCAGTTCACCCGCGACCGCGGCGGTGCCCGGCTCCACCTTGGCCATCTGCACGGCGCGCGACGTGCTGGGGGCGTCGACCAGCTGCGCGTGCGGCAGATGGCGCTGCAGCCAGTGCCGGCACTGGGCGAGCGCCTGGTCCTTCGAGTACACCCGCTCGATCCTCTCGAGCGGCGAGTTCGAGATCAGCGCATGGTTTATCTCCAGGTAAATCTGTGCGACGATCTTCACGTCGCTTTCGACGAAGCTGTCCAGCGCCTCGCGCACGGAGCCCTCGGTGGAATTCTCGATCGGAATCACGGCGTACTCGGTTTCGCCTTTTTCGACCGCGGTGAAGATGTCGCTCACCGTCGCCATCGCGTGGTAATCGACGCTCGCGCCGAATTTCTTCAGCGCGGCGGCGTGCGTGTTGCTCGCCTCGGGGCCGAGGTACGCGATGAGCAGCGGTTTCTCCAGCGCGATGGCCGCCGACATGATCTCGCGATAAATCGCCTGCAGCGCCTCGTTCTTGATTGGGCCGTTGTTTTGCCCGGTGACTTTGCGGATGACGGCATCCTCGCGCTCGGCAACGTAGATTTGGCCGCCGGCGCTCCGCTTAAGCTTGCCGATTTCGGCGGCGAGCGAGAGCCGCTCGTTCAGCAACTCCACGAGCTGCCGATCGAGGTGATCGATTTTCGCGCGGATGGGGCCGAGGTCCATGGTCAGGTTTGCGCGGGTGGTTCCTCGGCCGGTTTCTCGCCGGCGCGCTCATGGTCGCCCACCCGTGCCGCTGCCTTCGGGGCCGGCTCGACCAGGCTGGCCTCGAGCGGCAGCTGTTCGTCCGCGAGGCCCATGTCGGTGTCGGTCGGCGTGTGCGCGCTCGACGAATTCTTCAGCCACTCGTCGATTTGGCGCGAGGACAACACATCGGACGCGGGAAGTTCGTCGAGCGACTTGATGCCGACGAACTCCAGGAACCCGTCGGTCGTACCGTACTGAATCGGGCGGCCCGGCGCATCGGCGCGGCCGACGATGTAGATGAGTTCGCGTTCGAGCAGCTTGTTGACGCCGGCCTCGGCCGACACGCCGCGAATGGTCTCGATCTCGCCCCGCGTCACCGGCTGCCGGTACGCGACCACGGCCAGCGTTTCGATGGCGGACTGGCTCAATTTCACCGGCGGCGGCTCCTGCCGCAGGATGCGAACCCAGCGGGCAAAACGCGGATGCGTGACGAGCCGGTAGCCGGCATTGCCTTCGATCAGCAGCAAGCCCTCGTCGGCGGTCCGCAGTTCGGCGGCAATCTGGTCCATCGCCTCGCGAATCTGCGTGGCGGTGATCAGCGAGGGCACGTCGGAGTACAGCTCGGGATCCTGTTGCGGCGTTTCGGCAAAGACTTCGGCCGGCTCCTCCGCGGGAACCGCGGCGGTTGCTCCCTCGAGCGCCGCCGGCGCCTCGGCCGCCGGCTGGGCTGCCGCCTCCGGCTGCACGGCATCAGGTGCCACCGGCAGTGCCGTGTCGTGGAACCGAGAAAAGGCCGCCTGGATGTCCTTGACGGCGAGCGGCTGGCTCGACGACAGCAACAAGGCCTTTAGCACTTTTTTCAGATTGAACGCCATGCGGGGAAAATCGCGACGAGTGATGCGGGCCGCCGAAACCCACGCAATCTGAATCTGGGCGGAGGCGGCGGGCCCGGCAGGACCGGAAGCGCCAGCTCTCGAAGCCGCGCCGGCGCCGCGGGTTAGGGCCAGCGCGCCCAACGAAGCATCGGGGCCGCCATGCGCACCGACCGCACCGCGCCGGCGTAGTCCTACGATTCGCAGATTTTCGAGGCGATATTCCCGCCGCTGGTGGCTGCACTCCCCGCCACAAATCGAATTGAACCGAGCCGCATAACGCGCGAAAATCCGGGCCATGAGAGAGTGTCTCCTGCCGCAGAATCTGCCGGAGGCGTTGCAGCAATGGCTGCTGATGGACGGGCATCTCCGGCTCCTCGCCGAACGGTACGCGCTGAACATCCATGTGCTGGACGAAAAAGTGGAGGTGCTGCGCGTCACCCGCCCGCCGTTCTTCCAGTACAAGACGCGGCAGCTCGTCATCACCGAAGAGCAGAAAATCGAGGCCCAGAAACTCGCGGCCCAGGCGGATGCCCGACGCGTCGAAGAAGCCGCCCGGCGGGTGGAGCGCATTGTGGTGGCCAAGCTTTCCGAGCTCATCCTCGCACTGGATCGCGATAGCGCCACGGAAGCCGACGAAATTCTCGACACGGCACGGCGGTTCGCGCGCGCGAACTGGGTCGACGAGCAGCAAAACGATCACGCGCTGCCGTACATTCTCGACGAGCTGGCGAAGCTCGACGCGCCTCCGCCGACAACTCCAGTCGTCGCCAGCGTCTATGGGAAGGACCAGCACCCCAAAGCCGTCGCCACCGACGACCCTTGGGCGAAGTCCGAGTGACCCAGCACCTCCCGCCAACCGCGGGACCTTTTCGCCCCCAGCCTCTCGAACTCGCCGCAGCCACCTTTTAGCCTTGGTGGCCAAAGCGTGCGGCGAGTTGCACAAAATCCGCCCAGCTTGATCGCGTGCGGCGCTACAAACTGGTTGGGTCGCTCGCCGGAGGAGGCTCTTCCGCTTCGCCCGAAGCTGCACCCAAAAGTGAATCATGAAAAATAACGCCCTGCCGGCGCAACCCCGCCGCGACTTCCTCGCCAAGATTGGCGCCATTGGCGTCGCCGCCGCTCTCCCGTCGCTGACCCAGGTCGCTGCTGCGGGAACCGCCACGAAGCGCACCGGCCGATTGAAGCAGGGACTTTGCCGCGGCGTGTTCAAGGGCACGAACCTCGAACTCGATGGCATGTGCCGCGAAGCCGTGCGGCTCGGCGCAGTCGGCATCGACCTCGTCGGCCCGGAGACTTTTCCGACGCTCGAAAAGTACGGCCTGATTCCCACGATGGTGCCCGGCGGCAGCAGCATCAAGGGCGGGATCAACGATCCCCGGCTCCACGCCGGCATCGAACCGAAGATGCGCGCCGCGATCAAAGCGGCCGCCGCGGCGAAAGCCCCGAACGTCATCGTGCTCGCGGGCGACCGGCAGGGGATCTCCGATCAGCAAGGGATGGAAACCAGCGTCGCGTTCCTCAACGCCATCAAGCGCCAGGCGGAGGACGCGGGCGTGACGCTCTGCATCGAGCTCCTGAACAGCAAGGTCAACCACCCCGGTTACATGTGCGATCATACGGCGTGGGGCGTCGAGGTTTGCCGCCGGGTCGGCTCACCGCGGGTGAAGCTGCTGTACGACATTTATCACATGCAGATCATGGAGGGCGACATCATCCACACGATTCGGGAGAATCTGCCCTACCTCGCGCACTTTCACACCGCGGGGAATCCGGGCCGGCACGAATTCGATCTGACGCAGGAGCTCAACTATCCGGCGATCTGCCGCGCCATCGCGGACCTCGGCTACCAGGGATACATCTCGCACGAATACACGCCGACCAAGGATCCGCTCGGCACGCTCGAGCGGATGATGAAGATTTGCGACGTCTGAAGTTTCGGCAGCTCCCAAGTGGAGCCCGATGTCCTCATCGGCCTGGGTGGGGGCCGGTTCTCCGAACCGGCCTGAGTTTCCGCGAGAATCGCGGCCTGCACCCAAGGCCGCTTCGGAGAAGCAGCCCCACCAATTCAGCGGCCTCGCAGCAACGCCAGGAAGCGTGAGATCACGTTTCTCGACTCTGGACTCTCAGCGCTCAACTCTCAATTCTCGGTTTTTCCTTTCACCCATGAGCTCCGCTCCTGACCACACTCGCAAGTTCTCCTCCGTCCTCATCGATGGTCCCAGTCGCGCCGGTGCGCGCTCCATGCTGCGGCCCGTCGGTTTCACCGAGGACGATTTCAAGAAGCCGGTCATCGGCGTCGCCTCGCTCTGGAGCATGGTCACGCCCTGCAACATGCACATCGACAAGCTCGCGATCGAAGCCGAAGCCGGCGCGAACGCCGCCGGCGGCAAGGCGATTATCTTCGGGACGATCACGGTGTCCGACGGCATCAGCATGGGCACCCCCGGCATGCGCTACTCGCTCGTGTCGCGCGAGGTCATCGCGGACTCGATCGAAACGGTGGCCGCCGGCGAGGGCTTCGACGGCCTCGTGACCATCGGCGGCTGCGACAAGAACATGCCAGGTTGCATCATGGCGATGGCGCGGCTCAACCGGCCGGGCGTCTTCGTTTACGGCGGCACGATTTTGCCGGGCATCCATCCGGAGTCGAAAAAGGAGTGCGACATCGTCTCGGTCTACGAGGCGATCGGCCAGCACGCCGCAGGGAAAGTCGACGACCCCGGCCTGCACACGATCGAGGCCTGCTCGGTGCCCGGACCGGGCTCGTGCGGCGGCATGTACACCGCCAATACGATGGCCTCCGCGATCGAGGCACTCGGGATGTCGCTGCCGAATTCGTCGGCGCAGATCGCCATCAGCAACGAGAAGAAGGAAGACTGCCGTCGCGCGGGCGAGGCCACGCTCGCGTTGCTCAAGGCCGGCATCAAGCCGCGCGATATCATGACGCGAAAAGCCTTCGAGAACGCAATCACCGTGGTGATTGCCCTCGGCGGCTCGACCAACGCCGTGCTTCACCTCCTCGCCATCGCCCACACCGGCGGGGTGAAACTTTCGATCGATGACTTCACGAAGATCGGCCAGCGCGTGCCGGTGCTCGCCGACCTCAAGCCATCCGGCAAATACGGCATGGTGCATCTCACGCGCATCGGCGGACTGCCGCCGTTGATGAAGGTGCTGCTCGACGCGGGGCTGCTTCACGGCGAGTGCCTGACGGTGACGGGCAAGACCGTCGCGGAGAACCTGCGCGACGTGCAGCCCTACCCGACCGACCAGGACGTCGTTCGTCCGCTCTCCAACCCGATCAAGTCCGACAGCCACCTGCGGATCCTCTACGGAAATCTGGCGCCGGCAGGCGCGGTCGCGAAGATTTCGGGCAAGGAGGGCCTGAGGTTCAGCGGCAAGGCGATCGTCTTCGAAAGCGAGGAAGCCGCGCTCGGCGCAATTCTCGACGGCCGCGTGAAGGCGGGCCACGTCGTCGTGATTCGCAACGAAGGCCCGGTCGGCGGCCCCGGCATGCGCGAGATGCTCTCGCCCACCAGTGCGATCATGGGCAAGGGTCTGGGCAAGGATGTCGCGCTGATCACCGACGGTCGATTCTCCGGCGGCAGCCACGGTTTCGTGGTCGGCCACATCACGCCGGAAGCGGCGAAGGGCGGGCCGATCGGGGTCATCAAGAACGGCGACCCGATCACGATCGATGCAGTGAGGAACGAGATCTCGCTCGACCTCGCGCCGAAAGACTTGAAGGCGCGGCTGAAGGCCTGGAAGCCGCGCAAGCCGAAGGAAACCCGCGGCACGCTCGCGAAGTACGCGAAGCTCGTCACGAGCGCCTCCGAAGGCGCGGTGACGGACAAGTATCTCTAGGCTGGGAAC
>Ga0082335_1005940_pt1 | contig 16323 bp, 17 predicted proteins | sample Subgrocontami58m_FD_72375 | JGI IMG/M metagenome (GOLD analysis project Ga0082335, IMG submission 72375) | Subsurface groundwater microbial communities from S. Glens Falls, New York, USA - GMW37 contaminated, 5.8 m (SPADES assembly) (version 2) ... | reverse complement strand
GGGGGGTGTCTCCCCTGGCTGGGGGACTGAGCATGGCAGGACCGTTCGAACCTGCCGGTAGGCCGGGGGTTTGGGGGGTGTCCCCCCTGGCTGGGGACTGAGCATGGCAGGACCGTTTGAACCTGCCGGTAGGCCGGGGGTTTGGGGGGTGTCCCCCCTGGCTGGAGGAGTGAGCACAGGCGCCTTTTGAACCTGCCGGTAGGCCGGGGGGTTTGGGGGGTGTCCCCCCTGGCTGAGGAGTGAGCACAGGCGCCTTTTGAACCTGCCGGTAGGCCGGGGGGTGTCCCCCCTGGCTGGAAAAGTGAACGCGGCAGGCATTTTGAATCCCTCTCTCTAAAGATGTTATAATTTTCCCACATATGCGGTTAATTGAGCTGATATTATGACACGCAAGGTGACCGTGCGCGTGCCGGCCACTACGGCTAATCTGGGGCCGGGCTTCGACTGCCTGGGGCTGGCCCTGGACATCTATAACACTGTCTCCATCTCCAGCAGCCCTGTTTTCCAGATAGATGTTACGGGCGAAGGGGCCGGGGTCCTGCCCCGTGACGCCCAGAATATCGCTTATAAGGCGGTGCAGGCCCTGGCGGATGAGGCCGGGCGCGAGTTGCCTCCGCTGCGGCTCAGCTTGGGTAACGAGATCCCACTGGCCCGGGGGTTGGGAAGCAGCGCTGCTGCCATCGTGGGCGCCCTTCTGGCAGCCAATCATGTCTTGGAGTCGCACCTTTCCAAAGATCAGCTTTTGGCCCTGGCCTGCCGTCTGGAGGGGCACCCCGATAATGTGGCGCCCGCTCTTCTGGGAGGCTGTATAGTGGTTGTAAGAGATGGGCCGCGGCTGGTCTACTCACCCGTGCCATTGCCGCCGGGCTTGGTGGCCGTCCTTTTTGTCCCTGATTTCACCCTGACCACCGTGGAGGCCCGTAAGGTGCTGCCCCGGCACGTGGAGATGGCCGATGCCGTCTTCAACATGGGGCGAACCGCCCTCCTGGCCACTTGCCTGGCTACTGGACGCCTGGACTTGCTGAGGGTGGCTACCCAGGATGCCTTGCACCAGCCCTGGCGCAAGGCCCTCTTTCCCGCCATGGAGGCGCTCTTCGGGGCTGCCCTGGATGCTGGGGCGCTCTGCGTTTTCCTGTCCGGGGCCGGTCCGACGGTCCTGGCCTTGACTGCGCATAACGCCGACCTGGTGGCCCATGCCCTGAGGGAGGCAGCCCACAGGGAGAGGGTTTCCGGCTCCACCCGTCTGGCCCGGCCTAACTTTAACGGGGCCCACCTGGTGGATGAGGAATAGGAGCAACATGGACCTGGTAGTGCAAAAGTACGGCGGTACCTCCGTTGGAAGCGCCGAACGTATAAAGAACGTGGCCCGCCGGATAGCCGAGGCCCAGAAGGCTGGAAAGGACGTCGTCGTGGTGGCCTCTGCCATGGGAGACACCACTGACGAGCTGATTTCTCTGGCCAGGCAGGTGACCGACCAGCCTGATGACCGGGAGCTGGACCAGCTCCTGTCCACGGGGGAGATGGTCTCATGTACACTCCTGGCCATGGCGCTGCGCTCCCAGGGATACCATGCTGTGAGCCTGAATGGGGCCCAGGCGGGGATAAAGACGGATTCCTTTCACCGGAGGGCCCGTATTCTGTCCATAGAGCCACAGCGTATAACCAGGGAACTGGAGCTGGGGCGGATTGTCATCGTCGCTGGTTTCCAGGGCATCACGGAGAAAATGGACATCACTACCCTGGGCCGCGGAGGTTCGGACCTGACGGCGGTGGCCCTGGCTGCCAGGCTGGGAGCCCGGCAGTGTGAGATTTACACCGATGTTGAGGGGGTCTACACGGCCGACCCGCGGATAGAGCCCCAAGCGCGCAAGCTGGCGGATATCTCCTATGAAGAGATGGTGGAGCTGGCCTCCCACGGCGCCCGGGTCATGCATCCGCGAGCGGTGGAGGTGGGACAGGTCTACGGGCTGCCGATCCTGGTGGCCTCCAGTTTTAGCAATGCGTCCGGTACGCTGATTCAAGGAGAGGTGGTTATGGAATCACGTAACAAGGTCAGGGGCATCGCTCATGACACCGATGTGGCCAAGGTTACCGTCCTGGGGGTGCCAGACCGCCCGGGGATAGCTTCTGCCGTCTTCGAGCCTCTGGCCGAGGAGGGTATAAACGTAGATACCATCGTCCAGAACGCCAGCGTTGAGCGTTTCACCGACCTGACCTTCACCGTCAGCCGCAATGACCTGGCCAGGGCCATGGGACTGGTGGAACCGATAGCCAGGTCGATCGGCGCTAGGGGGTGTACCAATGACGCCTGCATGGCCAAGGTCAGCATCGTAGGGACGGGCATGGCCAGCAGTCCGGGCTACGCTGCCCGCATGTTCAAGGCGCTCTACCAGGCTGGGATCAATATCGAGCTGATTACCACCTCGGAGATCCGTATAACCTGCATCATCGCCGAAGATCAGGTGCAAGGGGCGGTCCGAACGCTGCACCGGGCCTTTGAGCTGGAGAAGGCGGACTAGTGCGGTCCCAGGAGGCCATTAAGGCAGAGGCCTCCCTGGCGGCAGGAGGGTCAGCCCTGGATGTGGTACGGGAGGTCTTCCTCAGCATGCGCCCGCGCCAGTGGACGAAGAACCTGATTATCTTTCTCGCTCTGCCCTTTACCGCCAACCAGTATTGGCACTTATCGGACGTGTCCACCATGGCGCGCATGATATTGGAGAGCACGGCGGCCTTCGCCACGTTTTGCCTTCTATCAGGAGCGGTATACCTTCTCAACGACCTGGAGGACATGGAAAAGGACCGCCAGCACCCCTTCAAGCGGCGACGCCCTCTGGCCTCGGGCCGGCTTGGTCGGACTACCGCCAAGACCGCCCTGGCGGTGCTCCTGTTAGTAGCTTTGCCGGCGGCATTCCTGGTGAACTGGGTTTTTGGGGCGGTGGCGTTGGTCTACTTCACTATCATGCTATCTTACTCTTACCAGTTGAAGCACGTGGTGCTGGTGGATGTTCTGACCATTTCCGTTGGTTTCGTGCTCCGCGCGGTGGCCGGGGCGGTAGCCATAGAAGTGCCCATATCCCCCTGGCTCTATGTTTGCACGATCCTGCTGGCCCTCTTTCTGGCCCTGGGGAAGCGCCGGCACGAGCTTCTGCTTCTTGAAGGCGACGCCGGTCTCCACCGCCAGATTCTCGATGAATACAGCCCCCAGTTGCTGGACCAGATGATCGTCCTGGTCGGGGCGGCCACCCTTATGGCGTATAGCCTCTACACCTTCAGCGCCGAATACGTCCCCAAGAACTACGCCATGATGCTGACCATCCCCTTTGTTCTATACGGCATCTTCCGCTATCTTTATCTGATCCACATCAAGAATGAGGGAGGGAGCCCTGAGGAGATGCTGCTCAGCGACAGGCCCATGGTCATCGATGTGGGCCTCTGGCTGGTGAGCTCCGCGGTTATTCTGTTGTTCTTCCGATAGCAGAGCGCGACTCATGAATCCGGAGCGGTTTCAGAAGAGTCCGTCTGGACGGCTTTCGAAGGTGGGACAGGGTGAGGCGGCCTTCTGGGCCTTCGTGCCGTATCCGTTGCCTCCCCCACTGCTTCTTGACATGGAACTGGTGAGGATACTCTCGGATGCGGATCGAGCACTGGGCGAACTGGCTGGACTAGGGCGTTCGCTGTCTAATCCGCACCTGCTAATTGGTCCCTTTGTTCGCCGTGAGGCGGTCTTATCTTCACGCATCGAGGGCACACAAGCCGACATTGTCGAACTATACGCCTACGAGGCAGGCCAACTTCCGCTTCCAGGCATGAGACCCCCTCCGCCCGAATCCGACGTGCGGGAAGTGAGGAACTATGTTCGCTCCTTGGAATACGGATTGGACCGATTGAACACCCTAACCGGTCAGCTTGCGGCTGTTACGCGAACTCCATGAGCGCCTGACGGAAGGGGTGCGTGGCGAAAAGGCGACTCCTGGCGAGTTCCGCCGCAGCCAAAACTGGTTGGGGCGGCCAGGCTGTACTCTGGAGGATGCCGACTTCATTCCCCCGCCGGTCACTGAAATGCACCAGGCACTAAATTTCTATGAAGAATACCTCCATTCTGGAAACGAGTATCCCCCTCTGGTCCGACTGGCCTTTATCCATTATCAGTTCGAAGCTATACACCCTTTCTTGGATGGGAACGGAAGGATTGGGCGCTTACTGATCTCACTTCTGCTGGTTCATTGGAACCTAATGCCTCTTCCCCTGCTGTATCTTAGCGCGTTCTTCGAGAAGCACCGGCAGGATTATTACGACCTGCTAATGGGTATCAGCGAGCGCGGAGCGTGGCGCGAATGGGTAGCCTTCTTCCTGCGGGGTGTCGCAGATCAGTCACGGGATGCCATCATGCGAGCGAAGCGTTTGCAGGACTTGCAACAGGAGTGGAGGCAGAGGCTGACTCGGTCCCGCGCATCAGCTTCGCTTCTGCGTTTGGCAGACGGCCTGTTTGAATCGCCCGTTCTCACGGTTCCCGAGGCACAACGTATTCTTGGAATGAGCTACCCGGGGGCTCGTCGAAACGTGGATAGGCTCGTGGAGGCTGGCATCTTGAAGCAGGTAAGTGAGACGGCTTACGGCAAGGCTTTCTTCGCGCAGGCCATTCTGGAGGCGATCAGTGAGAGGAGCAAGAATTGAAGTTATGGCCCAAAAAGCTTAATTCATGGGGGCAGAATTATACTTAAGTATCATTTAACGATGAGGCAATGAGGGTAGGACTGCATCTTTCTATCGGCAAGGGGCTGAGGAAGACGGCGCAGACCGCGGCCTATACCGGCTGCCAGGTTATCCAGATCTTCAGCGGAAACCCCATGGGCTGGAAGCCGAGCCATCCCGATCCGGCAGACGTGGAGGCTTTCCGCTCTACTCTGCTACAGAACGACATCTCTCCCGTTTACCTCCATATCCCCTACCTGGTGAACCTGGCGGCCCCCGATCCCGTCGTATGGGCCAAGTCCAGGGAAACCCTTTCCACAGCACTGGCTCTGGCAGAGACGTTGGGAGCCAGCTACGTGGTGACCCATCTGGGTAGCCACGTCGGCACGGGCCTGGAAGCGGGAGTCGACCGGGTGGCAGAGGCCCTCTCAGAGGCCCTGGCGGCCTCCGCGGGGCCCATTGTGCTGCTGGAGAATAGCCCTGGCAGCCGCAATGAACTGGGAAGCTATTTCGAGGAGATAGGCGAACTTCTAGGGCGGTTGGACCCTGTAAGGGCACGCCTGGGGGTCTGCCTGGACACGGCCCACTTATGGGGCGCCGGGTACGACTTATCGTCTTTCCAGGGTGTGGAGGAAACCCTGGCCCAGTTTCACCGCCTGGTGGGGCTGGAGCGTCTTCACGGTATCCACGCCAACGATTCAGCCGTGGCCCGCGGCTCCAGGTGGGACTTGCACGCCGCTCCCGGGGAGGGCCAGATTGGGATCGAGGGCTTTCGGGCGCTGGTCCGTCATCGCCTTCTGCAAGACATGAGCTACATCCTGGAGCTGCCCCGGGTCCACGATGAAGAGTGCGTGCCTGTAGTGTCGCAGTTCAAGGCGCTTGACAGGGTTCAGGGTGGAGGGTGTAGGGTGTAGAGGGCAGGTTGGGGCCCAGACCCTGTACCCTAGACCCTAGACCCTGATAGCAAGGAGGACCGATGCCGATCTTCGATTCGCATATTCATGCTGACACCCGGGGTTGGGAGGACCTGCGTACCCTCTCCCTCTTTGGCACCCGGGCGGTTGTAACCTGCTCCCACGACGTCTTCGATTTCTCCGGGCCCCAGAGCGTATTCGACCACTATGGCCGTCTGCTGGGCTTCGATTGCCGCCGCCTCCGCATGAACCACGTCCAGCCCTTCGTAGCTCTGGGCATTCACCCGGAGGGTATTCCCCGTGAGGGGGTTGATGAGGTCCTGGCCCGATTGCCGGAGCTATTGGGGCACGAGGCAGTGGTGGCCGTGGGCGAGGTCGGGCTGCAAAACGGCACTGATCAAGAGATAGACGTCCTGCGCCGCCTGTTGCAGATAGGGAAGGACCTGGGAAAGCCGTGCATTGTGCACACGCCCCAGAAAAACAAGGCGGAGATAGCCCGTCTGGCCATGGAGCTGATCGTTCAAGTGGGTATCAGCCTGGACCTCGTGGTCATCGACCATGTTGATAGCCGGACCATAGAGGAGGTGCGGGCCTTCGGCAGCTGGATCGGGTTAACGATTCAGCCCTACAAGATCTCTGACAAGGAAGCGGCCTCCCTGGTACAGGCCTATGGGTCCGATCGGGTCATGCTGAATTCGGACCTCGCCGGAGGCATGTCCGACGTCCTCTCTATTCCCAAGTCTATTTTTGAGATGAAAACCCTGGGGATCGCGCCTGAGGATATTCGCAAGGTGACCTATGATAACGCCGTCTCCTTCTACAGGGTGGGTCGCCTGCTGTCTTCTTGACATCACGGATCGCGTCGCACACGATGGTATCACGACCAGACCTCCGCGTTCTCTGCGATCTCTGCGTTGAAACGGGCCCGTTTTTTTCTGGGAGTCTTCGGTACGCCAACCGGCTTGGTTGATAAAAAGCTTTTGTGCTATATTGGGACGTGGTGGGGGGGAGGTGTGTCGAGGAGTAGCGAGTCTGTAGATAGTCCACGGGAGGGTTGCTAGTTGCTCAACGGGCTTAGCGTGTTTACCGGTAACGCCCATCCTGCCCTGGCGCAGGCCATCTGCGAATATCTGGAGATCCCCTTGGGCAAGGCTGATATCTTCCAGTTCAGCAACGAGAACATCTTCGTTAAGATCAACGAAAACGTGCGCCAGCGGGATGTCTTTATAGTCCAGCCAGGCTCTTCACCGGTAAACAGGAGCATCATGGAGCTCCTCATCATGGTAGATGCCGTGAAGCGGGCGTCGGCGGGACGGATAACTGCGGTGGTCCCCTATTACGCGTACGCCCGCACTGACAAAAAGGACCAGCCGCGGGTTCCAATCACGGCCCGTCTGATAGCAGACCTGATCACGGTAGCTGGGGCCAACCGGGTGGTGACCGTGGACCTGCATGCGGGCCAGATCCAGGGTTTCTTCAGCATACCCGTGGATGAGCTGACTGCCCTGTATGCCCTTAGCCGCTACTTCCGGGATAAACGCCTGGAGGACCCGGTTGTAGTGGCGCCGGACCTCGGAATTACCAAGAAAGCCCGCAACTTCGCAGAGCGTCTCAGTGCTCCCCTGGCTGTCATCGAGAAGCGCCGGGTCGGCAATCTTGAACAGGTGGAGGAGCTAAACGTCATTGGGGACGTGCAGGGTAAGACGGCAGTGATCTTCGACGATGAGATAGATACCGCGGGGTCTCTAGTCCAGGCGGTCCAAGCCCTGGAAAAGCGGGGAGTCCGCGAAGTTTATTCTGCTTGCACACACGGCGTCTTCAGCGGGCCGGCTGTTCAGAGGATTGAATCCAGCGGATTGCGGGAAGTGGTGGTTACTGATACTATCCCGTTGCCACCTGAGAGGCGGATCGGCAAGATAACAACTTTGACTCTGGCTCCCCTTATCGGGGAGGCGATAAGGCGTATTCACACTGGCACCTCGGTGGGATCCCTGTTCCAGTAGGGTGTGACCCCGATCGTTTCTTCTAACTCCATAAATGCGCGGTACGGTATCCCAGGGCAGCCCGAAGGCGCACCCATTACCACCGTATACGGAGGGTTTTGGGGTCGTGGCGGACCAACCTCGGCGCGTCATGCTGGTTATATAGCTGAGCCCATGAGATAATAATAACGGGTGCAATAGTATAGTCGTATGTTTAAGTTCCTCGGTGGCCTTTTAGGCGATTCAAACGAACGGGAGATCAAGAAGCTGGAGCCAGCGGTGGTGAAGATAAACGCCCTGGAGCCGAGCTTCGAGAAGCTCTCCAACGACGAGTTAAGAGCAAAGACGGCGGAGTTCAAGGAGCGGCTGGCTAAGGGCCAGGCCCTTGACGATCTCCTCCCTGAGGCCTTCGCCGCCGGGCGTGAGGCGGCCAGGCGTGCCATCGGCCAGCGGCACTTCGACGTGCAGCTTATGGGCGGCATGGTGCTGCACCAGGGCAAGATCGCCGAGATGAAGACCGGCGAAGGCAAGACCCTGGTGGCGACGCTGTCCGCTTATCTCAATTCTTTGACGGGCCGCGGCGTCCACATCATTACGGTAAACGATTACCTGGCTAAGCGTGACCCACAATGGATGGGGCCTATTTTTCACCGGTTGGGGGCAAGCGTCTCCAGCATTCAGCACGAGTCCGCCTTCCTCTTCGATCCAGGTTATGTCTCCGAGGACCCACGTTTCCATCATCTACGCCCCATTTCCCGGAGGGAGGCCTACGAGGCCGATATTACCTACGGGACTAACCACGAATTCGGGTTCGACTACCTGCGAGACAATATGGTCCTGGACCTCTCGCAGTGCGTGCAGCGGGAAGTGAACTACGCCATCGTGGACGAGGTGGACAACGTCCTGATCGATGAGGCACGCACCCCGCTGATCATCAGCGGAGCCGCGGAAGAGCCAACCGATAAGTACCATCTCTTTGCCCGCCTGGTCCCCCGGCTGAAGCCGGAGGAGGACTATAAAGTAGATGAGAAGGCCAGGGCGGTCACCCTGACCGAGAACGGCACCTTCAAAATGGAGAGGTGGCTGAACCTGCCCAACCTCTACGATCCCCAGTATTATGACCAGACCCGTTATCTGGACAATGCCACGAAGGCCCAGGTCCTGTATAAGAGGGACCGTGACTACGTGGTCAAGGACGGCCAGGTCATCATCGTCGATGAGTTCACCGGCCGGCTGATGTTCGGGAGGCGCTATTCCGAGGGGCTCCATCAGGCCATCGAGGCGAAGGAGGGGGTGCGCATCCAGCGGGAGAGTGTCACCCTGGCTACCATCACCTTCCAGAACTACTTCCGTATGTACAAGAAGCTGGCGGGCATGACTGGCACTGCGGCAACGGAGGCGGAGGAGTTTCACAAGATCTATAAGCTTGAGGTGGTGGTCATCCCCACCAACAAGCCCATGATCCGTGCCGACAACGCGGACCTGGTCTATAAATCGGAGAAAGCCAAGTTCGATGCGGTGGTGCGTGAGATAGAGGACCTCCATAAGTCCGGGCGGCCGGTGTTGGTAGGCACCGTCTCCATTGAGAAATCCGAGCACCTTGGGAGCCTCCTGATGCACCGGGGAATTCCCCACCAGGTGCTTAACGCCAAGCTGCATGAGAAGGAGGCGGGTATTATCGCTCAGGCTGGGCAGCCGGGTATGGTCACCATTGCCACCAATATGGCCGGCCGGGGCACGGATATCATCCTGGGGGGCAACCCGGAGGGCATGGGCCGGGAGTTGCTGCGGAAGAAGGGCCAGGAGGCCCACAAGGTCAGCGACGAGCAGTGGCAGGAGGCCCTGGCAGAGGTTTCCCCCATTTGGCAGGAGGACCGGAAGATAGTCGTGGAGGCCGGAGGCCTGCACATCGTGGGCACAGAGCGCCACGAGGCGCGTCGCATCGATAACCAGCTCCGGGGAAGGTCCGGGCGGCAGGGAGACCCAGGAAGTTCTCGCTTCTATGTTTCTCTGGAAGACGATATCATGCGCCGGTTTGGTGGAGACCGCATCAAGGGCTTTATGGAATGGGCGGGAATGGAGGAGGACGTGCCCATAGAGCACGGTCTGGTCTCGAAGGCGATCGAAAACGCCCAGACCAAGGTAGAGGGCCATAACTTCGATATCCGCAAGCACCTGGTAGATTACGACGACGTCATGAACAAGCATCGAGAGGTGATCTACGCTGAGCGGCGAAAGATCCTCTCCGGCGCTGACTTGAAGTCCAATGTCCTGGACATGGTGCAGCAAGAAATCAAGGCATTGGTGAACCTTCACCTCCTGGATGAGCACGGCGACCAGTGGGACCTGTCCAGCCTCCTGAACGGCGTAAAGGCCATACTGCCCGTTCCAGCGTCCGTCAGCGAGGAGAGCCTCGTCCGGATGAGCAAGCAGGAGATCGAGGAAGAGCTGCTGGACCTGGCGGAATCTCATTATGAAGAGCGGGAGACAGAGCTAGGCCCAGAGAATATGAGGATACTGGAGCGGGTGGTTATGCTCCAGATCATAGACCGGCAATGGGTGAGTCACCTGACCAGCATGGATGACCTGAGGGAGGGCATTGGACTCCGGGCCATTGGGCAGACCGATCCACTGGTGGCGTACAAGAAGGACGCGCACTTGATGTTTCAGGAATTAATGGATAACATCCAGAAGGATATAGTGCGCACCATATACCACGTGGGCATAGTCAAGGAGGAGCCCATGCCGGTCCGCCCTGCGGCCAGACCGGCGCCCCGGGCCCGCACTGAGAACGTCTCCGGACATAGCGTGCCGGTGAAAACCGATAAGAAGATAGGACGTAACGACCCTTGCCCCTGCGGCAGCGGCAAAAAATACAAGAAGTGCCACGGGCAGTAGGGGCGATTCATGCATCGCCCCTACTCGGTGGGGGGCTCGCCCGGCCCCAGGAAGGGAAGAGGATGTCCAGGAAACGATACGAGGAGGAAATCGAGGAAATCCTTGAGAAGCTGGATGGGACTCTTCCTTCACAGCCTCTCACTAAGAGGCTCCGGGGACGTCTGCAGAACCTGATCGGTCACTTAGGACAAGCCCTTACCAGTACACTCGGGGTTGTCCAGCCAGGCCACGTGATGCTTTTGAGCCTGGCACTTATGCTGGCCGCCTATCTCCTTCCACTGCCGTTCGATTGGAAGCGTGACTTAGGGATTCTGGGACTTGTTCTCTTCTTCATGGCGTTTGTAGTCTCTCTTCTGGAGAGGAGGCGTACCCGCTACGAGCCTCGCTGGCGGGGGCGTGTTATCCGTTACGAGGCCGGCGTGCGCTGGCCAGATTGGCTGCGGCGCCTCTTCGGCCGGCGCTGAGGTCAGGCGTCAGCGATCAGCCGTCAGGTATCATCTGGCGGCCGCGATGCATCGAACTGAGATGGGGAGTCGCAGATCACGGGGTTTGTGATAATTAGTCTCCAGGTGGTGTGGCGATGGAGCTGAAGAATAGACGTCGTTTCCTGGGTTACCTGGCTGGATCTCTGGGGGCCATGGCCGCCTCCGGACTATTCTGGATGGTCCAGCGCGTCGAGCCTCAGGGGCCTTACCAGGTGGTGGACCAGCGTGAGCTGGCCATAGGTGGCCTGGGGCTGTTCATCTCGGTCGACCGGGGTCTCCCCCGGGAGTCGCTGCGGGCCGTGGGACACGGACTGCTGAAGCAGTTCCGGCAGCAGCCCAACGTGGTAGTCATGGTTTTCGACGACCCGGAGGCAGCTCGTACAGTAAGGAAGGGCTCACGGGTGGTGGGGGAGGAGCCGTTTCAGAACGCGCTGAGCCACCAGGTGGCGTTTTATTTGAAAGACTCCCGAACAGGACAGCATGCTCTGACCATCTACGGTAAGCCCCAAGAGGTGGTGCAGTATTAGCACCCGTGAGTCGTCCGATACGCTCTATGAAGAAACAGTCCAACTGACGCTATGGGTCTGGGGCCTCATCGTCCTGACCATGGTGTTGCTGTTGGGATCTCTTGCCGGCCTCTTGCTATCTGGGGTGCCTCAGAGCGACTGGCCGGGCCTGGTCATTGCTGTCGCTATTGCCGTTGCCGTGTCCTTTGTTGGCTGGAACTACCGGGCCATCGAGATACGCGTCACTCGTGATGCTTTTGAGGCGCGGTACGGGCTATTCAATCGCACCGTTATATCCACATCTCAAATCGTGGCTTGCCAGCCCACGCAGGCAAGTTTTGGGCGGTATCTGGGCATCGGGGTAAGGCTGGGGAGGGACGGCTCCCGGGCCTATACCACTTCCTTTGGCCCGGCTGTAGAAGTGCGTAGACGGTCCCAGAAGCCCTTTGTAGTCTCCACCAACCGGCCACAGGAGCTCTGCAACAGCATCAACTTAGCCCTAAAGGGCAAGAAGGCGCGGAAGAACTAGCACTCAATCTCAGCGCGCCCCAGGAGATTGCTTCGGCCTGAAGGATCGTTGCAACACTGGTATAGAACCCCGGCCGCGCAATGACATCCTGGCTTAACACTAGAAGCCCAGATCTTCACCGACAAAGACGACGGTCATGCGTCCGGGCCGGGACTCCTTTTCGATAATCAGGGTCTTGCCACAGATGCGCTCCGGAGGGTAGCATTCGCCATCGTGGCAGACGCCGTCCTTGCCGCAGGGGGCTGCGGACTTCTCACGTAATGCATTGGCAATGGCTGCGAAGTGGCGTGCCCGGCCGAGGGCGTCTCCCAGGGTTGGAACGATCTTGTTCACGCCGGTAACCAGGATAACGTTCTTTGCTCCATAGACATAGCCTCCAATCCGGCTGCCTCCGCCGTCTATGTTCACGATTTCTCCGGTTAGAGCGATGGCGTTGACACTGCCAAGGCAATAGTCCGCTGTCGTGGCCTGCCTGCGCAGGTCAGAACGCCCGGCCTCGTCGACCTCAGCCTGCACCTTGTTCTTGTAGTACTCGTAGCCACCGGTCGTCAAGGCTTCGACGATGCCACACTGCCCAAGCGTGACTGAGCCTCCCGTGTTCACCGAAGACCCCGGGGGAATCATATCGAGAACGGCCTTCCGCGCCTCTTCCCGGGTCTTGCAATATACCGCCCCTATATTCCGCCTCTTCAGCTCTGGGATGAGCTTCTCAAGATGCTTCTCATAGTAGCTTAGGATGATGTCTTGCATGTCCTTCCTCCTTCTGTCAGACGTGGGCTAACGTGACAGGTCTCCTCTACCGGGTTTCAATAGATGGACCAACGCCTTGCACGTTTGGGTTGACGGAATCTTACAATAACGTGACGGCGATGTCAAATACAAAGTAACTGTTACAGATGTTCCTGGAGCTCGGCGCGCAGGCGCAAGAGCACACGCCGGGCAAAGTGGCCGATTTCCCGAACCTGCTGGCCGAGGCCCTCGGGCACCGGGCTGGGCGATATCTCCTGGACCTTCCAGGCGGGATGTATCTCACGCCAACCGTACGGGGTATCTATCACGTAGGCGCCGGTTACCTGGACCCGGCTGCCGGCGCGGGGACGCTTCACGGTGGCCTGGTCTTTGGGGATGACCTCCACCACCAACAGGCCGCCGATCTTGGTCACATTGGCCCGACCCAGGAGGTCAAGATCGGATGGGTCCGGCACTAACCCCATGTGCCAGTCGCCATCGGCATGGTCTTCGACTACGGCCAGAGTGCCGCTAGCCGTAATGCAGGGGCTGATAACCTTAAGGCGCTCCGGGTCGTGGACGCCGTCCATTACATTGCCGGGCCGGCAATCGGCTGCCGTAGGTTCGCCAGATCCGGCGCCGGTGAAGGCCAAGGCGGTTACGATGACCGCCAGCACTACCGCTGTGCCGAACAAGATTAGCATTACACGTCCCATGCTTGTACCGCCATAAACTGTATTGACCTGCCCATTCTAACACTCATGGAGGTGTTCACCAACATCTGGATAGGGTTGGGAACAGACTCGCTGCCCTTGACGGCTCTTGAGCTACTTGCGATGATTATGCAAACAGCGTAATACTGGCAAAATGTGGGGTGGACAATATGGAGAAAAAGGTAGCCGCCTTTGATGCACGGCGTAACTTTGGCAAGATACTTCGAGAGGTCCTTTCCCGCGGCGAGCGCTTCGTGGTGGAGCGGCATGGGGAACCAGTAGCGGCTGTGGTCCACATTGAGGTGTACGAGCAATGGAAGAAGAGCCGCAGCGCTTTTTTCGCCAGGGTTAGGACGGCTGCGGAGCGGGCGCAGATGTCTCCCGAAGACGCCGAAACGCTGTCGGAAGACGCCGTTCGCACGATCCGTGCCTCCTCTAAAGAATGAGGGTCGTGCTTGACACGAACGTTGTCGTATCCGCGTTTCTGTCACCAGTTGGGGCCCCAGCGCGGGTTCTAGGACGGTGGCGGAGCTAGGACTTTGAGTTGGTGGTCTCTGAACCGCTTCTTGCAGAGTACCGGAAGGCTCTCCGATACGAACGAGTGGCTTCGCGCCACGGCATGGCTCCCTCCGAGATTGAGAAGGTGATCGAGGGTTTTCGGATGTTCGCTCTCCTGGTCACGCCCCAGGAGACCGTCTCAGCCATCCAAGAAGATCCGGAAGACAACAAGGTCCTGGAATGCGCGCTGGCGGGCGCTGCGGAATACATCGTCAGTGGCGATTCTCACCTTTTGACTCTTCAGGTGTTCAGGGACATACAGATTCTCTTGCCCAGCGCGTTCCTGGCCGTCTTGGAGGAGGAGAGAAGGGAATAGGTTCAGGGCACCCATCTTTCGGGTTCTCTGAATGCGACGGTCACCCAGGAATCCTGCCCCGATTGACTGTGCAACTTGGCCGGGCTATCATGGCTCTATAGCGGTCTTAGGCCGATCTCCCTGGGAGGTGAACCGATGGCCCCCGAGTATCCGTTTTTCCTGGCTGGTCAGTTCCGCCGGAGCTCGCAACCCCTGGAGGTGATAAGCCCTTACGATGGCCAGGTTGTAGGTATTACTTTCTATGCCGAGGCCTCTGACCTGGAGGAGGCAACCCAGGCGGCCCAGGAGTCTTTTCCAGTCCTGCGAAGCCTGCCAGCCTACGAGAGGTCGTCAATTCTGGGACGTATTGCCCAAGGGGTCCGGCAAGAGAAAGACTACCTGGCTCGCATCATCGCCCTGGAAGCGGGCAAACCTATCCGGGACTCTGCCTTCGAGGTCGAAAGGGCTATCTTCACTTTCGAGACGGGGTCCGAAGAGGCCAGACGTTTGGGAGGCGAGGTCCTTCCCCTGGACCTGTTGCCCCATGCTCGCGGACGGCTGGGCATCGTGCGCCGGTTCCCTATCGGCCCCATCGCCGCAATTACCCCTTTCAATTTCCCGTTGAACCTGGCCGCTCATAAAGTGGCCCCTGCCATTGCCTGCGGCAACCCCGTCGTCCTGAAGCCTCCTTCAAAAACGCCCCTTACCATGCTGGCTGTGGCCCGCATCATCGCCGAGTCCGGCCTGCCGCGGGGCGCTTTGAGCGTCTTGCCCATGGCGAGAGAAGTGGACCACAAGCTGGCATCCGACCCCCGTTTCAAGCTGCTGTCCTTCACGGGCTCGGCGGAGGTCGGCTGGGGCTTGAAAGCCAGGGCTGGCAAGAAGAAGGTCCTGCTGGAGCTGGGGGGCAACGCTGGGGTTATCGTGGACCGGGATGCTGATGTGGAACATGCCGCCGGGCGGATCTCCGCGGGAAGCTTTTCCTACGCCGGCCAGAGCTGCATCTCTGTCCAGAGGGTCTACGTGCACCAGGATATTTTCCAGCCCTTTGCCCAGGCCCTTCTGGAGAGGGTGTCGGGGATCAAGATGGGCGATCCCCTGGACCCGGAGACGGGCCTGGGCCCCATGGTAGATGAGGGGGCGGTGGCTCGCACCCAGGCCTGGGTCGAGGAAGCCGTGGCCCAGGGGGCGCGAGTCCTGGCTGGCGGCCGGGCCCAGGGACGGTTCTTCCAGCCCACTGTCTTGACGGACGTCGACCCCGCCAGCAAGGTCTGCTCTATGGAAGTCTTTGCCCCGCTGGTGAACCTCTTCTCCTTCCGGGATTTCAAGGATGCTGTGGCCCGGGTCAACGATTCTGCCTATGGGCTCCAGGCCGGGGTCTTCACTGGGAGCCTGGCGAACTCCTTCTATGCCTTCCAGGAGTTGGAGGTCGGCGGAGTTATCGTCAACGACATCCCCTCCTTCCGCATAGACCACATGCCCTACGGCGGAGTCAAGGACTCCGGCCAGGGCCGGGAAGGCATCCGGTCCGCCATCGAGGAGATGACGGAGCCAAAGATCATGGTAGTGGGCGGGATATGACAAGAAACTCCTGTAGGGGAGGCTCATGAGCCTCCCCTACGCGCCTCCCTCGCCTCGCCGCCGCCCGATGCGTCTGCGTGAGTACGATTATGGGCGGCCCGGCGCCTATTTCGTTACGATTTGCGCGCATGAAAAGAAGCCAGTATTGGACGACGCCTCGGGCGGAATAGTCCTAGCGGCCTGGCAGGCGTTGCCTTCGCGGTTTCCGGGCGTGGGACTGGACCAATTTGTGGTGATGCCCAACCACGTGCACGGTATCGTGGTCATAAATGATGAAGCGGCGAGGGCCTCTGCAAAGAGCGACAGGGTTACTGAACGGGGAGTAGGGGAGGCTCATAAAGAGGCGGAGATCATTAGAAAGAGGGGCATGGCGGCCGAACGGGGCGTAGGGGAGGCTCATGAGCCTCCCCTACCTGCTGCTCCTGAATCTGTGCTGCTTCG
>Ga0082335_1005938_pt1 | contig 16327 bp, 18 predicted proteins | sample Subgrocontami58m_FD_72375 | JGI IMG/M metagenome (GOLD analysis project Ga0082335, IMG submission 72375) | Subsurface groundwater microbial communities from S. Glens Falls, New York, USA - GMW37 contaminated, 5.8 m (SPADES assembly) (version 2) ... | reverse complement strand
GGGGTAGGCGAGCCCCCGGCGGGGGCCGAACGCGAACGAGGCGAAGCGGGCGTAGCGCGTGCCCACCAGCCCCCACAGCAGCCGAAAGACGATCAGGCCGAGCACGGTGTAGCCCAGGGTCACGTGCACGCTGCGCAGGCGCTCGGATTCCGAGGTGATGAATGCGCCGGTGAAGGAGAGCGCCAGCATCCAGTGGAATGCCCGCGTGGGCAGGTCCCAGACCAGGATTTTGCGCGCCATGCTCATCTTGGAATCCTCACATTGCGTTCGCTGAAGTCGCCCCGCTCGGCCAGGCCGTGGCAGGCGGTGCAGTTCGCTGCGCTGCGCACTTCGGGGCTGCTCCAGGTCCGCGCCGGGACCTCGTCGTGCTTGCGGCCGAACCATGCCGTCTTCGTGATGCGCAGCTCTCCCGCGCCCTGCCGGGCGCGCTTTCCGCGCGCAGCATTCGCTTCGAGAAATCGGCCGATCTCCGCGGCGGCGACCGCTTCGACGCTTGCGTCCGCGCCGAAGTGTTTTTCGAGCCCCGCCATGAGGCGCTGCCACGAAGCGGCCGGCAGAAGCTGCGGCGGATAGGCGATGTGGCAGCTCGCGCATTCCGCCCGCCAAGTGTCATTGCTGGCCGAGTAGCGGGACCCGCCGGCCGCTGCCGGGGCCGCAGCCGATGCCGCCGCGAGGGTCAGCGCAATGATCGCGATCTGCATCGCGGTCGCGGCGAGTTTCGTTCCGGTTCGAATATCCATGGGCGTCTCCTATTTCCCGAGCGACATCAGGTAGGCGAGCACGTCGCCCTGCTCGGCCGGGGAACAGGCGCGCCCCAGCACGTCGTTGCAGTTGCGGCGGAACCACTTGTCCACCTTGGTCGCACTGGTGAATCGCTGCGGGTCGGCGCCGGGGGCAAGCGGCGCGATGGCCTTGCCGGTCGCGGCGTGCCGGCCCGTCGCGAGCGGATTCTGCGTATGGCAGGAGGCGCAGCTCCAGTCGTTCGCGTGGGTGGACTTGAAGAAGCGCTCTCCGCGCTGGGCGGAGAACCCCGCGAATCCGGGAACGGTCCTGCGCGCTTCGGCCTCGATCGCCGAGCGGATCTCCGCCGGCGTGCCGGCTACGGCGAGCTGCGCCGCGAGCAGCGCCGCGAGCAGCGCCGTGGCGGCAATCGATCTTCCGTGCATCGCTTCCTCCATGAGGGTGTTCGACGATGCACAGGATAGCGATCGAAGCTTAAGGCCCGGTTAACATGTTGTTGATGCAGATCGCTCGATGCCAATTTCTTGTCATCCCGAGCGGAGCGAGGGATCTGCTGTTGTGCCGAATCAACGATTTCAAAAAGCAGATTCCTCGTCGCTGCGCTCCTCGGAATGACAGGACTGCGCCTTTCAATACCCCGTTAGCGCCTTGCACGTGGACAGGAAGCGCTCGAGCGCGCCGCCTAGGCCCGGGGATTCGACTTCGGAGAACTCGTAGCGCGCGCGCACCACGGGCTTGTCGATGCGGATCAGCGCCGCGAGGTCGATCGGGGTCGCGGCGACCACGACCTGCGCATCGGATGCGTTGATGGTGTCGCGCAGCGCCTGGAGCTGCGCCGCGGAATAGCCTTCCGCGGGCAGCACCGGTCCGATGTGCGGATACTGCGCATACACGGCCGCGATCCGCGGCGCGGCCGCGAGCCGCGGATCGACGATCGCGCCGGCCCCCGCCTGCTTCGCCGCGAGATAGCCCGCGCCCCAGGGCATGTCGCCGTGGGTGACCGTCGGCCCGTCCTCGACCACCAGCACGCGCCGGCCGCGCACGGCTTCGGCGTCGTCCAGCCGGATCGCGAGCGCCGCGCGCACCACGGCGGCCTTCGGATTCGCGCCGCGCACGTTCGCGATCACGCGCTCGACGTCGGCGGGATGCGCCGAGCCGGTCTTCGATACCACCACCACGTCGGCCATGCGCAGCACCGCCTCGCCGGGATGGTAGGCGGTCTCGTGCCCGGGCCGCAGCGGATCGACGAGCACGATGTGCAGGTCGGGGCGCACGAACGGGAAATCGTTGTTGCCGCCGTCCCACAGGATCAGCGGGCATTCGCGCTCGGCGAGCGCGACGACGCGCGCGTAGTCCACGCCCGCATAGACGACGTTGCCCGCGGCGAGGTGCGGCTCGTATTCCTCGCGCTCCTCCACCGTGCAGCCGGCCGCGTCGAGGTCGGCGCGCGTCGCGAAGCGCTGCACCGCCTCGCGCTCGAGGTCGCCGTAGGGCATGGGATGGCGGATGACCGCGGCGCGCAGGCCGCGTTCGCGCAGCCTCTGCGAGATCCAGCGCGCGGTGGGCGACTTGCCGCAGCCGGTGCGCACCGCCGAGACCGCGATCACCGGGACGCGCGCGGCGATCTGCGTGCGCTGCGGCCCGAGCAGCGCGAAGTCGGCGCCCGCGGCGAGCGCGCGCGAGGCGCGGTGCATCACCTCCGCGTGCGCGAGGTCGCTGTAGGCGAACACCACCAGGTCGACGCGCTCGCGCGCGATCAGCGCCTCGAGCCCGGACTCCGCCACGATCGGGATGCCCCGCGGGTAGTGCGGCCCGGCGAGCGCGGCCGGGTAGCGCCGGTCCTCGATGCCGGGGATCTGCGCGGCGGTGAACGCCACCACCTCGAACGACGGATCGTCGCGGTAGACGAGGTTGAAGTTGTGGAAGTCGCGCCCCGCGGCGCCCATGATGACGACGTTCGTCGCGCGCCAGGAATCGCTCATCGCAGTGTCTCCGATGCGTGCATTCCCGCATTGTGCACCGCCTCGCGGCAATCCGCGAAGCCGCGGGCGAGGCCGCGGAGCCCGCGCGAAATCGCAAAGATTGGAAAACGCATCACCGCGCCCGGATTGGCTCCGCGGCACATTCCGTTATGTTTACTGGTAATATCACGAGGAACGGAGGATCGCCATGCCACCCCGGCGCAGGACGCGCGCAGGCACCGCCAGGACCGCGAGCGAGCGGCTGCGAAGCCAGCTCATCGACGCCGTGCGGGCCCGCGTCGAGCGCCTCGGGCTCTCGCAGGTCGAGGCCGCGCGCCGGCTCGGCATCACCGCGCCGCGCATGAACCTGCTCGTTCACAGCCGCGCGGAGCTGTTCAGTCTGGACGCGCTGGTCGAGCTGGCCGAGCGCCTGGATCTCAAGGTGAGCATCCGCGTCACGCGGCCGTACGGGGTCGGATGATTGCCGCTGCGCAAGCCAAGCGTTACCATTCGGGCTGTGAAGTGGAGCGACACATGACCCGGAAAGTCCTGACCCAACGCGACCTGCGCGAGATGCCCGCGTACTCGATCGCCGAAGCGGCCGCGTACCTGCGCATGCCCAAGTCGACGCTTCGTGCCTGGTTGTTCGGCCAGCGCTCCTTCCGCGCGGTGATTGAAATCGCCGATCGGGAGCGGCGCCAGCTCTCGTTCATCAACCTGGTCGAAGCCTTCGTGCTCTCGGCCATCCGGCGGGAGCACAGCGTTCCTCTGCCCAAGGTGCGCAAGGCGATGGAGTACCTGCGCCGTACGTTCAAGACGCATCGCCCGCTCGCCGACGAGCAATTCGCAACCGACGGCGTACACCTGTTCGTCGAGAAGTTCGGCGCGCTGGTGGGCGCTTCGCAGGAGGGTCAGATCCAGTTGCGCGAGGTCATCCTCGACCGCCTCAAGTATCTGCGACGGGATCCGAAAGGCGTGCCGGAAAAGCTCATCCTGTTTCCCGCCCGCGGCGCGGCCAAGGGCGACGTGGTCATCGACCCGCGCATCTCGTTCGGCCGGCCGGTGTTGGATGGCTTCGGCGTGCGCACCGCCATTCTCGCCGAGCGCTTCCAGGCCGGCGACAGTATAGACGCGCTGGCGCACGACTATGGCCTCCCGCCGGAAGCGATCGAGAACGCGCTCCGCTGCGAACCTCGCGCAGCGTGAGGCCGCTCGGCTCGAGTCGCTCACATTCTTTATCGACCGGCAGTTGGGACGCTACACGGTACCCAACGCGCTTCGGGCCGCGGGTGGGCGGGTCGAAGTGCATGACGATCATTTCAAGCAAGACACGCCGGATACCGAGTGGCTTGCAGTGGTGGGCGAGCGGAACTGGGTCGTGATCTCGAAAGACGAAAACATTCGCCGCAATCCGCTGGAACGTGCCGCGTACGAGGCGGCGAAGGTGCGCGGTTTCTTCGTCACCGCGACGGGAGGGAGCGGTGCCGAAATCGGGGAACTCTTGTCGCGGTGCCTGCGCGGCATGGTCCGGCGTTCGGCCGGACGGCCCGGGCCGTTCCTATACACAATCTCGCGCGGCGGTGTGTTCAAGAAGCTGTTCTAACCGGCGTGGAAAATGGCATCGCGCCGTGATGCGGTGAGCGAAGAATGAATCCCAATCGACTGGCCCGGCAGGTCGCCGGGCGCCTGCACTACGGCTGGATCGCCGCGGGAGTGGCGTTCTTCGTGCTCTTCTGCGTGGCGGGTGTCCGGGCCACGCCCGGCGTGCTGATCGTTCCCCTGGAACACGCGTTCGGCTGGGACCGCTCGACCATTTCCTCGGCGGCCGCGTTCAACCTGGTGCTGTTCGGGTTGATGGGCCCGTTCGCCGGCGCGGCGATGCAGCGCTTCGGGATGCGGCGCACCGTGCTCGCGGCGCTTGCGGTGCTCGCGCTCGCCATCGCGTCGAGCACGCAGATGACGGAGCCCTGGCACCTCATGCTGACCTGGGGGCTCTTGGTCGGCCTGGGCTCGGGCGTGACGGCAACGGTGTTCGCCGCGACCGTGGTGAACCGCTGGTTCAGCGAGCGCCGCGGCCTGGTGATGGGCGTGCTGACCTCGAGCACGGCGATGGGCCAGCTCGTCTTTCTGCCTGTGCTCGGCTGGATCGTGGAGTCATCCGGCTGGCGCCCGCTCGCCTGGATGCTCGCCCTCGTTCTCGTCGCGCTCGTTCCGCTGTACGCCTGGCTCATGGTGGAACGGCCCGAGCACCTGGGACTCAAGGCCTACGGCGCCACGACGTCCGCCCCCGCCGCGGCGGCGCAATCGGCCAATCCGATCGTCATCGCGTGGCGGGCGCTCACGCGCGCCGCGCGGGTGCGCGACTTCTGGATCCTCTCCGGGAGCTTCTTCGTCTGCGGCCTCTCCACGAACGGCCTGATCGGCACGCACTTCATCGCCTTCTGCTTCGACGGCGGCATCCCGGAAGTGCGCGCCGCGGGGATCCTTGCGGCGATGGGGATATTCAACCTCGTCGGAACGACGCTCTCGGGATGGCTCTCGGACCGCTACGACAGCCGCTGGCTGCTGTTCTGGTACTACAGCCTGCGCGGCCTGTCGCTCGTCTACCTTCCCTACGCGGACCTGACGCTGTGGGGACTGGGCCTGTTCGGATTGTTCTACGGCCTGGACTGGATCGCCACCGTGCCGCCGACGCTGCGCATCACCACCGATCTCTTCGGCCAGCGCGATGCCGCGGTCGTGTTCGGCTGGATCTTCGTCGCACACCAGCTCGGCGCCGGGCTCGCGGCATTCGGCGGCGGCGCGTCCCGGACCGTGCTCGGCAATTACACCGGCGCGTTTCTCGTCGCCGGGTTCGCCTGCGCGCTCGCGGCGATGGCGGTGCTGCTCATCGCGCGCAGCGTCCGGTTCGCGCCCGCCCGCTCGATCTAGCCGCCGGGCCGGCGCGGCGTCAACGGCCGTGCTCGCCGTCGGCGCCAACGTCCTCACGCCGCTGCGCGACGATCGGGATCCCGTCGCCGGAGGCTCGATCGCGCGGGGCCGGGTACGCCGATTCAGGTGGTTCGATGAGAGGGGGCCGCAGGGCGACTCCTCCGCTGCAACCGGTTGTCCGGCGGCGCTCCTACAGCCACCGACGAACCTCGCGCTTGTATGAAAGGTACTCCGAGGCAAACCGGGCCTCGAGGTAGCGCTCTTCGCGCGGAATGACGACCAGCGCCATGAGGGCCAGCGCGGGAACAAGCGCGAGCAGCAGGCCGAGACTGTTGACCCATGCGGCAAGTCCGATCTGAAAGAGCGTGAAAGCGAGATAGACGGGATTTCGGCTGAAGCGGTATGGCCCCGTGCGAACAATGGCGGTCGTAGGGCGGTTGCCCGGGACGGGAGTACCCGCCTTCCGGAACGCGGCCACGGCTGAAATGAACAGAGCCGCGGCTGCCGGCACGAGCACGATGCCGATCGGCACGCCGGCCGAAGGCGGCAGGATGTGCACCGGCCAGAACGGGTGAACGATCAGGCCGAGGCCGATCGACCCCAGGTGGACGAGAGGCGGCCGGATGTATCCGAGGTTGGCGACGTCGGCCACGATCACGACGGCTTGCGCAACAGCACGCAGTAGCTCTCGAGCGGGCCTCGGCCCGGCCAATCGTCGATCAGGCGGAGCAGCTCGAATCCGGCGCTCGTCGCCTCGGCAATGACCGCCTTCGCGGGCACCCCGGAATCGCCTCGGCTCAGGAAGAAGGGCGGCGGGAAGTCGATGACGGCGAGCACGCCGCCCGGCCGCAACGAGCGCAACAGGCTCGCGTTGATTCCGGCGGTGTCGGTCAGATGGTGATACACGCGACGCAGCACGATCGCGTCGCAGCAGGCGCTTGGCAGCCGGGTGTCGGATGTGCCGCCCTCCACGACCACGACGTTCGCTAGCTTTTCACGGCGGAACTTTCCGGCCAGCGCCTCGATCCGTCCGCGATCGACCTCGGTCGCGAATATCCTTCCGCCGGTGCCGACCTCGCTTGCGAGCGCGGAGCTCAATTCACCCTTGCCGGCGCCGATATCGGCAACCGTCATTCCCTCCTTCAGCCCAAGCGCCTCCCGGATGCGCTGCATTTCCGGTCCTCGCGCATCGAAACCGAAGCCCGACCAATTGCTGCACGCCGGCAGGAGCGCGGCCAGGAGCAGAGGGACGGCGAGGCGCACCATATAGTCCATGATCGTCTCCCACTTGCCTTACGGAACTGGAAGTCGCACAGTGCCACTTCAAGTCGACTTGAGGTCAAGGGGGTCGCGGACATGGACATCACCGAGGTGGCGCAGCGGTCCGGGCTTCCTGCCTCGACGCTGCGGTTCTACGAGCAGAAGGGCCTGATCGGCTCGATCGGCAGGCGGGGCCTGCGCCGCGTGTTCGATCCGGGAGTGCTGGAGCGGCTGGCCCTGATCAAGCTCGCGCGCGCCGCCGGCTTTTCACTCGAGGAGGTTTCGCGCATGTTTGCGCCGGACGGGCGGCCACGCATCGATCGCCGGATGCTGGCGGCCAAGGCGAAGGAACTGGACAGGACCATCAGCGAACTGAGCGCCATGCGCGACAGCCTGCGGCACGCCGCTGCCTGCCCTGCGCCAAGCCACATGGAATGTCCTACGTTTCGCCGCCTCCTGAAAGCCGCCATGTCCGGAACGGTTGGGATGGCGAAGAAGAGGGCGCCGTAGGCTGGCGAGGATTTTGAAAGGGTCTCCGACGGCCAAACGCCCCGGTTTTCGGGGGTAGGTTTACCCCTCCCGAGGCAGCGATCGTCGAATGTAGTGCGTTCTGAGAGGTCGATATTCGCGTCACGATTGGGCAAGTCCGCGCAGCGGCCTTCTTATACAGCTTCAACGTCAGCGGCCACCGGCGCGCGCCGCCTTTGCGTGTCCGGCTGCGCTGGGGGGTTAGGTCTCATATCCGATGGGTTTGGAAAAAGTCATTCCATGTGGCCAGCACCCCGCGAACGAGATCGAGACCGTCAAACTTGTTTCCATCATTCAGTTCTATTTCGATGCTCTCTTCTCCCACACCATAGCCGCCCATTCCGTAACGACCAACGCCAAAGCCACTCTCTGTTTTGGCCGAATCCGTAATGGGAACGCGCTGCGTGAGCGTGAAATGCTTTGCAGCCGTGGCAAGGTCTCCGCACACTTTGAGCCATTGATCTGCATACAGCCCTTGGACGACTGATGCGGCCTTAGCCGATGCAGGGACTGAGGGATCCTTCTTGACCCAGTCGATCATGGAATATCCAGTGATGACGAAGTTGAAGAATGCGTCACCAGTTACTTCTTTCTCCTCCAGAATCTTCGCATCTCGCTCAAGCTTGGCTAGGAGGTCACGAATGGAGTTAAACCCGAAAGTGAGTGCCATATGAGACCTAACTTGAATTGGTTGACAACGTGTCAACTAAACCGATTCCTCTGACATTGTTTCAAGGGGCTCGTTCGCGTAGCACGTGGGTATGCACGCACATAGGCTACTCCGGCGGGGCAATACAGGGCAAATCGCGCGTCGGATTTGGACGGCGGCCCGATACTCGACGCGAACCTTGACTCGCCCGAGTCGGCTCGGCCGTGGCATGAATAGGGGCGAGGATAGCCGCTCCTGCGGACCATCGGCTCAGCGTCGTTCTCGCCCTGCCGGTCCGACTGCCGCCGACCGGCGGCTGTTGCCTTCCATGGGCATCCGGCGTAGATTGCGCGGCAATTCACCCATGGACCCGCGATCCGCGCGGCGCCGTCCGCCGGATGGCGCAATCGGGTTTCTCGTCCCTCTCACCGGCCTGTTGATCGCATGAGCATCTTGAATGTTCCCAACGCGCAGCCACGGGTGATTCTGTACGACTGGCATGCCACGCTCGTGGATACTCTGGACGCGATGTATCACGCGGTGGACGACGTACTCCCGAAGCTCGTGGAGTTCGGCCTGATCGAGCGGACGGTCAGGCCGGAGGACTCCAAGACCATCGAGGACGGTCGGCTGGTGAGGTACGTGCGCGACAATGCGCGCCTGCATCCCAAGGTCAAGGCCGACCGGAGGATTTCGCGCACCGACATTTTCGAACTGCTGTTCGGGCCGGACGAGGACGCAAAGCGCATCGCGCACAAGGTGTTCGACGACGCCTACCGCAACTACTTTGGCGAGGTGCGCCCGTTCGAGGACGGCATCCGCGAGATGCTGGTCGAGTTTCGCGGGCTCGGGGTTAAGCTCGGCGTGCTCTCCAACCGCAAGCGCGAGTTCATGGAGCACGAGATCCGCGCGGTCGATGGCGGCCGCTGGCTGGAGCAGTTCGACACCATGGTCTGCGGCGACGACGTGCCCAAGCGCAAGCCCGCTCCGGACCAGATCCTGAAGGCGCTCGATAATCTCGGCGCGCCGAGGGATCACGGTTGCTGGTACGTGGGCGACAGCACGACCGACGTGATCGCCGCGAACGACGCCGGCGTCACGGCCGTCTTCTACAACGGCGCCAAATGGAATCAGGGCTGGATCGACAGGATCTTTCCCAACACCATCCGGCACCCGCACAAGCCGGACGCGGTCGTGAACGATTTCAAGGAACTCACCCGGCTGGTCAGGCTTTTCCTCGATCGATCGCAGGCTCCACGCGTTCCGGGAGGATTCGCGGGCACGAAACCCGCCGGTAGAAGAGAGCGGCGAGCCGCGCGCAGGAAACGCCGCGGGCCCGAAACAGGGTCCTGACCCCGCCGGACCCGATGTTGTCCGTTGTCAAAGTGATTTCCAAGAAATTTGCTGCAACATCTTGATTCGTTTTCGGCAAGATGCCCATGTCATGAACTGTAATCGAAATGTGACTTGACAGGCGCCCGCGCGATACCGTCTACTTTGCCTCCTGCTGAACATCGCTTGCCTGGACGTGCCCGGGTTGCGTGCAGCGGTCCCGCCCGATAGTGCGGGACGATACCCATAAAACCAACAACGACGAGAGCGATGGGTCAATCCGCGACGGCCGACTCTTTGAAGTCTCGCCCGAAGGCCAGGGCTGCTCAGACGCGACGGCGCAGGCACGAGCGCGCGGCATCACCGTATCGCGGCGCGCTGGAGTCGGTCACCGAAAGCTGCCTCTGGCTGGATCCAGCAAGCGCGTGCGTCACGGACTGCAATCGCGCGTTCCTGGACTTGACGTCGCGCGCCGCATCGGAGGTGGTGGGGAAGCACCTCCATGAGCTGGCGCCGCGATCCGAGCTCGGGGACCGGGCGAGCGCCTGGCACGCGATCGCGCAAGGCGAGGAGGTCGGCGGCAGGACGGGCCTCCTCGCTTCGAAGTCAGGCGCTCCGATTCGCGTACGCGCGAGCACTTTCGCCCTGGCGGGCGGTTCCAGCAAGAAGGTGCTGGTGGTCCTGCGCCGGTGTGCGCCCGAGGCTGCGGACGATCCGGCCGCACCGATCTCGCCCGAATCGCAGCCGAATCTCGCCTATGCGATCGCCGCCGCGGAAGCACGCGAGCGGCAGAGGATCGCGAACGGCCTGCACGACGACATCGGCCAGACGCTTTCCATCATCGGGCTCAAGCTGGGCGAGCTCGACCACGCGGGCACGCCGGAAGAGGTTCGGGCCAAGGTGAGGGAATTGCTTGCGCTGAATTCACAGGCCCTGCGGGCGACCCGCTCGGCGACGTTCGATCTCAGTTGTCCGGTGCTCCAGCAGCTCGGCTTGCAGGCGGCGATCGAAGGCCTTGCGCAGCGGCTCGGCGGAATCTCCGGGTTAACGATCCACGTTCGGGGCCAGGCTCCGGACGCCGACATCGCGGAGCCGGTCGCGTCGGTCCTGTTCCGCGTCGTGCGCGAGCTGCTGATGAATTCGATCAAGCACGCCAGGGCGCGCAACGTCTGGATAACGATGACTTGCCAGGAAGACGAGCTCAGGATCATGGTCGCCGACGACGGCGTTGGTTTTCGCGCGGATACGCTCCCGCGCGAGTTCGGCCAGGAAGGCGGCTTCGGCCTGCTCAACGTGGAGGCGCAGATGCGCGCGATCGGCGGCCGGTTTGCGATCATCGGATCCCGCGGGCGGGGCGCGACCGCGGGAATCGCGCTCCCGATCGGGGCTTCCTGAAACGCCGGGGCGCGCGGCGCGGCATGCGCCTGACAAGCCGGCGTCGCGGGCCGGCTTGCTGTCGAGGGGGACGGGTGCGATATGACGATACGAATCCTGCTGGCGGACGATCACCGGATTGTCAGGTCCGGAATCGCGGCGTTGCTTCAGAAGGAGCGTGACTTCGAGCTGGTCGCCGAGGCCGACAACGGCCAGGACGCGGTGCGGCTCGCCCGGCAGCTTCGGCCGGACGTGATCCTGATGGACGTCGCCATGCCCGGCATGAACGGCATCGAAGCGATGCGCCGCATCCACGCCGACGAGCCCGGAATGAAGTGCCTGTGCCTGTCGGTCCACAACGACAACCGGATGGTGCTCGGGGTCATCGACGCGGGCGCGATGGGCTACCTCATGAAGGACTGCTCATTCGAGGAGCTGGTCCGGGCCATACGCAGCGTGATGGCCAGCCAGATCTACCTCAGCACGGAGCTGGTCGGCATCGTGGTCGAGAAGTACCGCAACCGCAACGCCCGGGTCGCGCCCGACCCGTTCTCGCTGCTGACGCCGCGCGAGCGCGAAATGGTGCAGCTCTTCTCCGAGGGCTACTCGACCGGCAGGATCGCCGGCAAGCTCTGCGTGAGCGCCAAGACCGTCGCGACGCACCGCCAGCACATCCTGAAGAAGCTGGGCATCGGCGGCATCGCCGAGCTGACGCGCTACGCGATCCGCGAAGGTCTGTCGACCCTCGACGCGCCGACCGCAGCCGCGGCGTCGGCGGCGCGCGCGCCGTCCGCCCGGGGCCGCCCGCCCGCGAAGGCGGCCTGACTCCGCGGCGCCGGGCAGGCGCCCCCAACGTCAGCACTTCTCCCGACCGATCTCGGACTTTTTCCGATTGCGGTGCAGCCGCGGGCGGCCCAGCATTTGGGCCGATGTCCGCCCGGCGTTCGCGCGCCGGCGCACGAGTGCCGTGAGTCACGGATTCGTAGACTGGCCTCGCTCCCCTCCTCGTCGAGGAGGGGTCCGCCCGAAGGGCGGGGGGTGGTGAGGCGCTCGGCACCGTTCGAACCACCCCGCCTCGCTTCGCGAGGCACCCCTCCTTATCCAAGGAGGGGAATGTAGGTGTGCCGCGAACTTATGACTCAGGACACCAGGGGATGTTCGACAGGGGGTCGAAATAGAACGGAGTCGCAAAGGCAGCGGGGATGCCGGGCCCGCGAGTGCGCAGCGCGCGACGCAGGCCGGTCTAACCGCAGATTCGCGGGCGGGAACGCTCGCGAACAGCATCAACAACAGCCCGCGGATGGTCGCGCAGCGCAGGATGCTGGAGAGCCTGTTCGGCGCGCCGGTTCAACAGGAGGCGGAAGACGAAAGCCCGCAAGCCCGGTCCGCAACCGCCCGACGCGCGGAAGAGTTGGAGCCGCTGCAGGGAAGACTCATGCCTGATCACGTTGCACAGCGGAAGCCGTTATCCGCTGGGAAGCTGAACGTGGCGGGGGAAGATCACGGCGAATCCGGCGATCGACGGGTGCCCGAAAGGGAATATGCAAGGGACAAGGGAGTCAACGACTACTGGAAAGAGGGCGATTTCACATACATGCCGCCCGATACGCGCCCTGGCTTTCTCAAGAGCCTCCCGCGGGCGCTTGGGGGACCCAAAGAGACGCACGGGGACCCGCTCATGTTGCGGGCGGAACATCTGCTGGCGATGCTGGACGAGAAGCACAGCGACGTATTTCTGGCGCAATTCGCGCGCGGCGAAGTGCCCAGAGAGTTCGGGACCAGGATGGCTCTCGATCAGGCATGGAAGTCCTATTGTGAGGAGAGCCTGATCGGAGCAGTCCGTGAACCAGGTGTGGCCATAAGAATGGCGAACGCATCCGAGGGAGAAAAGGACACGGCGGAAAAATTCATTCCTCACTACGGGATGCTGGCTCGAATCGTAACAACAGTGGCAGATAATCACAGAATCACGGAAACCGGGCGAATCACGGAAATCGCATCGAGAATAGCGCGGGACATCAAGAATGTGAGAGCGGAGTTCACGAGGACGGCAACGTTTCCGGCCAACAGACCGGAAGACGTCATTTCGCGCGATCGCTCCGATGCGATGCTCAATGCCGCAAGCCAATCCGGAAAGAGGGGATTGTGGAAAGTGGGGAACTCCCACGTTACGGACGTGAGAACAAAGGGGACGGCCGATGAGACTCCGGCGTACCGCCTCATGTCCAGGGAAGAGTTCAACGAAGACTACGACAAGTGGGACCTGGAGAATCGGGAACTGCTGATCGCCGAGTATACGAGGGTCAGGGACAGTCGTGACGGCGCGCGTATTCTCGAGTGGTATCAGAGGATGGCCGATTCCAACAGCAAGTACAGCAAGGCGTCGAGAGAGATCGTGCTCGGCAGATCACACGTCGAGCGCATGTGGATCGACCTCGATGAAGCGAACAAGAAGAGCGTCCTGAAGGCGTTGAACAGCAGCGGCAAGCTTGCCGCCATGTCCGAGATCATTTGGGTTTGGCAAATGTAGCAATTCCCCGACACCCGGGTCTCCCGGGTGCGGCCCGAATTGCGCGGATTCGCCGGTAGAGCGGGCCTCCCGTTCCGTCGAGGGAATTTCGGCATTTCTCCCCGCCAATCTCAGACTTTTCCCGATTGCCGCGCGCGACCGCGCGGCCCAGCATGGGAGCAGCCGTCCACGGAGGCGTCCGGGTGCCGATACGCGTCATTCTCGCCGACGATCACGTCCCCTACCGCACTTCGCTGCGCTCGCTGCTCGAATGCCAGCCGGACATGCGCGTGGTCGCGGAATTCGGCGACGGGGCCGCGCTGCTCGAGGCCTTCCGCGCGGGCGGCCTTCGGCCGCCGCCCGACGTGGTGGTGATGGACGTCGCGATGCCCCGCACCGGGGGCATCAAGGCGACGCGCCGCATCGTCGCGTCGGAGCACGAAGTGCGGGTGCTCGCGGTGTCGATGCACGACGACGCGAAATTCGTGCGGGGAATGATCGACGCCGGAGCCCGCGGCTACGTGCTGAAGGGCGAATCGCTGCAGGAACTGCTGCGAGCCATCCGGGAGGTCGCGGCCGGAGGGACCTTCTTCAGCGCGTCGATCGCAAGCGTCGCGACGGCCAGGATCGCGCGCGGGGCCCCCGCGGGATGAGCCCTCTCCCTCGTCGCTGGTGGAAGCCGGCAATCAGCATTGCGGAAGTCGATTCTCAGCATTTCGCCGATTAACGCCGGCCCCGAGTCCAACTATGGTGGGCGGCGTAGGGGACGCGGCAGCAGAGGGGGGTCAGGGAATGACGGTTCGTGTGGTGCAACGGCTCGATAGGGGGCGTCCGGAATGATCGATGCCGCCCTCGGGCAAATCGCAAGCCAGCTCAACCAGGCGCTGCAGCGGCGGTTCCGGATCGCCGAGGACCTGGTGGTGCTGTCCAACATCCTCGAACAGGACGGCAGCATGGCGACCCACATCGCCGACAAGCTGGTGATGTCGCTGGTGAACATCGAAAGGGAGACGGTGACCATGCGCCATGCGCAGCACGCGGGCGCGGCGAAGGCGGTGGTGACGAACCCGCCGGTGTGCCTCAACCTTTCGGTCATGTTCGCGGCCAATTTCAGCGGCGCCAATTACGCCGAGGCCCTGAAATTCATCTCCAGCACCATCGGCTTCTTCCAGGGCCGCTCCGTCATCGATCACCAGAACACTCCGGACCTGGACGCGCGCATCGAGAAGTTGACGCTGGAGATCCAGAACCTCGGCATCACCGAGCTGAACAACCTCTGGGGCATCCTCAGCGGCAAGTACCTGCCGTCCATCCTCTACAAGGTCCGCATGCTGACGCTGGATGCCGGCGAGATCGCGGGCGAGACCACGCCGGTGCTGGAACCGTGGGCGGTCACCCATGCCTGACGCCGGAGTTATGTTGGCACGCTATCGGCCGCTGCTCGCTGTCGAGGTCGAACACGCGTTCTTCGCCGACGGGGCGGGCCGCGGCCTGCGCGTCGAGCCGGACGCGGCATCCGCGCGGGTGCTCGCCCGTTCCGGCTGCCTGTGGCGCGCCATGGCCAACGGCATTTCCGTCTATTGCGACGTTTCGCGCCTCGATCTGTGCGAGTCCTGCCTGGCCGAATCGCAGCCGCCGTTTTCCCTGCGGTTCCTCGGTTACGCCGACGATCCGCTGTTCGACGCGTACACCGGCGGCTACACGCCGCGTGCCGGCAGCATCCTCGCCTTCGACGGCGCCGCAGCCGTCGCCGAAGCGCCCGAGCAGCGCCTGCGCCTGCACAAGGGCGAAACCGTGTCCGGCGAATACCTGCGCGCGGCGGAGGACTCCGAATCGCCGGCCGATGCCCTCGGGCGCCGGGCGGCGCCGAAGTTCTCGGTCAGGATCGGCGTCGAACGGGACGCGGCGTCGGCCCGGGCGAATGGAGCGCTCGCCAAGTCCTACTACCTGCGCTTCGCCGCCAGGGAAACGGTCTGGCGGTACTACCTGCTCGGCGGCTGGGCGAAGGAGCAGGTCAGGGTGGTGGACCTCAACGACAAGATCGGTTTCGTGCCGGACGCGGCGAAGCGCTTCTCCAACGGCCGGACGGCCCACGCGGTGCGTTCGCAGGAGGCGATCGCGCTGCAAGAAGCTCCTCCGCAGCGGTTCCAGCTGCGGGTCCGGGAGGAAGGAAAGGAACGGGTCATCGTCAAACGGCTTCCTGTCGCCTCCGCAGGACAGTTTCACGTCGAAGTGCACGAAGGAGCGCCAACGTGGGTTTCCGAGATCTATGTCAATTGCTAACTGTTCATAGGAGGTGGTGATGGGTGTCATGAAAACGCCTGGCGTGTACATCGTCGAGAAGAACGCATTCCCGAATTCGGTCGTGGAAGTGGCGACCGCCGTGCCCGCGTTCATCGGCTACACGGAGAAAGCGGACAACAAGGGCAACACGCTTCTGAACCTGCCGTGGCGGATCACGTCCATGGCGGAGTTCCATCAGTACTACGGCTACGCGCCCACGGAGAAATGCGTGCGCTTCAGCCTCAAGAAGGGCGCGGCCGGGCAGCCGGCCGCAGGCGGCGCGGCGCCGGCGCCCTCCGACGTCGCGTTCTCCCAGCGGGATACCCGGCCGCTCACGGTCGGCGGCACCGACTATCTGCTGACGCAGACCGAAGGGTTCTATCTTCTGTACTACAGCATGCTGCATTTCTTCCAGAACGGCGGCGGACCCTGCTACATCGTCTCGGTGGGCAAGTACAAGACCGGGCCCGGCAACAATATCGAACGATCCGCCATCGAGGCGGGGCTCAAGGAGCTCGAGAAGGAGCAGGAGCCCACCATGGTGGTGATCCCGGAGGCCGTGCTGCTGAAGAAGGCCGACTGCTATGGCCTGCAGCAGGAGGTGCTCGCGCACTGCGGCTCCACGATGAAGAACCGCATCGCCATCCTCGACATCTGGGAAGGCTACCTCGACCGCAACACCATGCCCGACTGCGTCGCGGAGTTCCGCAACAACACCGGCATCAACTTCCTCGCCTTCGGCGCCGCCTACTATCCCTG
>Ga0082335_1005937_pt1 | contig 16328 bp, 13 predicted proteins | sample Subgrocontami58m_FD_72375 | JGI IMG/M metagenome (GOLD analysis project Ga0082335, IMG submission 72375) | Subsurface groundwater microbial communities from S. Glens Falls, New York, USA - GMW37 contaminated, 5.8 m (SPADES assembly) (version 2) ... | reverse complement strand
CGGTCCCGCACCTGCTCCCCGGAGACGCGATGCTCACGCTCGCCTGCTACGACCTGCCGAACGTCCGCATCGAGGCCTACTCCGCCTACACGAACACGGTGCCGACCGGGCACTTCCGCGCGCCGGGCCAGCCGCAGAACGCGTTCGCGGCGGAGTCGCACGTGGACCTCATCGCGCACGAGCTGGGCCTCGACCCGCTCGCGTTCCGCCTGCGGAACGCGGCGCGCAGCGGCTCGGTGGACGTCATCGGCGAGACGTGGCACTCCGACAAGTTCGTCCGCGTGCTCGAGGCCGTCGCGCGCGAGCGGCCGAATGCCGCGCTCCCGCCCGACCACGGCCGCGGCATCGGCGCGGGCATGCGCCACCTCGGCGGCGGGAAGACCTCGATGGTCCTCACGCTCGCGCCGGACCTGGGGATCGACGTCCTCACCGGCGTACTCGACCAGGGCGGCGGCGCGCACACGATGATCCAGCGCGTCATCGCCGGCGAGCTGGGCATCCCGCTCGAGCGCGTGCGGGTGCGCCGCGGGAGCACGGCCGAGGCACCGCACGATCCGGGTGTCGGCGGGAGCCGGGTCACGCCCGTCGCCGGCGGCGCCGCGCTCAAGGGCGCGCAGGCGCTACGCGCGAAGTGCGCCGAGCTCGCGGGCGGTACCGGCTCGTTCGAGGCGCTCGCTCGCGTCGCGGTAGCGCTCGGCGGCCCGATCCAGGTGGTCGGCGAGCACCAGACCGTGAGCCACGACGCGAACGTCTACTGCTACTCGGCCGAGGTCGCGGTCGACCGCGAGACCGGACAGGTCCGGGTCCTCGACGTGCTCCTCGTCGTCGCGACCGGCACGATCCTCAATCCGATCGCGCACCGCGGCCAGCTCGAGGGCGGTTTCGTCTTCGGGCTGGGCTCGACGCTCATGGAGGAGCTGACGATCGAGGATGGGCGCGTGACCACGCTGAACCTGGGCGAGTACAAGCTCCCGACGATCGCCGACATCCCGCCGCTCCGGCTGGTCTGCCTCGACGACGAGCCGAACTCCGGCCCCTTCGGCGCCGGGTCGGTGGGCGAGCTCGCGAATCCGGGCATCGGCCCCGCCGTCGCGAACGCCGTCGCGAACGCCGTCGGCGCCCGCATCCACTCGCTGCCGATCACCGCGGAGAAGGTGCTCGCTGCGCTGACCGCTCGGGGGTAGGGCGGCGCGCGTGGATCCGCAGCCGGCGGCGTTGCCTCCGGTCGGCCACTTCAGACTCGGTCGGCCTTCACATCCGCGTGCTCACGGACCTGCGCCTCCGTCGCTCGAAGCCGGCCTCCCCTCGACCCCGCCAGCTGCTCCGCGCGCGTGGGTTCGCAGCCGGCTGCTCCGCGTTCGGCGCGACCAGAGCCAGGCGCGGACCCGCGCGCGCACTCCGGTGGGGAGCGCTTCGAGCGCGCGGACGAGGATCTCGCCCAGCGCGTTCGAGTGGGCCGACCGCCGGAGCCCGACGAACATCGGGGTCGAGTCTACGGAGCGCCCATGTGATCTCGGGCGCGACCTCGAAGGAGTGCGCGTAGATTCTGACGAGTGTCGCGACGATCGCGCAGAGCGTCGTGGCCCTGCCGCGCCGAACCTCGCGCTCGAGGCCAACGAAGTACCTATTGGAACGAGAGGTGTAGGGCTTGCGGCAGAGACCTGGTCTTGACGTGCACGATGCGGCCGTCGCGTACGCCGTACCACGCTTCGGACCGCTGAGTGACGTATTCAACAGGGCCCCTCGGGAACAGCTTGCCGTCCTTCGACACCTCGAACGTCAAGGTCGTCTCGATCCACTGTCCGTCCGGCCCCGGCGCTCGCACATGCGTGATCTCGTAGCGCGAGAGGCGGATGCCCGTACCCGGAGCAAGGACGGGTGCGCATTCTTGGAGGTACCGCAGTTTGGCCGTCAGCGGCGGGGCGATCGATGACTCCAGCGTCACCTCGTCATCGATCCAGCGCATGTGCTCCTCGATGTCCTGAGCGATCATGGCCCGCAGGGCAGACTCGACGACAGAGAGCGCTTCCATCATGGACCCTCCCGACTCGAATCAAGGGGGCGGCGCGATCGCGCATCGCGCCGCCCCCTTTCGTGTTTCGCGTGCGCGTCCATGCGCTATGGCATCGGTGTCCTGAAGATACTGGAGCTACTCCAACCCTGCCCCGTGGTCCCATCCGTCAACAGGACCGTGAGCGTCGTCCTGACCATGAACGAATACCCAGGGGTGAGTCCACCCATTATCGCGTTGCCGTACGCGGGCGTCCAGAAGCCGCCGGGTCCGATGAAAATGCGCTGGCCACTAGTCATGGTGCCGAGATCCAACCAGGGGTTGCACGTGTTCAGGATCACCGCGACGCACCAAATGAGGTGCACATCGGCGCTCGCCGTGAGCACGTCGCCTGTGCAGTCGTTGTAGGACGAACCGTAGGCAAACGACGGGTTGTTCGATCCGCCACTGCTGAAGCCCCAGCAGCTTGCGGGGTCCTTGAAGTGGACAGCGAGCGGAAGATTGGGCCGCAGGCCGAGCCCCGCACCTATCTGGGGCGGGTTCCCCGATGATCGTGGGCCTCCGGGATCAGCGAGTGCGGTCGCCGGCTGCATCGCGAGCATCAATCCGACAATCAGGCCCAACACGAGTGTCTGGTGGCGTATCCACTTGGCGCCGAACACGCGGCCTCCCGGCCCCCATCTTGTCAAACGCTTCCTCATGAACATCTCCCTTCGCGGAATTCCGCTTCTTCTGCGTGTTAGGAGGGCACCGTGAAGCGCTACGCGTAACTGCGTTGGCCCATCGGCGATGCTCCCTGCCCCCGTTCGAGGACACCCCTATCTGCCAAGGAGTTCAGTACAATGCTCATCATCGGTCAACTAGTACTTTAGATTCAGCGGATATGGCTATGCTCGCGGTCACCGATTTGGTGCCGGTCGCCGGCGAGGCTGGGCGACGCCGCGGCCGCGTGGCGCCCTGTGACGCGGCTCCGTGCGCCTTGCCCGGAATGACGATCGTCGTCTCGAGCGCAGATGGGCACGGCGTACGCGTCTGCGCTGAAGATCATCCCGCGCTCCCGTACCCGAAGCAGGAGCAACTCGCCGACGCCAAGCGTCGCGCGGCGAGAAGAACGAGAAGGTGCGCACCTACGACCTCGCCAAGCTGCTCGACGACCCGTTCGTCAAGAGCGCCGCCGACCGAGGGCTCGACCGCTAGAGCGGCTCGCCCACCACGTCGACGAGGTACGGCTCTCCGGCGGCCACCGCCTCGACGGCGGTCGCGAGCGCGCGCGGCAGATCCGCGGGTCGCATGACGGGCCCGCTCGCGGGGATGCCGAAGCCGCGCGCGACGCCCGCCCAGGCCACCGGTGGGTCCTCGACGCGCGTGCCGATCTTCCGGCGCTCCACCGGATAGCCGCGCTGCTCGGCCATCCGGCGCTGGTGCGACTCCGAGTTGCCGAAGGAGCGGTTGTTGTCCATGACCATGAGGAGCGGGAGGTGCTCCGCCCCCGCCGTCCAGAGCGCGCTCGTGCAGTAGAGGAGGTCGTCGTCGGGCTGTGCGTCGACGACGACGCGTCCGCTGCCCTCGTGCACAAGTGCGACCCCGAGGCTCGCGCCGATCCCGTAGCCCACGCCGGCGCCGCCCGCGAGGCCGGTCCACTGGTAGCGCTCGGTGATCGGCCACAGCCGGCGCGTCCAGCCCTCGAGCGTGCTGTTCGAGAGGACCCAGTCGTGCTTCGCCGCCGCGTCGCGGAGGCAGAGGGCGAGATACGCCGGCGTGACCAGCTCCTTCGCCGCGTCCGCGTGCGCCTCCGCTTCCCAGGCGGCCCTGCGCCGAGCCGCGGCCGCGGCGAGCGCGGCGCGGCGCGCCTCGCGCGCGTCCCGGTCGGCCGGACGCAGCCGCTCCGCGACCAGGTCCGCGAGCGCGGGGAGGGCGAGGCGCGTCTCGCCCACCAGCGCGAGGTCCACCGGCTGCTTCGGCTGTAGTCGGAGGACCACGAGCGCACGAGGAGCTCGGTCGCCGACAGCGAGATGACCTTCGCACCCGGCGACACCGACAGGGATCGCCTGCATACGCACCTTGTCCGGGACCGATCGAAGAACGCATTGTGGGAGGAGTACGGTGGCCGACCCGACCGTGGACCCCAGCGGCGGCCCGACTCCCCGCTGATAGAGTACCTTGTCGGGCGGATCAGACGGAACAATCGACGTCGATGAAACTACGTGCGCGAAACCATTGGCGCAGGAAATGAGAGCCTCCCCCAGACGCTGGGTGTAGTCGCTCACAGGGAGTAGGGAGTGGTCAGAGAGATGCCGATGACGACGCTCCTCAACGAAGCCCGAGCTCAACGAATTCTGCGCACGGAACGCATCGATGGCTTGCTCGCGGCTTGCTTTGAGAATGTGTATTACACGAGTGGCTTCTGGAACGAGAACTTCTTTGTGCTGCCGCGCCAAACGCAGGCATTCGTCCTACTAGCTCAAGATGCTCTACGCACGCCCCACATAGTCGCTGGTCTCGGCGAGGCGGCGAACATCGCCGAGTCCGTCCCGCGGGCCGCTGTCTACCTGTATGGCAAATTCTTCCGCGCGGTTTCCAAGGAGAACCCGCTGACTCCCTTGGAACTCTCTGTCAAGGAGCGGGTCGTCGACGGCACGCCGTTTGCGAGCGTCATCGATGCGACTGTGGCGGCGGTGGATGCAGCGGGCCTCGGGCGGAGCACGATCGCGTACGACGAGCGCGGGATCTTCCCAGAGAATGTCGCAGAACTTCAAAAGCGCCTGAGCGGCGCCAGGCTTGTTCCCGGCTGGAGCCTCTTCCGCCGCATCCGTGCCGTGAAGACCGCCGAAGAAGTGCGACGTCTACAAAGGGCACTGTCGCTGAACGAGAAGGCCATTCTCGCCGCCATGCGCCTAGCTCGTGTCGGAGTCAGCGAGCAGGAAATGATCGAGGAGTTCGAACGCACGGTGGTCGGCGCTGGTGGGAAGCCCCTCTTCACGCAGATCGCGTTCGGGCGCCGGGGCGGTCACGGCAATGTCATGCGACGGGACGCCACGCTAGGGCACGGCGAGTTCATACGGTTCGATGTCGGTTGCATGGTCGATGGCTACGCCTCGGACATCGCCCGCAATTTCGGTCTCACCGAGCCGGATCGACGCACTCGCGAACTCTACCGCGCCGTACTTCATGGTCAGGAGGTCGCCGCGAAGGCGCTGAAGCCCGGCGTATCCGCGCGGGAGGTGTTCGAGGCTGGAGTCCGTGCCATTCGAGAAGCGGGTATACCGGACTACAGTCGTCACCATATCGGCCACGGCATCGGCCTCGAGGTCTATGACATTCCGACGCTCATGCCGACGGACGAGACCGTGATCGAAGAAGGCATGGTCTTCGAGGTTGAAACGCCGTACTACGAGCTCGGGTACGGAGGGCTACAACCCGAGGACACCGTGCTCGTCACTCCCGACGGCGGTCGCTTCCTGAACAACATAAGCAGGGAGTTCGAAGTGTGGGCATGACCCCCTGCCGTAGGTGATCCAGCCTCGATCAGCGGGTCGCTGCTGGCCTTGTGCTGAACGTCGTGCGGTCCGAGTGCTGGTGATGCGATGACGACGAGGTCGGTGTGTGTGCTCGGCATCGGGACGATCGGCCGTCACCTCATCGAGGCGATACGCGCGGGCAGGGCCGGTGCCTACAGGCTCGAAGCGATCGCCGACCGGCCCGCACTCGAGAGCGAGCTGCAAGCTCTCTCAGCCGCACTCGGCGTGCCCTACCTGACCGATCCGCTCGGCCTCCTGGGCTACCGACCGTTCGTGCTCGTCGAGGCTGCGTCGCAGGACGCCCTCCGGAAGTGCGGGGTGAAGACGCTTCAGTCCGGCGCGCACCTGATGGCGATGAGCGTCGGAGCGCTCACCGATGGGGACTTCGCGACGGACCTGCTCGGTGCGGCGCGGCGAGCGGACCGACGCGTCGTCGTACCGTCGGGCGCGATCGGAGGGCTCGACGCGCTGCTCGCGGCCCGGCAGGGTGATCTGCACGAAGTGTCCCTCGTAACGACGAAACCACCGCGCGCTCTCGCGGGCGCGCCCTTCTTCGTCGAGCACCCCACAGACCTTGACGCGATCGCGTCGGCGACGACGATCTTCGAGGGGAGCGTTGCGGATGCGGCGCGCCTCTTCCCTGCGAACCTGAACGTCGCGGCCGCGCTGAGCCTCGCCGTAGGAGCCAAGGCTGTGCATGTGCGCATCGTCGCTGATCCCACCGCCGGCCAGAACATGCACGAGATCGTCGCTCGCGGCGACTTCGGCGAGATGCGGCTGCGCTTCGTGAACGAGCCGAGCTCGAACCCCAGAACGAGCCGCTTGGCTCTCTACGCGGCTGTTGCGGCCCTCCGCCAGCTTGACGAGCCGCTGCAGTTCGCCTGAATGCCTCAGTCGGATCCGATCTTCCCTTGTGGCATCACTCGGGCAGCTCGGTCGAAGTGAGACTCTTCGAGGAAAGCTCTTAGGAATATCGGCTCAGTTCTTTGAGCAAGCACGTTCAGTCCCCGGACCGACGAACCATCTCTTCGGCCATGGGAACCACTTCCTGCGCAAAGCGGCGGATGATCTCCTGGGGCCCCTGTCCGGGGGGAGGGTGCGGCAGATAGGTGATGTGGTCGAATCCAAGCCGCACGACCTCAGATACTTGGCGCGCAACCTCCTCCGGCGTACCAGCCCAGGACAATGCGTTCACGAACTCGTCGGGCACCAGATGGGCTGCGGCAGTCGTCAAGGCATGGTCGCGCTTGGCGATCACGGCTTCAAGCTCCTTGGGAATCTCGAGCCCCAGTGCATCCAGGAAGCTTCGGTCGGGATAGCTGCTGCCGACCAGGCGGGCAACCATCGGTCGCACGGCTTCACGGGCGGTCTTGCTGTCCGGATCCACACACGCATCTACTCGAGAGATGAGAGTGAGGCTTTGCATGTTCCTCCCCGCTCTCTTGGCTCCCTCTGACACCTGGCTCAGGGCATGACGGAGACCGGTCGGGGTCGCATAGCTGGCGACCATGACCCCGTCGGCCACCTCACCCGCCGTGCGCAGTACGAGATTTCCCCGGCTCGCGACGTAGATCGGCAGATCCGCTCGCGCCGGAAAGGCCAGCTGGGCTCCCCGGAGCTGGATGACCTGGCCCTCGAAATCGACCCGCTCTCCACGCAGCAGACGGCGGATCACCTCGACCGATTCGCGGATCGCTTGGGCGGGCTTGGTTCGCTGGAACCCCAATGGTGCGGCGGAGGCGCCACTTGCGCCCATCACGAGGATCGCACGGCCGTGGCTCAGCTCATCGAGGGTCGCAATGGCGACGGCCGTCAGCGCCGGATGCATCGTGTACGGGTCCGCAATGAAAGTCCCTAGCGTCACCCTCTGGGTATGCGTGGCTGCAACGGCCAATCCGATGTAGGAATCGCGGTAGAATCTCTCGTTCGCATACCAGATCTGATCATGGCCCAGTTGCTCGCACATCTCGACCAAGGCGATCAACTGGTCGGGAGGATACCGCTGCCAGATCCCGATCCCTAGATGTATCTTCGCTCGTGCGCCGCGGTCCAGGCCAGGGTCAAAGGAGGACATCCTGCTCCTCCGTCCTGAACGAGGGCAGCACGCGCTCGGCGAAGAACTCCATCTGCTCCATCATTTCGTCCGGCGTCTCGCTGATGAAGTTCATAGCGGCACAGTGCGTCACGCCCGCCTCGGCCAGCTTGTTGATCCTGTCAATGATCTCGGGCGGCGTGCCAACGAGGTTGAGCTCTTCCAGCCGGCTCAGGTCTTGATCACGCAGGGTTGACGTCTTCAGAGACAGCATGTGCTTGTACATCTGACTGCGTTTGAAGCGGGTCACTGCCTCCGCGTGGTCCTTCCCCATGGTGACCATCACTTGGGGAGCCACGTCGATCTGCGAAGGATCGCGCCCGGCCGCCCGCGCATAGCCCTGCAGCTTCTCCACGCCCCGCTTGATATCTTCCACGGAGAGAGAAGCGGGCAGCCAACCCTGCCCATGCTCGCCGGCCCGCCGGATCGCATTCACGTCGTTCCCGCCGACATAGATCGGAAGCGGACGCTGGGCGGGCTTGGGAGAGAGCTCGATGCTCTGAAAGTGAAAGTGCTTGCCGTGAAAGCTGGCGGTCTCCTCATTGAACAGCCGCACCAGGGACTGGATCCCTTCGTCGACCATTTCGCCACGGTCGGCCTTGCGCAGATCCGGCTTGATCGCTTCGAACTCTTCTCGGTAGGCGCCGACCCCGACACCCAGGATCACGCGTCCACCGCTGAACGCGTCGAGCGTGGCGACTTGTTTTGCCAGATAGACCGGTTCCCGCATGGGGATGACGATCACGCTCGTGGCTAGGCGGATGGTCCGGGTGACCTGAGAAGCGGCCGCCAGAGTGATGAGCGGTTCGAAGAAATTGGGAGCGGCGCTGAATTCCTCACGAACATACGTCGGTGCGGTGATGTGGTCATTGCCCCACACGGAGTAAAAACCCAGCTCTTCGGCTTTCTGGATGATCCGAATGACTTGGGCTGGCTTGGCGAACGGGAGGGGGAAACTCAATCCCTCTTTGCAGGTGGGAATGCCCACGCCGAATCTCATCTGACTCTCCTTTCTCCGCGAATCGGATCTACCCCGTCTGGATCCGGGGATCGAGTTCATCACGCAGCCAATCGCCGAAGAGATTGACTGCGAGCACTGTCAACATGATCGCCAGACCCGGCAGGGTCGAGAGCCAGCTGTTGACACGGATGTAGCTGCGGCTGTCGCTCAGCATGCCGCCCCAGGTGATCCTCGACGCCTCCACCCCGAGACCCAGGAAGCTCAGAGACGACTCGAGGATGATGTTGGTCGCGATCGAAGTCGTCGCAATGATGATCACCGAGGCAAGCGTATGCGGAAACACATGTCGCAGGATGATCCGGTGGGTCGGAACGCCGATGCAGCGGGCGGCCTCGACGAATTCCTTCTCGCGCAGCGCGAGCACCTGCGCCCGGACGATCCGGCTTTGGTAGGGCCAGCCTCCGACCGCCAGAGCGATGATCACACTCTGGACACTCGGTCCCATGACCGCGATCATGCTGATGGCGAGCAGGATGCGCGGCATGGCGAGCTGAATATCCGTCAGGCGCGTGATCAGCCGATCCGCGATCCCACGCGCATAGCCAGAAGTCAGCCCCAGCGCGACACCTATCAGGCCGGAGAGCACTACCGTGGCGAACCCGACCGAGAGAGATACCCGCGCGCCCCCCATGATCCGGCTCAGCTCGTCTCGCCCCAATTGATCCGTGCCCAGGATGTACGTGGGGTTGCCGCCCGATTCCCAGGCTGGTGGCAGCAAGCGCAACAACAGGTTCTGCTTGTTGGGGTCGTGCGGGGTCACCAGCGGCTCGAACACCGCAACGAGAATGATGACGCACAAGACCAGGAGTGAGCCCATGGCCTTGGCGCTGTGAAGTAAGCGGTACGACAGCCTGCGCCTACGAGCTCGCGATTCGCGAGCGGTGGTGGTGAGGAAGAGAGTGGGAGTGACCATGTCTACGGACGCGTTTCGACCGATCTGTTCGAGATCAGGCATTCCGGATACGCGGATCCAGCATGGAGTAGGACAGATCGATCAGGCTGTTGATCAACACGAATATCACCGCCAAGTAGATGACGCCAGCTTGGACCACCGGGTAGTCCCGGAGGCCGATCGCGTTCACGATCATCCGGCCCACCCCGGGCCAGGCAAAGATCGTCTCAGTCACGACGGCACCGCCCAAGAGGACTCCAAAGTCGAGTGCCAACAACGTGACGACCGGGATGGCCGCATTCCTGAGGACATGCCGGCTGAGGATCACTGCCTCTTGGAGCCCCTTGGCTCTGGCGGTCCGCACATAGTCTTGGCCCAGCGCGTCCAGCATGCTGGAGCGGATCAGTCGCGTGGATCGAGCGACCGAATAGATCGCCAGCGTGATGGCGGGCATGATCAGGTGGGCCGGGGTCCCGGTACCTGAAGTGGGAAGGAGTTGTAGCTGGACGGAAAAGAACAGGATCAACATGATCCCCAACCAGAAGTACGGCATCGATTGCGCCAGCAGTGTGCCGACCATCAGCAGCTTGTCGATCCAGGTGTTGCGGTACAGTGCGGCCGCAAGACCCGCGGGAATGGCGAACACCACGGACATCAGCATGGCAGCGACCGTGAGCGCGACGGTATACGGCATCGCTACCGCGACCAGGCTGGCTGCCGGCTGTCTATATTGCAGGGAATTTCCGAGGTCGCCGGTGAAGATGCCGGTGACGAACCGTGCGTACTGCACCGGCAGAGGCGCATCCAAGCCAAGGCTCTGACGTAGCGCTTGGCGCGCCTGCTCGCTCGCATCCGGCGGCAGCATCAAGACCACCGGGTCTCCCGAGAGACGCAGCAGGAAGAAGACCAGGGTCGATACTCCCACGATGGTGATCAACAGGTCCACCAAGCGGCGCTGCAGAAAACTCTTCATGGCATGTGTCGGTGCACCGAGAGACCCGGGTGCCTGACACCCGGGTCTCTCGTGCCACTTCTTGCGTGGTTCATCGGGATGACCACGGCGATCCCCAAAGAGCCTCTTATCTCGGCTGGATGGAGACCTTCAGCAAGTCTACGGTGCGGTCGGACCTGGGAACATAACCTTGCACGGATGGCTGAATGGCGTTGATGCTGCTGAACTGCCATAGGAAGAGGACCGGAGTGTTCTCGCGGAACCACCGGGATAGATCACACGCTGCCTTCTCCCGTACGGCCGTATCCAGCGCACTCGCCATCCGTGTGTAGAGCGTGTCGTACTCGGGATCTTTCAGCAAGTTACGCCGCTCACTGCTGCGGAAGAAGGGAGACGGCTCGCTAATGTCCAGCGCGGGCATGTACTGCCAACCGTAGATGTACATGTCAGGACCCAGCGTGCCGTCGGCGCTTGTCTGGCTGAAGACCACATTCTCGACGAACGTCAGATCGACCTTGATCCCCGACTGCCCGAGCTGAGCCACCACGGCCTGGGCGACTTCCTTGTCTTTGGGGTAGCGGCCGGTGCTGCCAGCCATCTTGACGTTGATCCCGTTCGGGTAGCCGGCCTGCGACAACAACTCCTTGGCCCTCTTCGGGTCATAGGGGTAGGGCTTGAGGTCCGAACAATAGCCGAACGCATCGGGGCCCACCAACTGGCCATCCAGGATCCGACCATGCCCACCCATGACGCTCTTCAAGATGGTTTCCTTGTCCACGGCGTAGTTCATGGCTTGGCGAACCAGCTTGTCTTTCAGCGGATTGTTCAACGTCGGTCGGATCTGAATGACGTTCGATTGCGCGATGGGGACACTGACGACATTGATCTTCTTCGCCTTGAGTTGATCGACGACCTCAGGCGGGATATCGGTCGCGACATCCAACTCGCCCGCCTCCAGAGCCGCCACGCGGGTGGACTCTTCGGAGATCTTCTTCCACACGACCTGAGTCAGCGTGGGCTTGCCTCGCCATGAGGTATCGACGGCCGCCACCGTGAAATGCGTCAACTTGTCGTAGCTGACGAACTTGAACGGCCCCGTACCGACCGGAGCATCGGCGAACTTGACCGGGCCGACCTCCTGAAAATACTTGGGAGGCACGATGAAGATGGTCAGCAAGCTGCCGACCAGCGTCCCGATGGTCGCTTTGGTGACGACCCCGACGGTGTAGTCATCCACAATGTTGACGCGATCGATATCGACGATGCGGCCGCGCCACGGAGACTTGTTGTCCGCGTTGAGTACGCGTTCGATCGAGAACTTGACGGCGGCGGCGTTGAACTCTTCGCCGTTGTGGAACTTGACCCCCTTGCGCAGCTTGAATTCCCAGGTCGTGTTGTTCACGGACCGCCAAGACTCGGCGAGCGCCGGGGTCAACTTGCCCTGTTCGGACGTGACCAGGGTGTCGAATACGAACCGGTAGACCGCCATGGCCAGTGCGTTCGTGTCAAAGGCGGGATCACCCGAGATCGGGATCGCGCCCTGCCCGATGGTCAACGTTTGCGGAACTGGCGCCTTGGGCGGTGCAGACGTCGGAGCGGTCGCCTGGGTCGCCGGAGCACACGCCACTCCCAGTAGGGCGATCAGTAGTGCGAAACTGACCGCCGCGATCAGATTACGTCGTACTTTCATTTCCTTTTCCCTTCCTACCCCTCTCAGGGAACGCGAAAGCCGTAGGCCTTTGACAGTCCCTCTTCCAGACCCTTGAGCGTTGGCTCGATCAACGGGATAGTAGGGAGAAATGACTGGGAGGCGTCCGGGTCCTTGAGCCCGGTCGCAGAAAGTACGGCGACGACCGTGTCATTCTCGCGGATCTGCCCGTGGACCCGCAGCTTGTGCAGGCCGACGAGCGACAGCACCGAGGAGGCTTCGGCATAGATGCCTTCGGTCGCCGCCAATGCCTGCTGCATGGCCAGTATCTCTTCCTCACTCGCGTCGGTCGCCGCGCCACCAGAGTCGCGCGTGGCACGCAAGGCCTGCCATCCGCTGCTTTGCCCACCGGCGGACATCGCAACGGTCGGATGTGTGGGCACCGGCTCCACATGATCGAGGTCGAGCTCCATCGCCCGCTTGAGCGGGCCGAACACCTCAGCCGCCAGCATCCGGGGCCGGCTGGAGATCCAGCCCGCATCGTGCCACTCCGAGAAACCGCGCCACATACCAACCAGGGCATCACCCACCGCGGTCGGCACAGACACCCAATCCGGTGCTTTCCACCCGAGCTGTTCGACGACCTCGTAGGCCATGGTCTTGAAACCCTCGACGCCATACGGATTCGCTCCGACCTGTGGTTCGGCGTAATTCTGGATCGGCCACCAGCCGAACTTGTCCACGCACAACTTGACCATCGTCCAACGGTCTTGCGTGGTGGGCGTGGCAATGACCTTGGCTCCATAGACCTGCATCTGCGTCCGCATCGTCACGGGAAACTTCTGGGTCGTGAAGACGACGCAATCCAGGCCGGCGCGAGCCGCATAGGCTGCGGCGGCCGCGCCGCCATTTCCGGACGACGTGATCGTGATGACCTTCGCCCCCATCTCGACGCCCTTGGATACAGCAGCGGACGATAGACGATCCTTGAAGGACCAGGTCGGGTTGCGGGATTCATCTTTGACGTACAAATGATTCAGCCCGAGCCTCTCCCCTAGGCGCGGGCAGGCGACCAAGGGGGTGAATCCTTCCGCCAGGGTAACGATGTGGCGCGGGTCCTCGACCGGCAGCCATTCGCGATATCTCCACATCGTCGTCTCGCGGCTTGGGAGGACGTCCGGCGAGAACGCCTTGCGAATTGCGGCGTAGTCGTACGTAGGAAGCACATTCGCAGGTCTGTCCTTCGCACAACTCGGGCAACCTTCGAAGTAGAGACCTGCTGGGTAGTGTGTCCCACAGCGCGTGCACTCGAGACCGGTCAAGTGTGCCATACGAACCTTTTCCTCGAATGATCGTGTTATTCCCGGCGAAGCCGAACACCTGGTCTGGAGTTTTCGAACACCCCTCGGTCGGAGGCCGCGCGGCGGCCGACGCGAGGGTCATCTGATCCTCTTCGATCAGCTCCTTCGTTTCGATGTCTGCGCGCAGTCTCTCACGACCGAGCGGCGGCAAGGTCTCGTCGTCCGGCGGCGGGTCAGAGCAGCTCGGTCACGACGTCCAGCAGGTAGGGCTCACCCGCAGCCGCCGCTTCCACCGCGGTCGCGAGAGCGCGGGGCAGGTCGGCGGGCCGCACCACGGGGCCGCTGGCGCTGATGCCGAAGCCACGCGCGACGCTCGCGTAGTCGACCGGCGGGCTGTCGACCCGCGTGCCGATCCCGCGGCGCTCGACCGGACGCCCGCGGTGTTCAGCGATCGTGCCTCCGTGGCGTTCGGAGTTGCCGAAGGTGCGGTTGTTGTTCATGACCATGAGGAGGGGGAGCCGCTCCGCGGCGGCGGTCCAGAGTGCGCTCGTGCAGTAGAGAAGGTCGCCGTCGGGCTGAGCATCCACGACGATCCGGCCGGTGCCCTTGTGCGCGAGCGCCACGCCGAGGCTCGCGCCGATCCCGTAGCCGACGCCGGCGCCGCCCGAGCCTCCCGTCCACTGGTACCGCTCGTTGATCGGCAACAGCCGCCGCGTCCACTCGTCGAGTGAGCTGTTGGAGAGGACCCAGTCGTGCTTCGCAACGGCGTCGCGAAGGCAGAACGCGAGCCAGGCGGGGGTGATCCGGTCCTTGGACCCTTCGGCCCGCGCCTCGCTTGCCCAGTCCGCGCGACGCTTGGCGGAGGCGGCGGCGAGGCCCACGCGCCGCGTCTCCCGCATTCCTTTGTCGGCTGGGCGGAGCCGCTCGGCGACGAGCGAGGCGAGCGCCGGGAGCGCGACCTTGGTGTCGCCGACGAGCGCGAGGTCGACCGGTTGGAGGCGGTTGTAGTCGGAGGACCACGAATGGACGAGGAGCTCCGCCGCGGTGAGCGAGATCACCTTCGCTCCGGGCGAGAGCGACCAGGTCCGCGGCCCGCCCGAGGAGGGGCCGGGCCGGAGCGTTCCCCAGAGATCGACGACGTCCGCCGCGAGGATGACATCGGCTGCCGTCAGCGTCGCGGCGTTCGCGCCGGTCGCGTCCTGCGGATGGGTCGAGGCGAAGTTGAAGCCGGCGAAGCCGTCGATGACCGGCGCGGCGAGGCCCTCGGCGAGCGCGCGGAGCGCGGTGACGCCCTCCGCTGAGCGGCCGACCTTTCCCGCGACGATGACCGGTGAGCGCGCCGCGGCGAGCCACTCGGCGGCCTGGGCGAGGCCCGTCGCGTCGGCTTGGACCGGCGACTGGGCGGTCCAGCGCGCGAGGTCCGCCGGCAGCGCCGCGCCAGCCGGGAGGGGACCCTCCTGCAGCTCGATGTCGAGGCACACGTAGACCGGGGCGGTGGGCTGCGCGCCCATGAGCCGGTAGGCACGGATGATCGACTCGACCGCCGCCGGCACGCTCGCCGGCTGGTCGTCGAACTTCACGAAGTCGCGGATGTGGTTCCCCTGCACGAGCGCGGTGTGGATCCACTCGATCCAGGGTCGCCGCTTCGAGGCGTCCACCGCGCCGGTCCCGCCGAGGAGCAGGATCGGGACGCGGTCCACCCAGGCGTTGTAGATCGCCATGCTCGCGTGCTGGAGCCCGACGACGTCGTGGAGCGCGGCGGCCATCGGCCGGCCGGTGGCCTTGTAGTAGCCGTGCGCGAGCGCGACCGAGATCTCCTCGTGGGTGCACAGGATCGTCCGCGGCGAGCGGTCTCCGCCGTGGTTCACGAGCGAGTCGTGGAGCCCGCGGAAGGACGCGCCGGGATTGAACGAGACGTACTCGAGGCCAAGCGCCTGGAGCAGGTCGACGAGGAGGTCGGACCCGTACCGGGGCGCAGGCCGTGCCGCCGCGGTCACCGGGTCACAGGGACCAGCCGCCCCGCAGCTGGCGGAACAGAGAACAGAGAACCTCGCGGAGACGCCTTCGGCTCGATGCGGTCGGTCACAGGTTCCGTGCCGGATCCCCGTCCGTCGCCGTCCACTCGCTCACGTGACCGGCCATGACCACGTCCAAGAGCTCCTTGCAGTCCGCCAGCGACTTGTCGGTCGCGGCGGGATCCGAGCGCAGGCTTTGGATGCCGCGGCTCACGGCGGCGTGCAGCGCGCGCACGACCTCGCGGAGGAACTCGTCAAGCGGCTCGCGGATCGGTGTCGCATCGAACATGGCTAGACGAACTTCCTGCCCTTGGTCGGGTTCGGGACGACCAGGCCCATCTGCCGGATGAGCGGCTCGACCTCGGCGATGTACTGCCGGCGCGCCTCCTCGTTCGTGCGGCGCTTCAGCCCGTAGTGGCGGTAGCGCTCGGCGCGCTTGGAGGTCGAGCTGCCGAACATGTCGAGGCCGGTGACGTACCAGAAGTCCACCGACCGCTGGATGCGCTCCTTGTGCGCGCCGCCCACCGCCGCCAGCTCGGCCGTCCGCGTCGTGCCGTAGTCGATGTGCCCGGCCTCCTCGTCCATGACGCGCGAGGGGTGTTCAACGACGGCGGCGAGGGGCGCGTAGCTGCAGCCCATGAACTCCTCGAGCTGGTACCGCCCGACGCGGTCGATGAGGAAGCCGAAGACCGCGAAGTCCTCCCACGTCGTGATCGAGCCGCGGAAGGCCTCGAGGTACCGTTCGGGGTTGCTCCGGCTGAGGATGTACGAGATGTCGACACCGAGGTCGCCGCCGAGCGCGGCGAACTTGCGGAAGTGGTCGATCTCTTCGGCGGAGGTTCGGGCGACGACAAGCCGCTCCATCTTGAGCGGGGCCC